>Ga0307515_10018938_pt1 | contig 12427 bp, 5 predicted proteins | sample 17_EM_MG_FD_194513 | JGI IMG/M metagenome (GOLD analysis project Ga0307515, IMG submission 194513) | Populus trichocarpa ectomycorrhiza microbial communities from riparian zone in the Pacific Northwest, United States - 17_EM | ecosystem: Host-associated > Plants > Roots > Unclassified | place...
TTTCAATTCTATCCTTCAAAATTGATTCTTTTGAAATTAATCTTCATCATTTTTCTTCTTTTGGCTTTTATTAGGCTATCTCATTACCATGATCCCGTTCACGGGGTTTGGTTGTATTTAGTTTTGATTTTTTAAGGTTTGTTTTGTTTGTTGATTTGTTTTTTTGTTTTGTTTCATACTTCTATAGTTGGTTTGTTGATAATCAAGCTTTGTGATTTTTTTATTTGGTTTCTATTAGGTTATCTCATCTTTATTATCCAAGTTATAGGTTTTTTATATTAACTCAGGTGGAATAGGTCAATTTTTTTGTTCTTTTTTTTTATTCAATTTAATCCTTCTATACTTAATTTGCTGAGAATTGAATTACATTGTTTTTTTTTTTTTGCGAAAAAGGTTTTTTTTAGTTTATGATGATCATTTTTTTATTTGGTTAACTTGCTATCATTGTCTATTTTTTTTTATCATATAATTAAAATAAAACTAGTTCATTTGATGTATTCATATCTATGGTCCAAGCCCCGTATTTTTATTTCTTTTTTAAAATGTATTTGCAAAGCCTAAATATATTTTTTATTTAAAAAAAATTCATCATGTCTAGTGAAAATTAAAATGATCAAAAGTAGCACCAAGTATAGTTTTTTTTTTTTTCAGAATATAGTTTCATTGTCTTATTAAGAAAAAACTAAAAGAGATCAGTGAATCATTGTAGATTGTCTCTAGAATTACTGTGGATTGCACTGTTTACGTTTAAAATTCATTCTTGCGATAAGTTTTGGCCAGTTTTCTTTCACTGTTTTTTCATTTGTTTTGTTGGATGCGTGGCAGTATCCCTACCATGTATTTTTTTTTTTTTAGGTTACATCTTTCCATATCTTTGTTTTTTTTGATACAAACGCATCAGAGAACGCCTCAAAAACAAATCAGAGAGCACGTTCATCCATCTCAATTAAAATTAAAAAAAAATACTAATTACTGTGGACTCGAGCAATTCTTATCGCTTGAAGGTTTGCTTTGGTGTTTTCTCGTTAGTGACTATTTTCATTCACCAAAAAAGTACAATTTGCAACCTTGTTCTCCAATTGCTACCGACACAAGAACACGTGCAAACAAACACACCCTAGAAGAGAAAAGATTGAAGGGGGCTGAATCTGGATTCTACTTGTCTCTCTCTTGTCTTTCTCTTTCAATAGAATCCGTGGACTAAATTTGCATAGAACAAAAAAAAAACTGGAAAAGTATACACCGTGTGAAGAATAATGCCTTGGGAGTATTGCAATGCCATCTCATGTGTTCATCACTACAGAACTTATTGATAAACATTAAACATATATACATATTTTTTTTTTCCCATATATACTACATATCTGGAAAACCATCCAATTTTTTTCCTCACCGGTGTATTTATAAGAGTTTTTCCCCCCACCATTTTTCTTTAAATTTGAATTGAAAGGATAATAACTTAAAAATTCTTAAGTGTTTGATTACTATTCGCAGCTAGAAAAAACAAAAACAATAGAGATATAAATATGTTTTATTAAAGAGATAGAAATAGAAACATGAAAATAAATCTCTCATTGAAACAATTTTGAAGTGAATTTTTGTACTTTTAAAACACAAGGTATAAAAAAAATATGTCTTTAGAGAAAATATTTATTATTTGTTATTTTTAAAATATCATTGTAAAAAACTCTTAATTTTAAAATTATTCCACTAAGACATATAAAGATAAAAGTGATCATTATTATAATTTTAAAACTCAACTTGAAGACAATCAAGGAGCAAGGGATGAATTTATATATATATATATATATATAGATTAAATGCATTTTAAAAAATAAAAAAACATTTATTTTTTATACTTTTTTAATATGTGTAGTCTTACATAATATTTTTTTCCTTTTATTTTATTCAATAAATTTTATGTGTGTGTCTATTTCTATTACAAATTGATTTTAATAAAAAAAAATCATTAAACACAACTTGATAAGTAACCCGTGTTGCAATATTAAATATCTTGATCTACATTTATCTCTTAATTTTTTCAATTACGTTTTTATTTATTGTTGATGACTTTGTTTATTTATTTATATAATTATTCGTGATTTGTTTAATTAGATGCTACATAAGTTTTTAGATTTATATTTATGTTTTTGTTTTGTAAAAAACACGTTGAGAAATTCTACATGTTCAATTTTTTTTTAATCTTGTATTAGTGTTTTCAATTCGATTATTATTTTTTTTATTTTTTAAGTTTTTTTTCTTAACTCTTTTATAAAAGTTTTATTATTTTTAATTTCACCATTCAATCCAAGTTAATAGTATATTTTTCATTTTTATCTTCATTCTTTTGATTGTTTTTTTTTATTAATGTTTTTACTCTTTTAAATTTAAATATTTGTTGTTGACCTTTAATTTATTTTTTATTTCAACTTTAAACTATATTTTTTTAATTGCTATTTTTTATTTTAGATTTTTTTGTGATTTTTTTTTTATTTCATCCTTCAACGTTTCGTTTTCTAAGGATTGAGCTTCATAATTTTTTCATGTATATTGTTTCCAGTTTGATGATCCAGGTCATGAGTTTGAAAAGTTAATAAGAGTTGATATCTTTTTTATCTTATGATCTTTTCTGATATCGTCTTTCAACATTGTTTTTTGTTTTTTTTTAAATGATTTTGTAATTTTTTTCAATTTTTTTATCGAATTATTTTGATCTCATGGTTTAAAACACGAGTTTGTCAGATTAATCTGAACTAGATTCCCCTTTAATATTTAGATTAAATGTCTACCGTGCTGGTTCAGCTAGGCTCACACTAGTTTTTTTTTACATTATTTCATCCTTTCATACTTAATTGATTGAAAATTAAATAACATTATTTTTTTCCGATAAAGTTTTTCTTTTCTCATGTTATTGTGATAAATATTCTCATTTATTTATAACTGATTTTTTTTAAAATGTACCTGTAACATCTAAATATTTTACTATAAAAATTATTCAGATCCCCGACGCAAACGTGAGCCATAATTAGCATTTATATGTCCTTATGAAATAATCTGTCTGTTTTCTGAATGCAAAATCTTTACCAGACACTTCTATTTTTAAGAACTGAATTAAATTCTGTTTGAAGTTATAAACACATAAAGATCAAATGGAACCCAAATCTGAGAGAGCACAAGGAACAAATATCATTTCCCATCTAAGCCAAGCGTTCAAGAACGTGTTCTCTGTACAACGATAGTCAAATGTGCTAATGGCAAAATAGGACCCCCAAGGACCCCTCTCTGTTTTTTTGAGTCTTATGTAGAAAGAGAGGGAGCACTAATAATTGCAAAAGTTTGCTTCAAGTTAAACTAATGGCAAAATTACACAACTGTAAACATAATAACCCACAGAGAGAGCAAAAGGACACAACTTTCTGTGTAGATTTTAGCTGTTAAAAACTTTGTTGCTAGACCCACTAGTTTGTAAAGTGGAACAAGCACAGCCAGACAGATATAGACCCACTAGTTTGGCTATAGCAAATCAAGCCAGCTCAATCTCTGAGACTCACAAGAAGCCCTAGCTCTGTTTCGTTTTCTCAACCATTAAGCACTTTACCTTTCCTGATACCTCCTCCACTTAAAGTTCGGTTCTGTTTTCTCTTAAAGGAGGCCCCTTTCAGTTCTTTCAAATACATGGTTTATGACTCTGGTATGTTTTCTTTTTTGGGTTTGGATTCTTTTGTTTTGATTCCTAAGCTTGAGGCTTGAAGCTTTGTTTGGTTTCTGAGAAAATGTGAGGACAGAAAGAAATTGTGATTTTGAATTCAATAGAATGGTTAGGATTAGTTTGAAAGTTCATGCTTCTCCTTTTTTGTGTGTTTTTATTTCCACTTTTTAATTGTGTTGTACTAAGTGCTAAAAGCCATAATTAATAGATTTAGAGTTCTATTTGGATGATTCTTTGCATTTTCTTTGGGAATCAGAGGAAGTTTTGTTGGGAAATGGAAATGATACCTTGCTTTGTTTTCTCTGGAACTAGTTATATTCCATTGAAATTATGTTATGACCTGAGAGCAGACTCATTGACTTAACTGCAATCTAGAATTTTTATGTGAAAAATGAAGTCTTAAATTAGTCAAACTCGTGTTTAGTCTTAGCCTCTTAGGTATATATTATTTGAAGTCATAAGGTCTCTTACCCTGTTTGTGATTGCCTCCTTGTTTTTGTTTTGACTTAATCACTTCTTAAATTAGTCATGAAGTCTTCTTTTTTTTCTGGAAAAATCTTGAAGAAATCTTGTCTGATAATTGGAATGATCGCATGTAAAGTTTACTGTTACATACACATTGGTCCACCTTGGTCATCGAGAGATTGCAAATGATAAACAAGCCATTGTCCTTGTTGACTAATTAATTGAGAAAAAAAAGATTCCTGCTAAGATTAGAATAAGAAAGGAATCCATTAAAAGGGAATCTATGGAATCACGCAAGTGCCCATTTTGAGTTGTAGATGGAAGCACCAAGGCAGTAGTGCCCATTTACAAAAATTAGAGAAACAACCAATGAAGCTAATTCACTATTATCATATGAACTACATCAGTATCTAAAAAAAACTTGATCAGCTTAATTGTTTCCTTATGTACTAGTGAACTTTCTCGCCCAATGCATTCATTATCTCATAATCCAAGTATTTATGACTCAAAATGCTGACATTTTTGCACAGATGGGTTTTTCTTGTATCTTCATTTGGGTTCATGTGTTTCAATGGATTGAGCAATTGGGATGATGTCATTGAAGATGGAACTGGTTCTTGCAGCTTTAGTATTGGCTTACTTGCAGTCTTTTGTATTGTCCAACTTGCAAGGTATGTTGTCCTTCTTTGATAAGCTAATTTACTGTTTTTACTTGCTGGGGCCATTTCTACATCATTAAGACAATGATAAATGACAAATGAAGCAAACCACAATCTGGTCAATGGTTTTCTTCAAATTGATCTGACACTTACAAACATCCAGACTGATGCCATTCCTGTTATCTGTATTTTTTTTGCTTGAGAAATATTTGTTTATGCAGAATCTGTGTGAGAAGGATGAAAAGGCTAAATTACACCTGAATATCCATCTGTGGTTGAAAGGGTTCTCAATCCATGACCACTTTGTCTGATAATATGACCTCTCTCTTAGGGTGCATCTGCACGCGTGTTCTAGATATAAATAAATATGACCTCGATGATTAGATGGATACAATGAACATATAATGGAAGTTGAGAATGTTGCCATTTACCCTCTTCTTTGATTTAATTTTTGCACTAAGCTTTTGCAAGTTTACTTTCCTTTACTGATTGAATAGTTAAGATGGTAACCTGGTTAGATGCTAAATAATTGTACTTTTGGTTACAGGAGATGCCCTATCTGCATTGAAGCTTTCGATGAATGTTCCAGACAATCAATTGAAAGATTGGAACCCAAATCAAGTTACTCCATGTACTTGGACGAATGTTATCTGTGACAGTAACGAACATGTCATTTCTGTGTATGTTTTCTTTGATGTGGTTTTACCTCTTCTTTCAGCTGTTTCCAGATGATAGATTCATATAAAATAATTTAGTATTCCTGCAATATTTTGTTCTTTGGTTGAATTACATTTTATCTTTCACATTGGATATGCTTATATTTTCACCCATTTGCAGAACGCTGTCTGGCATCAACTGTTCTGGGACCTTGTCTCCTAAGATAGGAGTTCTAAAGACTCTTAATACACTGTACGTATTGTGCATGTTGTAACAATCAGCAGATAAGATTTAATTATAGAATTGTTTTTTGATGAATTTGTTTTTTTTCTCAGGGCATTTTTTCATTTTTTTTTAAATTAGGTGCATTTCATTCTCAAAAGCAATTTTATGAGTTTTAATCAGTAGTGATAAAAAACTTGAATCACACATGAGATGCTAGCGCCCTGTGTGCACATGCGCAAAAGCTAATCCCCAATAATATGGCATTTCTAATGGAGTTACAGAAACTATTCATTAATACTACTTAAGTTTGTTTTCTTAACAATGTAAGAAATTGTTAGTTTCGAAGATGCAGCCTATCTTTCCCCTCCTCTCCTGGAATTGTTAGGCTAAAAATGGTTACAGAAACCGGTCTTCAATTGTCTTAGCAGATATTACCATGACACGGGGATGTGAACTTGTCTCGTAAACAGCTTTGTGACTTTAGTTATCATATCATTTTCTATTTGAAAGCTGAAACTAGTTTCCTCTATCATGTGTGTTGCTATATGTTATCTTTTGTTATCTCTTGTCTCGCAAATATCTGCCCAATTTGCTTGCTATCGACTTCATTTAATGCATATCTACTTGGTGGAAAATAGTCTAAGCTTTGACTTTGCCTCACCAAACAATAAGATTGCTAGAAGGATGAGATGCTGCAGTTGGATCATTTTGGAATTGTTGGAAATCTATGGGTAATTGACAAGCTAAGTATATGATAGAAACAACTTAGGGTGTGAGAGGAAAGTTATCAGTGTGGACACTTCTTATTGTATACAAACATCTATGATTGGAGAGGATCTACAACTTAAGTGGTAATTGTGGGAAAGAGTTCGTTCAACCTTTTGGACTTTGATGGGCAGCAGATTTTCAATTTGATTACTTTGGGATGGTGGTAGAGAAATCTTCCCAGTTTAGATTTCCATCTATGGTAATCACTTCATTTGGGTCATGTCATTACAGCCACTCTAGGTGTTTTTGCCCCTTTCTCAATCCTGCATTACAACAACAACCTTTGCTTTCTTAACTTTCATCTACACTTGACCTTTTCCCCTTTCCTCTTGCATGCTAACACACTCATTGCATTTAGATAACCAATACACATAACCATGCCCATACCATAATAGACTCAGACTCTGATAGATATATATATATGTAGATAGCTGCAACTTGAAGCTTCAATGTTTTCGCATTAGCCTTGCAAAACGTTAAATATATTGTGGAAATGCTTTCAAGATGATATGGTTGACAGGATATTTTTATTTGTGCTTCATAAAGCTTCTAGTTACATCCCTTTGTATGGACTTTCTGAGGTGTTGAGTTTAAAGTGGATACTAATATATACTAGATTGCATTCATAATGCAGAACATTGAAAGGGAATGGCATAACTGGTGGGATACCAAAAGAGTTTGGAAATTTGACAAGTTTAACCAGCTTAGATTTGGAAAATAATCGTTTAAGCGGTGAAATACCGTCTTCCTTGGGCAATCTTAAAAGGCTACAATTTTTGTAAGTGACACCTTCTGCTCTTTTTATTCTTTGAGGTATATGAGATATATCTCAGCATTCTTCCAAACTTTTTCATGATCAGTAAGATTTTCTTATCATGCAACCAGGACATTGGGTCAAAATAATCTCAGTGGAGCTATCCCTGAATCACTTGCTGGTCTTCAAAACTTGATCAACATGTAAGTAATGATGTCCTGCACATTGCCTAGATGATACGAGATAGCAGTGTTTTGTTTATGAATCCAGACGGGAATTTTCCTAAATTGTTCTTATGGTCCCACATTTTCAATAATTGACTCTCGAATTATATAGCTTTGTAACCCATGGCTGTGTTTCAAGATTTTAATGGCATGATTGAAATTTTCTTTGCAGTCTGCTCGATTCAAATAATCTCAGTGGTCAAATTCCAGATCATTTATTCCAAGTTCCTAAATACAAGTATGAATAACATGGAATTAGTGCTATTTCAACTCCTAATTTTTTCATTTAAATTTCTCATTTGTTTCTTTTGTGGATGTGTGCGTGCTTGCGTGGTATGTCTTGCAACTGTCAACATTTGACTTAATTTGAATTGCATTCACTTATTTCAGTTTCACAGGAAACCACTTAAATTGTAGCGGGCCAAATTTGCATAGCTGCGAGTCTCATAATAGCGATTCAGGTAATTAACTAGTATTTTTTATTTATTGGAGATGTTTTTTGAACTACATCCATTAAAGTTATGTTTTTGTGAAGCTAATTGCTAATCCTTTAATCTGTTAGCAGGTGGTTCACATAAGTCAAAGACTGGAATTATAATTGGAGTTGTGGGAGGATTCACAGTTCTTTTTCTTTTTGGAGGCTTGCTATTTTTTGTTTGCAAGGGTAGACACAAAGGCTACAAACGTGAAGTATTTGTAGATGTTGCAGGTTTGAGTTGCTTTAAGCACATAGCAAAATAATTGCATTGCAGCTACTTTCTGCTACATGCATAGAAATAATAGATTTAATAGATCATGTCACAATTTTGGCCAGTCTTGTTTTTTCATTTCTATTCTGATGAACTCACTTGACTTGGCCAAGTTTTTGTTGTTGACGTGATAAAATTCTCATTTCATTGAAGCTTCAATTTATGGCTCAACTAGCTTACTTTTGTTACACTAGCATGGAATTTGACATTTAGTTTACACTTTTTGGAAAATATTTGTAAGTTAAATAACAGGCTTTAGAATTTATCTTGTGTACCCATCCTCTAGCTAATTTATACAATTTACCGAAGACAAACAAGGATTAGTGAAAAATACTGTTTAACATTGTCGCATATTTTTCCTGTAACTGAATTTTATTGTTACGCATTGGGAGATATTTTTTACTTAGTAGTTAATGGTTGATGAGCACATGCAACATGCATACCTTTTAGCCACTTTATTGGGTTCATATTTTTGGCTAATGCAACCTCATCCACTTATCCGAATCAGAGTCACTGAGCATGTTATGAGAAGAAAAGAAATGAGCTTCCTTTTATCTAAATAAAGATGCTTTTATGATAGTTTTGAAATCTAGCCCAGAAGCCTGTATACTGTCAACATGTTGTAACCTGGCTGACTCATTTTTTAATAAATGGATGAATTAGATTGCAATCCAAGGAGAATGAGGTTTAGCTGGATTGATTTTTATCTTATGATTGTTTTTTTCCTCATGTAAATAATCCATGTATATCTTATGATGTTGTGATCTATGATACTATATGATGTTTGCTATAACATGTATAATTCAATGCGTTTATGGGTACCACAGTAACTACTTTTCCATCTGGATGAAATTTAGTAATCAGTTTGTGTCCTATCATGAAATGAAATCTAGTACTTATAGCCATCCTGTTGTTGGATTTGATTCAGATAATTTCTCAAAGGTTTAAATTGTTGAAAAATCCTGCCTGCTTGAAAACTGTTCTAATTATATAAACATTTCTGACTTTTGGCTAAACATGGAATCTAATATTTGTGTTTATTTGTGATTGATTGGTGCAAATTTCTTGATTCGAATTATCGGTGAGCATAGGTTCTATTATCTAGAAGTCGTGAAAGTTTGAGAATGTATACAAAATGAAAAATATTTGCTTACCTTTTATTATCTTTTACAATTATGATTGAAGAATTGAAGTTACTTCACTCTATTTTTTTTCCGTGAACCCTCTTCTTACCATTTGTTTAGGTGAAGTGGATCAAAGAATAGCATTCGGTCAGTTAAAACGGTTTTCATGGAGGGAACTACAGCTTGCAACGGACAACTTCAGTGAAAAAAATATCCTTGGACAGGGAGGTTTTGGAAAAGTTTATAAGGGAGTGCTTGCTGATAATACCAAAATTGCGGTTAAGCGTTTAACTGATTTTGAAAGTCCTGGGGGTGATGCAGCATTCCAACGTGAAGTTGAGATGATAAGTGTAGCTGTTCACAGGAACCTATTACGTCTGATAGGGTTTTGCACAACAACTACAGAACGCCTCTTGGTGTATCCATTCATGCAGAATTTAAGTGTGGCCTATTGTCTAAGAGGTATTAATTATTTATGTGCTGGATTTTGAGAGGAAGTGTTAATATATTTAACTGTTTTCTTCTACCATCTACAGCTGAGGTATTTGTCATTAATCATTTTCTATAGATTGAGTTCCTCTCATGTTTGGTCATGTTTGTTAAATCTAAACCACTAAATTCAGAATTAATGCACATTATTTTAGTACATGTTAAAAATGGAAAAGAATATAATCACTTTAATATTTTTTTCCTTCTCACGTATCTTAAAGTGAAATTTGTGAAATTTGGCCTATATATTTCATAATAAATTGTGAAATTTGGAACATGATCCGAACATGAGAGAATTTTAATCCCAATTTTATATGCATGATTCAGGACAAGATGATAGAACAAAGAAGCTAAAAGTAAGCCCTTGCAGTTGCTTGGCAGCCTCCTTTTTTTTTAAAAAAAGGGGGATAAACTCTAGTAGCAAATTCTCAATAATCATTCATCAATAATTAGCTATGAAATTCCTATATTTGACAAAAAAAAAGGAAAAAAAAAAGAGTTTGACATTTTGTAATGATCATTGGCAGCATTGAATCTGGTACTCCTTAACCAATGAGTAGGATAAGGATAAGCTGATACCTATGAACATCCAGATAGCATCAGAGTTTATGTATCATGTCTGTTTGATGAATTAATTGTACCTGTTTCTCTTGTAATATCTAATGTCAACTAGTGAAAATACAATTCATAGGCCTATATATGGTCTTACAATTATTTTTGCAATACATTTCTATTTTCTAGCGACATTTGAATTTTGATCTTGACCTGCAGAACGTAAACCCGAGGAGCCTGTTTTAGATTGGACAACCAGAAAAAGAGTGGCCTTAGGTGCAGCACGTGGGCTGGAATACCTTCATGAGCACTGCAATCCTAAAATTATTCATCGTGATGTGAAAGCAGCTAATGTACTACTGGACGAAGATTTTGAAGCAGTTGTTGGGGATTTTGGCCTTGCGAAGCTGGTGGATGTGAGAAAGACCAACGTGACAACTCAAGTTCGCGGGACAATGGGCCACATAGCACCAGAATACTTGTCCACTGGCAAGTCATCTGAAAGGACCGATGTCTTTGGGTATGGTATTATGCTTCTAGAGCTTGTTACAGGTCAACGGGCAATTGACTTTTCACGTCTGGAAGAAGAGGATGATGTCTTATTGCTTGACCATGTAAGATAATCATAGCTAATTACAGTGATACATTATTGTATTGGTTTCTTTGCATGCTCAACTCTCTTGACCCCACCTAAATTATCCATCTCTTACATGACTCAAATGTCAAAAACCCTGTAAGTAACTTTAATTTGGATGGAGTTATGACATCATTTGAAGATGTCTCTGCTCTCTACGCTTTCTAGCATGGTTTTAATTCACGTTCTGCTCCTTTCTGACTTGCTCTTCGTTGTACTGGGATATTTGATTATGAAGGTCAAGAAGCTGGAGAGGGAGAAAAGACTGGATGCTATTGTCGACCGCAACCTAAATAAAAACTACAACATCCAGGAGGTGGAGATGATGATACAAGTCGCCTTGCTCTGTACCCAAGCATCACCAGAGAACCGTCCAGCAATGTCAGAGGTTGTGCGGATGCTGGAAGGAGAGGGGCTAGCTGAGAGGTGGGAAGAATGGCAGCATGTTGAAGTTACACGCATGCAAGAATACGAAAGATTGCAGAGACGATTTGACTGGGGAGAAGATTCGGTTTATAACCAAGATGCTATTGAGTTATCTGGTGGAAGATGAGATAACAAATTCCCCAATGCATTTAAAATATGCAGTTTCCTTTCACATTAGCTTGATGTTTTCCTCGAATGAAAACAGATATATGAAGTAAAAAAAATTGTGATTTCATAATTTACATTTGCTTATATAAGCTCCTCGGTCGTCCTTTGTGTGTTCCCATCTTGTCTAAGATGAAACATATTTTGATGTTAATATAGTGGGCGTCTGCAAGGTTTCTCCCACCACCGTTTAAATTTCGCTGATATTGACTCTGTACTTGAAGTTTAATGCTCATAGCTCTATTATTTAACCCAAGAAAATGGCATATGAACTCGGCGCTTCCAGCTTCGGCTTATGCCAGCCGTGCTTCCACCAAGTTTTCCACGTCATTTCGCTCTTGTTTTCAAGAATCTAGCTCTATCAGACTACTGCAGCAATATGTTTTCGAATATAACTGAATGTAATATATAAAGCATAAGAGGGGAGATTTTCTATTTCCATTTCATTGCATCAACAAATGTCTCCCTTCCAAGTCAATGGTCCATAGTTCCAGGACTGTTGCTCTGTGCTATTGTTGATGCTTTGACTAATAATGGCAGCACCTATAAGCTCCAAGATTTTACCAAGTTCTACAAGCCAAGAGTGGTCATGGAAAACCTGATGCGGTTGAAATTTTGTGATTGGAAAGAGCTGCGACATGTTGCAAATTTTTTACTTGAGATCACAATCAACTCACTGAATTATCTACTAAACTCTCATAATTTCCCTGCTGGAGCCTGGAAAGCGAAGAATTTATCGAACAAGAAAAGCTTTATGCAAGCCGCAAGACACTGCCACCGTTAGGCGGTGGGTGCATCAACCTTTTCACGATTGCAGTCATGATTAT
>Ga0307515_10018939_pt1 | contig 12426 bp, 9 predicted proteins | sample 17_EM_MG_FD_194513 | JGI IMG/M metagenome (GOLD analysis project Ga0307515, IMG submission 194513) | Populus trichocarpa ectomycorrhiza microbial communities from riparian zone in the Pacific Northwest, United States - 17_EM | ecosystem: Host-associated > Plants > Roots > Unclassified | place...
CAAAAGATGCAGCAGGAAAAATATATATTTCGATGACAAAGTATATAAATGTGAGCAACATTTATGGAACAATAACATGCGTTTCAATTCAATTTAACAACTAATATGAAGATTTCTTTCTTTTTTTTCAAATCACCAATTATAGCAGAACTATGAAATTCTTTTTACATTATTGAACATGAAAAAACATTTTCATCACTGAATATTGGACAAGGATAAACATATTCTTGGGAATTTTGAGGAGGATAGTGAAACATATTCTTATTATTGTTGCTGTTATTGTTATTTTTATCCTTCGGTGCTGCCTGGTTCTGTTGCTTTAGTATCTCAACATGAATCCCCAGCTTTTCCATAATTTTCTGGGCAAGTTTTGGTGGATCGAAAGCTCCCCTGACAGTCACTTGAGAATTCTTCATATCTGGCTCCACACTTGAAACTCCTGACATAAAAAGATCATATACAAGATTATTATACAAAGAAATCGAGAGAAAAGATTAATCATAGCTTAAGATTCAATTGACTCCTCAACAATTTAATCAATATGTTTCTATTTAATTAAATAATCATGGATCGAGGAATCAAAGAACTAGCAAAGAAGATCATCTTTACTGAAAATACATATGGTAGATGGAAAGTATACTTACCTTCCATTCTCAATACTTTTTTCTTGATGCCATGAGCACAACCTTCACAATGCATATTCATTTTCAGCACCACTATCTTTACTTGAGGCTACACGATCCATATATCCAAGTCAATAACAAGTCGAAAATATAAAATTATTAAATATTAAATTCAGTATAAATTATTATATGCGTGCGTGCTGCATCTTACCACTTGTTTTTTTTCTGGCTCTTTTTTATCTTGAGCACTGGGTTTTAGTTTTGGAGATATGAGTTCAACATTTCTACTGTATTTTCCTTGAAGTCTCTCCAAAACTTTCGATGGATCAGCCTTCGGTCCCTTCACCATTACCTTGTTCTGCTTGCTATCCATCTTAACTTCTTCCACACCTGACCATTAAAGATTTGCCCACCAAGTCAAAATGGAGCGACAAAGATGAAAAGAAACACACAAAGTTATAAGATTTTAATCAGTTACCTTCAAATCCTTTCAGGATATATAAGATTTTATCAGCACATCCTTGGCAATGCATGTAAGCTTTCAGCACAATTTCTCTTCCCTTGTTTTCTTCTTTGTGCTCCTCATGTGGCGTCACGACTGCCTCTCCATTCCTTTGCTGGCAGCCAGCTCCATTTTGTGCTGCATTACCATCTTTTTCCCCCTAAAATTAAGGTATGGTTCCATAAAAATAATCCATATATTCAAAACATGAAAAACTATTATCTGATGAACAAATTAACAAAAAGAAGAGGATCGAAGAGGGTACTCAATACCTTTCCCATTGCTTAATGATTATCTCTTGTAGGTAAAAAATACTGATGGTGGGAGATGGCAAATGACTGCAAATTGAATATAAACCCTATCCTTCCAAGTTTTTCTTTCTTTATCTTATAGGTAGAAGGGCAGGATTCCATGTGTGTGTGTGTGTGTGGATACATGCATGTATAGCACATTGCGTACGTTACAGTACTATAAATTACATAAACAAATGGAGCAAAAAGCTCTTCAATGATTAGTGAAAGAGGATATTGCTTATTTTAGAAACATCTTATACTTTTTTGTATACTACTTAAAAAGTAATGACCATTTTTGAAAACATTTAACCACCTCGTACCTTTGGACTTCCATAACCTATTTCTAACATGGCTAATAATTTAGGCTGTTGTCATAGATTACAAGTGACTTATTGTAAATTTGATAAGATGATAAATATTTGCTATAAAATATTTAATTACGAGTAATCATATTCAAGATTGTTCATTAAATAATTGATTTCCTTTCCTTTGAGTGATAATTAATTAAATAATTGATTTTATCTTTTAATGTTTTCCATAACAGTTAATCCTTTTTTTTTTTTATCATCTACAACTAATTATTATTATTTTGTCTTCATAAACTGCAAATAAACGGCAAATTAAATGTATTGCTACTTTAAGAGTTCGAGCTTTATTGAGCAATTAAAAAAATTAATGTTTTTAATTAATCCTACGAGTAAGTGGAGTTGTGGAAGGACCCCCAGAGGATCATCCATTTCCAATGAAAACATCTACAGGATAAGTAATTAAGAGGGTTAGGTGTTAATCATCTTGTTATCTGGCCTTCAAGTTTGAAAAATAAAAATATTAAATCAGGTAATTATAAGAAATTTGACTGAATAATAAACTATAAGTGTTTTATTCATTAAAAAATATATGTGTTTACATATTGTATGAATATCTTTCTTCAAAATAATAATGGTTGATATGAACTAAAAACTGGACAACTGAAGAGATAAATATATATATTTTATATTTAAGAATTAATAAATGATTGCAACCATTGATCTCCATCAATAAATGACACGTTGAGGAAAGGAGAAGCTTGTGTATCATTAAGTTTTTGAACATAAGGTGCCCTCATAGTCATATTGGCTCCAGCACCTAAACAATTGTATTCTCCATAGAAAATAGTCCTGCAAAATATGTTATGATATATATTAATTACCAATTATCATGTAATCAAGTTAATTAATTACTTTAATCATGTGGGAAATCTGAGTAAATATTGATTCTATGGTTCATACTGGTCTCTGGTGGGATCATTGAAGTCATTCCAGCCCTCAGGCACAACGATATCAGTCATGCTAGTGTATGAAAAAATGACTGAGGAATATGGCCTCCAAGCTCTACCTAGCCATATTCTTCCTGTACCTCCTAAGCTGCAATTTACAAAGGCAAAACCTGTGTTTTCATCCTTGGAAATTCTACCGTGTGCTGTTACTGCTCCATTTATGCCTTTTGCTCCTGGAGCTACTGGGTTAGCCATAGAAATCAACTGGCAATTCTGTAGAAAATGTCCAGTATTAGGAGCTTAGATATGGTGTTAATTAAATACAGTATAATCTGATTAAGTAATATATATTTTTATTCGGTACCGATTTAAATTTGAAGTTTAAATAATAAATCGATTAATTAATAAATAAATTTGCATAGTCCCAAGATACTAATTTATAGAGGTTTAAGGGTAAAAAATAATAATAATAATAATAAAAAACCATGCCTCCAATGGTTTGGTGCTCCCTGTCTCAAATCAGTACTAATTCTTTTATTTTTTTCTATAATTTTTAGTTAATATTGACAGAACAATCTCTTAATACAAGGGGGATGAGCTTGCCAAATAATTTTTAGTTAATATATGACAGAACAATCTCTTAATACAAGGGGGATGACTGATGAGCTTACCAATTCATGCCTGATACATAAAGAATTTTCTATGCACAAGACTATAATCAAGCTGCATATTTCTTGGACTCTTTGTCAAGCAGAGTCATGTTTTGCCATGATTTCATTGCAAGACCACCCGGACCTCTCAAAAATGTCATGTTACTTGGCCATGGAGCCAATGTCCTTTGACATAGCCTTAATTAGTACTTGAGATCATAATTAATAGAGTTCCTTGCTTGCACCCTTTATCATTCTTTGACTTTGAGCATGGTGATTAATCTCTCGTAATTATATCAGGAGGTGTAATTTTTCAACTTAGTTTCATAGCATGCATGCATAAGAATTTATAATAGTAATTAAAATGAAGAATTAGATAGCAGGAAGGCTTGCTTCAGATAAAAATTAAGTCACCTCATAGAGTGACCTTGCATTGCCAAAGATGAAATCAATAGAGCCTTGGATATAACAATCCTTAAAGTAATGGCGACCTCTATCATCATGAAGGGTGTCTTGTGCTCCAAAGAATCCACAGCCCAGAAAGAAAGCTTGGTCTCCAGAGATTCTAATCGCCACTGCTTGGGCTCCAATATCACCGGGGCTTGGAATTGGAGCCACATTCTAGCATGAAAAAGGAAAAATGTTACTACTTGTCTTCTCACGACACGATGTGGTTTAATGCTGTTGAGCTAACGTATCTTACCATGAAACTTATGTTCTTAGCAATGAAGTTGTTCGAGAAAACTTGAACAGAACCGCTATAAAATGTCCCATTAGAAGATTTTGCAGTGTCATTCCATACAATTGCAGTTGATGTATAGCCTTGTCCTTGAAATGTAATGTTCTGTTTGTACTTTAGAACGGTGACTTTCTCACTAAAACAGGCCAACAAAATCATAGTGATAAAGTTTAGTAACTTCAAAGAGAAAAACAGGAAAGCAAACCCAATGTTCTGCTTATAATCCACAACAACGTATTTTCTCTTGAATTCTCTTACACCATCCTTCGATCAGATCGAAAAGATGAATTTAGTCTCGATGAGAGCAAGTTGGTCCCCGAATACCACCTGACTATCAACTACTTAAAATAAAATAAATAAAGAACTAATTAACTTACTAGTAAATGCCAGAATTGATCCAAATTATGGTTCTTTTCTGACTAAAATTCATGACCGAATCAACAGCTGATTGAACTGTTGTGAAATTACAGCATCCGTTTCGATCGACACAAATGGTTGAGGTTGTGTTGGTGTCTGGAGGGGGGAAGTCAGGAGGGAAATCTTCACAAATGTTGACTATTTTTCCATCACTAGGGTGTTTATTATGGTGGTGGTGATGACGGCGACCTCCAATGCTATATGGAATGAAAGTTGCAATAAAAGGCGATGAAAAGGTGGCCAAACCAAGTTCAATGAGTTGGTGCAAAAGAGAAAGGTTTGGACTGATAAAAACAGCTGATGCCATAATTGCCAAAAGGGCAACCAGGAGAGTGAAAGAAATGTTTCTGAGACTCATTTTTTTTTCTTTATTCGGAAGAGGGAATGGGCGAAGAGGATTGGTTGATAATATTTCTTGCAATAGTTAGTACTATATAAATATGTATGCACTTGAAGTGAAAGAATTGATAACATGTCTTGCAAATCACCCTGTCTCCTGTCAATTCTTAGGACAATTTCCAAGCTATCCAAAACTTCTTGTGGATGAGGCTTGAATTATAGAACAGGGAAAGCAAGCTACTCAGTGCCCGTTTATCTATTCGGTTTGTTGCATTTCAAGCCAAAAAAAACCCATCATTTTTTATGCCTTTTCATTTCAAACGCAGTTTTGCACGGATTGTAGTGAAAATTTAAAGTGTTTTTTTACTTAGAAATACATTAAAATATATTTTTTTTATTTTTTAAAAATTATTTTTGATATCAGTACATTAAAACAATATAAAAACACAAAAAAAATCATTTTAAACAAAAAAATTTAAATTTTTTGATAACACGGTTTGCACCGTATATTCCCAAGCATGTTTATCATGTTTGAAATTGTGATTAAATATGTTTTTTAAAGTATTTTTTATTTGAAAAAATATTAAAATAAATTTTTTTTAATATTTTTTTATTTTTAACATCGGCGTAATAAAATAATTAAAAAAATATTAAAAAAATAATAATTTAAAACTTTTTAAAAAAATAAAAAAAGATACAGTCCAACGACTCCCCCTAACAGCGTCACAAACATATCCATATTTCTCTATCTGAAGCATCAAGGACTAAATGAATGGCAAAGAATTGATGGCTTCATCTTTGAAAAACAATTGGACTATCAAACCTTGTCCTTGTCCTCAGAATATATATGGAATCACACTATTATTAAGCAATAAATTAACACCAAAATAAAAAAATAAACAACAAGTTAATCTAAAACCAAATATGATCTGAATCATTTATTTTTTTAATTTGATCGGAGATATAAACTTAATTTTAATATATAAAGTTAGTCCTTTAATATGCACTCGAGGATATGTGAAAGTTTTGCACTTAATTATTTTCTGAAATTTTGAAGTAAAATGGGACATACATATTTTTATTTTTAATACATAAATTTTAGTTAAGCTACAAAGCTTATTATTTATTATCTATAGGATTTAAGTTAAGAAAGAAAAAAAAATGGTGTGATGGACCAAAGCATTAAAGCCCATCTCTCAAATCATTGAGCTAAAGCTCAGTCCTAAAATCCTCACAACTTGAAGCCGGGCTAGTCCATAGTGCTCACCTTACATCCTCCCAAATGGCAGCTCTTGCATCTCCCACTGAACTTGCCTTTGTCTCAACACCAAACCAAAACCAAGACAAAAACACTAACTTCCTCTGGTTTCAATGCCAACACTTCATGTCCAAAAGGAACAGCAAGAATTACATCAAAGTTTGAAACTTTCTTGTCTTAACAGCAAGATTTGCGTCAAAGTTTGAAACTTTTCAGGTAAGAATTGTTACTGGTATGCAATTTTTGCCTCTTCTTGTTATTGGGTTCCGTTGAATATTAGTAATGGTTAGTAGATCATCTACTAGATTCTCGAATATTTGTATAGCATCTATTTGCAAAGCCAGGCATTTAAAAAGAGCAGAAATTGTGATTATTGATGGTACAATACTAGGTGTTTCGCCTGATGTTGTTACTTATGATACACTGATTAATGCTTACTCTCGTTTTGTTAGTTTTGAGGCTGCTTATTCAGTTCTTGATAGAATGAAAGAAGCTTGTATAAACCCTGATGTTTTTACTTGTAATTCTTTGATTGCTGGTGCTATGAGGCATTGTTTGTTGTCGAAATGTATGGATTTGTTTGAGGAAATGCTTGAGTGGCGGATAAAAGATGATGTTTGGAGTTACAATACTTTGATGCGTTGTTTTTTTAAGCTAGGAAAGCCTGATGAAATGAATTGGGTTTTTACGATATTATACTTTGTTGTTTATCTCCTTCTCCAGCTACGTTTAATACTATGCTTAAGGGGCTTTGCAAGAATGGTTTTGTCGAGAATGCACTCATGTTGTTTAGGAATTTAAAGAGACACGGGTTTGTTCCTTCATTGGTTACTTCTAATATTCTTATTAACAGGCTGTGTAAAGCTCGGAGATTGAAGACAGCTAGGTGAATGCTCAAGGAGCTTGGGGCATCTGGGCTTGTTCCGAATGTTATAACTATACCACAGTTATGACATGTTGCTTTAGATCTAGGAAATTTGAACAAGGGTTTGAGATTTTTTAGGAGATGATTGATAAGGGGTATACCTTTGATGGTTTTGCATTTTGCACAGTTGTTGGTGCTTTGGTCAAGACTTGTAGAATTGAAGAGGCAAGTCATTATATGGAGGGGATGGTGACATCTTATAATGCACCGATTAATTTGAACTGCGAAGGTAGTAAGTTGGAAGTGGCATGTGAAATACTTGATGAAATGGATAAGGTTTAGAATGTGATGAGTAGACACACACGATTCTGATGAATGGGTTGTGTGAGGAAGGTGATGTTTATGGGGCCATGGAGTATATGAATGTAGTGGGTTTCAATTCAAACTTGGTTGCTTTAAACACAATGGTTGATGGGTGGTGTAAAGCTGACTGGATTGATTGTGCTTTGAAAATCTTTGATTCAATGGATACAAGGGATTCTTTTAGCCACTCCTCCTTGATTCACAATCTTTGCAAGGATGGAAGGTTCCGTTGTGCATCCAAGCTCTTGCTCTCTTGTGTTAGAAGTGGCATGAGTATACTCCCATCTACTAAGCATGCAGTTTTTGACAGTCTTAGTCGTTCTGGTTGTCAAAGAGAAGCAAAGAGACTTAAATCAGAAATTAAACTGGCTCTTTCAGCATTCGTTTAGGTGCACTGTGGAGGTGGAATGTTTTTCTGGCACTTATTTAATTTGTTAGTCATTTACAATGCAAAGCCCATTTTGTTGAAATAGAACTGCAAACATTGACAGTTACGTTTAGAGCTCCCAAAGTGCTTCTTGTGCTAATAAGACCTATTGTACAAAATACAAATTGGTCTTAAGAACCAGCTGGTAAATTGGAAACTGAATTTCATTAATATCATTCGAGCATCACCATTGTAACATTGTTCTTGACGAGAGCACGTTTGGCCAAATCTACTCTTGCTGAAGAAAGGACAGTTTACCAACCATGCCAATATTGGTGGATGAAGGAAGAAAGACACATGACAGTTTTTATTGTTGGTGGTCTCACGGGTGAAACTCTTTTATATATCAATGATGGTCTTGTTGGACTACTTTTGAGTTCAAATTTAATGATAAACTTGATTGTACACTACTGTTTCACTGTCAAAGCACTTTTTTTTTTTGGATCAGCAAGTTGAAAAAACTTGTTTATGGTTTTGTGGTTATGTCGTTGCTTTGTTTTCATTGCTGATTTGTTGGGGACGAGTGTAAAGGAACTGTAGCATTTCAACTGCTGCAAAGTGAGGATTATTTTCATGTTAACTAATGAACTTTCCTTGCTGAATATATTAGGTTCATCTTTCCCCTTAATTTAAGATTTTCCTTGGAATTTTTGCTGTCTTTTCCCAAATACACGAAAAGTTGATTGTGATCCATCATAGTTTCCCAGTTACAAAACTCATGTTGTCGGACCTCTGAACAGCTGAGCTTCAATCCCTTTCTCCACTGGTTGATGCTGCTGTATATTTCCTTCATCCACCCCTCCTTTAATGCAACAGGTTGGTAAGGTAGAACCCATTTCTTGTGCTCTGTTTGTATCGAGCCATCCTGTTCCAGACACCACTGAAGTCTCTCTCAATCCAGTATGTGGCCGCAGCAATAACCTTCTTAATCACTAATCATTTTTCGGGCAAATCACTTCGATCGGTAATGCAGATAAAGCCAGGAGATTTTCAACACACTAAAATTATTTTGTAGCATAGTAATTTCACCCCATTTCTAAACTTCACATCACATATATCAACTTTTCAGGAGTTTAATTCAACGTAGGTTGAGCAATACTTTGTCCTCAATACAACAAAACATTCTTCATTGTTTGTGTTGCCCTTTTGTTTTTTGTTGCCTTTTGTTCTCTAACTACAGTTCATGTACATTTCTAGGGTATCCACCAGTGCGATGATTGATGGAACAGCTTTCCATAATCTGTGCCACATGAGCTGTAACATCCCGCATGTCTTGCAAGCTGACACTCAGTTGCCTGCGCAATCTACTGGAGTGTTTTCTACAAGAGATTATTACTTGGAAATTAGAGGTGGTCCGTGTGCATCAAATCAATCATAGTATAGGGATTCACCTTAACAGTCAGTAATTATACAAGGACTCACTATAAGTGACCAGCTAAACAGTTCTGTTCTACATGAACTTGGAGCACTGTGGGCAAAGGTTGTTAGCATGTGACCTGAGGATTAGTTGGGTCAAATGCTTGATACCTTCCTTATCATAAATACAAAATATTTAAGTGATTAAATCTTCAAGGAGCTCTGAAATAGCATGACACAAGACTTTGCTAGTGTTTTCTATAACCCACCTTGAAAAAACAGAAGAGACAAACATCCAATCCCTCTGTTGCTTTAATCTAATTCAAGACAAACGTGTTCACTTTCACCTTCCACGTTCAGTACATTTATACCAACTTATTAAACCCGACTTAATATATTAACTATGTTACGAGTTTGATGAATTGATTTATTATATATCTAATCGAGTTAATTTTTATATAATTTTTTTAAATTTAACTCCAGTTAGGTTTTAAATTAATCAGAGTTAACTATTTTTTAAAAGATATAAATATAAAATAAAACAAAACAATACAATGTAGATTAATATTTAAATCTCTTTTATATTTGTTAGGCAGGCAGGCAGGCAGCATTCCGTTTTGTTAAGCTTATCTCTCCAAGAGAGATATTTTTGGCACGGCTAGCATGGTATTTTCAAATGGTCAATCATATTAGTCAAATTCATTTGATGATTGATGCCATATTATTGTTTATAGCATTTTTGCACATGTGATTATACTGAATTGTACCAAAGGATCAAATCCCTTTTATATTATATGGAGCAATCCTCTTCTTTCTGTGAGTATTCAGATTCCTAGGGTCAAAAGTGACACCAACTAATTGAACTTGAATGTTTTGCCTTGAGCATTAAAAAGTAATTTCGCAAGTTATTAAACCGGGCTCGATGTAGACTAGTTTTATAATAAGTAAAAATATTAATTTTATATAACCCGATCAAAAACCTGGATTAATCTCATTGATTTTTTTTAAAAAAATTTAACCAACATTATTTTCATCTTTTAAAAAAAATTAATTTAACTTAATTTATGATCTAAACATTGCCTTGGCTCATACTCTAATTCAGGTTTAATAAATATAAAATTGTGTGATCCCTGTAAAATGAGATTTTTGTGGTTTATTTTACTATTTGATATATAGATATATGCCATTTGCAAATAATTTATATGCATATTTCACTTAAAAACCAGAACTCAAAAACCTTAGGGAGGAAGAAAGGCATCACTTTTGACTACCAAGTCTTAGTGCTTGTTCATCCCTATTTTAAACCATGATTTGTAAGGAAGGTAAAGTGGAACCAAAACAAAACAATTTTAGGCATAGAATTTGTTGGAAATTTGTTTCATATGGTTGGCTCCCACAATAAATTACTTTTCTTCCCTCTATAATCATTGTACTTGTTTTATATTTAAATTATTATAAAACATACTTAACTTTATTTATTTATTAATATTAATGACGACCGAGATGACAGCAGATGACATCATGCGTATTATATAAAAAATTGATTAAAATAAACAACATTAAATTTAAAAATAGACATGAAAGTTAGTCTATACTCAATTTTACTCAATGACATTCCATTATGAACATCCCAAAATTAATTATTTCATTTCCTTCTAATATCAATTACATTCCACAAAATATATAGAAGACAAAGCCAATTATTTCATTGCCTTCAAATTCAATATTTATCCACGTGATTGACATAACCTAATTACTGTAATTAGGTTGAAAATTATGGTGGCTTAGATAATAATGTTCAATTAGCCAATTAGGGATTGATGTAATCTTAGTGAATCAAAAGGCACCCATATTAATTCAAAATAGCAAAGATGAGGGTGTATATTTGACTTTGTAATTAAAGTGGACCTTTTCCTTTCCATGTCATTGAGGCCCATGATACACCCACATTCACCCCCTCTTCCCATCTCTCGCTCAAATCAATCTCTTTCTGGGAAATTTCAGGTCTTAAATTCCCTACAATTCAAGAAAAGTTTTTTATTTTTCTCTAAATTTGGAAGAGTATTTATCGTCATTAATTGTGACATAAAGTTAGATAAAGGTAGTTGTACAAAGAATATACAACTGGATTTTTCTTTCTCAACTTAGCATTTCTTAGAAATTAATGCTAGAAAATGTTTCACGAAGTCATCAGTTTTCTTAAAAATCACTGATTTCAGCTTAGTATTTCTTAAAAAAATAATACTAATTTTAGATAAGATTAGCATTAATAAAATTGAATCAAAGTCATAAAAAAAAGTAATTAAAAAAGGAAAATTTTCAAATGAAATATTTAGTTTTTTTAATTAAAGTCTATTTGCTAACATGATACACTGCAGTGGACCGCACTAACAAATAGCACCGCACCGCACCACGCACTACAAACAACTCCTAATAGTATTAGGTGTTTATTTGAATCACTTTCTAATATTAGTTGTAGATCACAACAAGTGGCCAATCAAAAAATTAACAAATAAAATATGTCTAATATTCTTCATTTATTTTTTCGATTCAATCTAAGTGTTTGAATTAGCAATTCGGCAGTCGCTCAAAGATTAATTCTCCTTGGAAGCTTGCATATGTGTAATTAAATATATAAAGTGAATAAAACGAGCTAGCATACTTATTTCCTTGAATCATACTTGGCCCATGGTTTTTGAAAGCAAACCAAATGCCTTGAAAATTATAATTAACAATATATTTCTAATGATCGAAAGCAACAAATAAATAAAAAAAAAAGAGCTAAGAAACAAAGCATGTGGCAGACTTAAATAGAAAAGTACTTGCCACATTTTAGAGCCAAGCAAAAAGAAGAAAGAAAACCAATGAAAAAAAAGAAAAAAAATGCTATCAAGTGTCATGAGTAGCATAATATTTACGTTGGTCAATGGTTGTCTCATAGGACAAGTCAGTGCCTAACTTTCGTCTTTATGTCCCTCTCAGAATAAGAAAGTATTACTTCTGTTCTCATTGGAGCTGGAAGATGGAGGCCTAGAAGGAGGAGCCACCAGGGAGGAAATTACAGCTCCTTCAGTTGAGTACCCATGATCAGAGACTTCCATGGTTGTAGCGGCTCTAGGGTTTCCAAGTCTTTGAAAAAACACATCACCAGGAGCTGTGGTAGTACTAGTATTAGTACCCATATTACTGTTTCTCAGTGAGAACATGTATGATGGTGGTGGCTGGCTTTGCTGCTGAAATTGCTGCTGCTGCTGCTGCTGATATTGCAAATGATACCCCGGGGGCATCATAACTGGACTGGGGTGATTACCATGATGGCCTTGACGATGAACACCTACT
>Ga0307515_10018940_pt1 | contig 12426 bp, 6 predicted proteins | sample 17_EM_MG_FD_194513 | JGI IMG/M metagenome (GOLD analysis project Ga0307515, IMG submission 194513) | Populus trichocarpa ectomycorrhiza microbial communities from riparian zone in the Pacific Northwest, United States - 17_EM | ecosystem: Host-associated > Plants > Roots > Unclassified | place...
TCTAAAAGTTCCTATTAAAATTCTTATTACTAAAAAAAACCTAGGAATAGCCCCTAAATGTATGGGTCTATAGAGTTCCATATCTACTCTGTTGTAGCTCATTTTGGATTTGATTAAGTTGATTAGCCATAACTTGGATAGTCTTATTAAATTCAGAAAGAGCCACCATTATCTTATTGAAGTGTGGTCAAACATGTTATGACTATCTAATCATGTTATCATACCCTATAAAATGATTACCCTAAAAGTGTGTTAAAGATATAGAATCACCAATGTACTCACAAATAATTGGTACAGGCAATTATATTAGGAAAAGTGGCATAATTATTGGCTAATGGAATAGATATAGAATCTTGTCTCATTGGACGTGCTAGTTTATATGTTGTCAATTAAACTTAATAAAAATTTAACTTATAATGAGGTGACAACTACCTCTATGAAATGAGAAGTGAGCTTTAAAATCTAAAACATTAAGAAAAGTGTGTTTGTTTTAAGGAATAACATTGAGCAGAAAAAGGCAAGAGTTTAAGGAGAGAGATTGCAAGAATTTATAAAAGCAAGAAAGAAATAAAAACCCTATAAGAAAAGAGATAAAGAAATTTCAAAAATCAAATATATGGGTTCATCATTGTTGACAGTAATATATAGTCTTATTTATATTGTTACAGAGTTTGAATTCTATTTACATAGATAATTCTAATCCTATACAATATTGGTAGCAGATAAAGTGATTTATTAAATCCTAATATAAACTAATCTTCTCTTTTATTGATACACACATGAATCATAAGCTAATATGTGACTTCTAATTAGTTATTATTTAAGGACACTCACTTTGAATTAAACTATATCTTCTAGTCTTCTGTGCATATTCAAACTTTATCACACAATCATTTTTTCTTGGTTTGTCATAATCCCTAGTTGATTGAACTTTAACATTTTTGGTCAATCAAGAACTTGGTTGATTTTTTTTTATTTACGGTAGATTTTTGCTGTTTTTTCTTGTTTTGTCATGAACAATTATTATATATTTGACTGACATATACATATTTATTTTAGGTTTTTTTTCTTTTAAAATCTCATATACCATGTTTTTTTTTAAATATAGTATGATTTGAATTGATAAATACAATAAAAACCAGAAAAAAATGAAAATAAAAGAAAATGAATATAAGAAAGAAAACAATTGCAATAAAAGAAAAATCATTAATGATAATGAAATGATGTAGAAAGATAAAAACTAAAGAATACATTACTAAAATTAAATATAAAATAAATCAAGAGTCCATGAATTTTTATGCATCAACCCGCAAAGTTAATTCCTTAAATAAATCACCCTAAAAATATATTTAGAAGTGTGATATATGTTATTTTTTAAAATATTTTTTTTATTTTGAAATGTATTAATTTTTTTTTATTTTTTTTAACATCAGTATTTCAAAAAATTAAAAAAAATTAAAAAGAATATTAGTTTAAATCTAAAAAAATAAAAATAAAAATAAAAATTTTCAAAAATATTATCGAATACAATGTTAAATGGTCCCTAACAAATACCAGCAAACAAAACCGGGCTTGGTCTCGAAATATCACAGAGGATAGGGCGGTTTCATTGGCACTTCTCTCTCTCTCTCCCGCCTCCCATCCATAAAGAAAAAAAAACAGACGCGCGCATACTTGCATATATTTCTCTCTAGTCTACCTCCGGTGTCTCTCTTCGCCTCTCCGACCTTGCTTTACAGTCCATCGTCGATTCCTTCTCCTAAACTAACAATCCAAGAAGAGCCAACACATGGACGCTTCGATTCTACTACACCCGAGTTCTCTCTTCGTCACGCGCCTACGCGCTTCCACCACAGCATCTGCTGTTTCCCTCGCTCACCAGATGCCGTGCCTTCTATTTTCTCCTCCTGGAACGAAACTTGTCTCCTTATCATCCGTTTCTTGCCCTCGCAGGTCGTCTTCCTTTGTAGCTGCTGCAAGTAGTGGCACCTTGATGGCTAATTCTGTAACGCGCTCTCACCCTTATCCACTTTGTTTCTTATCCTTTGGAAATTCAATATTTGTTTGAGATTTCGTTACTTTTCTTTTCTTTGGTTTGTTTTTATGGGTAATTAGCTGAGCCCATTGAGATTTTAACGAAGAATTTGGTTCTTTTAATGCTTATTGTAGGGGATAGTAATCAAGTATCAGTGATGCAATGCATCAATTGGGTTTTTGAGAAGCACCTTGTTTACTTCTATTGATGCATTAAAGACACTAATTTTACTCGTGGGTGTGTGTTGTCTATTGAGAGGACTTGAATTTTGGTGTGAAAGCCATGTTGAAAGTTGTGTGTTGTTGAGTGTAAGCAATGTCGGTATTAGGGAATTCTTTACCGGAAAGTGTCACGCACTTTGGTACTATGATGGAGAAAGAATTCAATTTGGTAATTTAATTGTACTTTATGTTGTTGGGGTTTTAGTCTGAAGTGGCATAGGTCAGGATTAGCGTATGGGTCTGGGGTTGGTCTTAACTTCAAAAAATATCAATCAAAAGAATGAGGATTTGTGGCAGATTCAATTTGGTTTAATGCAATTGAGGTTGTTTCGCACTTTTAAGTGTGATATGAAAGTTATTCTTCTTCTATATATGATTGTTTTTCTTTGACTTGCTGATGTGCAGCCAAAAAGTGGGGTTTATACAGTTGGTGATTTTATGACTAGGAAAGAGGATTTGCATGTTGTAAAACCTACAACAACTGTAGATGAAGGTATTTGTTAGATTTCTAAATTTTTCCATAGAGTACACCACAGTTTTTCTAACACAATATGTGTTGTGTTTTTGCCAACAGCACTTGAGGCTCTTGTGGAACATAGAATTACTGGTTTCCCAGTGATCGATGATGACTGGAAACTGGTAACCCCTCCTTGTCTTTTTGTTTGGTTTTTTAGTCTGGTTATTAATAATGTAGATTCTTTATTTCACTTTTTGGTTTTCAAGTGAAAGATAACAATTAACATCTGGTTTCTGGATTCTAAATTTTTTTTGAAGCTATTTGCCCTACTTTCTGAAGGCAAGTCAAGATATCAGATTATGAATCATCCAAATTGGCTCAGGGTTCCCCAATCTGAGAGTCATGTGCAGTCTTTTCTTCTTAGACAAACAATTCACACGAATGTCTTTTGCTTAAGCTTTTTATCCCCCTCCTAACACCAACCAGTTTAGGATGTTGTTATTCAACTTTAAAAATCATTGACCCAAATAATTTTGAAGATGAAGAGTAGTAATGGCATAACCTGCTTTGAAAAATTTAAACAATCCTTAATCAGTTGGTATGATGAAGAAATTTTCTGGATGCATCAAATAGATACTCGCATCTTTCTAAGCTTTTGCTTTTAATATGGTGGTGCCATTTTATAGATGTGTATGCTTTTTTTTAGACTGGTTCCAACCATCATTTTCTGGGGTTATGGTTATAATCTATGGGTGCAGTGTATTTGCAATTTTCTTATGAGCAAACTCAATTAGGATATGGGAATGATTTGAATGTTCTTTGCTATTGTAGGTTGGTCTTGTGTCAGATTATGACTTGCTAGCATTGGACTCCATATCAGGTAATTTAAAATAATCAAGCTAATCTTAGCCTTCATTTTCTTGCTGTTTCAGAAAAGAACAAATCATTCTGTCCTTCTATGTTCTTGCAATTTCTTTAATCCACAATATATATGAAGTTGTGAGTAACTGGCATCAGACCAGATGCTTGATATGAATAAAATTTGTAATTTAACATTTCTCACATCTGGGATTTGTTTCAATGTCTCAACTAGGTGGTGGAAGGACTGAAACTAACATGTTTCCTGAAGTTGAAAGCACGTGGAAAGTATGTGATAGCTTTCTCCTTTTTTTGAACACAGACATGCACACTTTCAATGCAAAGACATGCATTTATTGTTATTCGCCCACCCTTTGACATTTGTTTCCCAGTATTGTTTGTATGGAGCTCCATAAACCAGCCTCTTTGCAGTAAGGCATTCGGAAGGGTAATGGATTTGGAATAGTTTGGATTCTTCTTTTCTAGCATATTCCAAGGGATGAGGTGGTTAACAGGTGCTCCTCTGATGGGTGAAAGTTTTGAGAATTTGTTCTTTTAGGTATGAATGGATGGGGCTGGAAAAAAAATTGATGTTTTAAGTTCAAGGCTTTAAACTGAAATTGACTTAAACTGAGCTTGAGATACACTTGGCAATCTTTTACTGCCTTCAACAGTTGAGGGCATTAGTGCGAAAAAGGCAACTCATACTGGTAGATAAGGTTCCAAGGGTGCAGGGCATATGGTTGGTTTTTGTAATTGGTTTAGAAGTTGCTCACTTGCCTCTAGTGTGTGTATATTGCTGGGTATCTGACTTCTGAATGCTTTTTATTTCTGCAATCAGAAACAACCTCAGTGATAGCCTGACTCCCTTTTTTTGGTGAATGCCTAGAGTGTTGACTTGTTCTTTGGGGAAACATATCTTACTGTCCAAGTGCTCTCTGTTGTTTTTTTTTACCATGCATGTGCAAGGGAAATGTTATTCTTTTATCCTTTCCCTTTAACCACCCCACCCCCCCCCCCCCCCCCCCAAAAAAAAAAAGTGTGGGGGGGGGGGGGGGGCAGAACGCAAGCCTGGCACTGCTCTATTTAAATTTGATTGAGTGGTGTTTGAGATTCTGCTTTGCTTTTCTTGGATGCAAATCTGACCTTGGCCAAAAAAAGTATCAAGAGTGCCTTGAAATGTTTTTGATGACTTGCAGTTAGCTCATGTGCGCGCGCGTGGGTGTGATTGAGTGGTTTTTGACTGATTTGCTTTTCTTCTGTTCTTGGATGCAAATCTGACCTTGGCCATAAAAAGTGTCAGGATTGTTTTAAAATGCTTCTGATGACTTGCAGTTAGCTTCATGTTCCTTTCATACATGTGTATGTGTGTTGGCCAAAAAACAAGTGTCAAGAGTGCCTTAAAATGTTACTGATGACTTGCAGTTAGCTTCATGTTCCTTTTATACATGTGTGTGTGTGTGTGTTCAGCCATATCATGTTTCAATGGAAAAGGCATCTGGTCAACAAAATGAACTTCTAGTTCTATAGAGTTTAAACGCCAGAAGCTCCTCTCTTGCTAGCACTTGTCTGTCCTTCACATCTAGTAGAAATTGGATTGTCTTTATGAAATTGCATTATAGAGAAATTGGTTTCAAGAATCATGTGCTCTGAATCTGCAATTACGACCATGTTTCCTGACTTTATCTTAATGATGAAATATGAAGACACAATCTGGACACCTTGAAGTCAGAAAAAGCAGCATGGTTCTGTTTGTTGTAGGCACTCAAGCTGCTTAATAGTTGATAAGATGCTGCATATGATCCAACCATGTACTTCTCTGATACAATATAGTAAATGATGATTGCAGACTTTTAATGAGGTGCAAAGGTTGCTCAGTAAAACCAATGGGAAGGTCGTTGGTGACTTGATGACACCAGCACCAGTCGTTGTTCGTGAAACCACCAATCTTGAGGATGCTGCAAGGTACTGTCAACCTTTCTTTTTCTGCCTTTTTTCTTAGTGCCTGTTTGGGATTGTGGTAGCGGTTGCAGTTCAAAGTGTTTTTCGCTTAGAAATACATCAAAATGATGTTTTTTTTTTATTTTTTAAAAATTATTTTTGAAATCAGCATATCAAAACGATCTGAAAACATAAAAAAAATAATTTTTAGTAAAAAAAAAAAATTGATTCGTTCTTTTTAAATATTCCTTTTGATTTGTTTATGCTTATTCAGAAAAGCTGTGACCTAAAATTAACTTCTGACTCGGTTTATGTAATGCCAGATTATTACTTGAGACAAAATATCGTAGACTTCCAGTTGTTGATGCTGATGGCAAGCTGGTAAGAGATGTCGACTTTTGTATTGATTAATCTCTTCTAATCATGTTTAGTGGTGGTTTAATTGGCCATTTCCCCCACCGTTGAAGGTTGGAATTATCACAAGAGGAAATGTTGTAAGAGCTGCTCTACATATAAAACATGACATTGAAAGGAAAGCATAGTATCCCCGTATTTATTCAAGAAAAAAATGCAGCAGTCGACATGGCAAGCTGGGCCTGGGATTAATGTTGTTAAGCGAGGTGTTTCGAGCTAAGGAAAAAAAAAGGTTGGAAGAGCTTAGCTGCTTCATACATACAATTTCGGCTCATGTTTGTATCGCATCATTTTTCGACTGTTCCCAGTGTAGTACTGGTAGTTATAATTACAAGGATCAGTGACTGGGAACCAATCATTCTTGTTGGCCCCTCTGTTTTACCCCATCCATGATGTGAATTATTCCCTTAAAATGAGAGGGACAGAAACTGAAACCAGATAATCAAAATGTTACATGGATATACCCTTTACCTGTATGTTAATGAATTCATCGTAGGACTGAAGTATGATCATGGAGGCCTATTCAAATTTCTGATATGTTTGAAGCTGATAGCAGGCATTTGTTTATTCATCCTTGCAGAGCACATTAAATACTGATTGCTGAACCTAATAGTAGAAGAGCCTTAACATCGCAAAAAAACTCGAAAGGGCGTATGACAATTACGTGTGAAGTGCTATTATGTGTTTGTTTTTTTTTCCATTCCAATCCAATTTGTTGGCCAAATGTAGGTTTTGTTGAAAACTATCTAACATCTATGAACAGACATCTTCTATTCTAGGAATACCAGGCAGAATGTTTGGATGAAATAAGGAAATGTCTGAAGACAGCAAACCAATCACTTGCGGATTTGGAATCTCTTACCATCTTTTGTGGTTATTGCTGGACACCTTTTTATGCTTGGAAGTATTTGAAGCTCTTTGCAGTGCTTATAACAGCGCATGTCTGTTGCTTCTTTCTTTTCTCTCTTTTTTGTTGGATAATCCATTCATGGCAGGCATGACTCCTTTAAATGCACTTGTGGACCAACCTGAGCTAGTTTTACAACTTAGAAGCACTATTATTTGCCCAAGGATAATAGATGGTATCATTGAATGTTCAGCAACAACATGAAGAGGTTTAGGATCATGGTAGCATATTAAAATCATTAAAAAATATAAAAAAAAATATCAATTTCATATTTTTTAAAAAATTAAAAATACTTAAAAAAATCACCTATGAGCCATGTGAATCACTCCCGAAATTATTTGTCTCGATTGGCGTTGTCATGTGAAATTGGACATGTTATTATCAATGTAAGAATCAGAATCGGTAACATTTATCCGCTAATGGCGGGCTAATTGTTTGTCCTCTCCTGTCTAACAGTGGCAGGCAACTTGTTTCTACGATTTTCAAATAGATCTGGGTGTTCGTAGGTCTTAAAGCAAATGCTAATTTTCTTGTTAAGAAATCAGGAGCGGCGATTTGACAGGTGATGGATCATCTCAGGTAGCAAAACCCATCAAATTGGCCCCATTATCATAGTCATCATGCACTGGCAAGATAGCAGCAATCACTCCTCTGACTCCCTTTTTCCCCTTGTGCCCGCAACTCAAATTTAGCAACAGTGCAGAACCAGAAAAGATCCCAACTCAAAATTTTATCGCTTTAGTAGTTACAACTTTAGTGGTTAGCATGGCTATTTGCACCAACTGCTGGCTATGTAGGCCACCTCCTGTTCCCCAGCTCTTTACCTCAACATCCCTTCTCTCCAAAAAGAAAAATTTGCCAAGTGGGCAAATCCTCCTGCCTCTCTCTCTCTCTCTGTTGCATCCATGTCCCATGAATACAGAACAAGGAAGGATAACTGATTGTTCTTCAATCCAATAATATCTAGGAGAAAGAGTCCAACAGAGTTCCAAGCCTATCTTATACTATAGAAACCAAGGAGGGGGAAACAATATAATTGGAACATAAAAACATCCTTAATTATGATCCATAAACCAAGTAATTTACATTTACCAAAATTTGCTTAATTACCATAATAGAAGAAGAAGAAAAAGGTTTAATCAATTAAAAAACCCTAGCTAAATTTAACAAGTGGAAAACATGAACTACTTGAGTAGTAAGTAAAATACTACTACTAACTTTAAAATTGATTAATCCAGCATACAAGGCTTCATGATTTTGATCAGCCATATAACAGTACCTTCCCACCGTACCACTACCGGTGGTTAACTCCTCTTCCACTCATCTCCATCGGAATCCTCTGGGTCAGGCACCTTATTCAAGTCAACCGGCCGTGGCTTCAACTCTCTACTATCAACGACCGTTTCATTATTATCATTACTACTGCTACTATTATTACTGTTTCTTTGACGGTCATCATGATGAAGGTGGTGGTGGTGGTGGTGGTGGTGGTGGTTTAACGCTGTCTCGATAGCGTCAACATGAGCTCCAACCTCAGTTGCTCTTTTCCTTATAGAAGCAGCTGACATGTCCCCGCATGATCCACCGCCACCAAAACCCTCTGCAGCCAAAACTTCAGGAAAATTGAGCCTCGCCGATGGTCCTCTCAAATAAAAAACGGCGGTGTCATAAGCACGAGCCGCCGCTACTGGTGTTGAGTAGGAACCAAGCCAAATCCTTGACCTTTTGTTGGGCTCTCTTATCTCAGCCACCCATTTTCCCCACTTCCTCATCCTTATCCCCTTGTATTGCCTCTCACTTTCCATCCCTCCTCTCTTTCTTGTTGCCATATCCTTGTCTACTCCACTTTCCATCTCAAAAAAATAAAACGATAAAAAGAACTTATTCAAGGTTCGAATTCTTGAACAATTTTCATGGAAGAAATAAAGCGTTGGGATTGGGATGAGAGCAGAGAGGCAATATTTTGAGGGGTTTCTTGGAGAAGAACAAGGGGGGAGGATACACGTTGATAATAATTCTTTGAGAGGATTTTTCTTTTCTTTTTCTTTTTTTCTTTTCTTTTGGCTAACAGGGTGATAGGGAGAAAGAGAGAAAATCCAAATTCACCGACACAATCTTTGTGAATTTGTTTAAAAGGAAAGGGGTGGGAACTGATTACCTTATATGTTGTGGAGTGCACAAAAGAAATTAATATATATATATATATATATATATATATATATATAAGAGTAAATTATTAATTAGACGTGGATGTTTCCTCTTTCCTTCTGAGGTTATGTTTGGGCTGAGCTCGGCAATAATTGACTTGCACAAAAAGACAAAGAAGGAAGAGGGAGAGAGAAATAGAGAATAGGCATGTAATACAATTATTATGGCTAAATTATAAAAATTCCTCAATTTCAACACTTATCTAAATTAAAAAAAAAATCTGTAAATTTTCATCCTAAATAATATAATTGTTTAAGTTTACTTTTAAATAATAAAATAATAAAAAATAATGAAAATGATTATGAAAATCTTTGTGATGACTCATGATCTATACCTCCTATCATATAGTTCATGTCATAAAATACGAGACAAGGTTCATAAAAAGTAAGACTTAAAATCCTTATGGGCCATAAAGCTCATTCGTGCATCCTGGGTCTAAGAACAAATTACATCCTTTTAGGTCTAGGCTTATCAAATGACTTGTTTGCCCGAAAAAATGGTTTAAATTCTTAAAAGTAACGATTACCTAACAAGCGTAAACGTTCATTTTCAAATTTGGGTCTAAAGTGTACACATAACTCAACAAGTCATTATCCTCGAGTAAAAGGTTGGCTATGATCTCCTGTGGGCTTAAAACTAAACTAGTCAGACACATCCTGAAACCAATTATTTAATCTAGGAGTATTCCATCTAAATCAAATCTAGTCTACTCATAACCAACCATAAAGATAAAATGTACATGCACTAAATGAAGGCAAGTTTACTATCCATGTGTTCTCTAGATATTGATCCCATTATCATCAATATTAGAGTCAAATATGGATGAGAAGGCCTAAGAGACTACATATCCATACAATTAACTATATAGACATGTTTTTTTTATTTTTGTATTTTTTCTGTTCTAATTTGTATCAAACACATATAGTCTATACTAGGGTTAGTATATATGTATACCTTAATGTATCATAAATATATAGAACTCAACAATAAAAACTCATGATAACAACAAAATATATTCTGCCAAATTCTCTTTTATTTTTCTTCTTTTCCTTTTCTTGATTTTATTTGGTATCAAAGTCTTATTTAATAACATCTGTGACTTCCTTAAATTATCATTATTGCACTTTTATCAATCAAGAACAACATCCTACATCTCCTTTATCAACCAACTAACAAATTGCAACAATGTCCTATTGTTGCCACTTTAGAATGCTCATCATTTTATCTCTCTAAAATAAATAAATAAAAACTATTTATTCTGAAAGGTTCAAATCAAGTCATTTATCATTAAACAAGGTTTGTATGGCTTCATTAATGGATGAAAACCATGACACCAATTCTCCTTACTAATGAGAATGCATCCACTGCTATATCAAACCTAGATTACTTACATTAGGTTTAATATGATCAATTAATAATAAGAACTATAATTACATCTTTGTCTACTAATGTATTATCATGCAATGGATTATAAAACCTCTCACTTTATTTGGACAATCCCAGAATAAGCCATGGCTTCACTATCAACAACCTGAATTCTCTCTCTCTCTCGCTCTCTCTCTCTCTCTCTCTCTCTCTATATATATATATATATATATATATATATATATATATATATGAAAAAGCATACATCAATGAATTGGTAGCAGTCAGTAAGTTACTCACTGTTGCATATTTGAACTTGTATCTTTTCAAAGGTTTATTATCAGAGTTCAAGGATTTAGTAACCACTCTAATGACTCAGTTTGAACTTACATTGGCTTCAAACAACTTGAAGTAGCTGATGGTTTGAAACTTAATATCTTGCACATTAGTTATACTTCATTTCGTGCACCTCAATGATCTTTAAAACTATCTTTCATTCTACATGTTCCTAATACCATGAAATCTCTAGTTTTTACATGACAAGTTACTTCAGATAATGATGTTTTCTTTAAATTTCATGGTCACTTATGTATTGTCGAGGATCAAGTTTTCTAAGTTATGCACTTGTCCAACATAATTAAATATGATTTATCTAGGTTCATTAACCACCCTCTATCTCTAGTTCTTAGGTGTTCTTTGTCATAAGAACTACATTGAAGTCTAACACTGATGGCTTGGTCATCCACATTCTCAATTCTTGCATTGAATTTTCTCTTATAAGGCTCTTCAGATCTCATCCTCAACCAATTATCATTTTAATTGTATGGCTTGCCTCTTAAGAAAGACTAGTCATTCTCTTTTAGATTTGTTAGAGCATGTTAGCTTAGTTCCCTTAAACATATTTTTTTAGTGATGTTTAGGGTCCATCACCAACTTTTTAGTGAATAAATATAATTTTTTTTTATTATCATTTTTAAAATATATTTATTTTTTTCCTTTGCGCAATAAATTTAAGACTTGTAATGTTTTATTCAATTTCAAGAATTAGTTGAAATCAATTTAGAACTCTTCTAAAATAATTTTAAAGTGATTAAGAAGGCGAGTTTTGAAAATCTAATTTCTATTTTGAAATTAGAGGCATTATTTATCATATTATATATCCTTATATACACCAGCAGAATAGGGTCGTAAAGCATCATCACTAGCATATTGTAAGAACTAGCCTCACTTTACTCGAACAAGTTTCTCTTCCACAATATTTTTTTTCTTATGTCTTGAAATTACCATGTCTTTCATCAACTAAATGCCTACTCTAGATCTTCAACATCAATTTCTTTTTTGGAAATTTTTATGTCCATAGAACAATCATAAACTTGATTTTTACGTTACCTCATTGGTCTTTCTTGGTTACAACCCAAATCACCTAGAATATCATTACATAGATATCTTTGCTCATCGTGTTTGTGTTATTCATCGATGTATGTTTTGTAAGTCTTTCATTCATTATACCAAGTACACTTTAGTTTTATCTCCATCATTATAGCATTTGCCTTGCTATCTTCTTGCTGCCATTCTTTATAGATACCATTCCCATGTCTATCTTATTACCTAGTCTTTTATGTTGTTTTGTGCCTTACCTTTATCCATTTCAACTTTCAATTATTCATTTTACTAGTTTTCTCTCAATCATCACAACATTTGCCTTCATACCCCATTTGTTGTCATTCTTCATGGATTAACATTATTGTGCCTACCCTATTATCTAGTCTTTATATTTTATCCTTTGCCTCACCTCTTTCCACTTTATCTTTCAGTTACAGGACTCCTCGTGCTACTCTATATTTGGTTTTTTTAGGGCTCCACCCACTAATTTTAACCTCAATATTGTCATCGACAACAGCTTCTCTAGTTTATTTTATCCTTTAAATCTACTATCATATACTTATATCTATATTAACCCTATAACCCTTCATCCTTGTCAACTCAAGCACTATCTTATTCCCTTTCCCTAGCCAAGGTT
>Ga0307515_10018941_pt1 | contig 12425 bp, 15 predicted proteins | sample 17_EM_MG_FD_194513 | JGI IMG/M metagenome (GOLD analysis project Ga0307515, IMG submission 194513) | Populus trichocarpa ectomycorrhiza microbial communities from riparian zone in the Pacific Northwest, United States - 17_EM | ecosystem: Host-associated > Plants > Roots > Unclassified | place...
GGCTTCCATGTCTCTGTAAAGAATACGAGTGACACTGCTTGGCCAAAGTTGTAGAGCTGCAGGCCACACGCCCCGACCGCGTTCATAATCGATGCATTATGAATGATTTGTGTCGGGATGTTCTGCGCTTGGGCTCGCAAAAGGATATCGGCGTGAGTCGTTGCACTACAGGAAGGCGTCTATATTGACTATGATCGAGGTGCTGTGCATTGAGGTAGGAACGAACTCACCCCAATGGATCGCCGACGACAAGCAAAGCGACATCCGACTCATCTGCGCCAGTAAGTATACCATCGCTCTCCAGTTCTACCGTTTCTCGGTCAGCCAAAAGTACTTCACGCCCATAGAGGGCTTCCTTGTGCAGATGATTAAATTCGACCGAGGAAAGGTGAGATCGGGCTCACTAATCTTTCCTTGCTTATCATCAGAATGCTCGTATACGCCTCAAGATAAACACGGGAGCACCCTTTAACAGTCTAGAAACATTTTCAGACCCAAGCCTCCCTTCGCCCTTCGATGGGTCTTTCGTACTTCCAACCCACGAATGGTAATATCCTTTTCATCACAGAGGCCAAGTCCGATCAAGTAGAACATTTTGAGGCTCTCGTGTGAAATGGTGCGTGTGTCAGGAATGGGGCTCTTTGTCCTCAGGATGGCCTCCTCGCTTCCTAGCCTTCCAAGGAACTTTCGTTCGGTCTATCGCCTATTCTTAAGAGCGCTCTCTGCGAGTGTCCTCCACCACCCTGCGGCCACAACCAACCTTCGACGTCTCTACCGACCAGTGTTTGTTGAAGCGGCTGCAGTATGTCGCAGTCTTGACACGCCGGCGGCGCAGCGATGGATGAGCGAATGGCACCAGCGAGGCAAGTAATGTATCTCTTGTTGCTGCATTGCGCACTTAAGGCTACGCGCCGTAGCCAGTTGATATCACGTTTGCCTTGCTCCTCTCGTCAGCCACAAGTACCGGTCTTCCACACCAACTGACAAAGAACCTTGCAAATATGGTGGATATTTACCAAGCAAAGCTACGTGCGGACACCCACGTGCGACGGGCAAGTGCGGGGGCATGGCGAGGCCAGGACTTCAAGCCTGCCACGAAACGAACAACCGGGCATTCGGGTCCAAGAGCCTGCATACGGAGTACTGCGTGGAGTACCCTTGGCGAACTCATTGAGTTCGCGGAAGGTGATACTGGCATTTTGACAGGCCAGCTTCGGAGCAAAATGAGCAAAAAAACAATTGCCCACTGGGACGTCCGTCTCTGAGGGCTGGGGCCAACCCAGATATTCTACAACCCTGCCTGATGTTCTATTCAACAGGATTTGCTCAGTTGTGCAACTCCAGATACTGCTTGCCACCTCTTCTAACCTAAACCTCATCAATACCTAAATATAAGGGCTGGAGTGACAGGGGGTCTTCAGAATTATATTTTTATCTTGTTTAGCCTCTTTTCAGTGGAACTTCTAAGGAGTTTCCGAGAATGCGGGTATTTCAATAGGGCACAAAGCTAATTGCAAAAGCTGGGATAGACAGGACAGTGCGAGATTTGGTTCTTCTTGATGTTTAATCAGAATAGCCGTTGAATGCGCTTGAGAAAAAGACGCACTATGAACCCATTGGTATACTACAATGCATTGATAAAGCCTGCAATGCGATCAGAGTGCAGATTGCAGAATAATTCTTGGATTGAGGTCGAAGGTGGCAGGTGGTATGTTTGGTTCAACACCACTGGCTCCAGAAATGCCTGAAGCCTAGCATCCTGCACATGCATATCATCCACACCTTCATCCATGTCCTGGTCCTCTGCTTCAGATGGATCAGTTTTGACATGAGGATGAACTGCAGGAGCCTCAGGGGAAGGTGAAGGAGAGCTTGGTGATGGTGTATGCAGTTGCATAGGAGGTTGTGGTGCAACTTCTTGTTCTAGAGGGTACCAGTAATCATTTGCTTGCTGCAGTTGATCAAGGGTGATGTTATGGAAGGTAGTGTACCAAAGTGCAGCATCCCTTTCTGCACCATCGATGTCCAACCTTGGCTTACCCACATTGAACTTGCGATACTTAAAGTATGCATCAAGGAAGGCAGGGCGATTGCTCTTTGGTGCGGAGGGGGAGCGCGCTGGCAAAGACAAAGGTAAGAGATGGACAGGATAAGCGCCATGCCTCAAGGAAGGGGCGCGAATGCAGACCTTCTGTCCGGGCTGAACCGCTCCCACTGGCAACCTGGCTGACATGCTGCTGCGAAATCTGTTGCATAGAAGAGGGGCCTTGATTCGACATGGTCGAGACTTGGGCTTTGGTGCGTTTGCGGGTGAACCACGAGCGAATCTGTTGCGGCGAGAGGCCAGTTTTCTGTGATATTTCCTGCAATTGTCCGGGTTGGGGCCTCGTCAGACCACCGTCCAGATATCCTATGATAGGGACTTAGTATCAGCAAGGTGCGGTCAGCGCGTGGATAAGTGCGCACTTTGCAAAATCGCTTTAGATTCGGGCGGAAAGCGTCGTGGCTTTTTAGCAGCTGTTACAGTAGAAAGGGGAACGTTCGTATCGAAGGGGTTTGCAGGCGAGTCGGTGATTGGGGAGGTGTCGAAGATATCACCCTCGAGCTCGTCGATCTCGCTCTTTACACTCATGTACAAGCCTTTTTTTTCAAGTACTCGTACGCTGGATGCACCGCGCGATACGAAAGGGGTGTATTCGAGATGGGGGATGGCGACACCTGTGGCCGAGCGCAGTCCGAGGTCAAGGCGCCCGTGTTTGTCCTTGCTCCAACTAAACTCTGCACCGACAAAAACTCGCCCAGCAGTTCGTCGGATCATCGCCGCGACGCCACGAGGAACGATGCAAGGTTTCGTTGAACTAAACGATGAATGCGGAACCACCTTTGGATATAGTGCTTTCCCGGCGGGCCGGCCATGTGAAACCCTGTGGCTTTGAGTCGATGGCGATACCCCGCACTTGTCATTTCATACCTTTACCCTAAACCTCGTCCCCCTTCTATGGCTTCCAAAGACAAGCAACCCGTAGGCTTTGCGACGCACATCATTGCGGGCGGAACCGCTGGAATGGCAGAGGCCGTAAGCCTTCCTCGTTTGCTTCATCGGAGGGTGTTCACTGCCGGCGTAGCTATGTTGCCAACCATTGGATACCATCAAAGTCAGGATGCAGTTGTCCAAGTCGGGTACACTACCTGGGGTGCGTAGCGTTCACGCCACATAAAGCCGATCGCTCACGCCTGGCCACTCACAGACAAAACCGCGCGGGTTCATCGCAACTGGTGTGCAAATAGTACAACGAGAGACTCCTCTGGCCTTGTACAAGGGTCTTGGGGCAGTCCTCAGCGGTATCATACCAAAAATGGCGATACGCTTTGCCTCCTTTGAAACGTATAAGGGTTGGTTCGCGGACAAGTCAACAGGAAAAACGAGCACGGGGATGGTCTTCCTCGGTATGTTTTCTCGATCTCTTGGTCACCTCTCACTGATTCTAACTCTACATTTAGCCGGTCTGAGTGCTGGTGTAACCGAAGCCGTGGCGGTTGTGACACCCATGGAGGTCGTTAAGATTCGACTACAGGCGCAGCAGCATTCTCTCGTGGACCCCTTGGAGACCCCGCGCTATCGAAATGCCGCGCACGCGGTGTACACCATCGTCCGGGAAGAGGGATTTGTCGCATTGTACCGAGGGGTCAGTCTCACTGCTCTGAGACAGGCAACAAACCAAGGTACGGTTCAGCGACGTGTGAATCGCGTGACCGACACTCTTTCTAGGCGCGAATTTTACGGCCTACCAAGAGATTAAGAAACTCGCACATCGACTGCAGCCAGATCTCGAAGTTCTTCCATCGTGGCAGCATATGGGAATTGGTCTTATATCTGGTGCTATGGGGCCGTTTTCAAACGCACCAATCGACACGATTAAGACGCGTATGTGATTTACTATTTATTCCCGCGCCGAATGCGTATCCTCTTGCATAGGTCTGCAAAAGTCGACTGTTATCCCTGGTCAGAGTTCGTGGTCGCGAATCACGGCCATTACGAGCGAAATGTGGAAACAGGAGGGATTCCGCTCGTTCTACAAAGGAATTACACCCCGAGTTCTCCGAGTGGCCCCTGGTACGTGTGTAAGCCATGTGATATTAATAACGACAATTGACACGGCCTCCAGGTCAAGCCATCGTATTTGCAGTGTACGAGCGTGTCAGGAAGCTCATCGAGACGGTAAAGGAATCGCACATTGAGAGTTCATACTCTGAGTAATAGTACACGTCCACATAACACCATGTATTTGTAGCCATTGCGTTTGCGCCCTGCCCACTCTGGTGACGTTGGGCCCAAACAGGATTTTAAATTTGGCTACGTCCACGTACCATCAAGGACCAGTTCTTGCAAGCGCTGACTCTTAAGCAAGCTGGGCTTTGCGCGTCATGAATATCTTTCGACTCTTTGGTCCGTGCTCTCCATGCTGAGCGTCGTCCTCGCCGGCGTGGACTGACTTTGGGGCCGTGGTTTCGTTTTACAGGCGACTTATCGCACTTGGCGTCTATATTCGTCTTACTGCATAAGATACGGGTGTCCAGATCGTGCAGAGGTGCGCCATTCTGAAGTCGGCCCCTGTTCGACGGCGAGCTCATTGACACGCATGCAGGTATCTCATTCAAGACCCAAGCTCTCTATGTCGGCGTATTCTTCTCTCGCTATCTCGACCTCTTCATGGGTGAATGGGTCTCCCTCTATAATACCCTCATGAAGCTCTTCTTCATTGGGAGCTCGTGCTACATCCTGTGGTTGATGAAACAGAAGTTCAGGTGAGCTGCTTAGCAGTTTATATCACTCATTAGTGCTGCTTACACAACTTCTGTACCTTTCGATGCACTCCACAAGGGCAACGTATGACCCCTCGCTGGATACTTTCCGCGTTGAATTCCTGGTCGGGCCGGCACTCCTCCTGGGGCTGATATTCAACTACGGCTTTAACTTGTCCGAGATTCTGTGGTCGTTTTCGATATGGCTCGAGAGCGTGGCGATTTTTCCACAGTTGTTTATGCTCCAGCGGACAGGCGAAGCAGAGACGATCACAACACACTATATCGCGGCCTTAGGAATTTACCGTGCTCTCTATATTCCCAACTGGATTTACAGGTCAGTCACCACGAGTGTGTTCCCTTGCGTGTTGGGTTGACAACTCGCGACTGACAACTCGCGCCCTCCTTCCATCTTTGCACCCCTGCTTGGGACGTCCGTCATTCACACCGATTGGCCGCGCGGCAAACCAGATATTGGGCCGAGCAACAAGTGGACCCTATTGCCGTTATTGCCGGGCTAGTGCAGACCGGGTTATACGCCGACTTTTTCTACGTCTATTTCACCAAGTAAGCCTACTGTGTGTTGGTATATTTCGTGGCAGTCTGTCTCACCTGGCGCGGCAGAGTAATGAAGGGCCAACGATTCGAGCTCCCTGCGTGAGCCGTTAGCTAAACTTACCCTCTCGTTATCGAGACAAAACCGTAGAGACTGCGCTGTTGCCATTATACATGTTGCATCGGGAGCATCGCCTCGTGATGCGTCGAGTGTGGCTGAGAGGACGTGTTGTGAAACCCAACGGAGTGCTAGACGAGTGCTGGTCGCTGTATGAATAACTACCAAGCTATGGAGCATCCGTTAATGTGTGCAGAGTGTGCAGGGGCGATATGGCTGAAAAGAATTTGTCTATGTAGAAGAATGTTCTGACAACTTGCTCTCTTCCAACGCTGCGAGGGACGCCGCGGACCCGCTGATTTTGTCTCTCGGGAGGTAGATAGCACGCATCGGAACGTCTAGACGAAGTACGGATGGATACGTGGGCACCAGAACCCGCGGGCCTCGCCCAGATCGTGCAGACGCTCCGCGACTCGACCAATATCCACGACAAGACGATCCAACGCGAGATCACTGTTGTACGTCCTACCTGCCGTCTGTGCGCCTGATTGAGGCCGTTTATGCTCGTCGTCGGGCGCGTCTTTGAATGACAGGCTGACGTTGAGCTCCTCTTCGTTTGCAGCGACTGAACCAGTACCAGAGTGTGCCAAACTACATATGTTACCTCGCCCATATCCTCTCCTCGATGCCCGAGGAGGGTGACCAGATTCGCTCCATCGCTGGCTACATCCTCAAAAACAATGCGAGGCTGATCTTCCAGGCCAGCCCCCAGTCCGCTGCCTACGTCAAGGCATGCGCCCTCAAGGCATTCACAGACCCTTCGATGATGCTCCGCAACGCGGCCCAACAAGTTCTCATCGCTCTCCTTGGCGCCCTCGAGCCCAGAACCTGGCCGGAAGCCCTCGAACTTCTCATTCGTGCACTTGACTCGGACGACCCGATCGTTCAAGAGGTATGTGGTCACTGCCCGTGTCGACCCCTGCGCGTTTGACGTTTCAATTGCGCGTAGAGCGCCTTCGTCGTCCTCTCCAGAGCCTGCGAAGACTTTCCCCGCAAGTTCGATGTCGAAATTCAAGGAAGCAGGCCCCTTGACTACCTCATCCCCAAGTGGATTAAACTCGTCGAACACCATACATCGAAAATCCGTGGTTATGCAATCTCGTGTCTCACCCAGTTCCTCCCCATAGACTCGCAATCCGTCATGACACATATGGACACTATCATCACTGCGTTCTTCCGTACTGCTGCGGATGGCGATCCCGTTGTGCGCCGGAATGTTTGTACTGGCCTCGTCTTGCTCCTTGCATCACGGCCGGAGAAACTCGTCCCTGAGATGCACAATGTCGCCGAGTACATGCTTTATTCCACCCAGGACCCTAACTCAATCGTCGCTCTCGAGGCTTGCGAATTCTGGCTCACATTCGCTGAAGACCCCGATTTGCAGCCTCACCTCGCACCGTATTTACCACGAGTGGCTCCCGTTTTATTGGAGTCCATGGTGTATAGTGATGAGGATCTATTATGGCTTGATGACGCGGAGGACGCACATATTCCGGACCGAGATCAGGATATCAAACCTCGCCACTACGAGAGCAAAGTGCACGGTCTTGAGCACGAAACTGCGACTAATGGCGAAAGACCTGGGGGATCTGACGATGAGGACGATGATGATTTACTAGACGAGGACGAAGACATGTCCACGGAATGGAATTTGCGCAAGTGCGCTGCAGCTGCTTTGGACGTACTTGCCGTTCGATTTGGAAACCAGTTGTTGCAGCCTTTGCTCCCACATTTGAAGGAGAAGCTTTGGAGTCCCGACTGGAAACAGAAGGAAAGCGGCATTCTAGCATTGGGAGCTCTCGCGGACGGTTGCATTGAAGACATGCAGCCTCATTTGTCGACATTGGTTCCCTTCTTAGTCAATTGTCTCAACGACTCGAAGGTGAGCAGAGAATTGCCGGGCGCCTTCAATGAACTCTGACGCGCGAACTCTCACAGCCTCTGGTTCGGTCTATCACCTGCTGGACACTTGGCCGATACGCCACGTGGTACGCTCAGCCGACAACGGAAGAGCAACGGAATCTGTTCTTCCTTCCAACCATGCAAGGGGTAAATTCGTTCTTAAAAACAGACGAAACCTGTTGACGCATGAATAGCTGTTAAGGATGATCCTGGACAATAACAAAAGAGTGCAAGAAGCCGGCTGCAGCGCCTTTGCCACCTTTGAGGAAGAGGCTGGACAACAATTGATTCCCTGGCTGGAACCAATCTTACACAACCTCACACTCGCATTTACAAAGTACCAGCAGAAGAATCTGCTCATCCTCTACGATGCAGTGGGAACACTTGCAGATGCGGTGGGCCCGGGCTTACAACAAACCCAATTCCTTGAGATCCTCATGCAACCTCTAACGGAGAAATGGTCTCGACTCGGTGACGATGACGAGGACCTGGTTCCATTATTGGAATGCCTCACGTCGGTCACCATCGCCGCAGGTCCTGCGTTTTTACCCTGGACACCGGCCGTCTATGAGCGTTGCTATAAGATTGTGCACAACAGCCTCATTCATTTCTCCACATGGCAGCAGAACCAGGATTTGGATGAACCCGACCGAGCTTTTATCATCGTCGCTCTTGATCTGCTGAGCGGTCTTGTGCAAGGATTGGGGATGAACATTAAGCCTTGCTTCGACAATTCGAATCCCCACCTTCTCACTCTTGTCTCTGCGTGCTTGAAGGTATGCGGATTCGTATTCTTGGTACCAGCATGAGAGTGAACTGACTGGTATTCTAGCACCCCCAAGCCGCAGTTCGTCAGTCCGGCTACGCGTTGATCGGCGATCTTGCTATGTCTTGCTTTGAGATTCTGCGACCGTACCTACCTGTCCTCATGCCCGAGCTCATCACCCAGTTGGACCCAATGCCGAAAGTTGAATTTGTCTCTGCAAGCAACAACGCCGCCTGGTCTGCAGGTGAAATTGCATTACACTGGGGACACGGTGCGTTCGGCCTATCCGTTTAGCACTGGTTATTTACCGACATGGCATCTTCACAGAACCCGATTTCCAACCTTGGGTTCCTCAGCTCATCCTCCGCCTTGTTCCTATATTACTGAACCCCACCAGCCCGAAGAGCTTGACGGAGAATGCGGCCGTGACCATTGGAAGGATTGGACTTGTCCAGCCAGACGCAGTCGCTCCCCATTTGGAGTCGTTCGCACAGGCTTGGTATGTCTCTACACTTGATCGTGTAGGAAGGGGCTGGCTCAGACTGATCGCTGTCTCAATCACAGGTGCCAGGCTCTCGTAGACATCAAGGATAACGATGAGAAGGACTCAGCATTCCGCGGGTTCTGCAAGCTTATCCAGACCAACCCGGCTGGTGTTGCCAAGGTTTGGCGTTCTAGCTGTGAAACCCGGAATGAGTGCTTATCGACATCCGTTCTCACCCAGAGTTTCATGTGGTTCTGCAATGCGGTCGTGAGATGGCAACATCCGTCACCAGAACTCAATGAGATGTTTGCGCATGTAGGTTTTCCATCCGCACCACAAAACGCGGCTCGCACCTTGCTAAACGCACCACCAGATTTTGCGAGCGTTCAAAGAGATGGCGGGACCGCAATGGGAGAATCAACTATTGACCTACGGGCCGTTCATCGCAGAACGCCTCCGTGTTCGTTACCACTTATGAGATCAAGTCTCAGGTATTTGTCGCTTCCATACACCATATCTCGTCGTGTTCTCCCGGTTCTTGCTTGTTTTCTTCCAGCAGCGATCCCGATGACAAGCCCCATTTAAGTAGTACTAGTGCAACCACGCATCCATCATGGCATTCAACAACATCCTAAAACCATCGCTCCTCACCCATCAGCTCACGGCTTGGTTTGTCCCGTCTCAATAGTAGTTAGTCTTTTAGGTAGTACTTTTAGGTAGTCTTTCAGTAGGTAGAACATTCCTGTCTTGTCATCACTAGGAGGACCGCTGTATCAACGCACCTCGACCGTCATCTTCTCCATTTGTTTTGCTCTTTTTTAGTAGGAATAGCCTTCGACTTGTCTCCGCTCTCTCGTCTTGATCGATGACGCTCGCATATACATATCCTCCAATGAAAATGTGGATTACTTACGAGGGTACCACGGTAGAGCATCCATACATTGTACATACAAAGACCGAAGGCTCCCAAATAATTGTGCATCCCTCCGGACCATTCCCTGACTTGGAGCGTCTAGAATCGCTTCGGGTCCCAGGGCTTGTTCAGCTTCGCCTGATAGGCACGGTAGCCTGCGAAGCCAACGGCGCAGACGGCCCCGAATAATAAAAGTTTGAGGAAGCCATACCAAAATGCTCCTTTTGATTTCTTCTCGCTCGCTGCCATTGATGGCTGCGTGCGCTGGAGGATAGCCGAATGAGTCGTTATTGAGATCAAGCTGCCAACGCAAGAAACGGTCAGAATAGTTCACTGCGTTGATATTGTTTTGCAAACGTACTCGTGCTCGTCGAATACGTCCCCAGTTTGTGCGGTGACCCCAATGAATGGGTTCATCGGGATACTAAGATCTACGAAACTCGTCAGTGAGCATGTCTCTGTGATAGCAAGCAAAGAGCACGAACTTTTGATGACGAAGCAGTCTACGCCCATATACGGTGAATCAGCAAGTAGCTATAAGGTTTGGGCGCGGTCCATACCTGTCCACTCATCGACTGCAAATCAAGTCAGCTGGAGGAGAACAACGAATAATGAATGAATTTACTCACATCCTTTGTATTGGAGCTGGACCTGTAAAGTACGTACTTAGATACAGAAGATGAGGAAGAATATCCAACAACGCACCTGAAGGAAGTCATCTTTGAAGTATGTCATTCGTAGCTTGGTCGTAATACCGGCTTGACGAACTCTAGCCTATGATACATAGCGTAAATCTCGAGAATAAAGGCCATAAATTCAAGCCATACCGAGCATGCACCAATGGAATTCACTTTCCCGTCATTGGCTTGATCATATTTGGTCTTTCCGTCGCCTAGCATGGCCATTATTCGGGGAAAGGCATAGCTGTGCTTCGCGTTGGAATAACTGGCCACTTCCTGAGTATCACAATGACACCTCTGAACGAATAAAAAACGTACGTATCAATGAAGACACCCAGCCCATCGAACTCGTCTATTATTCGTGTTGTTAGGGTCGAAGATGTCCGATTTTTTGTTGGCTTGAGCGAACCTTTCGAGCAAAATACGGAGCCCTCTTGTGCGCGCTCTCTAGTCAGCCAGAAAGCCATTCCATCTCCAAACAAATGACCCGACGGTCCCGAGATCTAATGAAAGCGGCTGCGGAGTTAACAAATTACCGAATGGATCGAGAGGGAAATCGTTGCTGGCCTTGAATTCGAAGTCTATTCGCCAATTAGTGGCAGTAACGGGCAGTCGCGACCATACCCATCCACATTGTGATGGTACCCCCCGTGTGAGCTGGTCATTGGCGCGCGGTTAGAGCGAGTCGTCAAGAGCAAAAAACAACATTTTACGCGTATGTGTTTATTGGTGTTCTAATGACCTAAGAGTCAAATAAATGCATCCTCTTGGGCCATAAACGAACGTACGACATAGGAATCTGCACCAAATGAGAACCATCTAGGCGGCGCGTCAATGACGAGGTCCGTACTCTATAAAATATCCTAACCTGTTCTGTAAGTCTAACCATTATGATGAGCTCCGAACATTCATAAAATACCGAGGCGCTGCTCACCTGAATCGACGTATGGAGGATACAAGCTATGCGTTCGCAAGTGGATTGCCTGAAATAGCAATTAACACTCGGGTAATAATCTCTGAGAGGCGCGCTTGGGTGCGTACGGGCTCCACTGTTCGGTTCAAGCCGGCTGCTTGCAGGCTTCGTGCGGTCACGAATTTATATGGAAGTTGAGCTGATTCCTGACCGCTCCCAGGTACTTGGTCATCCGCGGAGATTACTGGAGTCCATAGTAACAGCCAAAAGTAGAGCCCGAACGCGGCCAGCGAGACATGCATTTTGAGAGTCCGAGTCAAAGTCAAAGTGGGCTTTGCTTTCTCTACCACCCTATTTTACACGCGATAACAGTAAATGAGTAAATCGAGCACATAGATAACGATTGTTACGTAAGTCTGTTGTCCAAATCAGCGAGTACGCTGAACATGCCAGATCGCGACGTGTTCAGTCCAGTCTTACCCACACTCCGGACCGGCTTGGGGTCGATTTTCTGCTTCTTCTTCTTCTTCTCTCTCTTCCTCGGCTCGTCACCAAAGTACTGTTCCAGTCCATCCTCGACAGCCTCCTGGAGGCCCGTCGCGGGTTCCAACAGCTTTCCACTCGCGAGCGCTATGTGGAAAGCCGAACCGCGAAACGTGCATGCATTGAAAGGAACCTGAGGAGTGAGGCCTAATGCCTGCACTAACATTTTAAGTGCCTCGATAGCCGCCAGAGCACGGCTCATAAGTTGGACTGAGCGTGTGTCGAGCTCGGGTGCAGCCTCTGGGTCGAGTCCGTCGGTTTGTTCTCCAATACCAAAGGCACCGAGGAGGGCCCATACATCCGACCTCCTCCATCTCCCCAGGAGGGCAGCCGAACCGTCCTTCAGTCCCGCCGTTCGTACCAACCAACGGCAGACGAGGACCGGAAATAGGTGACTAGGGTCAAGTGCCCTCACTGTATCGACATAGGAGGCAACGGCATACAGCAGGACAGTCAGCCTCTCGTCTTGTGCTTCAAGACGCAGAGGTCGATGAACGCTAGTGTGTGGGACGCTCACGGGCCATGCCAACTTCTGTTGCTCAAATAGAGCAGCTATGCCGAGAACCGGGATGGGTTCCGGTGCCAAACGAGCACCTCGCCGGACATACTCTTGTACGATACTCTGCCGAGGCGGAACCTCGCCGTCCTCCTCGCCCGCCGTACCCCAGTCCTCCTCCTCTTCGCGATCTGGGATAGGAGGAAGTCCTCCGCGCCGCGTCGTCCCGCGCAGGCGATGCAATGCTCCTTT
>Ga0307515_10018942_pt1 | contig 12424 bp, 8 predicted proteins | sample 17_EM_MG_FD_194513 | JGI IMG/M metagenome (GOLD analysis project Ga0307515, IMG submission 194513) | Populus trichocarpa ectomycorrhiza microbial communities from riparian zone in the Pacific Northwest, United States - 17_EM | ecosystem: Host-associated > Plants > Roots > Unclassified | place...
GTTTTCTATGGAGGTTTTCGTCGGTTTATCGCGGCGGGGCCTGGCGCGCCAGCACAAGCTGGTCCGCCACGCGCTCGACGGCGGGCCGCCAGGGCTGGGGTGTGAAGTCGAACACCCTGGCCAGCTTGCCGCTGTCGAGCGGCGAGCGCGGCGGCCGGGCGGCCGGTTCGGCGAAGGCGGCCTGGGTCGTGGGCTCCAGGCGAGCGCGGGTCAGCGGGTCGCGATCGATGGCGGCCTTGGCGAAGTCGAAGCGGCTGGTCTCGCCTGCGTTGGCGAAGTGGAACAGGCCGAAGGCGGGATCGCCGGCCGCCGCGACGGCCCAGCGTCCGGCATTGGCGACCATAAAGCCGGCCAGGGCCTCGCCGTCGGTCGGGCTGCCATATTGGTCGGCGACCACCTTCAGCACGTCGCGCGTGCGACCCAGGTCCAGCATGAAGCTGACGTAGTTCCGGCCATAGCGGCTGAACACCCACGAGATCCGCAGCACCGTGGTCCGGGGATGGGCCAGCACCGCCTGCTCACCCGCCAGCTTAGAGTGGCCATAGACGCTGATCGGATTGGCGGTGTCGGTCTCGACATAGGGCCGGGTCGTCTGGCCGTCGAAGACGCTGTCGGTCGACAGGTGCACGAACGGAACGCCGCGCTCGGCGCAGGCGGCGGCCATGGCCGCTGGCGCGGTCGCGTTGACGGCGAAGGCGGCTTCGGGCTCGGCCTCGGCCTTGTCGACCAAGGTGAAGGCCGCGGCGTTCCAGACCAGGTCGCAGTCGGCGACCAGGATCGCGGCGCGGATGGCGGCGGGGTCAGTGAGGTCGACGTCGGTCCGTGACAGGGCGGTCAGGGCGAGCTTGCCCTCGGCGGCCGCGATCAGGGCCTGGCCGACCTGTCCCGTCGCGCCGAATTGCAGGACCTTCAGGGTCATGACAGGCCCGGGACGCGGTCGCCCAGCACCGAGACGATGAAGGCGTGCAGATCGCCGCCCCGGAACAGATAGCCGGGCATGCCGGCGCGGCGGCCGGCTTCGACATCGCTGGACCTGTCGCCGATGATCACCGCCTCGGCGGGGGTCAGACCGAACTCGGACAAGCCGCGCAAGATCATGCCGGGATTGGGCTTGCGGTCGGGATGGTCGGTGACGCGGTATTCGGAAGTGGCGGCGTTCTCATGATGGGGCGCGAAGTAGAAGGCGTCGATCTTGCCGCCCAGCGGCTCCAGCTGCCGCTGCATCTCCGCGTGGAAGCCGTGCATGGCCGCTTCCTCGAAATAGCCGCGTCCGATGCCGGACTGGTTGGTGACCACCATCACCTTGAGACCGGCTTTCGTCAGAGCCGCCACGGCCTCGCGGGCGCCGTCGATCCAGTCCAGCCTGGCCGGGTCGCTGACATAGCCATGGTCGATATTGAGCACGCCGTCCCGGTCGAGGAAGACGGCGCGAAGGGGCGGCGGGGTGTCCATAAGTCGAGCTTTATCGTTTGTCGTCGTTCGGCGCCAAGTCATCGTCTTGGCGAGAGCCCGCGAACTCGCTTAGAAACACCGCGCACTTGGAGAGTTCTCATGACCGACGCCCTGGCTGACGCCGCTCGCCTGCGCGACCTGCTCAAGGGTTGGGCGCTGTCGACCGCCTTTCCGCTGTGGTGGAGCGTCGGGGCCGACCACAAGAACGGCGGCTTCTTCGAGACCATCGAGCAGTCGGGAGAGGCCAAGGACTCGCCGCGCCGGGGCCGGGTGCTGCCGCGCCAGATCTACGCCTTCGCCGCCGCCAAGGACCTGGGCTGGACCGGCCCGTGGCGTGAGGCCGTCGACCATGGTCTGAGCTATTATCTCGACATCTATCGCAAGCCCGATGGCCTGTTCCGCGCCCTGGTCGGTCCGGGCGGCGTCAGCCTGGACGACACCTCGGCCCTCTATGACCAGGCGTTCGCGATGTTCGCCCTGGCCAACGCCTCGGCGGTGACGGGCCGAAGCGACCTGCGCGACGTCGCCGTGTCGGTGCGCGAGACCTTGTTCGCGACGCTGAAGAACCCGCTGGGCGGCTTCAACGAGTCGACCCCGACCGATCCGCCGCTGCACTCCAACCCGCACATGCACCTGTTCGAAGCGTGCCTGGCCTGGAACGCCATCGACGCCGATCCCAAGTGGCGGGCCCTGGCCGACGAGATCGCGGAACTGGCGCTGTCGAAGTTCATCTCAGCCGACACCGGCGCGCTGCGCGAGTTCTTCGACGACCAGTGGAACCCTGCGCCGGGCGTCGCCGGCCGCATCTGGGAGCCGGGCCACCAGTACGAGTGGGGTTGGCTGTTGCTGCGCTGGGGCAAGCTGGCGGGGCGTCCCGACGCCATCACCGCCGCCGTGCGGATGATCGACCTGGCCGAGACGAAGGGCGTCGATCCCGAACGCGGCGTGGGCGTCAACGCCATGCTCGACGACATGACGGCCCACGACAACGGCGCGCGCCTGTGGCCGCAGACCGAGCGCATCAAGGCCGGGGTGTTGGCCGCCGAGGTCACGGGCGAGGATCGCTGGTGGGGCGTGGCGGCCGAGGGGGCCGAGGGCCTGCTGCAGTACCTGCGCACGCCCGTGCCGGGCCTGTGGCGCGACAAGCTGAAGCCGGACGGCGCCTTCGTCGAGGAGGCCGCGCCGGCCAGTTCGTTCTACCACATCGTCTGCGCCATCGCGGAGATGGACCGGGTGGTTACAGCGGCGCAGGCCTGACCCAGGCATCTGTCCGGGAAGCGGAAACCTCGTCCTTCGACAAGCTCAGGATGAGGTTTTCCGACTGCACGGCCTTGTAAATGGTCCTCATCCTGAGCTTGTCGAAGGACGAGGACCACGCAGGCGTTGAACGTTAGAGTCGGCGGGTGACGAGCAAGGTCGCGGCCGTGGTGGCGGTGACCAGGGTCGCCGTCTCGATGGTCGTCAGGCTGACCTCGAGGCTGGTTTCGCCATCCAGCACCTGAACCGAGCCGATCGGCAGCTGTGCGCTTTCGCCGGACTTGAGAGTCCAGACCGAGACTTCCGAACCCGCCGTGGTCGTCAGCACCTTGCGCGGCGCGTTGCCCCGGTCCCGGCCGCTGGCGATCGAGCGGCCGTCGCGCTTGAGGCCGTCGACCAGGGTCTTGACGGCCTGGCTTGCGTCGCGATGGCAGACGAGGATGGCGTCGGGCTCGGCCACCACGACGATGTCTTTCAGGCCAATCACGCCGACGAACGGACCGGTCGAGCGGGCCAGCACGCGTTCACAGTCGATCAGGGTCACGTCGCCCGAGACGGCGTTCTCGCCCTCGCCCTTGGGGAAGGCGTCCCAGATCGCGTCCCAGGCTCCAAGGTCCGACCACGAGAAGGCGGCGGGCACGACGGCGGCCTTTTTCGTCCGTTCCATCACCGCGTAGTCGAGCGAGATCTTGGCGGCTTGGCCAAAGGCGGCCTTGTCCAGGCGGGCGACGCTGTCGGTGATCGTCAGCACGTCCACGCAGGCGCGGGCGGCGGCCGAGACGCTTGGCTCGAAGGCGTCCAGCTCGCCCAGCAGCATCTGCGCCTTGAAGGCGAAGTTGCCGCTGTTCCACAGATAGCCGTCCGCGACATAGGCCTCGGCGGTGGCGCGGTCGGGCTTTTCGACGAAGGCGGCCACGCTGCTGACGCTGCCATCCAGCAGTGCTTCGCCCGGGCGGATATAGCCAAAGCCGGTGGCGGGCGCGGTCGGCTTGACGCCAAAGGTGACGATCCAGCCCTCGCTCGCGGCGCGGGCGGCGGTCAGGGCGGCCTCGCCGAAGATCTCGGGCTCGGCGATATAGTGGTCGGCGGCCAGCATCAGGGCCACGCCGTCCGCGTCGCGCGACTGGACATAGGCGGCGGCCACGGCCACGGCCGGGGCGGAATCTCGGGCCTCGGGCTCGACCAGCACGGTGACCGGCACGCCGATCTCGGCGGTCTGGGCCAGCACGAACTCGACCATGGCCCCGCCGGTGACGATGACGATCTCGGCGCGGCCCGGAATATTGGCCACCCGCAACACGGTGTCCTGGAAGCTGGAATAGTCGCCGATCAGCTTCAGGAACTGCTTGGGCTGGTCGGCTCGCGAGGCGGGCCACAGACGCGTGCCCGAACCGCCGCACAGGATCACCGGATAGATCGCGCTCACAAGTCCCCCAAGGTCGATCGACCCCCACCGGGTCTCAGGCCTCACCTAGCACGGGTCTCTTAACGATCGCCGGTGACGAACCGCACAAAGCCCAAACTTTTTAGCCCGATGCGTCAGACCGCCGTATTGGCGTGCAATTCGGCCAGCCAGATGTCGGCGGCGGCGTCCGACGGCATCCGCCAGTCACCGCGGGGCGACAGGGCGCCGCCTGAGGAAATCTTCGGGCCGTTGGGCATGGCCGAGCGCTTGAACTGGTTGGCGAAGAACCGCTTCAGGAACAGCTCCAGCCAGCGCTTGATCTCGGTCAGGTCGTGGCTCTTGCGCTGGGCGTCCGGCGTACCGACCGGCCAGCCGCCGAGGCTGACGTCATGCCAGGCGGTCCAGGCCAGGAAGGCGATCTTCGACGGGCTCATGCCGTAGCGGGTCAGGTAGTAGAGGTTGAAGTCCTGCAGGGCGTAGGGGCCGACGAAGCTCTCGGTGGCCTGCACCTGCTCGCCCGGCACCAGTTCGGGCGAAATCTCGGTATTGAGGATGTCTTCCAACAGGTCGGCCGTCGCGTCGTCGACGTCGCCCGAGGCGGCCACGAAGCGGATCAGGTGCTGGATCAGGGTCTTGGCCACGCCCGAATTGGGATTGTAGTGGCTCATCTGGTCGCCGACGCCATAGGTGCACCAGCCCAGGGCCAATTCCGACAGGTCGCCGGTGCCCACCACCATGCCGTGGTTGTGGTTGGCCAGGCGGAACAGGTAGTCGGTGCGCAGGCCCGCCTGGATGTTCTCGAAGGTCACGTCATAGACCGGCTCGCCCCGGCTGTAGGGATGGTCGAGGTCCTTCAGCATCTGCTCGGCGGCCGGGCGGATGTCGATCTCGTCGGCGCTGACGCCCATCGCCTTCATCAGCTTCCAGGCGTTGGACTTGGTGCGGTCCGAGGTCGCGAAGCCGGGCAGGGTGTAGGCCAGGATGTTGGTGCGGGGCAGGCCCAGCTGATCCATGGCCTTGGCGGCAACGATCAGGGCGTGGGTCGAGTCGAGGCCGCCGGAGATGCCGATCACCAGCGTCTTCAGGCCCGAGGCCTCGACCCGGCGGGCCAGGCCCTGAACCTGGATATTGTAGGCCTCGTAGCAGTTCTCGCGCAGCTTCGCCGGGTCCGACGGGGTGAACGGGAAGCGCTCGACGTTGCGGGCCAGGGCCAGCTCGCCCTTCGGCGGCGTGAAGTCGAAGGCGGCGATCCGGAACGGCGCCGCGGGCGGGGCCAAGGTCGTGGCGTCGCCGAAGCTGACCACGCGCATGCGCTCCTGGCGGATCCGGTCGACATCGACATCGGCCATGGCCATCACGGCGGTGGTCGAAAAACGCGGGGTCTCGGCCAGCAGGGCGCCCATCTCGTGGATGTCGGCGTGACCGTCCCAGGCCACATCGGTCGAGCTCTCGCCCGCGCCCGCCGCCGAATAGACATAGGCCGCGATGGCCCGCGACGACTGGCTGGCGCACAGCAGGCGGCGGGTCTCGGACTTGCCGATGGTGATGTTGCTGGCCGACAGGTTCAGCAGGATCTCGGCCCCGCCCATGGCCTGGGCGGTGCTGGGCGGCGTCGGCGTCCAGACGTCCTCGCAGATCTCGACGCCGACCGTGAAGGGCGACGCGCCGCCGGAACGCAGGAGAACGTCGGTCCCGAACGGTACGCTCTCACCGGCCAGGATCAAGGTGCGGCCGACCACGCCGGCGCCCGGCGTGAACCAGCGGCGCTCATAGAATTCGCGATAGTTGGGCAGGAAGCTCTTGGGGATCACGCCCCGCACCTTGCCGCCCTGGATCGCCACGGCGGTGTTGTAGAGCCGGCCATTGTCCCGCAGCGGCGCGCCGACCACGAACAGCGGCGCAAGCTTGGCGCTGGCCTTGGCCAGGGTGGCGATCGCGGCCTCGACGGCGTCCAGCAGCGCGTCCTGCTGCAGCAGGTCATCGATCGAATAGCCGGTCAGGCCCAGTTCCGGGAACACCAGCACCGCCACGCCGGCCGCGTCGGCCTGGCCCACGAGATCAAGCACGCTGGCGGCGTTGGCGGCCGGATCGACCAGCTTGACCTTCGGCACGGCGGTGGCGACCCGCACGAAGCCGTGACGGTAGGGCGAGAAGAACGGAAGCGTGGCCAAGCGGTCGACCTTTCGAGGTTATGCTGAAATTGAGCATAAGTCTGCGCCCAGCTATATCGCGTCCGCGGGCCTTTGACTAGCGCCGCGAACCTTGACCCACGGGAGTCATCGTGCGACCTCGCGCCTCGCGCAGCCCTGCAAAACATAACGAACAAAGACGAACGCCCATGCCCGTTTCGCCCATCAAAATGGCCGACGCGATCCGCGTCCTTTCCATGGATGCGGTCCACAAGGCCAAGTCCGGACACCAAGGCATGCCGATGGGCATGGCCGATGTCGCGACCGTTCTGTGGGGCAAGTTCCTCAAGTTTGACGCGTCGAAGCCCGACTGGGCCGACCGCGACCGCTTCGTGCTGTCGGCCGGCCACGGCTCGATGCTGATCTATTCCCTGCTTCACCTGACCGGCTTCAAGGCCGTGACGATGAAGGAGATCGAGAATTTCCGTCAGTGGGGCTCGCTGACCCCCGGCCACCCGGAAGTCCACCACACCCCCGGCGTCGAGACCACCACCGGTCCGCTGGGCCAGGGCCTGGCCACCGCCGTCGGCATGGCCATGGCCGAGGCCCATCTGGCCTCGCGCTTCGGCAGGGACATCGTCGATCACCGCACCTGGGTGATCGCCGGCGACGGCTGCCTGATGGAAGGCGTCAGCCATGAAGCCATCAGCATCGCCGGCCGCCTGAAGCTCTCGAAGCTGACGGTGCTGTTCGACGACAACAACACCACCATCGACGGCGTCGCCACGATCTCGGAAACCGGCGACCAGGTCGCGCGCTTCAAGGCCGCCGGCTGGGCGGTCAAGGTCGTCGACGGCCATGACCACGGCAAGATCGCCGCCGCGCTGCGCTGGGCCACCAAGCAGGACCGTCCGACCATGATCGCGTGCAAGACGCTGATCTCGAAGGGCGCGGGTCCGAAAGAAGGCGACCCCCACAGCCACGGCTACACCCTGTTCGACAACGAGATCGCCGCCTCGCGCGTCGCCATGGGCTGGGACGCCGCGCCGTTCACGGTGCCGGACGATATCGCCAAGGCCTGGAAGAGCGTCGGCCGTCGCGGCGCCAGCGTCCGCAAGCGCTGGGAAGCGGGCCTGACCGCCTCGCCCAAGGCCGCCGAGTTCAAGCGCGCCATGTCGGGCGCCCTGCCGGAAGGCGCCTTCGAAGCCGTCGATGGTCACATCGCCAAGATGGCCGAGACCAAGCCCGCCAACGCCACGCGCGTTCACTCCGGCGCGGCCCTGGATCATCTGATCCCGTCGATCCCGGAAATGATCGGCGGCTCGGCCGACCTGACCGGCTCCAACAACACCTTCGTCAAGGGCATGAAGGCGTTCGACACGCCCGACTATGCCGGCCGCTACGTCCACTATGGCGTGCGCGAGTTCGGTATGGCCGCGGCGATGAACGGCATGGCCCTGCACGGCGGCGTCATTCCCTATTCGGGCACCTTCCTGGCCTTCGCCGACTACAGCCGCGCGGCCATTCGCCTGGGGGCTCTGATGGGCGCGAAGGTCATCCACGTGATGACCCACGACTCCATCGGCCTGGGCGAGGACGGTCCCACCCACCAGCCGGTGGAACAGGTCGCCTCCTTGCGCGCCATTCCCAACCTGCTGGTCTTCCGTCCGGCCGACGCGGTGGAAGCCGCCGAGTGCTGGAAGATCGCGCTGGAACAGACCACAACCCCGTCGGTCATGGCCCTGTCGCGCCAGAAGACCCCTGGCGTGCGCGGTTCGGGCGCCGAGAACCTGTCGGCCAAGGGCGCCTATGAGCTGCTGGCGGCCGAAGGCGGCGAGGCGGCGGTGACGATCTTCGCCACCGGCACCGAGGTCGGCGTGGCCGTCGCGGCGCGCGACATCCTGCAAGGCCAGGGCAAGCCGACCCGCGTGGTCTCGGTCCCCTGCTGGGAGCTGTTCGAAAAGCAGCCGGCCGCCTATCGCAAGGCGGTCATCGGCTCGGCGGCCAAGCGCGTCGCGGTGGAAGCCGGCATCCGCCAGGGCTGGGAGCGCTTCATCGGCGAGGACGGCGCCTTCATCGGCATGACCGGCTTCGGCGCTTCGGCCCCGTTCGAGCGGCTGTACAAGGAATTTGGCATCACCGCCGAGGCGGTCGCCCAAGCCGCGAAATAGGGGCGGCCGAATAGAAAAGCAAAAGGCCCTCGCTTCCGGCGGGGGCCTTTTTTCTAGTCTATGCGGGCGTCGAGGAATTCCAGGAACGGCTCCAGCGGCGTGCGCCACTGGAATTCGATCCCGGGGCGCAGCGAGCCCTCGATGACGATGTCGCGCTCCTGGATCGGCGAGGGCGCGAAGAAGCCGTGCCAGGCCGCGCCGATGAAGTGGGCGACGCCGCGCGTCCAGATGCCGACGAAATTGGTCGGCTGGATCTCAAAGATCTTGGCGGTCGGCTTGCAGAACAGGATGTTGGCCAAGGCCGCGCCGGTCGGGGCGACGATGATGTCGGCGTCGCGGAACAGGGCGATCTGCTTGGCCACCGACAGGGTCTCGGGCCGCACCACCTTGAAGCCCCGCGCCTCCAGCGCCGCCTCGAGCTCGGCCTCGTTGATCATCAGCCGCTTGGGATCGCCGCGACGGCTGATGTAGAGGCGCGAGACGCCCGTGGGGGCCGGGTCGATGCGGGCCAGCATCTGCTCGCGCACCCAGTCCAGGGGCTTGTTGGGCGCGTGCAGGAAGTGGTCCATCGGGGTGGCGAAGGCGATGTCGCCGACGCTGACCAGCGGGGCGGAAACCTCGACCAGGCGCGAGGCTCCCTCGGCCCCCAGCAGCAGCTCGACGCCCTCGCGTTGCCAGGTCGTCAGGGGCGGGGCCATCGGCGGCATTTCGTTCAGCAGGCCCGTCAGTTGCAGGACGGCCAGGCTGGGCAGGCAGTCGAGCAGGAAGTGTCCGTAGTTGAAGCGGCCGCCCCAGGCCATGAACACGCCGCCGGATTCCACGCGCGGCGGATCCGCCGGCGGGGTCAGGAACGGTTTGTCGTCGACCAAGGTCACGTAGGGCAGGGCCGCCAGGCTGGGGGTGACGAACAGCGCCTCGCCGACCGTCGATTTCATCACTTGGCCGCCCTGGTCGATGACGGCGCCGAAATCGGGGGTGTAGAAGGCCTCGCGGATGCGGCCGACCAGCACGCCGTGGACCAGCGAACCGCCCGTGCCGTCATGCCAGGACGGACGGTCTTCGCCCGCCGTGCGCCCGGCCATCCAGGCCTTCATCTCGGTCTCGGTCAGATAGCCGCCGAGGGTGAAGCTGGCGACGGCGCACTGGATGTGGGGGTGGGCGAAGCTGTCGACGATGCTCTCGACATGGGTCAGGCTCGACAGCTCGGTCGTGATCTCAAGCTTCAGCCCCGAACGCGGCTCGGCCGCGCGGGGCGGCTTGCCCCGCAGGCGACGCACGGCGCCGCCCAGGCGGTTGGACAGACGGCGAAGAGGCGTCACAGATCCCACTGAACCCCATGTCCTCCCGCCACGACGACCGCGCCCATGGCGCGTTCAAACGCGTGGGCCAGCGTGCCGTCGATCCGGCCCAGCTCGGGCTCGAAGGGATAGTCCTCGAGCGATCCGGCGTGAAGGGCCTTGAAGGCCTCGGCCCGACCCCAGAACATCGAGCCGGCCGCGAATTCGCTCTCCGGACGAGGCTTGAAGCGCAGCTTGCGAGCCAGCAGGCGCATGGCCGGGCCGTTGTTGAACATCACCGCGTGGTCGCCCAGCCGCATGCGGGCGCTGCTGGGCGCCAGCAGGCCCAGCCTGGGCTCGCGGGCGAAGCGCCCCAGGGCGGCGTCCGTCACCTGGGTCGAGATCAGGCCGTCCAGCAGGGCGTCGCGCCACTGGGCTCCGTCGGCCAGGTGCGGCGACTTCTTGGAGTGGACCTTGCAGAACACCGTGTAGCCCAGCTCGGCGGCCAGCTTCAGGGCGCGCAGGAACGGGGCGATGTCCCGGCCCTTATTGGGCGTCGGGATCAGGCGGGCGTTCGGTATGGCCGCGGCCAGGGCCTGGAGCTCGGCCTCCGTCCACAGGTCCGGGAAGGTGACGATGACGTCCAGCTTGTTCCGCAGCGGCGCCAGGCGCTCGGCGAAGGTCGGGATCAGGTCGGCGTAGAAGATATGCGCCAGCACCACGGCGTCGTGGGTTCGCGCCACGGCTTGCGAGGCGACGACCAGCGGGTGGTCCTCGCCGATACGCGGGGCGCCGGCCTCGATCGCCGCCCTCAGGGCCTGGGCCGAGCCGTGGCCGAACCAGCGGTCGGGCTCCAGATAGGCGCCCTCGCCCCACTCGTTCCAGGCGTTGACGAAGACCAGGCGTTCCCGCGCCGGCGCCAAACGCGTGGTGCAGTCCAGGGCCGCCTTGGCCCACGAAAAGAACACGTCCGGCGCGGCCTTGTGGAACACGTGGCCGATGCCCGGCTTGCGGGCCTCGTTGTCCCACGAGGGCATGACCCCGGGATAGCGCCTCGGATCGGCGCGGCTGACCAGGTTGTCGACCCGGTCCTGGACCACGGCCTCGTAGTCATAGACCCGTCCGGCGAAGCCGGGATTGAGGCGCTGGATCTCGTCGGTGATCTCGCCGACCGCCAGGGCGTGGGGCGGAAACTCGACAAGTCCGTCGAAGCCTGCGGCCTTGTAGTCCGAGAAGCCGAAGGCGTTGGTGCACAGCAGGAACAGCTCGCCCAGGCCGGCCTGCCGGGCGCGCTCGCGCCAGCGGGCGGCCGTGGCGGGGGCGTCGGGCAGGATGTCGGGGCGGTAGACGACGATCAGCGGCTTGCCGTCGACCCGCACATAGCGCGGCGAGCGGATATAGCGGGCCAGGTCGTCGAACAAGGCCACGTCGTCTTCCGGCGAGTGGTTCTGGGCGATCAGGATGTCGGATTCCTGGCCGTCCCAGCGCCGGGTCCAGTTCTCGTTGGCCCAGCATAGGGCGAACGGCAGGTCGATGCCGTCGTCGGCGACGAAGGCGTCCAGCGGCCGCTCCAGCAGGCGATGGCCGCCGAACCAGTAATAGTGGAAGCAGAAGGCGTCGACGCCGGCCACCTTGGCCAGCTGGGCCTGGTCCCGCAGCACCTCGGGCGCCCGCAGGTCGTAGAAGCCCAGCTCGGCCGGCAGGCGGGGCTGCAGGTGCCCCGCGAACTGCGGCGTGGCCTTGCTGACATTGGTCCACTCGGTGAAGCCCTTGCCCCACCACTTGTCGTTCTCCGGGAACGGATGGAACTGCGGCAGGTAGAAGGCCAGCACCTTGGGCGCGTCGTCGGCGCGGCGCGGCGGGGTCAGGGCGGGGGCGGCGAACTGCGGGCTGCGCAGGTTCCGCGCCACCTCGAAGGCGCGGATATAGGCGTCGCGCCAGGGGCCTCGGCCGAAGGTGGCTGACCGCACCAGCCGATCAAACCCGTAGCGAGGGTCTCGCACCGCCGCGACGCCGAAGCGCAGGGCGTTCTGGACGCGGCCGGGCAGGCGTCGGGTGACGGACCGGATCAGCCGACGCGGCGCGGAGATGCGCCGGACATTGGGTGAAGGCTCGACCGCGGGCTCGACCGAGAACTCGGTGACCTCGAAGACGCAGGGTTCGCTGGACGGGTCGAACCGGATGCGACGCAGGGCGCCGGCGTTGGTATGGGCGACCGCCGTATAAACGCCCTCGGAGACATGACCGAGCGCCTTGCGGGAGTCGGTGCTGAACCCGTCGCCCCAGTCGACATAGACGCACGGTTCGGTGATCCGGCCTTCCAGCGCCTTGAGGCTGACGGTGACGCGGACGGCCGAAGCGCCCTCGAAGCGGGGCCGGTCATCCTTCTCGACGCGCCAGAGCATCTGGGGATCGTCGGTCACGGCCCTGAACCGTTCGGGCGTCTCCGCCGGCGCGATGCCCTTCAGAGCGGTGGGAAGTCTGGCCTGGGGAAGTCTGGCGCTCACGCGGCGTTGCTTCTCTCGATCCACTCGGCCGTGGGGCCCAGGAAAGTCGGCACGCCCGCTTCCATGCTCATGATCCTGTTGCAGACCGCGGCCGCCAGTGTGCGGTCGTGGGTCGCGATGACCACGATCTTGGCCTTGTCGACCATGCTTGTCAGCCGGGCGGCGGCCTTTTTCTGGAACTCGGCGTCGCCGGCGCTGATCCACTCGTCCATGATCAGGATGTCGG
>Ga0307515_10018943_pt1 | contig 12424 bp, 3 predicted proteins | sample 17_EM_MG_FD_194513 | JGI IMG/M metagenome (GOLD analysis project Ga0307515, IMG submission 194513) | Populus trichocarpa ectomycorrhiza microbial communities from riparian zone in the Pacific Northwest, United States - 17_EM | ecosystem: Host-associated > Plants > Roots > Unclassified | place...
ATCACGTACGCCGAGGCGATCGGCGTCGAGTGGATCAAGGCGCGGCTGCGCTGCGAGCCGGTGATGCTCGTGTTCGATGGGATCGACGAGTTCATCACCAACCACCCCACGCTGCGGATGTCGGACTTCCAGCAGCTGCTCGCGTTCCTCGGCGCCGAGTACCGCCAGAACGGCTGGCTCACCGTCGTGTGCGGCGTGCGCAGGACCCAGCCCGGGCTGCCGCTGCTGGCGTCGAGCAACATCCGCGAGGTCCTCCGGCTCACCACCGCCCAGGCCGTGCGCCAGTTCCCCGCCGCGTCGAACTGGCTCGGCGCCGAGGGCGACGCCTCGATCACCAAGCTGCTGCTGACCCCGCTGATCCTCGCGCAGCTCAACACGCGCCGGCCGCCGTCGAGCGACCGGCCGAGCACCAACGGCGACGTGATCCTGCTCGCGCTGACGACGATCCTCGAGCAGAGCGATCTGTGCGGCAAGCTCGACGAGCGCGGCCAGCCGATCGACGCGCAGCGCTGGATCGACGCGCTGATGGCGGTCGCGTGGTGCCTGTTCCGGCGGCTGCGCGGCGAGATCGCGACGACCGCGCTGACCACCGAGGGCGGCGAGCTGTATCGCTCGTGGCAGAACCACCTCGAGAACACGCAGCAGCAGGGCGAGGGCGAGCGCCTGCTGTCCGGGTTCCACCTGCTGTGCGAGAGCCGCGCGTACGACGCGCTGCTGCACCGCACCATCCTGTACCCGACCGGCCGCGGCGAGGTCCGGTTCATCCATCGCGAGTGGCAGGACTTCCTCGCCGCGCGCTACCTCGCCCAGGTCGTCATGTACCGCCACGTCGACGAGTTCCGCCACGTCGGCAACACCGCGCGGATCTCGCAGATGGCCGGCGATCTGCTGTGCCAGCAGGGCGTGTGCATCGACGAGACCTTCGTGCTCGCGCTGTTGTACCGCGCCCACGCCACCGGCGCGCGCCTGATCACCGCGAACTTCGCGGCGCTGGTCACCAACTCGCGGGTCCTGATCGACGGCCCGGCGATCGACGCGTTCCTGTCGGCGATCCACACCATGCCGGCGATCGCGCGCTGCATCACGCTGATCGGCCTGGGCTATCGCGCGCTGCGCGGCGACGACGCCTCGGCCCAGGACCTGCGCCATCGCCTGGTCCGGGTGTTCCGCGACTACCTGTCGGCCGCGGTCGTGGACGACGACTTCGCGGTGATGCGCAGCGTCGCCTGGTGCTACCGCAAGGCCTACGCACAGCGCTTCGGCGGCCCGCCGGTGCGCGACGAGTGGCCCGGGCTCGACGACGACGACGAGCGCGCGGTGCTGTCGATGATGTGCTCGACCAACGACGACGGCCCGCGGATCCTGGTCGAGCATCGCTCGGTGCAGATGGCGCTGCTCGAGGTCCAGCAGGTCGTCGCCGGCGATCCGTTCCGCCCGATCTCCGGCGTGCACTATCTGTACTGCCTGGTGGTGGCGCGGCGCCACGGCGCCGGCATCGCCGAGCTCGGCCGCGAGCTGCCGGCGCTCCTGGCCCCCGGCTCGCCCTACGCGACCGCGATCGAGAACTACGAGCCGGTCCCCGAGCTCCGCGAGGTCCTCGCCGCGTGTCGCCGGCTCGAGCTCGCGCCGTAGCCGGTCAGGGCTTGTCGTCGGGATCGGTGCTCCCGATCAACCCGGTCGCGATCGCGCGCGCGCGGATGGTCTCCTTGACCGACTGGAACCGCTTGCGCAGCCGCGCCGCGGACTTCGCGATCTCGTCCTCGGAGTCGTCGTCGTCCTCGTTGGCCATCACGCGCGCGACGTCGTTCCAGCTCATCCCGCGGTCGACCCGGAGCACGAGCAGCATGCGGTCGGCGTCGTCGAGCGCCGCGCGGATCGCGGCGAACCCGAGCTTGACCTCGGTCTTCAAGTGCGGCCGGGTCCGGCTGCGGACCCGCTCCGCGACGTCGGAGATCTCGCTGAGCGATGCGAGCCGGCGCTGCGGCGACGCTCGCCGCAGCCGCGACGCCGCGTGCCGGGCCAGCGTGTAGAACCAGGTCTTCATCGACGACCGGCCCTGGAACCGCGGCAGGCCCTTCCACAGGTCCTCGCAGGCCTGGGCGAACGCGTCCCCTGCATCCGCGTGATCGCGGAGCATGGTCTGGAGAAAGCTGAGCACGTCGGGGCCGTAGCTCTCGATCGCCAGGGTCGCGACCTCCTTCATCCGGCCGGCCTCGCGCAACCGGGCCACCTCCGCCTCGACGTCCATGTAGTCCCTCCCGCTTTCCGGCGCCGCCCGCGCCTTGGTTGCCGCAGAGCATACCGCGCGAGCCCTACATCAAGCCACACCCGCGGCTCCGTCGCCGGCGCAATGGCTCGTCATCCTGCGGGCTTGCTCGATTCGCGACGTTCATCGCGCAAAACCGGCTCACAAAGATCGCTGGTTGTCTCTATTCCCTTGAACGCATCACACTGACCGCTCGGCGCGGATCGCTTCGGGGACCGCGTCATCGCCAGTTCTCGTATCGATTTTTGTTTCAATCGACGCGCCCGCGCCCGCGGTAACGGGATCCCGCTCGCGATGGTGAGCGTGCTGCAGCGACGCCATCCGGCGCGCTGGCTCGACAGGAGACAGCCATGTCTACGCGAGACTCGAAGCAACTCATCGCCATCGTGGGAATGGCCGGACGCTTCCCCGGCGCGGCCGATGTTGCCGGCTTGTGGCGCCTGCTCGTCGAGCGTGGCGACGCGATCCGCCCGGTACCGGCCGGCCGGTGGGACGACGCCGCGCTCGAGCCCGGCAAGGCCGGCCAGGGCGTCGGCGGTTTCCTCGACGGAGTTGACCAGTTCGATCCGACGTTCTTCGGGATCTCGCCGCGCGAGGCCGAGGACATCGACCCGCAGCACCGGCTGATGCTCGAGGTCGCGTGGCAGGTGCTCGAGGACGCCGGGCAGCCGGCGGCGGCGCTCCGCGGCTCGCGCACCGGCGTCTACATCGGGGCGTCGTGGCACGACTACGAGATCCTGCGCGCGCAGCGCGGCGCGCTCGCGACCCCGCACAGCGCGGTCGGCAACGCGCTCGACGTGATCGCCGCGCGCGTGTCGTACTTCCTGGGTTTGACCGGGCCCAGCCTCGCGGTCGAGACTGGGTGCTCGTCGTCGCTGGTCGCGCTCCACCTCGCCTGCCAGGCGATGCACGCCGGCGATCTCGACGGCGCGCTGGTCGGCGGCGTCAACCTGATCCTCGCGCCCGACGTCTCGGCCGGGCTCGCGCGGTTCGGCGGCCTGTCGCCCGACGGCCGCTGCAAGGCGTTCGCGGCGTCGGCCAACGGCTTCGTCCGCGGCGAGGGCGCGATCGCGATCTACGTCAAGCCGCTCGCGCGCGCGCTCGCCGACGGCGACCGGATCCGCGGCGTGATCGTCGGCACCGCGGTCAACAACGACGGCGGCGGCGCCAGCCTGGTCACGCCGAACCCGGCGGGGCAGGCCGATCTGCTGGCGCGCGCCTACCGCGACGCGGGGATCGCGCCCGACGACGTGGTCTACGTCGAGGCCCACGGCACCGGCACCGCGGTCGGCGATCCGATCGAGGCCCAGGTCCTGGGCACGACGCTCGGCCAGCCCCGGGACCCGGCGCGCGGCCCGCTGGCGATCGGCTCGGTCAAGACCAACATCGGCCACCTCGAGGCCGCGGCCGGCCTGGCCGGACTGGTCAAGACCGTGCTCGCGCTCGAGCACCGCGTCGTGCCGCCGAACCTGCACGGCGACGTGCTGAACCCGGCGATCGCATTCGACGCGCTCGGCCTGCACGTCGTCCGCGAGCTGCTCGAGTTGCCGGCGCACGGGTCGCTCCACGCCGGCGTCAACTCGTTCGGCTGGGGCGGCACCAACGCCCACGTCATCCTGCGCAGCGCCCCGCCCGCGACGCCGGTGACCGACGCCGCGGCGCGCCCCGAGCGGCCGATCGTCGTGCCGCTGTCGGCGCACAGCGACGATGCGCTCCGCCAGCGCGCGGCGGATCTGCAGGCGCTGATCGCCGGCGGCGCCGCGCCGATCGAGGACCTCGCGGCGACCCTGGCGTGGCAGCGCGATCAGCACCGGCACCGCGCCGGGTTCGTGGCGCGCGACGCCGCGGAGCTCGGCTCGCGGCTCGCGGCGTTCGCGGCCAGCCCGTCCGACGAGCTCGCCGGCGTGGTCCGCGGCGTCGCACGCGCCGCCGGCCGCATCGCGTTCGTGTTCCCCGGGCAGGGCGCGCAGTGGATCGGGATGGGCCGCGAGCTGCTCGCCGCCAGCCCGGTGTTCGCCGCCGTGATCGATCGCTGCGCCGCCGCGCTCGCGCCGCACGTCGCGTGGGATCTCACCGCGTGCCTGTCGGGCGACGCGGGGCCGGCGTGGTCGACGCGGGTCGAGCTGCTGCAGCCGATCCTGTGGGCCACCTCGGTCGGGCTGGCCGAGCTGTGGCGCGCCGCCGGGATCGAGCCCGATGTCGTGGTCGGTCACAGCCAGGGCGAGATCGCCGCCGCGACCGTCGCCGGTATCCTGAGCTACGAGGACGCCGCGCGCGTCGTGGCGCGGCGCAGCCAGATCATCGGCCGCACCGCCGGCCGCGGGGCGATGCTCGCGGTCGATCTCGACGCCGCCGGCGCCCGCGCCGCGCTCGCCGGCTTCGAGGACCGCGTGTCGCTGGCGGCGAGCAACGGCCCCCGGTCGTGCGTGCTGTCCGGCGACGCCGACGCGGTCGCGACCCTGCAGCAGCTGCTCGAGGCCGACGGCACGTTCTGCCGGCTGGTCAAGGTCGACTACGCGTCGCACAGCCACCATGTCGACGGCTGCCGGGCCGAGCTCCACGCGGCGCTCGACGGCATCGCGCCGGTCGCGGCGCGGATCCCGCTGGTGTCGACCGTGGTCGCCGGGCCGCTCGCCGGGCCCGAGATGGACGCGGCGTACTGGGTGACCAACCTCCGCGAGCCGGTGCGGTTCGCCGAGGTCATGGCGCGCCTGCTCGACGACGGGGTCAGCCACGTCATCGAGGTCAGCCCACACCCGGTGCTCGCGCCGGCGCTCGAGCAGCTCGCGGCGCTGCGCCCTGAGCCGGCCATCGTGCTGTCGACGCTTCGCCGCGACGCCGGCGCGCCCGCCGACTTCGCGCTCGCGACCGCCCGCGCGTTCGCGGCCGGGCTCGCCCCGTTCGGCGGCCTGGCGCGGCGCGCATCGGCGACGCTGCCGGCGTATCCGTGGCAGCGCCGGACCTGCTGGATCGGACCGAGCAAGCGCCGCGCCGAGCACAGCCCCGGCCGCGTGCTCGCGCTGGTCCCCGCGCCGGGAGATCCGGGCGCGTGGCAGGGCGCGTTCGATCTCGCGCTCGATGATCCGCCGTGGCTCGCCGATCACAAGGTGCACGACGCCGTCGTGCTGCCCGGCGCCGCGATCCTGGCGATCGCGCTCGACACCGCGCGGGCGCGGACCGGCGCGATGCCGCGCGCGCTGGTCGATGTCCGGTTCGCGCGCGACCTCACGCTCGGCGACGAGCCGGCCCGCGTGACGGCGCTGTGGCGCGACGACGTGCCCGACGGCGGGAGCTTCGCGCTGCTGTCGCTGGCGGCCGGCGCCCCGGGCGCGTCGGCGTGGATCGAGCACGCCACCGCGCGCGTCCACCACGGCGCGCAGCCGGCGGCGCCCGCCGCGTTCCCGGCGCAGCTGACGGCGCGGCCCGCCATCGACGGCGACGCGTTCTACCAGGGCCTGGCCGCGCGCGGCCTGCACTACGGGCCCGCGTTCCAGGGCGTCGCGCGCGTGTTCGTCGACGGCGGCGCCGCGCTCGGCGAGGTCCGCTTGCCCGACGCCTGCCGCGGCGACGCGCGGCCACACGGCCTCCACCCCGCGCTGTGGGACGCGAGCCTGCAGGTCTGCCTCGCGCTGTGCGACGGCGCCGGCGGCGTCGTGCCCACCGCGGTGGCGCGGGTCGCGCTGCTCCAGGAGCTCGCCGGGCCGATCACCGCGCTGTGGTCGCACGCCGTGCGGCGCGACGCGACGCGCTTCGATCTCACCCTGTTCGACGCCGGCGAGCAGCCGGTGATGGTGCTCGAGGGCCTGACCCTCGCGCCGCTCGCGACCGCGTCGGCCGCGCCCGACGCCGACCGCGTGCTCCACCTGCAGTTCCACGACGCCGCGCGCGCGACCGCCGCGGCGTCATGCGACGGTGCGTGGGTCGTGTGCGGCGCGCCCGGCGACGGCGCGCACGCGCTGGTGGCCGCGCTCGGCGACCGCGCTCGGCTCGTCCACCGCGGCGAGGATCGCGACGCGCCCGCGTGGGGCGAGGCGCTCCGCGCCGGCCGGGCGCCGGTCGGCGTCGCGTTCGTCGCGCCGTGCGCCGCGGCGGGGCTCGCCGCGCAGCGCCGCGGCCTGGTCTCGCTGACCGCGCTGATCCGGGCGTGCGCGGCGCTCGCGGCGCCGCCCCGGCTGGTCGTCGTGACCGCCGACGCGCAGGCCGCGACCCCCGCGGATCATCCGGACCCCGGCGCCGCGCTGTACTGGGGCCTGGTCCGGGTCGCGCGCCGCGAGCACCCCGAGCTGCAGCCGGTGATCATCGATCGCACCGCACTCCCATTCGGGAGTGCTGCCTCGCCCGGCAAAGCCGGGCTCGTCGATGTCGCCGCCGCCGACCACACCTGGGCCGCGGCGTGCGCCGCCGAGTTGGTCGCGACCGACGGCGACGATCAGGTCGCGCTGCGCGGCGGTCGGCGCCTGGTCGGCCGCCTCGTGCGCGGCGAGCTCGCGGCCGTCGGCGACGCGCCCGCGCGCGCCTGGACCACGCCGCGCCAGGCGTTCCGGCTCCACGTCGCCCGCCCCGGCGTGCTCGACGATCTCGAGTACCGTCCGCTGTCCCGCCGCGCGCCCGCGGCCGGCGAGATCGAGGTCGAGGTCACCGCCTCGGCGCTCAACTTCATCGACGTCATGAAGGCGATGGGCACCTATCCCGGCGTCGAGGGCCGCGCCGCGCAGCTCGGCGGCGAGTGCGCCGGGCGCGTCGTCGCCGTCGGCCCCGGCGTGACCGCACACGCGGTGGGCGACCGCGTCGTCGCCTGCGCGTTCGGCAGCTTCGCTTCGCACGTCACGGTGCGCGCCGACCACGCCCAGCAGATCCCCGGCGACATCGAGGACCACGCCGCCGCCGGTCTGCCGCTCGTGCTCACCACCGCGTGGTACGGGCTGCACAAGCTCGGCCGGCTCGCCGCCGGCGAGTCGGTCCTGATCCACTGCGCGACCGGCGGCCTGGGCCTGGCCGCGATCCAGGTCGCGCGCCGGCTCGGCGCCCGGATCCTCGCCACCGCGGGTAGCGAGCACAAGCGCCGCTACCTGCGCGCGCGCGGCATCACCGACGTGTTCGATTCGCGCGACCTGTCGTGGGTCGAGGGCGTGCAGGTCGCGACCGGCGGCCGCGGGGTCGATGTCATCCTCAACTCGCTGACCGGCGCCGCGATCCCGCTCGGCCTCGACGTGCTCGCCGAGGACGGCCGGTTCATCGAGGTCGGCAAGCAGGACATCCACGGCGGCCGGCTGGTCCGCCTCGCCGCGTTCCAGAAGGCGATCAGCTTCGCCGCGGTCGATCTCGCCGGGCTCATGGAGCGCCGCCCCGAGCGGTTCGCGCGCTGGTTCGCCGCCGCCTGGGCCCACGTCTGCTCCGGCGCGTTCCGCCCGCTGCCCACCGCGACGCACCGGTTCGCCGAGGCCGGCGACGCGCTGCGCACGATGGCCCGCGGCCACCACATCGGCAAGCTCGTGCTGACCGCGCCGGAGTCGGTGCACAGCGTCGCCCCCGAGGCGATGCCGCACGGCCGGTTCCGCGGCGACGCGAGCTACCTCATCACCGGCGGCCTCGGCGCGCTCGGCCTGTCGCTCGCCGAGTTCATGGCCGAGCGCGGCGCCGGGGCCCTCGCGCTCGCCGGCCGGTCCGCGCCCGGCGCCGCCGCCGAGCCGCGGATCGCCGCGCTGCGTGCGCGGGGCGTGCAGGTCGAGGCATTGGCGCTCGACGTCTGCGACGCGGCCGCCGTCGGCCGCGCGCTCGACCGCGTGCGTTGCACCATGCCCGCGCTGCGCGGCGTGATCCACGCCGCCGGCGTGCTCGACGACGCCACGCTCGCGAACCTCACCGCGCCCCAGCTCGACCGCGTGATCGGGCCCAAGCTCGACGGCGCGCGCCACCTCGACGCCGCGACCGATGGCGACGCGCTCGATCTGTTCGTCGTGTTCTCGTCCGCCGCCGCCCTGGTCGGCAACGCCGGCCAGGCCGCGTACGCCGCCGCCAACGCCGCGCTCGACGCGCTCGCCGTGGCGCGCCGCCGCCGGGGCCGCCCCGGGCTCAGCGTCCAGTGGGGGCCGTTCGCCGAGATCGGCCTGGCCGCCCACGACGGCAACCGCGGCGCGCGGCTCGCCGAGCGCGGCATGGCCAGCTTCCCGGCCAGCGAGGCGTGGACCGCGCTCGTCCGGTTCCTCGACGGCGGCGAGCCGGTCGTCGGCTACGTGCCGCTCGATCTGCGGCGCTGGTTCGACGCCTACCCCGAGTCCGCCGCGCAGCCGAGCTGGCAGGCGCTCCGGGCGTCGCAGACCGCCGGCGCCGCGCCCACCGGCGACGCGTTCCGCACCCAGCTCGAGGCGGCCTCCACCGCATCCCGGCGCGATCTCGCCGAGGCCAAGGTCCGCGAGCTCGCGAGCCGGGTGCTCCGCCTCGATCCGAAAGCGATCGACTGCGAGACCCCATTCAAGGCGCTCGGCCTCGACTCGCTGATGGGGCTCGAGCTCAGGAACCGCCTCGAGTCCGCCTTCGGTCTCACCCTGTCTCCGACGCTGCTTTGGACCTACGGCAGCTCGCGCGCGCTCGCCGGAGCGCTGTGCGAGCGCGTGTTTCGCGCTGCCGCACCTTGATCACTTGCCAGAGGAGTACCGCACATGGAACCCGACACCACACCTCCGAGCCCGCTCAGCCGCGCGCTCGACACCATCAAGCGCATGAAGGCGCAGCTCGAGCGCCACGGCGCCTGCCAGCCGCTCGCCGTCGTCGGCGTCGGCCTGCGCTTCCCGGGCGGCATCGACAGCCTCGACAGTTACTGGGACGCGCTCGCCGGCGGACGCGATCTGGTCCGGCCGATGCCCGCCGCGCGCAAGGCGCCGTTCGCCGCGGAGTGGGACGCGCTGCCCCACAAGGGCGGGATCCTCGACGACGTCACCAGCTTCGACGCCGCGTTCTTCGGGATCAGCCCGCGCGAGGCCCGCGCGCTCGATCCGCAGCACCGCCTGCTGCTCGAGGTCACCTGGGAGGCGCTCGAGAACGCCGCGCTGCCGCCCGATCGGCTCAAGGCCGTGCGCACCGGGCTCTACGTCGGGATCACCGGCTCGGACTATCGCGACTGGCAGATCGGCGCGCCCGACGCGTGCTGGGCGACCGGCAACGGCCACTGCTTCGCCGCCGGCCGGATCGCCTACGCGATGGGCTTCACCGGGCCGGCGCTCGCCGTCGACACCGCGTGTTCGTCGTCGCTCGTCGCCGTCCACCTCGCGGCCCAGGCGCTGCGCCGCGGCGAGTGCGAGGTCGCGGTGGCCGGCGGCGTGAACTTGATCCTGTCGCCGCGCTCGACCCGGATGATCAAGGAGACCCGCTCGCTCGCGCCCGACGGGCTGTGCAAGACGTTCGACGCCCGCGCCAACGGCTTCACCCGCGGCGAGGGCTGCGGCGTGGTCGTGCTCAAGCGCCTCGATCACGCGCTGCGCGACGGCGATCGCGTGCACGCCGTGATCCGCGGCTCGGCGGTGAACCAGGACGGCCGGTCGTCGGGCTTCACCGCGCCCAACGTCCTGGCGCAGATCGCGCTGATCGAGGCCGCGCTGACCGACGCCGGGCTCGCGCCCGCCGACATCGGCCTGGTCGAGGCCCACGGGACCGGGACCGCGCTGGGCGATCCGATCGAGATGGAGGCGCTGGTCGCCGCGCTCGGCCGCAAGAACGCCGGCGCCCGGCTGTTCGTCGGCTCGGTCAAGACCAACATCGGGCACCTCGAGGCCGCCGCCGGCGTCGCCGGCCTGCTCAAGGTGATCGCGTGCTGCGCGCGCGGCGCCATCCCGGCGCTCGTCCACTACCGGACGCTGAACCCGCGGATCGACCTCGACGGCACCCGGATCACGCTGCCCACCGCGCTCGCGCCGTGGACGCCGGACGCGGGACGGTTCGCCGGGGTCAGCTCGTTCGGCCTCAGCGGCACCAACGCGCACATGATCGTCGGGCCCGCCGATCCGGCCCCGGCTCACCCGGCGCACACCGCCGTCACGGGCTTCGAGCTCACGGCGAAGACGCCCGAGGCGCTGCGCACGCTGGCCGCGCGGTTCCACACCCGGCTCGCCGCGCTCCCCGACGCTGACTACGGTGCGTTCGCCTACACCGCGAGCTCCGGCCGGGCCCGGCACGCGGTCCGCGCGCGGGTCGCCGCCGCCGACAAGGCCGCCGCGCTGGCGGCGCTCGACGCGATCGCGCGCCACGCGCCATCGCCGGCCGTGACGTCAGGCGTCGGTGACGCGCCGCTCGACGAGCTCCCGCGCCGCGTCGTCGAGCTCCCGCACTATCCGTGGCAGCGCGAGCACTACGCCCCCGAGGCCCCGGTGGTCGAGGCGGTGGTGGCGCTGCCCGAGCTCACCCGGATCGGTGGCGTGCGCGGCCAGGTCCGTCGCCACGTCGCCGCCATCCTCGGTCACCACGAGGCCGGCGCCGTCGACGACGACGCCAGCTTCTTCGACCTCGGGCTCGACTCGATCATGGCCGTCGACCTCGCGCACCGGCTGACCCTGTCGTTCGCCATCGACCTGCCGGTCGCGCGCGTCCACGATCACCCGACCGTGAACCAGCTCACGGCCGCCGTCGTCGCGCGGCTCCAGGCCGTCGCCGGGCCGAGCGAGGCCGCGCCGCGCCGCGCCCCCGCCGCGCGCAGCCGCGCCCCGCGGATCGCGTTCCTGTTCACCTGCCAGGGCAGCCAGTACTTCGGCATGGGCCGCGAGCTCTACGACACCGAGCCGGTGTTCCGGGCGCGGATCGACGCCTGCGATCGCATCCTCGCCCCGCAGATCGGGGCCTCGCTCACCGATCTGATGATGCACGGTCGCGACGAGGAGGCGATCCACCAGACCCGGGTGACCCAGCCGGCGCTCGTCGCGCTGCAGCTCGCGCTGGCCGAGCTGTGGGGCTCGTGGGGCGTGACCGCCTCGGTCGTCCTCGGCCACAGCATGGGCGAGATCTCCGCCGCGATCCACGCCGGCGCCATGGACCTCGAGGCCGGGCTCACGCTGATCGTGCACCGCGGGCGGCTCATGCAATCGACCGCGCGCGGAGCGATGCTGTCGATCGCCGCGCCGCTCGCGCGCGTCACCCGGTGGCTCGAGGGCACCGGCATCGACGTCGCCTCGATCAACGGCCCCGAGGCCGTCGTCGTCGCCGGTCCACGCGACGCGATCGACGCGTTGACCGTCCGGCTCCAGGCCGACGGCGTCACCGTGCGGCCGCTCGTCGTGTCCCACGCCTCGCACTCGCGCGCGATGGATCCGATCCTGCCCGCGCTGTACGACGCGATCGCCGGGCTCCCGTACCGCGCGGCGAGCCTGCCGATCATCGCAAACCTGACCGGCCGGCTCGCCGCCGCCGGCGATCACGACGCGCGCTACTGGTGCCGCCACCTGCGCGAGCCGGTGCGGTTCCACGAGGCCGCCCAGGCGCTCCGCGCGCTCGACGTCGACGTGTGCCTCGAGATCGGCCCGGATCGCACGCTGGTCAACCTGCTCACCGCGGCGGGAGCCCTCCCCGCCGGCGGCGGCATTCCCTCGCTCCAGCGCGGCGTCCACGACCGCGCCAGCATCCACGCCGCGGTCGCGGCGCTGACCGATCAGGGCCAGGAGTTCTTCACCACGCCCCGGGCGGCGGCGGTGGTGGCCCCGCGGCGCGGTGCGGCCGGTGCGATCGTCGAGCGCGTCGCGAGCCTGTGAACCCGAACGCGTGACCTGTGGGTCATGGCGCGCGTCAGGTGATCGCGATCATCACGGCGCTCGTCCGCCCGCGAGCTTTGCAGTCAGCTCGGCCAGCTTGTCGCGCTCATATACGATGGCGTCGGGAGTGGAGAACGCTGGGGCGGCGACCTGCAGCAGCTTCGCCGCGGCGGCTCGATCGCCGCGCTTGAGCGCGATCTCGGCCTGCGCCAGCACCACCGACGCCGACGCGTCCGCGTCTCCCATCTGCGCCACCTGTGCGACATCGATGCTGCCCAGTAGCGCCGAGGCTTCATCGAGCTCGCCGGCCGCGATGAGACAGATCGCGAGTTCATACGCCATCGCGCCGGCGAGCCCGCGGTTGGCATCCCGCAACGGCCTGGCCGCCACATACCCTGCGCGCGCGTTCGCCAGCCCGTCCGTGAGC
>Ga0307515_10018944_pt1 | contig 12423 bp, 10 predicted proteins | sample 17_EM_MG_FD_194513 | JGI IMG/M metagenome (GOLD analysis project Ga0307515, IMG submission 194513) | Populus trichocarpa ectomycorrhiza microbial communities from riparian zone in the Pacific Northwest, United States - 17_EM | ecosystem: Host-associated > Plants > Roots > Unclassified | place...
TCTGCGCCGGGTGAGCGCTGCCGACCATGAGTTGATGGCGCGCGCGTCCGAAGCGCTGGGCATTGCCGTGCGCGCCTCGAAAGACCGCACCCGGCTCGAAGCCCTGCTCGAAGAAACCCAGCGCCAAGCCGAAGAATTGCAGACGCAACAGGAAGAACTGCGCGTCAGCAACGAAGAGCTCGAAGTGCAGGAACGCGCGCTGAAGGAATCGCAGGTGCAGATGGAGGTCCAGCAGACAGAGCTGGAGCAGACCAACTCGAATCTCGAAGAGCAGACCCATCTGCTGGAACATCAGAAGGACGAGCTGGCCAGGGCCCAGACGGTGCTTACCGAGCGCGCCGAAGAGCTTGAACGCGCCAACCGCTACAAGACCGAGTTCCTCGCCAACATGAGCCACGAGCTGCGCACGCCGCTCAACTCCACCCTCATCCTGGCCAAGCTGCTGGCCGACAACCCGACCGGCAACCTCACCGAGGAGCAGGTGCGGTTCGCACAGACCATCTCGGGCGCCGGCAACGACCTGCTGGTGCTGATCAACGACATCCTAGATCTGTCGAAGATCGAGGCTGGCAAGGTCGAGGTCAACCCCGAAGCCATTCCCATCGCGCCGACGGTGCAGATGCTGGTCGAGACCATGACGCCGCTGGCGCAGCAAAAGGGCCTCGCGCTCGACGCCAGCGTGGAAGCCGGCACGCCCGAACGCATCGAAACCGACGGCCAGCGGCTCGGCCAGATCCTGAAGAACCTGGTGTCGAATGCGCTCAAGTTCACGCCGCAGGGCGAGGTGTCGCTGAAGGTGTTCGCCTCCGAACCGGGCTTCGTTTCGTTCGCGGTGCGCGACACTGGCATCGGCATCGCCAAGCACCAGCAGGAGCTGATCTTCGAGGCCTTCCGGCAGGCAGACGGCAGCACGCACCGCAAGTACGGCGGCACGGGGCTCGGGCTGTCGATCTCACGCGACCTGGCACACCTGCTCGGCGGCGACCTCACGGTGCAGAGCGAGCCGGGTGCAGGCAGCGTGTTCACGCTGACCCTGCCCTTGTCCTACAGCCAACGCAACCCGAACGCGTTGGCGCGCTTGGTGCCGCCTCGAAGCGATGAAGCCCCTGCACTTCCACGCCGCGAGGAGCAGGTCTTCAAGGCGAACGGCGCGGCAGCGCCGGCGGTGCGGTCCATCGAGATGGACGACGATCGCGAGCGTGTGATACCCGATTCGCGCGTCGTGCTGGTGATCGAAGACGACCCGCGCTTCGCCGCGATCCTGCGAGACCTGGCGCGCGAGATGAACTTCCTGTGCGTCGTCACGCACACCGCCAATGACGGCCTGGCCGCCGCCGAGCGCTACCACCCGCGCGCCATCCTGCTCGACGTGAACCTGCCTGACCACTCGGGCCTGGGCGTGCTCGACCAGCTCAAGCACAACACGCAGACGCGGCACATTCCGGTTCACATTCTCTCGGTGGCTGACCATGCGCAGGAGGCGCTCGAGCGCGGCGCGTTGGGCTACGACCTGAAGCCGGTGAAGCGCACGCAGGTGGTCGAAGCGCTGCAGCGGCTGGAGGCCAAGTTCTCGCAAAGCATGCGGCACGTGCTGGTGGTCGAAGACGACGCGCGCCAGCGCGAAAGCATCCGCCAGCTGCTGCACAGCGAGAACGTTCGCATCACCACGGTGGAAACAGGCGCGCAGGCACTGGCCCAGCTGAAGGAGACCACCTTCGACTGCATGATCATGGACCTGAGCCTGCCCGACCTCAGCGGCTACGAGCTGCTCACGCGCATGTCGGAGCAAGACGAGGTTTCCTTCCCGCCGGTGATTGTCTACACCGGCCGCTCGCTCACCGCGGCCGAAGAGCAGCAGCTCAGGCGCTTCTCCAAGTCGATCATCATCAAGGACGCACGCTCGCCCGAGCGGCTGCTCGACGAGGTGACGCTCTTCCTGCACCAGGTCGAATCGGCCCTGCCCGCGCAGATGCAGCAGATGCTCAAGATGGCGCGCGACCGCGACGGCACGCTCGAAGGCCGGCGCATCCTGGTGGTCGAAGACGACGTGCGCAACGTCTTCGCGCTCACGAGCGTGCTCGAACCCAAGGGCGCGAAGGTGGTTCTCGCGCGCAACGGCCGCGAGGCGCTCGAGGCGCTGGACCGCAGCAGGGGCGAGTCCGACACCGAGATCGATCTCGTGTTGATGGACATGATGATGCCGGAGATGGACGGGCTCACCGCGATGCGCGAGATCCGCAAGCAGCCGGTGTGGAAGAAGCTGCCCATCATCGCGCTGACCGCCAAGGCCATGCGCGACGACCAGGAGAAGTGCCTGGCCGCCGGCGCCAACGACTACATCCCCAAGCCGCTCGACGTGGAAAAGCTTCTTTCGCTGGTGCGGGTGTGGATGCCCAAGTAGGCCATGCAGATGGCTGCCATCAATTACCGGAGTATCGACGTCGCGGACATCGAGCTGCGCCTGCTGGTCGAGGCCATCTACCTCAGGTTCCACTACGACTTTCGCGGCTACGCGGCGGCCTCGCTCAAACGCCGCCTGGGCACCGCGCTGATCCGCTTCGGCTGCGAGACGCTCTCGCAGCTGCAGCACCGGCTGCTCCACGAGCCGGCCATCTTCCCGGCCCTGCTCGACTACCTCACGGTGCAGGTGAGCGAGATGTTCCGCGACCCGAGCTACTACAAGGCCTTGCGCGACGAGGTGGTGCCGTTGCTGCGCACCTACCCGTCGCTGAAGGTCTGGGTGGCCGGCTGCAGCGCGGGAGAAGAGGTGTATTCGCTGGCCGTCTTGCTGCGCGAGGAAGGTCTGCTCGACCGCACGCTGATCTACGCCACCGACATCAACACCGATGCACTGCGGCGCGCCGAGAGCGGCGTCTACGACTTGGACGACTTGGCCAACTTCACGCGCAATCACCAGCGCTCGGGGGCGCGCAGCTCGCTGTCGGACCACTACACCGCGGCCTATGGGCGCGCGGTGTTCGACAAGTCGCTGAAGAAGCACATCGTGTTCTCCGACCACAGCCTCGCCACCGACAGCGTGTTCGCCGAAGTGCACCTGGTGTCGTGCCGCAACGTGCTGATCTACTTCGACCGCGCCCTGCAAGACCGCGCGCTCGGCCTCTTCAGCGGCGCGCTGTGCCGCAAGGGCTTTCTCGGGTTGGGGTCGAAGGAGTCGATGCGGTTCTCCAAGCACCGCGACGACTTCGTGGACTTCGTACCAGCGGACAAGATCTTTCAGCGCAAGGGGGATGCATGAGCACTCGGGGCGACAAGGCATCGATGCGCGACTACGCCTCACTGCAAGGCTCCATCAGCGCAGTCGTGTTCGGCGCTTCGGCGGGTGGCATCGAAGCGCTGTCGATGCTGTTGGCGGCCCTGCCGGCCGAACTGCCGGCCGCGGTGATGGGGGTGCTGCACCTGCCGCGCGACCGGCCCAGCCTGCTGGTGGAGATCTTTGCGCCCATGTGCGCCCTGCCCGTGCAGGAGGCGCAGGACAAGGAGCACATCAAGCCCGGGCACGTGTACTTCGCGCCGGCCGACTACCACCTGCTGGTCGATACCGGCCCGAGCCTCGCCCTGTCGATCGACGAGCCGGTGAACTTCTCGCGTCCGTCGATCGACGTGCTGTTCGAAAGCGCCGCCGACATCTACCGCGAGCGGCTGCTGGGCATCGTGCTCACCGGCGCCAGCCAGGACGGCGCTGCCGGCCTCGCCGCCATTCACCGCCTCGGAGGCCGCACGGTGGTGCAGGACCCGGCCTCCGCCCTCGTCCCCCTGATGCCGGAGTCTGCGCGCCGACGCAGCCCCGTCGATTTCGTCTTGCCTCTCGAACAGATCGCCGATCTGTTGCAAGCTTTGAAACATGGAGGTGCCACATGAGCATCGATACCCGCAATGCCAGCCAGCCGCCGCCGAAGGTGAAGTGCCTGATCGTCGACGACCTCCCCGAGAACCTGCGTGCGCTCGAAGCGCTGCTGCGCCACCCCGGCATCGAGGTGCTGCAGGCGCGCTCCGGGCCCGAGGCGCTCGAAGCGCTGCTAGTGCACGACGTGGCGCTTGCTCTCATCGACGTGCAGATGCCCGAGATGGACGGCTTCCAGCTGGCCGAGACCATGCGCAGCGTGGCCCGCACGCGCGACGTGCCCATCATCTTCGTCACGGCCGGCAGCAACGACTGGCAGCGCCAGTTCAAGGGCTACGAAACCGGCGCGGTGGACTTTCTCTTCAAGCCCATCGAGCCGCACGTGCTGCGAAGCAAGGCCTCGGTCTTCTTCCAGCTGTACCGGCAGAAGCAGCAGCTCGCCCAAGAGCTGGAGGAGCGCGCCGAAGCCCTGCGCGTGAGCGAGATGTTCACCGGCGTGCTGGGCCACGACCTGCGCAGCCCGCTGAGCGCCATCGTGATGTGCGCCAAGCTGCTGGAGCACCACACCGACCCGTCGATGCAGAAGATCGGCGCCCGCCTCACCCGCAGCGCCACCTGGATGGGCCGCATGATCGAAGACGTGCTCGACCTCACGCGTGCGCGCCTGGGCGAAGGCATTCCGATCCACTGCGAACAGGTCGACCTGGCCGCGCTGCTGCAGGGCGTGATCCAGGAGCAGCAGGCGGCCCACCCCGAGGGCCGCATCGAGCTCATTCGCTCGGGCACGCTTACCGGTGTGTGGGACGAAGACCGCCTGGTGCAGGTGGCGTCGAACCTGATCGGCAACGCGCTGCACCACGGCGTGCCGAAGACGACGGTCGAGGTGCGGCTCGACGGCACCGAAGCGCAGACCGTGCGGCTCTCGGTGGCGAACGAGGGCCACATCGCCGAAGAGCTGCTGCCGCACATCTTCGACCCCTTCCGCAGCGGCGGGCGCAAGTCCGCCCGCACCCAGGGCCTGGGGCTCGGTCTCTTCATCGTGCAGCAGATCGTGCACTCGCACGGCGGGCAGATCGAGGTCGTGTCACCGCCCGGTGAGAAGACCTGCTTCACCGTGACGCTGCCGCGCGAGTCGCACGACACCCACGCGCCGCTGGCCAACTTAGGGCAACACTGAACTGGCCGGCGCCGTGGTGGGCAGCGTGACGACGAACTGGCTGCCGCGACCAATGCCGGCACTCGTGGCGACCACCGTCCCACCGTGCGCTTCGATGAGCTCGCGCACCACCGACAGCCCGATGCCCAGGCCCATGCCGTTGAAGCCCACGGCATGCGACTCCTGCACGAAGGTGTCGAAGATGTGAGGCAAGGCCGCGGCAGTGATGCCGATGCCGTTATCGGACACCGTCAGCACGAGTTGGTCGCCGCCTCCCACTAGCGACAGCCCGATGTCGCCGCCGTTCGGCGTGTATTTCGAGGCGTTGTCCAGCAGGTTGTTGACGACCTGCGCCAGGCGCACGGCGTCACCGCTCAGCTCGAGCCGACCCGGCGGCAGCGAGACCGTGAGCCGGTGCTGGCGCGTCTGGATGGCCACGCGGAAACCGCTAAGCGCTGCGTCAAGGATGCCGGTCATGTCGATGGTCTGCCGGTCCAGCCTGAGCTTGCCGGTGGCAAAACGCGACATGTCGAGCAGGTCGTCCACCAGCCGAGCCATGTGCACCACCTGCCGCTTGATCATGGCCTGCATGTGCTCCAGCTCGTCCCCGCTGACGCGGCCCAGCAGCTCGCTGGCATTGCGAATGGTGGCCAGCGGGTTGCGCAATTCATGCGCCAGCACCGCCAGGAACTCGGTCTGCTTGCGGTGGCCCTGTTGCGCGGCTCCCTGCAGCCGCTGAGCATCGATCACCGATTGCAGCAACCGCTCGTTGGTTTCGCGCAGTTCGCCATGCCGGCGCCGGCGCTCAGCCAAGGCCGACGTCGGGTTGGACACGGGCGGCGTCAAAAGGCCACGATCCATCAGCGTGCCCCCGACGGGCAGCTGGCCATGGAAGGCGTAGCCCCCGTGGCCGTGGTTCTTGGCGCGGTACATCGCCGCGTCGGCGCGCTCGATCAGCGCGTCGAGATCGTCCCCGTCGTCGGGAAAGATGCTGATGCCGATGCTTGCGGTCAGGAATATCTGGTGGCCGGACACGAGAATCGGCTGCTGGAGGGCCGTGCCCAAATGGGTGGCGATCTGCGCCGCATCGGAGGCCCGCGAGACGCCGTTCAGCAGGATCAGGAACTCATCGCCCCCATGCCGGCTCACCGTGTCGCCTTCGCGAACGGACGCCGCCAAGCTTTGTGCGGTCTTCTTCAGCACCTCGTCACCGATCGCGTGGCCCAGGCCGTCGTTGACTTGCTTGAAGTTGTCGAGATCCAGGAACAGCAGGGCCAGGCAGGTGCCTCGCCGCTGAGCCTCGGCGGCGTCGCGGGTGAAATGGTCGAGCATCAAGCCGCGGTTGGGCAGCTCGGTGAGCGTGTCGAGAGCGGCGGAGCGCGACACTTCTTCCAGCATGCGGGCGTTGTGGCCGGCGTCTGCCTGCGCCTGCAGCATGGCCAGCACCAGGTGCTCGTTGGCCTCCAGCAGTTGGGCTGCGCGGGTGCCCCCCAGCTGGCTCTCTGCATCGACGAGGTCTCGCTTGAGACCGGCGAGCACTTGGCGCGAGGCATCGACCTTGGCGTTGAGAAGGGTCAGCTCATGCGAGGCCTGCGCCACCATGAGTTTGTCGTTGTCTGCGGCCTGGTTCACGGCAAGGAGTAGCCCGTTCCGACCGCTTCGGAGTCTTCTGTGCCCGCAGAAGCAAGCGTGTCCAGGGGGCCAAGCAGGCGCTCGGTGAGCCCGGCACCGATCATCGGCCCCAGCAGTTCCCGCACTGTCTGCAGCAAGCTTGTGTCCGCCGATTCGGCTCCGGCCAGCTGAAGCTGCACGCTGCGCTCGTAGATCGCGGCCGAACCTCGCTTGCCGAGAATGGGGGCCAGCACGGCGTCGATCTCATGCCATGCCAGCGCGAGGGCATCGCCTGCCGGGATGGGGTCCGGCGCATGGCCCGGACCATGCATCAATGGCGGTTCATGCCCAGTGAATTGCATGGAAGCCCCCTGTCGCATTAACTTGTTGTGGTGATCAGGATGGCCCCGAACACCGCGGCTGTCCGTGCGCTGCCGCACACAAGGGTCTCTCCGGCGACGGTTTCATCACGCCTGAACGGGCCGAAAGGGCTTGAAAGTCTGTTCGATAGCGCACATACATGCGACACAGCGACTGCCATACTCCCTGCGCACTGCGAGCAACGCTGCCATGGCCCCAGTGACTTGAAGCCCGTTGAAACCGAACCCATGGTCCCGATCCAAGAACCCACACTCAATCAACTGATTGCCGCATTGCCATCCGCCGAGGCGCAGCGGTGGCTGCCCCAGCTCGAATGGGTGCAGATGCCGCTCGGCGAGGTGCTGTACGAATCGGGCAGCACGCTGACGCACGTCTACTTTCCCACCACCGCCATCGTGTCGCTGCTGTACGTGATGGAGAACGGTGCGTCGGCAGAGATTGCCGTCGTGGGCAACGAAGGCATCGTGGGCATCTCGCTCTTCATGGGCGGAGGCTCCACGCCCAGCCGCGCGGTGGTGCAAAGCGCCGGTCAGGGCTACCGCCTGGATGCGCAGGCCATGAAGGACGAATTCGACCGTGCCGGCCCGGTGCTGCACCTGCTGCTGCGCTACACCCAGGCACTGATCACGCAGATGGCGCAGACGGCGGTGTGCAACCGCCACCACTCTCTCGACGAGCAGCTGTGCCGCTGGCTGCTGCTGAGCCTGGACCGGCTGCCCGGCAATGAGCTCGTGATGACGCAGGAGCTGATCGCCAACATGCTGGGCGTGCGCCGCGAAGGTGTGACCGAAGCGGCCCTGAAGCTGCAGAAGGCCGAGCTGATCCGCTACTCGCGCGGGCGCATCACCGTGCTCGACCGCACGGGCCTGGAGCAACGCACCTGCGAGTGTTATGCAGTCGTGAAGAAGGAATACGACAGGCTGCTGCCTCCCAGCCAGGCAAGCTGAAGCACGCACGCGATCGGGCAAATTTGCCGCAATGTGCGCTGGCAGACAGTGGCGTGGGCGAAAGCAGTCCAGAGTGGCGGGCCGGCGAGTCGTTTTGCGCCGGCGCCACCGGGAGCCCATTTGGCCGCCGCCGAGAACCGCCTCATCGAACTGCTCCCGCGGGTCGACCGTCAACGCCTGCTCGCCATTTGCAAGCCCGTCCAGCTGGTATTGGCCGACGTGCTGGCCAGCCACGGCAAACCCAGCCGCCATCTCTACTTTCCGATCGACAGCTTCATCTCCATCGTGGCCTCGATCGGCGGTGAACCGGTGCTCGAGGTCGGCATGGTGGGACGCGAAGGCGTGCTCGGCACCGAACTCGCCCTGGGTGTGACCACGGCGCCGCTGCATGCGCTGGTGCAAGGCCCGGGGTCGGCCTGGCAGGTCGAAGCCAAAGCCTTCCGCGCCCTGCTGGCGAAGAGCCTGCCGCTGCAACGGGGCCTGAACCGCTACATCTACGTGCAGATGGCTCAGCTGGCAACGGCCTCGGCCTGCCTGCGCTTTCACCAGATCGAGCCGCGCCTTGCGCGCTGGCTGCTGATGAGCCAGGACCGCGCGCACGCCGACCGCTTTCTCGTGACGCACGAGTTCCTGGCCTACATGCTGGGTGTGCGGCGCGTGGGCATCACCGCCGCGGCGGGGGCGCTGCAGCGGCAGCACCTCATCGAATATCACCGAGGCGACCTGACGGTGCTCGACCGGGCCGGGCTCGAGGCGGCCGCATGCAGCTGCTACGCCGCGGACCGGCTGGTCTACGAGAGCACCTTGGGCTGACTTTCAAGCCGCGCCAAATGGTGGCGTCGGCAGAATTGCAGCGCTGCTGTAGGACCTCTCCGCGTCTTCGCTCCGCACCCTTGTGTCCGCGCTTCAGCTGCATAAGCTGTCCGCTCGTGCATGGGCCATGTCGGCTCGCACCCACCTGGAGACCCCACATGACGGCAACCACCAAGCAGACCACGGGCAAGGCACCCGCCAAGCGCAGCGCCTCGCGCACCCCCGACGCGATCAAGCTGCTGATGCAGGATCACAAGGACGTGAAGGCCTTGTTCAAGGAATACGACAAGCTGGTGAAGGCCGAGGCCGAGGCCGACCAGAAGCAACCTCTCGCCGAGCAGATCTGCATGATGCTCACGGCGCACGCCACGATCGAAGAAGAACTCTTCTACCCCGCCGCGCGCGACGTGATGGACGAAGGCGACCTGGTGGATGAAGCCGAGGTCGAGCACGCGAGCGCGAAGGACCTGATCGCGCAGATCCTCGGCGGGTCGCCGTCCGACGATCTCTACGACGCCAAGGTCAAGGTGCTGGGCGAGTACATCGACCACCACGTAAAGGAAGAAGAGAGCGAGATGTTCCCGAAGGTGCGCAAGACCGAGCTCGACTTGAAATCGCTCGGCGAGTCACTGATGCAGCGCAAGGAAGAGCTGATGGGCGAGACGCAGACCACGCCGGCTACTCACTGACAAAATGAAATGGGGTGCCGTCAGGGCACCCCTTTCTCAGTTTCCGTTTCCGTTTCCCGTTTCCGTTCGCCCTGAGCCTGTCGAAGGGTGCGCAGTGCACGGCGCTCGCTTCGACAGGCTCAGCCCGAACGGAGGGATGCTTGAGTTCCGTTCACGCCTCTTGAGCGTGGCTACCGGCCCGCGCATGCCGCTGCCAAGCCCCTTCAGGCTGGCTCAGCCGATCGGCCACGATGCTCAGCACATTCCCGTTCCACGGCATGCCCATATGGCTGCCGTCGACCTCCACGTTCTCGGCCTGCACGCTGCCATCGAGCAGGCATGTCTGCCACGCGACGACGCCGTCGCTGCGGCTGTAGATCGAGGTGGTGGGCACCGGCGGCGTGGTGCGCAGTCGCGTGGCGAGCTTGTCGTCGATGATCGGGGGGCTGCCATTCACCAAGCTGTACAGCCACGCGACGTTGTTGTCGCGCCCGTTGCCCGCGAAGGGTGTGCCGAGCGTGACCACCTGCCGCACCAGCGGCGCCCGGATCTTCGCGATCTCGCGTGCGTAGATGCCACCGAGGCTCCAGCCAATCAGGCTCACGCGCCGCCCATGCAAGGTGGCGACACTTTGTACGTGACCCGCGAGGTTCTCGAGCCACGCGTCGACATCGCCCTGCGGGCCGATGTTGAAGCCCTGCTCCCAGTCGTAGACCGCGTAGCCGAGGTCTTCGCAGCAGTTGCGCAAGGGCACCAGCGAATGCTTGTCTGCGGCCAGGCCGGGAAAGATGATGACCGGATGTCCGTCGCCCTCGGGCAAGGCCTGCCTGTCCATCATGCGCATGCTCGCGTACTCGGCGACAGCGCGGAAGGGTTCCATGCCAAACATGCCCAGTGACGGAGCAGTCGGCGTGTTGGCGGCAAACGTGTTGTCCATCGAGGTCCTCGGCAGCAAAAGTTGAACTGCGAGGGATGATGATTGAGCATGCTGCACTCGCACATATGCCTTTGGACGATTCCCGTGTGCGAATTCGCCTACGCAGTAGTGCTCAGCACTTGAGCCGTGCGTGACGCCGCCCAACGAAGGGTCGGCAACGCACACTTCACTTGGCCTGACGTGCGGCAAAGTTTGCGTGTCGCAGCAAAGCCGTGCGCTCATGCACCGCGCGCAAGCAGCGATGGCGCGTGATGCACCACGGGAACGCGGCTTGCCACGCGCTGCCCATGACACAAACTGCAAACCACCTTGCGCCACGACACCAAGCCTGGCGCGACGCGCGCAACATCCTCGTCGTGCGGCTCGACAACCTCGGCGACGTGCTGATGACCACGCCGGCCATCCAGGCCATCAAGCAGACATCGCCCGACGCGCGAATCACCTTGCTGAGTTCGCGCTCCGGTGCGGCCATCGCCCGCCACGTGCCGGCGCTCGACAACGTGATCGTCTACGACGCACCCTGGGTGAAGGGTGCGAGCCACGGCAACCTGAGCGACCGCCGCATGATGAGTGCGCTCGGCCGCGAGAACTTCGACGCGGCGGTGATCTTCACCGTCTGCACGCAAAGCGCCCTGCCCGCCGCACTGCTGTGCCGCCTGGTCGGCATTCCACTGCGCCTTGCCTACAGCCGCGAGAACCCGCACGACCTGCTGACCGACTGGGTGCCCGACCAGGAGGTGTGCAACGACGGCATGCGGCACGAGGTGGTGCGCCAGCTCGACCTCGTGCGCTCGGTCGGCTTCCACGCGAGCAGCGAGCGGCTGGTGTTCCGCTACGCCGCGAGCGACGTGCTGAGCATGCGGCGCAAGTTCGTTGGCGCCGGTGGCGACCTGATGCGGCCCTACATCGTCGTGCACCCAGGCGCCACCTCGGCCTCGCGGCGCTACCCGGCCGAGCGCTTCGGCCAGGCAGCCGAACGCATCTGCCGCGACACCGGCTGTCAGGCTGTGTTCAGCGGCGGGCACGACGAGCAGGCACTGGTCGCGCGCGCCAGTTCGCAAATGCATGAGCCGGCCATCTCGCTCGCGGGCCAGCTGACGCTCGGGGAGCTGGCCGCCTTGATCGCCAGCGCGCAGGTCACCGTGTGCAACAACAGCGGGCCGGCCCACATGGCGGCTGCCCTCGGCACGCCGGTGGTGGTGCTGTATGCGCTGACGCACCCACAGCACACACCCTGGCGCGCGAAGGCCCGCGTGCTCAACAACGACGTGCCCTGCCGCAACTGCCTGAAGAACGTGTGCCCCGAGCGCCACCACGACTGCCTGTTGAAGGTGGACGCGGACGACGTGGCCGATGCCGCCATGGACTTGATCGAAACACCGCTCGCGACACGGCGCACCCCGGTTCCGGCTGGCTCGGCGTTCCTCGCCTTGCGCTGAAGACGCGTCGGTCCATCCTTCTGGTGCCGTGACCTGTGCGGTATGCACGGGTTGGCGGTGCCACGCCCTGACGTCAGCGATTGATGAGGCCGCCGTCATCGAAGGATCATGACCCCCACGGTGGCCGTTCATACGATGGGTGCTTGAACATCCCCAAGACCGGCGGCCCTGCAGACGCTCTCGCGTTTGCCTCAAGGCGCGGACTTCTGCGCCCAGTGTCAAAAAAGCCCGCCAAACCCCGAAGCCGCAGCGTCCTTCACGCCATCGGAGCGCCGTTTCTTTTCTTCCGGCGACTGCTCCGCTGCCGCGTCACGCTGAAGCGTGATGGCAAGAACTTGAACGTCGTGCTCGTGCCCGATGAGCCGGACGCGCCCGTTGAGGAAAGCGTCGACAAGGACGCCGAAGCATTGCGTTTGCTGCGCGCGGACCTGAAGTCTCTGCTCGATGCCCACCCGATGACTCGCCGGATGGTGGCTCGTCATCTGGCTGCCTTCGAGCGCGCGTTGGCAAAGCATGGGATGAATGCCTTGAACCGCGTGCCGATCGACGTTCTCGTGCCCGCGCTTGCGCAGCTCGAAGCGCTGGTCAGCAACTGGTCGAGCCCGAGCC
>Ga0307515_10018945_pt1 | contig 12423 bp, 11 predicted proteins | sample 17_EM_MG_FD_194513 | JGI IMG/M metagenome (GOLD analysis project Ga0307515, IMG submission 194513) | Populus trichocarpa ectomycorrhiza microbial communities from riparian zone in the Pacific Northwest, United States - 17_EM | ecosystem: Host-associated > Plants > Roots > Unclassified | place...
AGACGCCAGATTCGAAGGCTGCGCGCGCTGCGGCCACCGCACGATCGATATCGGCCGCCTTGCCACGTGCGAAGGTTCCGCCGGGCTTACCATCCATCGGACGGATACGTACGAAGGTCGCGCCGTCGGCCGCGTCCTCGAACTTGCCGTTGATGAACATCCGGCCATTGAGCGCAGTCGCATCCAGCGCCGACTGCCAGTATTCGCGGCTATATTGGCCAGTCATCTCAAGCTTTCCTTCTGCATCGTCATGATCGCCTGGGCGAAATTATCAATATCTGCGTCGGACACATCCCGGATCGTAGAGCGCCGCATCGGCTGGTTCTCAGGCGCCTTCATCTCGTTTGCAAGATCGGCGACGGTGAATTTGCCGAACGCTGCGGGGATCACGCGCTTGATGGCGCAGGCATCCATAAGCCGGCTAATGAATGCTGGAATTTCCGAGGCATTCTTCAAACCAAGCACATCAGCGGCTTGCTTGAGATCGGCCGTGTCAGCCTCGGCCAGCCAAGGCATCGACACTTCGAAACCCAAGGCGGTCGCGAGCCCATGATGGATCGGCGCAAGCCCGGCCATGGCATGGGAGATATTATGCGCGATCGCGGTGCCGCAATTGTCGATCGCCACGCCGCCATAGCACGAGCCGAGCAGCACCTTGCCGCGTGCATCGAGGTTCGAGGGATTGTTGACCGCCTCGGCCAGATTGGCCGCGATCAGACGCATGGCCTCGTGGCCGAACACCTTGCCCGCCGGATGCGCATTGCGGTTGGTCGAGGCTTCGAACGCATGGATGAAGGCATCCATGCCACACCATGCGGTGAGGTTCGCGGGCAGCGACACCGTGAGGACCGGGTCCAAAATCACCAGGTCGGCCTTGCTCTCCGGCCCCCAGATCCAGAGTTTCTTGCCCTCGGGCCCGGCGAAGATATTGGTCGCCGATGTCTCCGAGCCCGTTCCCGCAGTGGTGGGAATGGCGATCTTCTTGAGCGGCTTCTTCGGCAGCGGATTGGCGGCCAGCGCATAATGCATGGCATCCTCACCGGAAGCCGCCGTACAGGCGACGATCTTGGCGATATCCAGTGCCGAGCCTCCACCTATGCCGATCACCAGATTCGCCCCCGCCGCGATCTGGCTTGCATCCCTGATGTGCTGGAGCTTGGGCTCGCCAGCGAAACCCGAATAGATCACGACGTCGATGCCGGCGGCGTTCAGCGCGCTCGTCACCTTGGCGCCAAGCCCACTATTGGCGAGAAAGCCATCCATCACGATGGCGGCTTTCCTGATGTCGCCGAGGCTCTTGGCGTGCGCGGGCAGATCGTTGATTGCATCGGCTCCGAACTTTATGTCGGGAATGGCTGAAAGCGAAAATTGCATGGAAATCTCCGGGAGCAACGACCCGTCACCCGGATCATCCGGGCGCGAAACTATCGCGTTCGCGCGCCATTTCAGACAGTCAAATGCGACATAAAACCTAGGTTTGAAGGGGCAAAAAGCAAAGCCCCCGGCATTGCCGAGGGCTGGTATCAATCATGGCAATTCAGATCGTTCAGGCGGCGATGGAAGCCAGGCTCTCGAGATCCGAAATCAGTTGCGCGGCGCGGGTCTTGCCTTCGTCGCTGTGCGCTATCGCAAGATCGGCCTTCGCCAGTTCGACGCGCTTTGCCAACGCATCCTTGCGGAATTCCGAGACAGTGAGCGCGGATTCGGCCAGCAGCGTGCAGCTCTCGGGCAGGATATCGGCAAAGCCGCCGAACACCACGAATTTCTGCGTCTCGCCGCTTTCCTGCTTCACGGTCACAATACCAGGGCGGATCGTGGTCATGACGGGCGAATGATTGGCCATCACGGTCATCTCGCCGTCCGAACCCGGAAGCACGATTTCCGTGACCTTGGCCGAGAGCAGCAGCTGCTCGGGCGATACGAGTTCGAAATTGAAGCTTTCAGCCATTTGATTTTGCTCTTTATTCTAGAGGAGCGGTGGGCGCGGAAGCCGCGCCCTCTGAGCGCAGCATAGCTGCTGCGCCCTTGGCATCATCAAGCGGCTTCAGCAGCCAGCTTCTTGGCTTTTTCGACCGCTTCCTCGATCGTGCCGACCATGTAGAAGGCAGCTTCCGGCAGGTGGTCGTAGTCGCCGTTCACGAGACCCTTGAAGCCCTTGATCGTGTCTTCGAGCGCAACCAGCTTGCCCGGCGTACCGGTGAAGACTTCGGCGACGAAGAACGGCTGGCTGAGGAAACGCTCGATCTTGCGGGCGCGGGCGACTGCGATCTTGTCCTCTTCGGAGAGCTCGTCCATGCCAAGGATGGCGATGATATCCTGGAGCGACTTGTAGCGCTGCAGCGTCGTCTGCACCCGGCGCGACACTTCGTAGTGCTCTTCGCCGACAACCATCGGGTCGAGCATGCGCGAGGTCGAGTCGAGCGGGTCGACGGCCGGGTAGATGCCCTTTTCAGCGATCGAACGCGACAGAACGGTCGTCGCATCAAGGTGGGCGAACGACGTTGCCGGCGCCGGGTCGGTCAAGTCGTCGGCGGGCACATAGATCGCCTGCACCGAGGTGATCGAACCCTTGGTCGTGGTGGTGATGCGTTCCTGCATCTGGCCCATGTCGGTGGCGAGCGTCGGCTGATAGCCCACGGCCGAAGGAATACGGCCGAGCAGCGCCGACACTTCCGAACCCGCCTGGGTGAAACGGAAGATGTTGTCGACGAAGAACAGCACGTCCTGGCCCTTGTCGCGGAAGTCTTCTGCGACGGTCAAGCCGGTCAGCGCGACGCGGGCGCGGGCACCCGGGGGCTCGTTCATCTGGCCGTATACGAGTGCTGCCTTGGAGCCTTCACCGCCGCCATGCTTGTTGACGCCCGACTCGATCATTTCGTGATAGAGGTCGTTGCCTTCTCGGGTGCGTTCGCCGACACCGGCAAACACCGAGTAACCGCCATGAGCCTTGGCGACGTTGTTGATCAGTTCCATGATCAGAACGGTCTTGCCGACGCCGGCGCCGCCGAACAGGCCGATCTTGCCGCCCTTGGCGTAAGGTGCCAGGAGGTCGACGACCTTGATGCCGGTGACGAGGATCTGGCCTTCGGTGGACTGTTCGACATAGGACGGAGCGTCCTGATGAATGCCGCGCTTGTAAGGAGTGACCAGCGGGCCAGCTTCATCGACGGGCTCGCCGATGACGTTCATGATGCGGCCGAGCGTTTCCGCGCCGACCGGAACCATGATCGGAGCGCCCGTGTCCGTGACTTCCTGGCCGCGGACGAGACCTTCGGTCGCATCCATGGCGATCGTGCGGACGGTGTTTTCACCCAGATGCTGCGCAACTTCCAGAACAAGGCGGTTGCCCTGGTTCTGGGTTTCGAGCGCGTTCAGGATCGCCGGCAGGTCGCCGCCAGCGAACGATACGTCCACGACAGCGCCGATAACCTGGGTCACCTTGCCGATGGCGCCTGCTGCTGCTGCAGTGGGTTCCGCGGCGGATTTCTTCGTAGCTGCGCGAGCCATGATATATCCTCTTTCCTAACTCTTAGAGCGCTTCGGCGCCCGAAATAATTTCGATCAGTTCCTTGGTGATCTGAGCCTGACGCTGGCGGTTGTAGCTGAGCGTCAGTCTGTTGATCATGTCACCGGCATTGCGCGTGGCGTTGTCCATTGCACTCATCTTCGCGCCCATCTCGCCGGCGACATTCTCGAGCAAGGCCCGGAAAATCTGCACGGTGAGGTTGCGTGGAATGAGATCGCCGAGGATGGCGCCCGGATCCGGCTCGTAGTCGTAGACTGCGGATGCGCCAGTATCTGCGGCAACGACCGAAGGCGCGCTGGCGGGGATCAGTTGAAGCGCTGTCGGAATCTGCGAGATCACCGACTTGAACTCCGAATAGAACAGCGTCGCGACATCGAACTCGCCGTTCTCGAACAGCGCGATCACCTTGCGGCCGATCTCCTCGGCGTTCACATAGCCGATCTTCTTGACTTCGCGCAGATCGATACGCTCGATGATCAGGCTGGCGAATTCACGGCGAAGGATATCGAAGCCCTTCTTGCCGACGCAGATGATCTTGACGGTCTTGCCTTCGGCAAGCAGCTTGCGGATATGATCACGGGCCGCACGCGCGATCTGTGAATTGAAGCCGCCGCAAAGGCCGCGCTCGGCGGTCGCAACGACGATCAGGTGAACTTGGTCGCGCCCGGTGCCGGTCATCAGCGCCGGCGCATCCGCGCCACCGCCTTCAGCCTGTGCAATATTGGCCAGCACCGCGCCCATCCGCTTCGAATAGGGCCGAGCGGCTTCCGCTGCCTCCTGGGCACGCCGAAGCTTCGCCGCAGCGACCATCTTCATCGCCTTGGTGATCTTCTGCGTCGCCTTGACCGAGGCGATGCGGTTTTTCAGATCCTTGAGTGAAGGCATCCGGTATCCGTCCTATCTCTGCCGATCAGGCGAAGGTCTTGGCGATGTTGTCCAGAGCCGACTTGAGCTTGGCGCGGGTATCGTCCGAGATCTGCTTTTCAGTTCGGATCGCGTCGAGGATCGCCTTGCCGTCGTTGCGGAAATAAGAGAGCACGCTCTGTTCGAACTTGCCAACCTGGTTGACGGCGATCTTGTCGAGGTAACCGTTGACACCGGCGAAGATCACCGCGACCTGTTCTTCCGTCTTGAGCGGCGAGAACTGCTGCTGCTTGAGCAACTCGGTCAGGCGCGCACCACGGTTCAGCAGGCGCTGCGTTGCAGCGTCGAGGTCCGAACCGAACTGTGCGAAGGCCGCCATTTCACGATACTGGGCGAGTTCGCCCTTGATCGAGCCGGCAACCTGCTTCATCGCCTTGACTTGGGCGGCCGAGCCGACGCGCGACACCGACAGACCGACGTTAACGGCCGGACGGATGCCCTGGTAGAACAGGTCGGTTTCGAGGAAGATCTGGCCGTCTGTGATCGAGATCACGTTGGTCGGAATGAAGGCCGACACGTCGTTGCCCTGGGTCTCGATGACAGGCAGCGCGGTCAGCGAACCGGCGCCCTTTTCGTCATTGAGCTTTGCAGCGCGCTCGAGGAGACGCGAATGCAGGTAGAAGACGTCGCCCGGATAGGCTTCGCGGCCCGGCGGGCGGCGCAGCAGGAGCGACATCTGGCGGTAGGAAACGGCCTGCTTGGAAAGGTCGTCATAACCGATCAGGGCGTGCATGCCGTTGTCGCGGAAATACTCGCCCATGGCGCAGCCGGCGAAGGGTGCGAGATACTGCATAGGCGCCGGGTCGGATGCCGTCGCGGCAACGATGATCGAATACTGCAGCGCGCCGCGCTCTTCGAGCACCTTCACGAACTGCGCGACGGTCGAGCGCTTCTGGCCGATGGCGACATAGACGCAATAAAGCTTCTCAGCCTCGGGACCATTATCGTGAATGGCCTTCTGGTTGAGGATCGTGTCGAGGATGATCGCCGTCTTGCCGGTCTGGCGGTCGCCGATGACGAGCTCGCGCTGGCCGCGGCCGACAGGGATCAGGGCGTCGATGGCCTTGAGGCCAGTCGACATCGGCTCATGCACCGACTTGCGCGGGATGATGCCGGGGGCCTTGACGTCGACGCGTGAACGGCGCGTCGCATTGATCGGGCCCTTGCCGTCGATCGGGTTGCCGAGCGCATCGACGACGCGGCCGAGCAGTTCCGGACCGACCGGCACGTCCACGATGGCGCCGGTCCGCTTGACGGTGTCGCCTTCCTTGATGTCGCGGTCGTTACCGAAGAGCACGACGCCGACATTGTCGGCTTCGAGATTCAGCGCCATGCCGCGGATGCCGCCGGGGAATTCGACCATTTCACCGGCCTGGACATTGTCGAGACCATAAACGCGGGCGATACCGTCGCCGACCGACAGAACCTGGCCGACTTCGGTGACTTCGGCTTCCTTGCCGAAATTCTTGATCTGGTCCTTGAGAATTGCGGAAATTTCCGCGGCGCGGATATCCATCAGCCGACCTCTTTCAGTGAAAGCTTAAGTGTAGACAATTTGGTGCGAAGCGACGTGTCGATCTGGCGCGAGCCGAGCTTGACGATCAGGCCACCAAGGATGGTGGGATCGACAGCGACATTGATCGTCACGTCTTTTCCGGTGACGCCCTTGAGCGCCGCCTTCAATTCTGTTTCCTGCGCCGCCGTCAGCGCATGCGCGGTGGTCACATCCGCCGTAATCTCGCCGCGATGACGCGCGTGGATTTCACGGAACGCCTTGATCATGCCGGGAACGGCAAACAGGCGGCGGTTGGAGGCGGTGACCTTGATGAAGTTCGCGGCAAGACCCGCGATGCCGGCCTTGGCGAGAATGGCATCGACTGCCTTGAGCTGTTCGTCGGCCGAGAAGACCGGGCTCTTGATCAGCCGCTGCAGGTCGGTGGAGCCATCGATCATGGCCTGGAAATTATCGAGAGCGGTGGCAACTTCTGGAATCGCACCTTCTTCGAGGGCGAGCGCGAAAAGTGAAGAGGCGTAGCGTTCTGCCACGCCGGAAACGGATTGCGATGAATCTGCCACTCGCTGAGTTTCCCTCATTCCCTGCGGTTTTCATTGCTGCGGCGCAACCGCAATCATTAAAACCTTGAAATTGTTTTATTTTTTCGGATCATCCCAGGCCTTTTGGCCCATATACCCCGAAAACTCGCAAGCCATCTAGCATAGGTGATTTTGACTCGCAACACAGGATATTACCGAATGTTACCGCAGTTGCGCATTTATTTGCCAATCCCGCAACCATATGATTCCCGCCGGAGAAAATTATTCTCCAAAGGGTGCCGAAGCGGCGATTACATCGCGCTCGATACGTAGAGAATGACTATTACAGCCGCCGCCGCCTGGACGACAAGCGCAAAGGCGCCAAAGACGAGATTTCCACGATTGAGCACAAGGGCTGCGATCCGTCCGACGATCGACAGGACCAGCGCCGCTGCAAAGCCGAAACACAGCATCAGGAAGATGACGAAGCCGCTCTCCCAGAGCCCCGCTATCGCCATGCCGAACAGCCCGACGCCCAGAAGGAAACCGCCGGTTGAACGGACGGAAGCGATCCCGCCGGGCCGCTCCGGCGTCACCCATAGGCCGGCCGCACTCATGGCGATGCGCGGAGCAAACAGAATAAGGAAGCCGATCACCGCGACTGCCGCGAAGGTGAAAAAGACAAGCCGCGCCATCGCTTCCGTCGGAATGCCCAATACCATTTCGGGCGTCACAACGTCGAAGAAGAATGTGAGCATGACGACCGCAAAGATCGCCTGCACGATCAGCAGCAGGAAGTTGAGCAGGCTCGCGGACGTATCCGACATCAGCGAGATGATCCGGGCAAAGGCCGCAACCCCGACCGCCACGCCGAGCGCGGTCACCAGCACCGGCTGATCGAAGAACATCAACGCGGCAGCCGCAAAGCCCGCGAGAAAGCCGCCCGTCGACCTGATCTCGCCGATGCCGCCCTGTCGCGTCTGGCGGCTTTCGAGCCCGAGCAACCGGCCGCTTGTGGCGGGGAAGATCAGCATTGCCAGCCCCGCAACAACAAGGATGACAACGGCGAGAAACGCAGCCTGCGGCCACGGCTCGGACGGAAATGCCGGCAATGCGAGTTCCATGGATCCCCTCAAATCCCCATAGCTTTTCCGATCTATGGCACAGGCTGAAAAGCGAGGGAATGAGGGTTTTAACCATTCCGACGAAATTCAGTGAATTTGGCTGACACATATACTCTTTGGTTATGCCGCTCGGATATTTTGAAAACCGATGACACGAGCCGATTGCTTTATCCCAGGGCTTTCATGACTATCCAGCGCAGCGCAGCCGAGTTGAAACCGACGCCTAATGTCGATGAGCAGGGCATCCGTGTGACATCCGGCCATGTGAAGTTCTGGATGGATTGCCTCGGCGTGCCGATCGTACTCCTCGCCGATGGAGAACTACGCGCCCGGTCCGGCAATGCGGCCGCCGCGCAACTCTTCGGTCATGACATCGAAGATTTCGCCGGCATGCCTTTACACCGGCTGGTCGGATACGAAGCCGAGACGCTGGTCAGCCGCGTCTGGAACCGGTCGATCAATGGCTTTCCCAGCGAGCCGTTCCTTCTTCGCGCCAGCATCGATGGCGCGGAACGCTCTCTGGTCGTCCGGGTCAGCCGGCTGGACGTCGATGGCGAGCTTCTGCGCCTGTTCACCTTCGTCGAGGCGCCACCCGCCGGCGCGGTGACACTGGCCGGCTGGCAGGAAAACCTGCTGGGACTGTTGAACTGGATGCCCTTCGGTCTCGAAATCGCCGATCTCGACGACGATATTCAGTTCGCCAATTCCGCCTGCCTGGACCTGTTCGGCTGGACGGCACACGATCTGGCGACCCCCGACGACTGGTGGCGGCTTGCCTATCCCGATCCTGAATATCGCGCCTATGCGCGCAGCCGCTGGGAGACCGAGATCGCCGCGGCGCGCGCGGAAGACCGTGAAATGACGCCCTTCGACCTCGACATCACGCACAAGGATGGGACGAAACGCACAATTCAGTTTCGTCACCGCACGATCGGAAATTTCCACGTCAATATGTATCTCGATTTCACCCGAGAGCGCGCCTATGCCAGCGAGTTGAAAAAACTCGCCGAGACCGACGAACTGACGTCCGCCCTGAATCGGCGCAGCTTCTTCGAGCGCGCATCGCGGATACTCGCGCGCGACGGCGCAGAGGGGCTCGCCGTGCTGATGATCGACATCGATCGTTTCAAACGGATCAATGACCGCTGCGGACATGGTGCGGGCGACCAAGTGCTGCAATTGTTCGTCCAACGCATCGGGCGCTGCCTGCCGCCCTCATGCCTGCTTGCCCGTCTTGGCGGCGAGGAGTTCGCGGTTCTTGTCGACACGGGCAATGACTTCAAGGAGATCGCCGAGAACATAAGGACATCTATCGCCGCTCATCCGTTCGAAACGGCCGCGGGTTTCCTCTCCGTCACAACCAGCATCGGAACCGCGCCTCTCGAAGGCGCAGAGAGCATCGAAAGCGCGCTCTCGCGTGCCGACCGGGCGCTCTACCGTGCCAAGCAGTCGGGCCGCAACCGCGTCGTCCACGACAAACAGGCCTGATCCCGATCGGCAGGACCGATCGACATTCAGCTCAGGCCGAGGCGAAAATGGTGGTTTTCGAGAACCGGAGCGGAGCGTACTTACGGTACGTGAGCACCGGAAGCGCAGAAGACCGCGATTTGCAGGCCGGCATCAGCTGAATGTCGGTCGGTCCTACAGGAAACTCTGCGGATCGATATCGAGCTGCACCTGCACCGATCCGCGCTCCCTGGGGCCATTCTCCACCATCGATCTCACGAAGGCCTGCATATCCGCACCGCGCTTGCCATGCACGAGCAGCCGGAATCGATGCCGGCCGCGTACCAGCGCCAGCGGCGCCTCGGCCGGGCCAAGCACCGAGATGCCCGACACATCAGGTGCCGCCTGGCGGAGCCCGCGCGCATGCGTCTCGGCATCGGCGCGACTGTCGGCGGAAACGATAATAGAGGCGAGACGGCCGAAAGGCGGCATCAGCGCCTTTTCGCGCTCGATGATTTCGCGGTCGTAGAAGGCTTCCGGATCACCCGATACGATCGCCTGCATCACCGGATGGGCCGGCTGGTAGGTCTGGATCAGGCCCCGGCTCTTGAGGCCGAACCGGCCGGCGCGACCCGTCACTTGCGACAGCAACTGGAATGTGCGCTCGGCGGCGCGCGGATCGCCGTTGGCCAAGCCCAGATCGGCATCGACGATCCCGACCAGCGTCATGTTGGGAAAATTGTGTCCCTTGGCCACCAGCTGCGTGCCGATCACGATATCAGCTTCGCCCTTGGCAATCGCCTCGAGCTCGAGTCTCAGCCGCTTCACACCCATGACGATATCCGACGATAGCACGATGATGCGCTGGTCGGGGAAGTGCTTCTCGACCTCCTCGGCGATCCGCTCCACGCCCGGCCCGCATGAGGCGAGGTGATCGAACGTCCCGCATTCCGGACAGGATTCGGGCGACCGTTCCTGATGGCCGCAATGGTGGCATTGCAACTGCCCGCGAAACCGGTGCTCGACCAGCCAGGCCGAGCAGTTCGGGCACTGGAAACGGTGGCCGCATACCCGGCAGAGCGTCAGCGGCGCATAGCCCCGGCGATTGAGAAACAGGAGCGCCTGCTCGCCGCGTTCCATGGTCTGCGCAATGCCCTTGATCATCACAGGCGACAGGAAGCCGCCGCGCGCCGGGGGAAAGCGCCGCATGTCCACGAGGCTGAGATCCGGCATCGTGGCGCCGCCGAAACGGTTTGCCAGATGCAGATAGGTGTAACGGCCCTGGTCGGCATTGACCCGGCTTTCGACCGATGGCGTCGCCGAGACCAGCACGACAGGAAAATCGCTGATCCGGCCGCGCACGACGGCCATGTCGCGCGCATTATAGAAGACGCGGTCTTCCTGCTTGTAGGCAGGGTCGTGCTCCTCGTCGACGATAACGAGCCCCAGATCCTCGAAAGGCAGGAACAGGGCCGAACGCGCTCCGGCGACGACGCGAACCTGACCCTCGGCGGCCTGCCGCCAGACCTTTTCGCGCATGCGCGGCGCGATGTCGGAATGCCATTCGGCCGGCCTGGCACCGAAGCGATCCTGGAAACGTTCGAGAAAGGCCGGCGTCAGGGCGATTTCCGGCAGCAGGATCAGCACCTGCTTGCCCTGCCGCAGCGTCTCCGCGATCGCCTCGAAATAGACCTCCGTCTTGCCGGAACCGGTGACGCCATCGATCAGCGACACGCCGAACCCGCCCTTCTTCACCGCCGAAATCAATTCATCCGCCGCGGCCCGCTGGTCGCTCTCAAGGGCTGGCGCCGCGTAATCCGGATCGGGAACCGCCGTGACCGGCGGCGGTGACATGAACACCGTCTCGAACACACCATGCATGGTCAAACCATCGACCACCGATACGGAAACCCCGGCAGCATGCGCGAGGCCGAGCCGCGTCCAGACCGGCGCCTCCTCGGCAAGCGCCATCACCCGCAACCGGGCGGGCGTCATGCGTTCGGGGCGCATGTCCGTCAGCCTCAAGCCCTCAACCATCGGCTCCGGATCGAAAGCCGCGGGCGCTCTGAGCGCCATGCGCGCGACCAGCCCCGGCGGCGACAGCGTATAGGCTGCGATCCAGTCTAGAAACGCGCGCATGTCAGGCCCGAGCGGTGGGCATTCGAAGGCTGCCGTGATCGATTTCAGCTTCTTCGGATCGAAGCCGTCGTCGGAATCTTGCGTCCACACCACGCCGAAGACCTGGCGCGGCCCCAGCGGCACCTGAACAATGGCGCCGGGCTCGACATGCATGCCCTCCGGCACCATATAGGAATAGGGTCTTGGCACCGGTAGCGGCACCATGACAGGCACCGCGCGCGGCCGCTCCGGCGTCCCGAACAGATCAAACGAATCTTTTCCCATGGCTCATGAGTAGCACTTGCTTTTGGTCTGGGAAAACCGCAAACAGAACAAAAGTGGACTCTGCGATTGATAGGGAGTGAACGGACATGAAATTCTTCGTCGATACAGCCGAAATCAAGGACATCAAGGAACTCAACGACTTGGGGCTGCTGGATGGCGTGACCACCAATCCGTCGCTGATCCTCAAATCCGGCCGCGCCATCGCGGAAGTCACCAAGGAAATCTGCGACATCGTCGACGGTCCGGTTTCGGCCGAAGTGACCGCAACCGAATATTCCGAGATGATGACGCAGGCTGCGGTGCTCGCCAAGATCGCGCCGAATATCTGCATCAAGCTGCCGCTGACTTTCGACGGCCTCAAGGCCTGCAAGGCGTTGACCTCCGAGGGCCACAAGACCAATGTCACGCTCTGCTTCTCGGCCGTCCAGGCGCTGCTCGCCGCCAAGGCCGGCGCGACCTTCATCTCGCCCTTCATCGGCCGTCTCGATGACACCGGCATCGACGGCATGGACCTGATTCGCGAAATCCGCCAGATCTACGACAACTACGGCTACGAGACGGAAATTCTCGCGGCCTCGATCCGCACCATCAACCACGTCAAGGATGCAGCCTTGATCGGTGCCGATGTCGTGACCGTGCCGCCGGCGACGCTGAAGGCGCTGGTCAAGCACCCGCTGACCGACAAGGGCCTCGAAACCTTCCTCGCCGACTGGGCGAAGACCGGCCAGAAGATCGGCTGATCGCAGCAATTCTCTTTGTACGATTTTCAAGCCCGGCCATCGCCGGGCTTTTTCTTTGCGTGGGTTTTGCCGGCCTGTTCCCGTGGAAACAGCGGTCTGGGTTTGGATGTGGGAAAACAGGATCAACGGATGAGGGACATCATCCACAAAGAAACGAAGAAGACTGCATCAGCATCTCAACCCGATTTAACCCTAAGGAACAACCACCATGAAGAAGTTCATCATC
>Ga0307515_10018946_pt1 | contig 12423 bp, 1 predicted proteins | sample 17_EM_MG_FD_194513 | JGI IMG/M metagenome (GOLD analysis project Ga0307515, IMG submission 194513) | Populus trichocarpa ectomycorrhiza microbial communities from riparian zone in the Pacific Northwest, United States - 17_EM | ecosystem: Host-associated > Plants > Roots > Unclassified | place...
CCTATAAGCGTTAAAAACTCTTTAAGATTTAATAAATTAATGGCTAAAATAACCTAGTAGATATAATAATAAAGGCAAACCTAACTAAGGCACTAGAGATGTTTATTAATATAAATACTCTATATATATAAGTTAAAGGTTAGGTTAAAAGGGAGTAGGAGTATAATATTCTATAAACCCTAACTTAAACTAGCTAATTAGGATTTTCCATCCCCAGGATAAAAAATTGCTATTAGCTCGCTTATTACTAGCGCCTTAGCGGCCCTCCTAATAAGATATCTACCTATAACTCCTAAGTAAGAAAGCACTACATGCTAAGAGGCAAATTTTAAAATAGCAAGACTTATATTATAATGGCAATAGTAAATAAGGAGGATTAATATTTATTACACTAGTTAAGCAGTATATATATATAAATGGCAACCGTAAAAGAAGAGTTACCAGTGTTAGGAATATAGGTAAGTTGCCATTATATAAGGTAAGTTGCCGTTACGTATTACCGCGGCACTAGCGTAGCGAGGAGCCCTAAGCTCCTCGCCCTTCCTAAAGTAAGAGGAATATAGAATAATAATTATCATACTACCTACAACTCGTAGATATATAATATCACCTTATATTACTAATAGTTATATAGTAAGTTATATTATAAGTTTAAAATATAAGAATGTGGGAATGTAGGAGTATATTATAAATTGTAGCCTTAACCTAGGGACCCTTATTTAGACGTATACGACTACTATATATAGTAGTAGTAAGGCTAGTAATACTATATAGCGCCTAGATCTAGGGTATAGGACTAAACAGCAAACCTCTAGTAAAAAGCTCCCTAGTATTATTAGAGAAGCTATAAAACTAATGCCTATAAAAGGACACTATATATAGCACTAAAATGTAAAGCGGTAGTATTACTATTAAACGTATATATAGAAGCAACCGCTATATAGAGAGCACCTACGGTATAGGGCTACCTAATAAAGAAGAAGATATACTAAATATTAAAGCGTATATAAGGAGCGAGGGCCCCCTAAAGGGGCATTGCGCCTAAGCTTATAAGCTAAGAGGCCCTACGTTAATAAGTAATAGAAAGAGATTAGGAAATACGGAAGCTCTTATAACACTAAGTAAAGACCTAGCGCTACGCTAGTAGAGCACTACTACAATAATAAAGGCTAGGGGGCTACTAGTATAAATTGAGATCTAATATATATATTGTAAGATAGGTAGATATTAAATAGAAATGACGCTAGAAAAAGGTAGTAAAAGTATAAAAAGTAATAATGTAGGGCACCCTATAGTTAATATTAACTCTCCCCCTATATAAAGGATAGACGAAGGCAGAATCTATAGCTACATTTCTACTATAGATAAAGGTCCTAGGGCTAAACGCGTAACTAGTAAGCATTTATATCCTAAATATTATACCACACTATACGTGCGGATAGCCTATATAGTTAGTACGCTATATAATATTCTTTTGCAACTACCGCATGGTAAAAAACTAGCTATTTACTAGGGCGGGTATAAATAATATTACCTAAATGCTTTCTATAAGTAGGGGCCTATATATAGTAGTATAATAGCTTATAGGTTAAGGAGTTCTCTAGTAGTTCTAGATAGCACACAAGATCTAATAGGAGGATATAGGAGAATATACCCCCTTCTAGCCCCTTAGGGACTAGACATCCCCGCTATACTAAAGGCGATATATAAGCGAATTAATAGACCCTCTTACTACCCCTAGACCTTCTAAGATACCTTAAAAGCATAGTACGAAAGGCAGACATACGATAAAGGTAAATAGGCAAAGGCGGAGCGCATAAGACTAACTAAAAGGTTATACCTAGGTTTTTCCCTTAGGGGTTTTTTCCTATAAATAGAAGGTATAAGCCTATAGAGACCTAGAATAGGAACTAAATCGGGCAATAAATAGACCAAATAATATATTATAGCAAATTTAGATGGATTTTTTTAGCAGTTTTTAACCTGCTAACTAAGCTCTAATCTTATCCAAAATAGCTTAATAAAGCGTAGTAACTTTAGCGGCTTTATTCTAGTTTAGTTTACTAATAAAGTTTAAAAATTCAAAAAAAGCTAGTAAAGTCTCGGTCCTATTATTATAGGTTTTTAAGTTTAGTAATAGCTATATATTCGCGGCTAGTACTATTATACGTTTATTTTAATAAAGAGATAAATATTTTAAAATTAATCAAGGTACTGTTATAGAAGAATAGGTCTATAGTTTATATAGCGTTTTTACTTAAATAAGATATTCTATAGCTTTAGTGGGGTATTAGTTATAGTTTATTAAAAGTTTAAAATATAGCTTAGTTATAAAAGGATATAGATTATTTCGGTTTCTATTAAATATTAGAGGGTTAGGAAGCTTATTAGATTTTATAATAAGTATTAGATTTATTCTAAATATAGGTTAAGCTACTATTGCTAATTTAGGGTTTGTATTTAATAGGCTAGGTTCGGATATAGTTATATTAATTTTATTTATAGTATTACTGTTAAGGTCTTTAACGTAAGTGCTTTAAGGTTACAGAGTTCTTCGCGGATTACTCTAATTAATTACTAATGCTAAGCTTCTAGTGTTGCTTGCTGTTAGGCCAAGGCTTCTATAAAGGACTGTTATATCATAGCTAACTATTCCCTAATTAGGGCTATAATGCTTATAGTTAATATAGGGGATTTAAGTTTGTTTACCATTTTAATAGTAGTTATTTTAATATAATGTAATATAAGGGCGGGAAAAGACTTAAGGGAAGATTTAAAGGAATAATATATATTCTATCTAAATCTAAAGATATATAGCTGTTGCTAAGAATAAGACGTTAGATAAAAAAGAGAAAGGAATGGTAAGAGAATTATATAATTAAATAGTTAGGGGTCTTAGTAGTCGATATATATATATATATATATGCACGCGGTCTTTAACAGACTTTAGTAGAATTTAATTAATTTAGCAGAACTTGGTAGAAGTTAATTAAGCTAGCAGAATTTGGCAGAATTTAATCAAAGTATCGGAATTTATCTATGGAGTGTTTCACTGAGATATTTCTACTGTAACTAGGCTAGTCCCTATTATATACAGAAAGCTATATACTTCTTATCTCCGTTATAAACCCGGATTCGGTTAAAGGTATTGACTATATTAAGCTTATAAGGTACTATACCTTTACTAGATAGTTAAGCATTTCTTAAATTAAAGGAATTGGATATCGGTTTTAAATTATAATTATATTTAGAGATTAATAATTAATATAGAATCTTAAGCCTCCTTCTAGCTTTTTATAAGGCATATTGCCTAAATATATAGTAAGGAGTAAGTAAGCTGAGTATAAGTTATAGGAGAGTCGATAGAAAAGTAGATATAGTAATACCCTAGTATAAAGACGAACTAATAAGGGGAGTAGGAGGGCTGTAAGCCTAAGGAGCTTATAAGGAGGTGCCAAGGGCTAGACTTAAGCTAGCCTTGGCAGCCTTTAAAAGCTCTTAAGCATATACCTAAGTAAGGGTTAAAATAACCCTTATACTTTTTAATAAATAGTACGGGTAAGGCGAATAGAGGTTAGCTAGGGCGAATAAATCCCTTTTCTAGATGTTTATTAAGGTATCATTAAATTATAAGCAGTTTTTCTTATAATATACTATACAGCGGACTAAACTTTAGTATTATAGTAGGTTTAAGTTCTATCTTAAAATTATATTTGTCTTGGTATAAAGGCAGTTAGTCTATAAATTATTTTTTAACCCTATTAATTAGATTATAATACTTTTTAGGTAGAAAAGGTTGAGGATTAATATATTACTTTAGTGTTAGTGCTTTTTTAATACCTTTAATTATTATAGCGAAGACTTTATAGTCTTATTTTCTTACTAATAAAATAACGGATGCGACTTATATTATATAAATTTTAATAGATTTTAATATAACGACTTAACGTTCTTTTCCGCGATTAGTAATTATAGCTTTATTATTATAGTTTAAGGTTTATAGCAAGGGCAATTTATATTATATCAATCTAAATAGTTATATGTATATTTATAGAGCAAGTAGTATTTTAAGCAATAACTTTAGTAGTAGGTTATTTAGAACTTTAGTTTTTTTTAAATCTAACTAATTAAACGGTTGTGTTATTTTAGCTATTTATATTTAAGTATTACCTTAAAATTCTTTAAAGGGGTTATAAATAAGAAAATATATTTAAGGTATTCGCCTATCTACATTTTTATAAAAGTATAGTAAGTTAGTTTGCTATATATTAAGGGTTTACCATTAAAGCCTTATAGGCCTTAGGGCTCATTAAGTTTCTTTAAATTTAGGCATTGAGTTTTTGTGTAGTTTATATTAATAAAGCCTATACTAGTAGCCCTATTATATATTAAGATTTATAATATATATTAGCGCTAAAAGAGCCTATATACTTACACTCTTCTACTTTTTATTTTAAAGTGTAACTTAGCCTTAAGACGATTTATTTTCCAGGTTAACTAAAGGTAAAGTACTTTAGAGTAACTAAGTATAATTTATAAAACGGGTACGATTTAAAGACTAAAAGGAACTTTAGCGGATATTTTTAAAAGGGTAAGGTTGGCAATTTCTTTAAATATATTCTTTTTAATAGTATTAAAGCATTTTCCGTTTACGGATTAAGTTATTTATTTATTAGTTCCTAAGGGTATATAGAATTAAGTAGTATTAAGGTTAATATTATAGACCTTATATCGGCAATAGTAGAACTACTAAAAAAGGATATATATAGGTTAGTTAAGATAGTATAGAAGGCGCTAAAACCGATTAAGCTATAAAATAAGGGGTAGCCAAGTTATATAGCTAGTTATATTATAAGTTTAGAATATAAAAATGTAGAAATATAGAAATAGGGGTAATATACTAACGTACTAACGTACTAACGTACTTAGCATATTTCTTGGGTATAGCGTTAAGTACTTAAAGGACTATAGTCCCTATTATAGATAGTTCTTTTTTTTCCCAGTAAATCTTAGAATATAATTAGAGTTAATCTATTAGGCAATTTACTCTACTAGTTATATTTATGTTATTGACTATTCTATACCTATATACTTAGCTCTTTAATAAGTTTATTATAGCATTTCCTATAAGGCTTCGTTATATATTTACTACTAAGGAAGTTAAATAATATACTACCTAAATAAGTAACTACGACGCTATCTATAGTAGTAACTAGTTTAGGATTAAGAGGAGATACTAGCATACATAATAGTGACTTATAAGTAGTTATAATAAACTAGCTTAGGAGTGGTGTAAAGTAAAATAAGACTAATAATTAGGCACTATTTTAGCAACCTTAAAATATAAAGAGAGAAAAGATTAAGATCCTATTAATTAAAAGATTTTTAGGCGAAAAGTATAAGCTAAAGGGATTCCTAGTATAGATAAAGTTAAAAATCCGATATAAAGGAAGTAAGTTAAAATAGGTACAATGCCAAGATATTAGTTTCCCGACACGAGCACAAAATCGCGATCGTCAAAATTCCAACACAAGGATCGCGACCTTACTACACCACAATGCAACGCTCGTTTGGCACCTAAATTAGTAGAAATAGAAGGCCTGGAGCTAAGCTTTTAGGGGTTGCAAGAGCTAGAATTATTATAGAGTCGGAGGCTGGGGTATTAAAGCTCGAAATCGCTGCAGAGTATCGCGTAAATTGGTTGACTGTTTACAATATAATCAATCGATGGAAAAACCACTATACGCTTGAATCCTTACCAAAACCTAGACAGCCCGAAAAGCTTACTTAATACCAGAAGCGTCTACTTATTTAAATTATACGCAGAAATCCTTAAATTAACTACGTGGCTCTTAAGTGCCAAGTCGCGGGGGTTACCATCACCTATAAAACTTTATACCGTCTTTTTAGGGATACCATATTATAAACTAGCGCGTAAGGAAGAGACTAAGGCTTCGCTAGGCTTAGAAGCATAAAGCATTCCCTTAAAGAAAAGTTAAGTTTTCTAATAAATATTCCTATAAACGTAGCTCTAGAAAAAAGCCTATTTAGGGTTTCCAAATATTTATACAAAAGTAGTATTATAAGTTTATTAAAGAGGTGTCTACTAAAAAGGGTCTTACACAGATAGTCTACGCTGCTTTTTAGTATAACGGTTGCTTAGAGTTAATTGCTATAGAAAGGGATCCTTTGGCAGTAAAAGAAGACTATAGTGCCCGAAGCTATATTTGGGCCTTAAAAGACAGTCTTATACTAATATATAAGCCTTTAGATATTTACTAAATGGACAACGCTCTAATTTATATATTAAAGCTTATAAAGGAGTGGTCAGAAACGCATGGTATTTAAACCCTAGATTTTCCTCCCTACTCGCCTAATCTTAACCCAATTAAACACATTTAGCGGGCACTAAAAAGTAAGATTCTTAAGCTTTATCTAGGGCTTAAACAGATAGGACGAAGTTAGGAGGATTTAGATTATTTAATTAAGGCGTATAAGGAGGCGTGGATGGCCCTTAACTAAGGCCTTATGCAGCGCTTAATTAATAGTATAGAATGAAGGCTAAAGGCAGTAAGAAAAGCGCATGGCTGGCAGATAAAGTATTAACTACAATTAAATAATCTATATACTTATTTGGCTGTATTTAATTATTACGACGTTATGCGATTATTTAAAGTTGTGTTAATTTTAGCGAGAATTTGCGTGTTAGGAAACTAATATCTTGGCATTGTAGCGGATTAGGTAGTGTATATAGGTTTATTCTTAATGGGTTAGGTATTAAAGTAGTTTAAACCGTATTTTACAGAGATATAAGCTAATAGGTTAGCTACTACTAACCTAGAAGCGCAGTATATATTTTTAAGCTAGGAGGGATTTACTAATAGACTTATATAAATATATAGAGATCTGGAATTAATAGCAACAGTTAAAGAAAAGCTATATCAGCTTATATAAAAGAGATTAGCAATAGACTATATAACACAGTTTTAAATATTAGTAGCGCAGACTAAGTAAAACCAAAGGGCATTAATGGCGTAATATAGATAGGGTCTAAAGGCTAAAGTTTAAGCTACTCTAATATTAATAGACAATATAAATAACATAAGAGAACTTATTAAGTAAGCTATTAAAGTTAATAACCGGCTATACTAAAGCGAAAGATTAAGTAGAATATAGTAGGGACTAACGTATATAAAGAAGGCATAGCAGTAAGTATTTAAACTATAGTATAGCGCAGAGCTAGTAAACCTAAGCGGTACTAAAGAAAATAAAAACAAACGACTATAGAAACCTAAAGGATATAGATTAGGTAATTAAAGGTTTAAGGAGTAGAGGCTAAACTAGGGATCTTAATAGCAGAAGATATTTAAGCAGACTTTATAGCAAGAAAAGTAGTATAAAGAAGGGGTTTATATAAACTACAGAAAATATGGTTATTTCGCTAGAGACTATAAAAGTAGTTAGAGTACCTATATAGTAAAGGGAATAAAACTAATATATATAGAGGGGCAATAATATACTACAAGGAATAAAAGAGGGTTTAATTAAGAGTTTCGCGCTTTATTACAATAACGCATACTAAGTTTATAAGGACGCTAAGTACGGTATAAGCTATTAGCTGTAAGAGCCTAAGTTAAAAGGATTTTAGTGAGTAAAAGGGTTAGATAAAGAATAGAATTAACTCTATAAACTAGATTAGGACTAAAACGGTATATATAGATAGTAGTTAGTAAAGAAAGTTTTTATATACTAGTTCCACCAGGTAATAGAATCTAAGGTTAAAAATATTAAACTATTAGTAGCAATAATAAGGAAATAAAGTCGGCTTACTAGGGGTATATAGACCTTAAGGATATAAAAATAGAGATAGAGGTTAAATCTACTATAGAGGAAGGATTAGTAATGGGGATTGAGACTTTATCAGATATAGTATCTATCGCTTTATAAGATATAAGAGAAGTAAGGTAGTAAACTACTTTGATATTTAATAAAGGCAAAAGGCTAAAGGCTTAAGGTTCTTAAGATAAGATAAGATATACTTTAGTACCTATAACGGACAAAAACCGATAAAGTAGAGCAATAACTTAGTTTAATAATAAGGGAATAAATACAGGTTAGAAGTTCCTAAGGCACTAAAATTCTTAAGATAAGATAAGGGCATTATAGAAGCTTAATTAAAGTAAGCTTAGGCTTAGAAGTACCTATATTAAGTAAGTAAAATATTTAGCCTTAGAGTTAGATAATTAATACTAAAATATAAAGTTTAAAGATTTAGAGAATTTAATAGCTAGATATAAACTAGGAGAAAACTAAAAAGGATTTAAGAATTAAATTAAAGCGTAGTAAGAATAGAGGAAAAAACCTTATACTACATATGCAACCTTATTAAAAGGTAGCGCCACACTTTAAAACTTACGCACACCCATCTTACCATTAAAAACAATTGATTTTCCAACTTTTAAGACTTAATTCCTACTACCTAGCAAGCTAGAGGTGGATTTATTTATTATTTTACTCCCTTTCCCCTAATAGAAATTTTTTTAGAGGTAGTTCTAGCTTATAAGCGAGGTATAAATAGGAATACTAAAACTAAATACTAAAACTATAAAATATAGAGGCTAGATTTTCTACTACCTTTTAGCCTAATCTCCCTAGAAATCTTCTAGTAGGATTAGTAAGGAGAAAGGGTATAAGGATAGTAAAAACTAAAAAAAAACCCCTATAAGATATAAAATGCTAAGGCCTAATAGGTTTAAAAAAAACCTCCTATAGAAATAAGTAATAAAGATTCTATATTTACTTTTTCTTCCCCTTTTCCTTCTTCTAGCCTATTTAGGATAGGAGAAAAAAGAAGATATTTTCAGTTTTCTCCTAAAAAAGAAAACTAAAAACCTATAAAAAAAGATAATAAAACTAATAACTACTATAGATAGTATACTTAGTATACCTCCCTCTTTCTTTTTTCCAGAAGAATATCTATATAAGGCTTTAAGAAGCCTAATCTAGGCCTATAGAGGGCTAAAAGGAGAAAAATAAAAAGAATAAGTTAAATAGCTAGTGGACTATATATAAAATATCCTAATAGGAAAAAACCCCTTTATAAAAAAAGAAGAAGAAAAAGAGGTAAAAGAGGTCCTAAAAGAATTAGTAAAAGAAGTAAGAGCTCTCCAGAAGGAGGTAGCTTTAATTAAAGAAACTTATATAGAGAGGCTAAAGAAGGACCTCCCTCCTTCTTTATTCTCCTTATCCTCCTTATTACTACCTTCTACCTCTTTTCCTTCTAGTAGGAGTTCTACTTCTACTAGAAACAAAAAAAGTAGCTATAAGAAAGGAAGCTAGTCCTAATTACGGATAAAAAGGACTAACTTTTAAATACCTTCTCTATATGAAATAAAGTTAATTATCTATTTGTATTAAAACTGTAAGTAGAAAAGCTAGTACTAGCGTCTATAGCTAGAACTAAAGGAAAATAAAATATTCTCCTTATAACTATAAAAGAGTATAATATAGATTTCCTAGTTAAATATAAGGAGATCTAGTATAACTACTTTACCTTTTAAAGAAAATAAAAACTAGAACCTTAGGTTTAAATTATAACCTATAAGGTTCCTACCTTACCTTTTTTAGAAGAGGGGGGCTCTAAGCTTCTAAAAGAAGAAATTAAAACCTTTAATCCTATAAGAATATAAGGACTACCTAAATAGATCTTATTTAGTGTAAAAAGATATAATCCATAGACTAGATTTAGCTTTATAGTTTTTACTATAAAAAATAAAGAAAAAAGACAAGAAATCCTAAAATAAAAAGAGATATTAATTGTAGGTACAGCTACTAAGGTAGTAAAATACCTTAAAGTCCCTCCTACTACGCAGTGTAATAGCTGCTAAAAATTTGGCCATATAGGAGATAGATACTCTACTAGGGCCTATAGATATTGTGCGGCTGTATATCTATCTAAAGACCACGTCTATTCTACCTATATAGTAGGGGGCAGGCCTTATAAGCATACTACCCCTCTTTATATTAATTGTAAAGAAAAACACTTTACTAATAGTAAAGACTGCGAGGTTCTTAAAGCAGCTAAACTAATATATAGTACTGGCGTAGAAGATTCTATAGAAGAATAAAATTAATAGGATTCTAGAAAGAGGTAACTCCTACTAAGCTTCTAGGTAAAAGATATTAGAGAGTAAAAGGATAGAAATAAATTGCAAAAGGATAGGGATAGGGGTTAGGATTTCTTATAGTTTTTCTTACCATTTTCTTATTCCCTAATAGTTGTAGTATCTTAGTATTTTACTAGGAAACTATAAACTCCTAGTTTAGGGTTTTATAAACTACTAGGATATAGCTACTAGTATATATTAAGCTGCCTAGAAAGGATTTATGTATATAAAACTATAGCGCTATAGCTTAGAGGCTGCATGCGTAGTATTGTACGTAGTATAATATAATGGATATAAAATAAAATAAAAGAATAGAGGAGGTACTAAAAATTAAAGATATTGGGTAGACTAAGAAATAGACTAAGAATATAAAAGGTTACTAATAGGCCTAAAATAGGCACGCTAAGAGTAAAGTAGCTTAAAGAACTAAAATACGAAGAGGACTTAGGAGTTTTAACTAGGTTTAAAGAACGGTATATAAAAGGCTGTTATAATATAGCAATAACGAGATATTTCCTTATAGATAGATTATATACGCCTATAAAGCTGTGCTAAAAGTAGTATGGATAGTAATATAATAATAGCTAGATAAAAGAGTTATTTAAAACTAAGTAATTGTAAAAAGGAATATAAGTTATATTAAAGGAGTATTAATTATAACGTCTAAAAATCTGGAAGAAAGATTAGAGGACTAGAGATAATAATAAAAAAAGGGTAAATTTTAGTACCTATAAATAAAAAACTAACGTTTAGATTAACTATATAGAGGTTTAAACTTAAGAGTAATGATAAGCTAAGAGTTAACCTAAAACACCTAGTGTATTATATATTAGTATAAATACTCTATAAGGATATATTAGGTGCTAGATAAGTAATAGTATAGAAATACTAAGTATATATATAGCTGGCATCTAATAGAAGTTTAGGAGTTAGATAACTTAATACTTTAACTAAAAAAATTCCTTATAGAAGAATGCTTAGATAGATAATAGTAGTAGAAATACTTAGAGAATACGTATCTATAGTATATTAAGGATAAAAGGTAAACTAAGTATTAGCTAAAAGTAGACTAAATATAAATAGGATCTAGCAGCTAATAATTAGAAAAAGGCAAGGCCTATAAAACTAGAGGAAGCTAGTAGTAGGGCCTTAGACCCTTAAAGGAATTTAAGGGTAAGACTTAAATTTATAAGTTAATTAGCAAGATTAGCAGTTTAAAGTATTAATAGATAGTAGAGTAATAAGGAACTATATCTTACTAATAGTAGTAAAATAGAGAGGGCTACCATATGTAGAAAAAGCACCCTTATTTATTAGTTATAATTTTAGGAGATCTAATAGCTTATAGAGGAGGTATTATTAACCTTAAAATAGGACCTATTTAAATAACTATTAAAAGGAGATAAATTAAGATGTCTTTTAATATCCTACTATTAGGATGGGATAAGGCAGTACTAAAGATACCTTAGTTATAGAAATATAATCTAAAGATTAATTAGGTTATAGGTTAGGCTAATATTAAAAATACTTAATAATATAAAAGGCGTATAGTTACTAAGTTAGTACAGTACTAGGTTAAAGCGATAATATAATGAAATTAAAAAGGGTTAAGTTATATTCTAAAGAGATACTATAAGTATAGTAAAAAGTTATAGAGCCTAAAAAGTAAGAAGCTATTAAAGTATATAGTATAGGACTATAAAATACAGTTAGAACTAGAAATAAGTTTAAAGTTCTTTCTAATCTATAAGCTAATTAAAGAAGAGTTAAGAGCACTTAAAGAGTTTATCTAGGAAAATCTATAAAAGGGGTATATTAGACTATTACAGTTATTAGCGGAATATCTAGTACTATTTATACCTAAGAAGAATAGAAAGCTTAGGCTATATATTAACTATAAATAGTTAAATAGTATTACTAGGAAGAATAGATATCCTTTACCCTTAATTAGTAAAATCTAGGATAGGATACATAATGTGTAAATCTTTATAAGGATAATGTAAGGCAGTATTGCCAGGGTGTACGGTAGGGAGCAGGCAAGCCGAGCATGAGTCACAAGGAGAGTCGATGGAAGAGGACGATATAGTAAAGAGTAGGCAATAGCCTCGTACGGAGAGACGAACCGATGGGGGAGGAAGGAGGCTGTAAGCCCGAGGAGCTTATAAGGAGGTGCCAAGGGCTAGCCGAAGGCTAGCCTTGGCGACCCCTAAGAGCCCCTAGGCGATGCAGCCGAGTAAGGGCCAAAATAACCCTTACA
>Ga0307515_10018947_pt1 | contig 12422 bp, 10 predicted proteins | sample 17_EM_MG_FD_194513 | JGI IMG/M metagenome (GOLD analysis project Ga0307515, IMG submission 194513) | Populus trichocarpa ectomycorrhiza microbial communities from riparian zone in the Pacific Northwest, United States - 17_EM | ecosystem: Host-associated > Plants > Roots > Unclassified | place...
GCTGATGAGCAGGCCGAGCAGGGCCATCCCGTGGAGCAGCCGGAGCAGACCGGCGCGGCGGCAGTGCGCGACCACGGTCACCGGGTCGATGCCGAACTCCGGCGCCGTGGCGCGCGAGCGGCCGTTGACGACCCCGCGCACGACCTTCCGCCTGAAGACCTCGTCGAGATAGGCCGCCGCGGCCAGATGCCGGGTGGCCTGGCCCATGCGGGGCCGCGAACCTAAAGACCCGAGACCGGAAGCCTCCATCACAAACCCCCCAGTACGCGATGCGAGCGAAATTCCAGAGTCCCACGGTCGTCGCACACGGTCAACGACCGTCCCTATTGGACTTTCAACCCCAACGCCTGCGCCACCACCACCGCCTGCTCCCCGTCGATCACCGCGTCCTTCAGCCTCACCGTCAACGGATCCAGCGCCGTCAGGTCGCTGCCGCGCAGGTCCGCGCCCGTCAGGTTCACCTCGCCCAGGGCCGCCCCCGACAGGTCCACATGCGATAGTGTCGCGCCGGTCAGGTTCGCGCCCGTCAGGTCGGCCTCGCGCATCCGCACACCCCGGAAGGTCGCCCCGGTCAGATCGCGGCCGTGCAGGCTCGTGAACGGCCAGTCCCCGCCCTCGACCCGCAGCGGACGCAGGATCGACTGCGGGAACTGCGATCCCGTCATCTTGCAGCCCTGGAAGTCGGCGTCGAAGAAGTTGCAGCCCTTGAACACACACCGCAGGAACGCCGAGTCGGAGTGCGTCGAAGCGTTGAACTTCACCGTCAGGAACGTGCAGTCCTCGTACACGACACCGCGCGTGCTCGCCTCGGTCATGTCGACGTGCGAGAAGGTGCAGCGCACGTAGTGCCGCTCGGTGAACTCGTCGCCGTACCAGTCGTCGTGCCGGAAGTCGCCGCCCTCGATGGTCTCCATCAGCGCAGACTAGCCGCGCGGTGTGACCGGCCTGCGCGGGAACAACCATCCCATTTGCCGCCAATGGGTCCGGTGTGTGAAAAGCTCTCGGCCACGCCCGGGAAACAACCGGCCCGGTGCCGGAATCGTCGCTACGGTGACCCCATGACCACCATGAGGCACTGGGACGGCGACCCGCACCGCCGCCTGGTCATCGCCCCCGGCATCGGATACACGCCCGACGCGCCACTGCTCTGGTACCCCAGGGTCGTGGCCCTCAACGCCGGCTGGTCGGTCACCGACCTCTTCTGGCCGGGCGACGGGGATCCGGTCGAGTACGTCAACGACGGCGTCGCCGCCGCGCTCGACGAGAACCCCGCCACCACAACGGTTCTGCTGGCGAAGTCACTCGGCACGCTCGCCGTGTCGACGGCCGCCGAACGCGGTGTCGCCGGCGTCTGGCTCACGCCGCTCGTCGCGGGCGACGGCCCACTACAGAAGCACGTCCGCGCGCATCTCCCCGGCCTGCTCGGGCCGCAGCTGCACATCGGCGGGACGGGCGACCGCTCGTGGAGCCGCATCGAGATCCCCGACCGCCACGCGATCATGGAGATTCCCGGCGCCGACCACGCCCTCCACCTGCCAGCCGACGTGCTCGGCACGATCGACGTCGTCCGCGGCGTCACCGAGCGCGTCATGTCCTTTATGGACACCATCGCGCACGGGACGGCGACGGCTTAGCTCTCCGGGCCGCCTCACCCGAACAGAAGCACGTCCGGGGTCGCCGACCCGAGGTAGAAGTCCCGGAACGCCCGCCGAAGCTCACCGGCGGTGAGAGCCCCGCTGCCATCGGCGTCCAAGGCGCCGAAGGCGGCCTCGGCGGCGGGCCTGGCCACGCCGAAGAACCCCAGCATCCGCCGGAACTCCTCGGCCTCGACGACACCGCTCGCGTCGGTGTCGACGATCCCGAGCACGGCGTCGGCCAGGTCGTCGACCGCGCTGGTGAAGTCCGAGCCGGCCCCGGACCGCAGCGCCCCGATCGCCGCGGCCATCTCCGAAGCGGTGACCTTGCCGTCGTCATCGGTGTCGGCGGCGGCGGCCAGGCTTCGCCACAGCGCGGTGAACGCGCGCAGCAGTTCGGCGCCCTTCGCGGTCAGCGGGCTCTCTTCGTAGCCCTTCATCAGCCGGTAGGCGGCGACCTCGAAGTCGTCGAGCGAGACGTGCCCGTTGTCGTCGACGTCGAGGGTGGTGAACCAGCCGGAGACGGCTGCGGAGTCGATGGCCATGACCGGTACGATAGCGGCAATTCCGGCAAACGTGTTATTTCACCCGAGGAGGGGCGGTCTCGATGACGACTGCGGACAAGCCCGGCATCGCGCTCGTGGCGCACGACGGCAAGAAGCGCGACCTCTGCGAATGGGCCGCCGAGCACGCCGAGATCCTGTCGTCGTACCGGATCTACGCCACCGGCACGACCGGCGGGCTGCTCGTCTCCCGCGTCGGCCTCGACGTGGAGTGCCTGCGCAGCGGGCCGCTCGGCGGCGACCAGCAGATCGGCTCGCGGATGGTCGAAGGCGCCATCAGGGCACTGGTGTTCTTCTGCGACCCGCTCGGCCTCCACCCGCACAGCGCCGACGTGAACGCCTTGCAGCGGCTGGCGATGTACGAGAACGTCCCGATGGCCTGCAATCGGGCGACCGCCGACCACCTCATCCGCTCCCTCGCCCTGGAGCCGGCCGTCGCCGGGACCTAGTCCCGCGCCCTCGTCAGCAGCACACTGACCTCCCCGTCGTCCGGGTCCACGATCTCCCCGACCTCCGCGTACCCCAACCGGCGCAGCAACTTCAGCGACGCCGCGTTCTCCGGCGCCACCGTCGCGTGCACCTCGGTCAGGCCCAACGGCCCGAACCCGTGCGCGGTGACCAGCGCGGTCACAGCCGTCCCCAGCCCGCGCCCCCACACCGACGGCGTCAGCGCGTAGACGATCTCGTGCCCCTCCACCAGCGGATGCGGGCTCGGCTTCAACTCGGCGTGGCCGATGTAGGCGCCGTTCTCCCAGATCGCCCAGATGTCCCACGTGGGGCGGTGCTCGTCGAGGAACGCCCGGCGGAACACCGATGCGGCGTCGCCGGGCGGCATGCCCATCCAGCGGATCACGTCGGGGTCGCTGAGAAGCGCGACGAAGCCCTCCTCGTCTGCGGGCAGATACGGCCGGAGTTCGATGCGGTCGTCACTCAGAGTCGTCACGACCGGAAGCTACCCGGGCGGCCGGGTCCGCGAAAGCAGTTTTCGCGAAGACCCGGCCGCGCGGTTTCAGCCCTTCACCGCGCCGACGGTCAGCCCGCCGACGATGTAGCGCTGGAGCAGCTGGAACACGGCCACCGTGGGGATCGCGGTGAGCAGCGTCCCGACGGCGAAGATGCCGAAGTTGGCGTTGCGGTTCGTCTCGTTGATCAGCCCGAACAGCCCGATGGCGAGGGTCTTGTTCTCCGGCTGGGTCAGGAAGACGTTGGCGATCAGGTACTCGTTGATCGTGCCGATGAAGGCCAGAAGGCCGGTCACGGCGAGGATCGGCGCGACGAGCGGCAGGATGATCCGGAAGAACACCTGCGCGTGCGAGGCCCCGTCCATCACCGCCGACTCGTCGAGCTCCTTCGGCACGGTGTCGAAGAAGCCCTTCATCAGCCACGTGTTCACCCCGAGCGCGCCGCCGAGGTAGACCAGCGTCAGGCCCGACAGGGTGTTGAAACCGAACGCCGGCCACAGCTCGGTGACGTCGCTGAACATCAGGAACAGCGCGACGATCGCCAGGAACTGCGGGAACATCTGGATCAGCAGCAGCGACATCAGCCCGACGCGCCGTCCGGCGAAGCGGAAGCGGCTGAAGGCGTAGGCCGCGATCGCCGAGATGAAGATCGAGATGAGCGCGGCCGAGCCGGACACGATGATGCTGTTGAGGTACCAGTGCGCGAACGGCGTCTGCGAGAACAGCTCGGTCACATTGGACAGTGAGACGCCACCGGTCGGAATCAGCCCGGTGGAGCTCAATGTCCCTTGTGGATTGAGCGCCGCCGAGACGACGAACACGATCGGCGCCAGCGCGAACAGCACGGCGAGGCCCAGGATCAGGTGACGCCACCAGTTGCGGCCCGCGGTCTTGCTGCGTGCGCTCATCGGTAGATCTCCTCCTGTGCCCTGGTGCGGCGGAAACCGATGACCGAGACCGTTGCCACGATCAGGAAGATGAACACCGACACCGCTGCGGCGAAGCCGTACTGGGCGCCTTGGCCCCCGAAGGCGAGCCGGTAGGTGTAGGTGATCAGCAGGTCGGTCGCCCCGACGCTGGAGTTCCCGGCGTCGAAGGGCCCGCCGCCCGTGGTGAGCTGGATGGCGTTGAAGTTGTTGAAGTTGAACGCGAACGACGAGATCAGCAGCGGGGTCAGCGAGACCAGCAGCAGCGGCAGCGTGATGCGCCGGAACGCCTGCGCGCCGGTCGCGCCGTCGATCTTCGCGGCCTCCAGGGTCTCGGTCGGGATCGCCTGCAGCGCACCGGTCGAGACCAGGAACATGTAGGGGAACCCGAGCCACAGCTGGACGAGGATCACCGAGAAGCGCGCGGTCCAGGGGTTGCTGAACCACCCGACGTCGAGGCCGAACATGGTGTTGATCAGCCCGAAGTCCTGGTTGAACATGTCGCGCCAGATCAGCAGCATCGCGAAGGCGGGCATCGCGTACGGCAGCACGATCAGGGTCCGGTACCAGAACTTGCCCCGCAGCTTCTCCTTGTGCAGGGCGATCGCGCAGAGCAGGCCGAGCGCGAAGGTGACCAGCACTGACAGGATCGCGAAGGCGAAGTTCCACCACAGCACCGAAAGGAACGGACCGCGGATCTTCTCGTCGGTGACGACGCGGGTGAAGTTGTCGAGCCCGACGCCGACTTTCCACCCCTGCGGCAGGCTCTGGCCCGCGGCGTCGGTGAAGTAGCCGGTCTCGGGGTCGGCGGTCCAGACCTCGCCGGTGACGGAGTCGCGGACGCAGTCGCACGCGGAGTCGTAGGCGCGCGAGCTGGTTCCCTTGAAGGCCTTGGATAGCCCGTTGGCACGGATGCCCCCGCCTTCGACGGGAACGGCCAGTTCGGTGATCTCCTGGCTGCGTTCGGCGGCCTCGGCGGCCGTCAGGATCGTGTAGCCCTCGGCCTCGGTGATCTTCCCCGACAGTCCCTTCTGGACGTCGCCGGGAGCCAGATCCTTGAGGCCGTCGGCGTTCCCGGCCCAGTACCGGCCGCTGGCCGGATCGGACAGGATGAAGACGAGCCCGTCGTCGTCGCCGGTCGCGATGGCCAGGTCGTACTCCGGTGAGCCGGGGACCTGGGTGATCGAGGCGGTCTGGATCGAGACGATCGCCTCGTCCTTGTCGCCCCGGTGGCCGTCGCCGAAGTTCGTGACCGATGTGGACAGTGTGAACAGCACCGGCAGGATCTGGAAGGCGATCAGCAGGAGCGTTCCGGGAACCAGGTACTTCAGCGGCAGCCGCTTGCCGGGCACGAGGTAGACCCAGAAGATCAGGGCGGTGGCCAAGGCCACCACCCCGATCCCGATCCACGAACGCGCGCCGATGAGCGGGAGTACCGCCCAGACGGCGACCGCGGCCGCGAGCCCGAGCATGGTGATCTTCACGATCAGGCCCGTGAGCCCCACGCTCGTGTACCCGCGACGGGCCGCCGACTGAACAGCGCGTGTGTCCACGGCGTCGCTACTTCTTGATCGCGTCGCCGATGGTGGTGGCCGCGCCCTCCACCGTTTCCTTCACGTCGGCACCGCCGACGATCGCGGACTCGGCCTTGCCGAAGGGGTCCCAGATCGCCGACATCTCGGGGATCGCGGGCAGCGGCGGCGCACCGGCGCCGGCCGCGGCGAACTTCGCCACGTTGGGGTCGGTCGCCTTCACCTTGTCGAAGGAGGCCGTCAGCGCCGGGGGACGCGGGTCGGCGTTGTACAGCGCGGTGGCGAGGGGCTCACCGGTGACGTAGTTCGCGACAAACTCCTGCGCGACCGTCTTGTGCTTTCCCTTGCTGGCGACGAAGAAGCTCTGCACACCAAGGAACGGGGTGGCCTTGCCCATGCCCTCGAAGCCGGGGATCGGCGAGATGTCGTAGTCGGTCATCCCGGCCTTGTTCAGGTCGCCGACGGCCCACGGACCCGACACCAGGTAGGCGGTCTTGCCCTCGGTGAACAGCGGGATCGAGTTCTCCGAACCGATCGAGGTCTTCAGCACGCCCTTCTTGCCGAGCTCGGAGATCTTCTCGAACGCGGCGATCGAACCGGGCTTGCCGACACCGAGGTCGCTCGGGTCGTAGTCGCCGTTCTCCTTCTGGCCGAACAGGTATCCGCCGGCCGAGGCGTAGAACGGGTAGGCGTGGTACGCGTCGCCGTTGTCGCCGACCTGCAGCGAGAGCAGCTCCTCGGTCTTGCCGTCCTTCTTGAGCTTCTCGGCGTCGGCGACCATGTCCTCAATGGACGAAGGCACGTCGGGCGCGAGCTTCGTGTTGCGGATCAGCGCGAGGTTCTCGACGGCGTAGGGGGCGCCGTAGACCTGGCCGTTGTAGGTGACGGCCTTCAGGGCGTCGGCGTTGAAGCCGGCCTTCTGCTGGTCGGTCAGCTGGACGGGGTCGATGGCACCGTTCTGGACGAGGTTGCCGATCCAGTCGTGCGCACCGATCACCACGTCGGGGGCGTTGTCGCCCTGCGAGGCGGTGACGAAGTTGGCCTGGAGGTCCTTGGAGACGGCCTCGATCTTGATCGTGACCCCGAGCTCGCTCTCGAACTGCGAGCGGAACGACTCCAGGACCGGGGCCCGCTTGTCGTCGGCCCAGATGACCAGGCCGGGCTCGGAGCCCTGCCCGTCGTCGGCCTTGTCGTCGCTACTGCCGCATCCGCTGACGGCAAGCGCCAGCGCGGCGGCAACGGCGACGCCTGCGATCTTCACGCGCATTGTTGTCTCTCCGTATGGGGGAGGTGGCCGTCCGTGGGGGGTTGGCCAGTGTGAGTCCTTGTGAACGCACGTTAGCAAGAGATTTCAGGGATCGTAAGAGTTTGCAAGGACTTTGTTTTCACGTTTCATAGCGGTTACAGTCACCGCTATGCGTACGCGACTGGCCGACATCGCCGTCCAGGCCGGGGTGAGCGAGGCCACGGTCTCCCGGGTCCTCAACGACAAACCGGGCGTGAGGACCGAGACCCGGCAGGCCGTCCTCACCGCCCTCGACGTGCTCGGATACGAGCGCCCGCCGCAGTTGCGGCGGCACAGCGCCGGGCTCGTCGGACTGGTCATACCCGAGCTGGAGAACCCCATCTTCCCGGCGATGGCGCAGACCATCGGGTCCGCGCTCGCGGCCGTGGGCTACACCCCCGTGCTGTGCACGCAGTCGCCCGGAGGGGTGCCGGAGGACGAGTACGTCGAGATGCTTCTCGACCGGAATGTCGCCGGGATCATGTTCGTGTCCGGATTGCACGCCGACACCAGCGCCAGCCATGACCGCTATCACAGGCTGGCCGACCGCGGCCTGCCGATGGTGTTCATCACCGGCTACGTCGCCGGCCTGCCCGCCCCCTGCTTCTCCTGCGACGACGCCGCCGCCGCGCGCGTCGCCGTGAGCCACCTCGCGGCCCTCGGGCACGAGCGCATCGGCCTGACGTCGGGGCCCGAGCGCTTCCTCCCCGTCCAGCGCAAGCTGACCGGCTACCGCGACAGCATCCGCCACTTCGGCGGCGAGGAGCTGATCGAGCTGTCGATGTTCGGCGCCGAAGGCGGTCACGCCGCCACCGGCCGCCTCCTCGACCGGGGCGCCACGGCGATCCTGTGCGGCTCGGACCTCATGGCCCTCGGCGCGATCCGCGCGATCCGCGAGCGCGGACTGTCGGTCCCGCACGACATCTCGGTCGTCGGCTACGACGACTCGCCGCTGATCGCCTACACCGACCCGCCGCTGACGACGCTGCGCCAGCCGGTCCGGCAGATGGCGCTGGCGGCCGTGCACGCGCTCGTCGACGAGATCAACGGGCAGGCGGCTCCGCATTCGGAGTACCTGTTCAGCCCCGAACTGGTGGTGCGCGCCTCGACCGGCGCGGCCAGACGAAACTGACCCCATCCCCATCTAGGAGCCCGACTCGTGACCACTACCGGACAAGAGTGGTGGCGGACCGCCGTCATCTACCAGGTCTACCCGCGCAGCTTCGCCGACGGCAACGGCGACGGAACCGGTGACCTCAAAGGCGTGCGCGACCGCATTCCGTACCTCGCCGAGCTGGGGATCGACGCGATCTGGCTGTCGCCGTTCTACACCTCGCCGCTCAACGACGGCGGCTACGACGTCGCCGACTTCCGCGACGTCGACCCGCGCTTCGGCACCCTCGCCGACTTCGACGCCATGGTGACCGACGCCCACGCCGCCGGCCTGCGCGTCATCGTCGACATCGTCCCGAACCACAGTTCCTCGGAGCACCAGTGGTTCCAGGCGGCCCTCGCGGCCGGCCCGGGTTCGCCCGAGCGCGAGCGCTACATCTTCCGGGACTCCACTGTGGAGGGTGAGCCGCCGAACGACTGGCAGTCGGTGTTCCACGGTTCGGCCTGGACCCAGGTCCAGGATGGACAGTGGTACCTGCACCTCTTCGACTCGACGCAGCCCGACTTCAACTGGGAGCACGACGAGGTCAAGGCAGAGTTCCTCGACATCCTCCGCTTCTGGCTCGACCGCGGCGTCGACGGCTTCCGCATCGACGTCGCCCACGGCATGGTCAAGGAGCCCGGGCTGCCGGCTCTCGGCGCCCCCCAGTCGATCGAGATGCTGGGCACCACCAAGGCCCCGTACTTCGACGTCGACGGCGTCCACGACATCTACCGCACCTGGCGTCCGGTCCTCGACTCCTACGAAGGCGAACGCATGGCCGTCGCCGAAGCCTGGGTCGAGTCCCCGGAAAGGCGCGCGATGTACGTCCGCGCCGACGAACTGCACCAGGCCTTCAACTTCGACCTGCTGATGGCCGACTTCGCCGCAGCCGACTACCGCAAGGTCATCGACGCCGAGCTGGCGATCAACGCCACCGTCGGCGCACCGGCGACCTGGGTCCTGTCGAACCACGACAGGCCGCGCCACGTGACCCGCTACGGCGACGGTCCCGTCGGCCTGGCGCGAGCCCGCGCCGCTTCGCTGCTGATGCTGGCGCTGCCCGGGTCGGCGTACATCTACCAAGGCGAGGAACTGGGCCTCAACGAGGTCCTCGACCTGCCCGAAGACGTGCTCGACGACCCGACGTGGAAGCGTTCTGGCGGCACCGATCGCGGGCGGGACGGTTGCCGGGTTCCGCTGCCGTGGAAGAGCTCTGGTACCTCCCTTGGCTTCGGTTCCAACGGTTCGTGGCTCCCGCAGCCGGCGTCCTGGGCCGCCGTGTCCGCCGAGGCACAGGACGGCGTCGAAGGTTCGACCCTGGAGCTCTACCGCGCGGCCCTGCGTATTCGCCGCACCGACCGCCCCGGGGACGCCGTGACCTGGATCGACTCCCCGGCCGACGTGCTGGCGTTCAGCAGTGGCGCCATTCGCTGTGTCACCAATTTCGGCGAAGCACCCGTTTCACTGGCAGACTTGGGCGTTGCAGGTGATGTGCTCGTTTCGTCCGGTCTGGTGACGGACGGTATCCTGCCTGCGAATACAACGGTGTGGATCGGGTAGGCAACCAAGACCTGGGCCCTCGGGCCTTGTGGGGTGGAGGCGGCGTCTCAGGGGTGGGGCGCCGCCTCACTATGTCCGCAGTTCGGGCAGTCAGGGGCGCTCGGGCGGAGAAGCCGGAGCCAGGCGAGGGTGGCGCGCGCGATGACGCGGCGGTGGGGCGGGAGCGTTGGGTCGGCGAGGAGTGCCGCGAGATCCGAGACGACGGCGTCGAGGGCGCCGACTCGGACGAACTGGTATCCCAAATCGGTGACTTCCATTGGGCTTGCATCGCTTTCGCGCAGCAGACGGCCGAGTAGCTCACGAGCGGAGTCGAGGTGCCCGTGTTCGATGAGCCCACGTCCCATCTCGGCGAGCGCATCGGCGGCATCGTCGGCCCCGGCGATCGCGCCCAGGACCTCCTCGACGGCGGACGGCCCGTCGACGGCGACGAGAATCCTCGCGGCCGCACCGTGATCCCTCGGCGAGGGCTCGGCGAGGAGCCGTTTCGCCGCAATGATGGCGAGGTCTGTTTCGCCCAGCCAGATGAGCGTGCTGCCCGGCGTCTGGTGTTCGGCCAGCCAGGCGGAGATCTCGTCCCTCTCGGTGCCGTTGGTGGCGAGGTCCCAGGCCCGGGCAAGGGCGGCGATGTCGCCGCCGTCCTCCACCGATCCGCTCGTGAGCGGTCTCAGCAACCGCAGAGCCTGTTCCGGATGGCCGGATTCGGCGAAGGCCTCGGCGAACCCGATCGATGCCGAAGGGGGTTGGCCGATGGCTGTGAGCTTCGAACGCAGCTCACCGGCCTGCTCCGCACCGTGTACGGCCAGCCACGTCGAGATGAACTGCGCGGCGGTGTGGCGGTCGAGTCCCGTCGCAAGGGCCGATGCGAGAAGTTCGGCCGCCGGCTCCGGGAATCCAAGGTGGTCGAGAGCCGAGGCGACACTCAGCAGGTCCGACGTATCCATCGTCCGTCGGTGGAGCGCCTCGCGGATCCATGTCCCGTCGAGATCAGGCTCCGTGCGACACCAGGTCTCCAGGGCGAGCGCAAGATCGGCGCCATCGGCGCCGGGATCGGCGAGGACCTGCTTCGCCAAGGCGGCCGCTTCGTCGTCGTATCCGAAATTGGCGATTGCCGCCGCAAGGCCCGCCTTGCCGTACGCGTCAGAGGGAAGCGCGAGCAGGTCTTCGAGCCGCTCCGGCCCGCGGACGGCGAGCCAGATCCTCACTATGACGCCGATCTGGAAACCGTTGAGGCCGGTGACGGTGAGCAGGGGTTCGATGAGCGTCGCGGCCTCGTCCAGCAGCTCATAGTCTTCGAGAAGGGACGCGACTTCGACGGCCGTCTCGGTACCGGTCTTACCCACCGCCGACAGGACCGCGACGGCGTCCGGCCAATGCTCGGACGCCGCGAGTTCGAGCATCGTCTCGCCGATCGCGACGCGGTCAGGCGCCGATGCGTTGTCCAGCAGCAGGTCGAGCAGATCACGGGTGGCGACCAGGCCTTGAATGTGGCAGAGGGCGACGGCCGCCGCCACACGGACGGCGGCGGACAGCTCGCCGAGAATCGTGATCGACTCCAGATACTCGGCCGCCACTCTGTTCTCCGACATCGCGGCGAGCTCGTTGAAGCCGGTGTTCGCGGCCAAGGCGATGGTGCCGAGCCGCCTGACCACCCGCTCGATGACAGCCGTGTCCATGGGGACGCCCTCGGCGATCAACGCGCCTGCCAGGTCGGGTCGGCGGGAGATTCCCTTGGTCACGAACTCGGTGAGGTCGACGCCCGGCTTCCGTGCCCACAAACTCAACGTCAGCAGGATGTGGTTTCGAGCGGACGGGTTGGTCTCCCAGCGCCACACCAGGGACCGCATCTCGCCGCCGTCAGCCGTCAGTGTCCCCGCGATGCCTTTCGCCGAGAGGTACTCGGCGAACGAGTGGTGCAGGAACCGGATCTCCCCGCCTTCGTGGACGAACAGACCTGTCGAGATGAGCGCGTCTCGTACCTCTTCCTCCGAGCCGTTCACCCCGACCCACGCCATCGCCGTCTTCAGTAGCGGGCGCTCGTCCTCCAACCTGGCCCGGCCGAGGTGTGCGATCAGCTCCTCCCGATGTTCGTACAGCCAACCCGGCTTCGCCGGCCGTCCGCTGTACTGCTCGTCGACGAGGTAATCGTAGAAGCGCTCGTACAGCTCAGCCCGATTCGTTGGGAGGGGCCGGTCAGGTTCACGGGAGTACGCGACTGCGGCGACCGTCGCGAGCAGCGGGTTGCGGACGAGTTCACGCAACCGTCCGTCGGCGGCCTGGTGCAGGAACCGCTGGGCGTACGCCTTCCCATCCGTCGGATCCTGTGCGGTGAACCATTTCTCGGCGAAGTCGGTCAGGTCCGGACGGCTCATCGGCACCATCGTGAAGGCGCCGAAGCGCTGGCCGCGCAAGGGGGCCAGCTCGGCGTCGGGCAGGTCCCGGGTGCTGACCACGAAGCGAAAGCTCCCGCTTCGGGAATGGCGGGCGATCGCCGTGACAAGCCGGGCCCGTGCCTCGGAGTCGGTGATCTCGTCCAGGCCGTCGACGATGAGCAACCACCTGGCCCCATGCGCGCGGTTGGCGAGCAGGCTCGGAGGGCAGCGTTCGGTCAGGTGCAGGCCCAGGGTCTTGTCGACGGCGTTGGCGAGTACGTCGCTCCAGGTGCCGTCACCGAGTAGTGCACGGGCGGGGATCCGAAGCGGCAGAACAGGTTCGGTGACGGCCGGGTCCGCGTCCTCGGTTCGGAGCCAGCGTTTGGCGAGCAGCCCGGTCACATAGTGCCCGAAGGTCGACTTGCCGGTGCCCGG
>Ga0307515_10018948_pt1 | contig 12421 bp, 8 predicted proteins | sample 17_EM_MG_FD_194513 | JGI IMG/M metagenome (GOLD analysis project Ga0307515, IMG submission 194513) | Populus trichocarpa ectomycorrhiza microbial communities from riparian zone in the Pacific Northwest, United States - 17_EM | ecosystem: Host-associated > Plants > Roots > Unclassified | place...
CTTGCAGCGTGCCGATGTAGACCACGCCGTCGGCGCCTTCTGCCAGCGACATCACGCGTCCCTTGGGCAGTGCACTGAGCGGCCGAGTGGGATCGGGGCGCAGCTGTCCGACGCGGCCTCGCACCGGGTCGAGCACGTCGATGCCGCCGTCGCCCACGCTCAGCCAGGCCTGGTCTGTATGCGTGACGATCAGCGCGGGCACGTTGGACTGGCTGAGTCCGTCGCTTCGCGTGCCGCTGCCCAGCAGTGTGATGACGGCGCGCTGCTGCGGGTCGTGCAGGCTCACCGAGTTGTTGGTGGCCACCCAGATCAGCCCGCTGCGATCGCGGTACAGGGCATAGACGTTGTCGTCGTTCAGGCTCGTCGGTGCGTCGGCCTGGTGACGCAGGCGCCGCGTGGCGACGTCATGCGAGTCGACCACCACGATGCCGCCTCCGTCGATGCCCAGCCAGGTCTCGCCCTGCAGGGTCTCGAGGATCGAGGTGATGCGGTCGGTGGCCAGCCCCGCGGCCGCGCCGCTCTCCTGCACAGGGTGCGGGCCCGCCGCGTCCACGATGAAGGCACCGTGCGCGCGGGTACCGACCCACAGGCGGCCGGTGCTGTCTTCATACAGGCGTTCGATGGAAGGTGCCGAGCCGTCGCGCGTTTGCAGCGGAATGGCTGAAAAGCCGCGCGCCGCGCGATCGCGCTTGATGAGGCCATGGCGGGTACCGACCCACAGCGTGGCGTGGCGGTCCCTCAGCAGCGTGACCACGCCGCCTTCGGGCAGCCCCGACTTGAGGTCGTCGTCGGTCGGCAGCATGTTTGCCGAGGTCGCTGCGGCAAGCGGCGCGCCGGCGGACATGTTGGCGCGGGCGGCGTTGGCCGTGTCGCGGCGCACGGTGCCGGCGGTATCCATGTGGTCGAGGCCTTCATGGGTGCCGATCCACAGGCCGCCTTCTTCGTCGTCGATGATGGCCGTGATGGTTGCATTCCTTTGTCCGGGCTGGCCGGTGGAATGCAAGGCGAAGCTGTCGGTCTCTGCGTCGTAGCGGACCAGTCCGCGCGAGTTGGTGCCGATCCACAGCCGGCCGCGTTTGTCAGCGTGCAGTGAAGAGACGTAGCTGTCCGGCAGCGACCCCGGGGTTTGCGGGTCGGCCGCGTACTTGCGCAGGTTGTAGCCGTCCCAGCGCATCAGGCCCGCTTGCGAGCCCACCCAGAGGAAGCCGCTGGTGTCTTGCACGAAGGTCGTGCCGCCGCCGAGCGCGAAGGCCGCCGTCTGGTGCTTGAAGAGCGTGTCGGACAGTCCGACCCAGCGCGCCGGGGCGGCGATCGTGTCCGATCCTGCTGCGCTCACGCCCACCCCGGCCAGGAGGAGCAGATAGAACAGCAGGCAGCGAAGCAAAGGCATGGGCCGACGTGAAGAGGCGGGCTATGAGCGATATCGGCGCGCGATGCAGCGCGCTTGAGGCCTCCATCTGTACGCAGCTGCCGCAGCGCGCACGAAGTGATGTTTTGCGCTGCGAGTGAGTGGGTGCAAACGACGGTCTGGCGGGCGAAGTGCGAAACCGCACAGTTCCTGCTGCGCGACTGAAAAAGCCTCGCCGAGTCAACACCGGCTGCTCCAAGAAAAGCCCCCGATCCCCCCCTCTCATCAAGCTCAAGTTCAAACCCGACCCCGGAACAATGACAAGGCGCCAAACCTCTGCGCTTTGCCATGACGACACAACAACACCATCAGCATCCAGCCCCTCGGCACGAACCGACCCAAATGAAGGGCTTTACAGCTGCTGATCGCCAGACCGTCATGGCACACCCTCTTACACACTTGCTGTCATGCCAAGCCCTCTCCGTGGGCACGGCCAAGCGGAGCAACCCATGAACGTCAAACGCTTTACCGCGCGCACCTCGCGCGACGCCCTGACCCTGGTGCGCCAGGCTTTTGGCGAAGACGCCGTGGTGTTGTCGACCAAGCCCTGCCCCGAAGGCGTGGAAGTGTTGGCCATGGCGCCTGAAAGCGTGCAGCAGATCGAGCGCCTGTCGGCCTCGTCGATCGCGGCCCGCACCGCGGCAGCACAACAGCAACAGCAAGCCCGGCCTGTCGCCCGCCAGCCGCTGGCCCGCCCCGCACAGACCGCCCGCGCCGCGGCACCGGTCGCCGCACCCGAGCAGAACACCGAAGACGTCAGCGACGACGTGGCCCGCCTCTCGATGAGCACGCTGTCGTTCCAGGACTATGTGCGCGAGCGCATGCTCAAGCGCCGCCAGGCCGCGATGAACGCGCAATCGCGCCATCAAGAGCCGAGCTTCTCCGATTCACGCCAAGACTTTGCAGATTCGCGCCAGGGTTTCGCGGACTCACGCCAAGGCTTTGCCGACTCGCGCCAAGATCTCGAACCCGATCTGCCGAGCGCGCTCGAACAGCGCCTGGCCGCCCGCAGCGCCGTGCCGCAACCGCAGAAGGCCGCCCCGTCGCTGGCCATCGTGCAGCAGCCCGCCGCACCGCGTGCCGCGTTGCGCGAGCCGCCGACCCTGCGCGAAGAAGTGCGCGTGCAGCAGCAAGCGCAACCCCAGATGCATGCCCAGCCCGCGCATCAGCCTGTCGTGGCCGTGCCGTCACTGGCCGATGCCAACAGCGCGGTGAACCAGGCTACTGCCCGCCGCGAACAGCAAGACATGATGAACGAGCTGCGCTCGATGAAGGGCCTGATCGAAGACCGCTTCGGTGCGCTGGCCTTCATGGAGAAGATGCAGCGCTTCCCGGCGCAAGCCCAGCTGATCCAGAAGCTGCTCGACTGCGGCTTCTCGCCGGCGCTGACGCGCAAGCTGGTCGAGACCCTGCCGACCGACGTGAGCGACGAAACGGCATGGGCCGGCAATGTGCTCGAACGCAACCTGCTCACCGGCGAGGCCGAGGCTTCGCTCGAAGACCAGGGTGGCGTGTTCGCGCTGATCGGCTCCACCGGCGTCGGCAAGACCACCAGCGCAGCCAAGATTGCGGCTGCCTTTGCCACCAAGCATGGCGCAGGCAACCTCGGCCTGATCACGCTCGACGCCTACCGCGTCGGCGCCCACGAACAACTGCGCGCCTACGGCCGCATCCTCGGCGTGCCGGTGCACACCGCACACGACCGCGCTTCGCTCGAAGACCTGCTGGAACTGCTGGCCTCCAAGAAGATGGTGCTGATCGACACCGCCGGCATGGCTCAGCGCGACACCCGCACCCGTGAACTGCTGGACATGCTGGCCCACCGCTCGATCCAGAAGCTGCTCGTCATCAACGCCTCTGCCCAAGGCGAGACCATCGAAGACGTGATGATTTCGTACCGCGCCGCCGCCTGCAAGGGCATCGTGCTGTCGAAGATGGACGAAGCCGTGAAGCTCGCGCCGGCACTCGACGCGCTGATCCGCCACAAGCTCAAGGTCGTCGGCGTGGCCAACGGCCAGCGCGTGCCTGAAGACTGGCACCGCCTGTCGGCGCATGCCCTGGTGCACCGCGCGCTGCGCGTCAACGTCAACCCGGCCTACCGTGTGGAAGCCTCCGACGTGAACCTGATCTTCACCGCGCGCCAGCAAGTGCAACGTGCGCGTCCGCCGCTCCACGCTTGATCCGCCCTGACCAGAACACCCGATTCCCACGTGCCAGACCCACACAAGAACCCCATGCACGACGACTTCGATTCTTCCTACCCAGCCGACCAGGCGCATGGCTTGCGCCAGATGTTTGCGCATGCCCGCGTGCGCTTCGTGCCGGTGGTCGCCAACCCGCACGTGGCCTTCGGCGGCGTGATGCTGGAGCGCCTGTGCACCGCCTTCGGTGAGCAGGGCGCCCACGTGCTGGTGATCGACGCAGCCGAGCGCGCACCGATGCCCAAAGAGATGGCTGCACTCGACCTGAGCGAGTGCATCGAGACCCTCTCGTCACAGGTCTCATACCTGGCCGCCCGCGGCCTGCCGGTGCGCCATGTCGACGCGCAGGGCTCGACCGCGAGCTTCCTGCAGGCAGCAGCCGATGCCGCCCCGCAGGCCGACGTGGTGCTGGTGCACGCGAACGAATCCGACCTGTGCCGCCTTTTCATGCGCAGCGAGGCACGCCCGCTGTTGCTGGCCGACGATCGGCCCTCCAGCGTGACGCACGCCTACGCCGCGATGAAGCTGCTGACGCAGCGCGCTGGCCTGGTGGTGTACGACCTGCTGCTGTGCGCGTCGCCCGCCTCACCGCGTGCCGAGCGCATCGCGATGCAGCTGGCCACCTGTGCCGATGATTTCCTCGGAGCGGTGCTGCGCGACTGGCTGCAGATCGACCCCGCAACCGATGCGCGCGAAGCGCCGCCGAGCGCGCTGCGCCGCTGGGCGCGCGACGCGCTGATGCAAGTTCCCGGCGCTTACCCGCCGGTCTCCGGTGCGTATGCATCGGCCTCACAACACGCTTTGAATTGACCTCCGGGAGCCTATCCATGTACACCGCCAAAGGCCAACTCGACGTCAACTCGATGCTCAAGCAGTACAGCCCGCTGGTGCGCCGCCTGGCCCATCAGATGATCGCCAAGCTGCCTGCCAATGTGGAACTCGACGACCTGATCCAGGTCGGCATGATCGGCCTGACCGATGCGCTCAGCCGCTTCGATGCAGCGCAGGGCGTGCAGTTCGAGACCTTCGCGACGCAACGCATCCGCGGCGCCATGCTCGACGAGCTGCGCGGCAACGACTACCTCTCACGTGGCGTTCGCAAGCAGCAGCGCAGCATCGAGAGCGCCGTGCACAAGCTCGAGCAGAAGCTTGGCCGTGCGCCCGCCGAAAGCGAGATCGCCCGCGAGATGGGCGTCACGCTGGTCGAGTACCAGGAGCTGCTCGGCAAGGTGCGCGGCACCCAGCTCGTGTACCTCGAAGACATGTCGGGCGACGAAGGCGACAACGATTACCTCGACCGCCACGTGGCCGACGAAGGCTTCAACCCGCTCGCGCAGCTGCAAGACCAGCGCATGCGCGAAGCGCTGGTCGAAGGCATCAAGAATTTGCCCGAACGCGAGCAGTACGTGATGAGCATGTATTACGAGCACGACATGAACCTTAAAGAGATCGCCGCCGTGCTGAAGGTAACCGAGTCTCGTGTGTGCCAGTTGCACAGCCAATCCATCGCCCGCCTGCGCGTCAAGCTGCGCGAGTGGTGATCACAGAAAGCACCATGTTCCAAGTCTTCAGATCGGCCCGCGAGCCCCAGCCCGCGCCTGCGGCTGAACCGGCCGCAGCCCACCCCGACCTGCGAGCGGCGGTGCACTCGATCAGCAAGCAGGCCTCGACCATGGGCCGCGAAGTGGCCGAAGTGCGCGGCCAGCTCGACGACACCGCCAAGGGCGCTGCCCGCCAGGCGCAGGCCGTGGCTGCGCTCGCCGAGCAGCTGAAAAGCATCACGCGCGCGCAAGACGACATCAGCAACGTCACCGCGGGCAGCACTGACGCGGTCGGGCGTGCGCGCCAGGCCGTCGAAGGCGTTGGCACCGAAGTCTCGGGCATCGTCGACACGCTGCGCCAGGTGGCCGATGCCGCCAGCCAGATCACCCAGATTGCCTTGCAGACCCGCCTGGTGGCGTTCAACGCATCGGTCGAGGCCAAGCGCGCCGGCGATGCCGGGCGCGGCTTCGGCGTCGTGGCCGATGCGGTGAAAGATCTTGCGGGCAAGGTCGAGAGTTCGTCCAAGGCCATCATGAGCACGGTAGGGGACCTCGACACGCGCATCGAAGCGCTCGCACGCGAGATCCAGTCCCGTCCCAACGGCGCTGAGCAAGGCGCCTTCCAGCGCGCGCTGGCCGAGCTCGAAGGCGGCGTTTCCAGCATCACCGCCGCGGCCGAGCAGAGCCGCAATATCTGCGCCGGCCTCAATGGCCAGATGGCGTCGATCGAAGCGGAGATGCGCCAGAACACCCGAGCGCTCGATTCGGCGCTGGTGCGCAGCGAATCGTTCCTGAAGGTGTCGGAACACTTGATCGAGCTCGTCTCCGAGTGTGGCATCGAGACCGAAGACACCCCCTTCATCCAGTCGGCGAAGGAAGCCGCGGCACAGATCTCCAAACTGCTGGAAGACGCACTGCGCACCGGAGCGATCTCGGCCGCCGATCTGTTCGACGAGAACTACCGCCCGATGCCCGGTACCAACCCGGCGCAGCACACCACGCGCTTCGTCGAGCTGGCCGACCGCCTCTTCCCGCAGGTGCAGGAGCGTGTGCTCGGCAGCAGCACGAAGATCGTCTTCTGCATCTCGGTCGACCGCAACGGCTACGTGGCCACGCACAACAAGCAGTACTGCAACTCGCAGCGCGGCGACCTCGGGTGGGACACCGCCCACAGCCGCTACCGCCGCATCTTCAACGACCGCACCGGCCTCGCGTCGGCGCGCAACCAGCGCCCGTTCTTGCTTCAGACCTATCGCCGCGACATGGGTGGTGGCAAGTTCGTGCTGCTGAAGGAAGCCGCCGCACCGATCACGGTGGACGGCAAGCACTGGGGCGGTTTGCGTCTCGCGTTCAACTTCTGATGCTGTGTTGACTTCGATGAGGAACGTGGGTGGGGATGCTGTTGAACGCCAGCGTTGACGCAAAGAACGCAAAGAGGAAATACCAAGGACGCAAAGAAGACAAGAAGGACTCTTTCTTCTTCTTTCCTTTGCGTTCTTTGCGGTCTTCCTTTGCGCCCTTTGCGTCAACGCTGGCGTTCAACTGCCCCACACCTGTTCACCATCACGCACAAGGGAGGCAGAGCTGATGTGGCCATTGCCCGCGCTGCTCGTCTGGGCCTTGTGCTGGGCTACCTTCTTCGGCGCGCAAGCGCTCAATGCGCGTGACTGGGCGGCCTTGCTGCTGGCCACCGCCCTCGGCGGCGTTCTCAGCCTGTTGAGCGCGCGCCGCTGGCGCCGCGTGTTTCTGGCGTTAGGGTTCCCGCTATCCCTGCTGGCCTCCGGCTTCGCGGCCGCCGTGCCGGCCTGGGGCTGGCTGCTGCCGCTGGCGGCACTGTTCGCGATGTACCCGATGCACGCCTGGCGCGATGCACCGATGTTCCCCACACCTGCTGGCGCACTCAAAGGCCTGGCCCGCGTGGCCACGCTCGACGGCAACTCACCACGCGTGGTCGATGCTGGCTGCGGCATGGGCGACGCCTTGCGTGAGTTGCACACCCAATACCCGCAAGCCCGGCTCGAAGGCCTGGAGTGGAGCTGGCCGCTGCGCATCGCCTGCGCCTGGCGCTGCCGCTGGCTTCGTGTGCCGGCACAGGTCAAGCGCGCCGACATCTGGGCTGCGGACTGGGCGCCCTATGCAATGGTCTACCTCTTCCAGCGCCCGGAGAGCATGCCGCGCGCCGTGAAGAAGGCCGCGCGCGAACTGCGCTGCGGTGCGTGGATGGCGAGCCTGGAGTTCGAAGCTGCCGACCTTCAGCCCACCGCGGTCCACCGCTGTGCCGATGGTCGGCCGTTGTGGCTTTACCAGGCGCCGTTCAAGACGCGGTGCGGCTGATGCGCGCCACGCTGAGCTTGAGTCCCAGCATTCCAAAGATGCGGTTCATTGTCTGGACGCTGCCTTCGCTGCGCTCCTGCTCGATGTCTTGCATGGTCCGGTAGGCCACGCCTGAGAGCTTGGCCATCTCTGCAGTGGTCAGGCGCATCGTCTTCTTCAGATGGCGGATGGCCTCTGGAAGGGACCACTCCGGGTGCGCCAGCACCTCGTCAACCGCTTGCTTGCGCAGCTGGAGTTGTTCGGAAAGGGGGAGGGCGTTGTAGCGCTTGTCCATGGCGGCTCAGGTCAGTGCGTCGAGTTCATGGGCCCGGGCTGCGATGCCCGGGCGCAGGTGCTTGTGCACATCCGGCTCGAGCCCCATCGCTTCACCTGCTTCTGCAATGGCGCGCAGGCGCGGCGCCATCTCCTTGAGTCCGGACACCAGTGCATCTCGTTGAACCTCGCCCGGGCCCTTGAGGCGTTCTTCCTTCCGAACCTGCTCCGCGAGCTCGCAGACCCGGTCGAGCACACGGCGCCAGTCGGGTTGCCCGTCGTCGTTGCCATCCCAGCGGATGCGCCGCGCAATGCCGTCGGGGTGCAGGTACATCGGCGCAAAGTCGTACAGCGGCGTCAGGGCAATGTGGCCATCGAAGCCGCGCTGAAGCGCTGTATTGCGAGCGTGGTTGTCCTTGTTGCCCAAGGCCAGGTTGGCCACGTCTCGCTTGATGTACTCCAGAACTTCGGCTTGCGGGGCGGAGCAGCGGCGGATCAGCTCACGGCACACCAGGTCGTGGCTCGGCACGGCGTCAAAGCCAGGCATGCCGGTCAAGGTAGCGATGCTTTCTTGTGCGAGGCGCACGATGCGGCCGTCTTTCACCTGTCTGTCGAAGCGAGGAATGAAGAGCGCTCTGTTGCGCAGAACGAGCGGCGCGTGCACGCGCAGGCCCAAGTGCGTTGCCAGCGCCATGTACGCGCCTTCATGCCTGAGGATGGCCGCGAGCTGGGGGTCGGTGCCTCGGCCGAACTTGACGATGTAGTGCTCGACGGCTTCTGCGTCGGGCAGCGTGTGGTCCAGGTACAGCAGGCCGTCGCGCGCCCGCGTCAGCAGCACCTTGGGCCACTCGCCTTGCACGCCGGATGAGCCAGCCACAAAAAGACCGTGCGAGGCCAGGTACTCCGAGAACGCATCTGCGCGCTGGGCAACCTCGTCGTCACTGAAACCGCGGCGCGCGCCGGGGTCAGCGACCAGCCATGCGGCGGCCTCCTTGACCCGCAGGTTGCCGATGGGGTTGCCCGCGCCTGCCAGGAGCAAGGGCCAGTCTGCGCCTAGCCCCGCGGTGGGTGCCAGGCCGATGCGGCGCAGCAACTCCTGCCGGCCGAAGCCTTGCGGAAGCATGTCGATGAGGAAGACCGGCCAGTGCGGTTGCTCCACGGCTTCCAGGCCCACAGGCCACTGGCAGCACAGCGCTTGAGCGCCACGCGTCCCTGCATGTTCGAAGACCCACTCGACGCCGTAGCCGCTGTAGGTTCTGGTGCGCCAACCCTGGTCGTGCGCGCTATGCAAGCTGACGGTACCGACGTCGTGCCAGGCGCCGTCGGCGTGGAGCTGTATGGTGCAGTCAATCTTCATTTACACGAAATTCTATCTAAATAAGACCAATAATGCTGGCTTATTCACTTGGATTTTCGTGTAATTAAGGAATTGCTGCAACACCTTCGCAGACGAAGGCCGTGGCCTCTAGATATCAAAACACAAACGGCACGAAGCGCTTGCTGGTCTTCATGTAGTCGTCGTAGACCTTGCCGAAGTGCTGGCGGCACTCGGCCTCGTCGCGTAGGGCGGTGAGCAGCAGTGCGACGCTGGCCACGCCGGCCAGCGCGGTGCTGGGCAGCGACAGGTCTTTCAACCACGCGCCCCAGTTCAGGAACAGCAGGGCGGCGTACATCGGGTGGCGGATGTAGCGGAAGGCACCGGTGGTCACGAGCGTCGACGTCTTCTCGAAGGCGAACAGCTCGGCATCGCTGCGCTCGGTGCCCGGCCGGCCGATCGCCTTCAGCAGGCGCACGGCGTGCCCGGCCAGCGCGGCCGAACTCGCGAGCAGCACCCACGAGACGATCTGCCGCGGCGAGAACGGGTCGAGCGTCCACGACGGGAAGTTCAGCAGTACCAGGGCCAGCATGCATTCCCACGCGATGAAGCGGTAGAAGCCGTGCGAGCGGGGGTTCAGCAAGGCCCGCCATGAGACGTAGAGGAAGAAGGCGCTGCCGGCAGCAAAGATGAGCAGCGAAACAGTGGCGTTCATGTCGCGGTGGTTTCCGGAGTCGGGGTCGGCGTGATGGCGGGAGTGGACTTGGGAGTATCGCGGCCGTGCACGAAGGTCGCCTTGACGCGCTGTGACATGCGGAAGTAGCTTGCCCAGATGGCGAAGAACAGGGCGCCGCGCAGCAGCTCGCCCCAGTCCTTGCCGGTGACTGCACTGGCGGCGCTCGGGATGCTCTGGACCAGCGCGATGTCGATGCCCTGGATCAGCACGTTGCTGCCGAGCAGCACCGGGTAGAACAGCGGCACGACACGGCGCTTCTGGAAGAACATCACCAGCAGCAACGACATGAACACCAGGTAGCCCATGGTGTTCGCCAGCTCGAACAGCAGCACCGGCGCCCACATCGCGTGGTAGGCGTCGCCGCCCACGGTCGTCAGCTGCGTCCAGCTGTCGGTGGCATACGACGGCAGCAAGCGAGACAGATCCATCAACAGTCGAAACGGCGCGACCAGCAGGCCGAATGCCGGCAGGAGCAGCCACCCGCCGATGCCCTGCAGCTGCGTGTCGAATACCTCGCGCGGCGCGGCCGGTGGGTCGTAGCGGTACAGCTTGGCCGCCAGCCACCCAAAGCCCGCGAGCAGCAGCACGCCGACCATGGCGATCGGCCAGTTGAACCGCTCCATGGTGCTGAGCACCCGCTTCGGTGCGGCGTTGTCGCGCTTGTACAAGGCGTAGTCGACAGCATCTCGCGCGCGGTCGAGGTTGGCGGCGTAGCGGGCCGTGTCGGCCGCCGCCACATGGTCGGCGCGACTGCGGAAGGTGTCGACCAGCAGCAGCACCTTGTCTTTCTCGGACTTGCGCCGCTCGAACTCGAAGCTCGCGTCCTCGATGCGGGTCTTCTCGGCCGGCGTGTCCCAGGCCTCGGGCAGCCGCACTTCGGTGGTGTGCGTCAGGTTCACCGGGTGGTTGAGCGCCAGCGGGCTGGAGCGGATGGGGTCGCGCGGGCCACGCAGGTACTCGTCGACCTCGGGCACGTTGATGTTGGCTTCGAGGCGCTTGCGCTCGTCGGCGCGCTTCCAGAACTCGTCGATCAGGTAGTGCTCCGTCATCGTCAGACGGTTGTCGTTCTCGTCTTCCTGCACGCTGATCGGCGAGGTCATCGTCAGCTTCGGGTAGTAGCGCGCGTAAAAATTCAGGTAGCGCTTCTGCAGGTCTTCGCGGTTCTCGCTGCTGAGCGTGGCGCGCAAGGCTTCGGCGCCCGCGCCTTGCACGATCGTCGTCACGGTGTAGCGCACCGGCTTGTCGAAGCCATCCTGCGCTTCGTACACGCTGCGGATGTTGCGTGTGGACAGGGCGCTGCTGTCGTTTGCCATGGGCACCAGGCCGGTCGTTTCGTCGTCGACCACCAGCGTGGCGTCGTAGTCGGGCTGGTAGAGGTGAGCGATGTCGCCCTTCTGCGGCGCGCGGGTGGGGTCGATCCAGTAGGTGCGGCCGGCGATGCTCGCGCGCACCAGCACGTGGTTGAAGGCGAACGGCGTCGGCTGCAGCTCGCGGATGCCTCGCCGCAGCGAGGTGTTGACCAGCGCAGCGCGCGCCTCGATGCCCAACGCTTGCAGCATCGTCATGGTCAGCAGCGACTTGTCCTTGCAATCGCCGAAGCGGCGCTCGAGCACCTGCTGCGGTTGGCTGGGCGCGTGCGAGCCCGGGCCGATCTCGACGCCGAGGTAGCGGATCTCGCGCTGCGCGAACTGCAGCGTGGCAAGCAGGCGCTCCTGCGGAGATGCGTGGGCCTTGGCGATGCGGTCGACTTCGGCCTGCAACGCCGGGCTCAGCTTTGCGGGCAGGCGGTAGTAGGGCACCGCCCAGCGGGCCACGGCCTGCCAATCCTTGAACTCGCTCCACTGCACCGCGGGGTAGGGGTCGAACCAGTCGGGGGTGTTGGACTCGACCACGCGCGCGGCGATGTCGCGGCCCTGCCAGACGTACTCGCGCTGCGCGCCGAGCTCGCTGACCACCGCGGCGCCGGCACCGTTTCGTGCGGCGAATTCGATCGGGCGCTCCGTGGGCCACAGCAGCCGCGAGTACGACTGGTGCACCGGCGCGCTCCATTGCAGGTCGAAGCGGCCGAACTGGCGGTTGCCGAACACCGGGTTGCTGCCGCGCAGCGAGTACGAGTACTCGACGACGTCGCCGACGCGGATGTCATCCAGAAACACGTTTGCGGTCTTGCTGCCGTCGAAGATCAGGTACTCGAGTTCCTTCTCGCGCTGGAGGATCTTCACCGACGCATTCGCAAGCTTCGAAGTGACACGCGCACCGCGGCGCACCTGGATCATGTGCAGCGTGAGCGCCTGGTACGACGGGTCGAAGCGGATCTCCACGTGTGCCACCGATTCGACGCCGCGCTCGCTCAGCGCCTTGGCGGCGATGTGGCGGTAGTGCACCTTGTCATGCGCGTCGACGCGGGTCTGCGTGTCGATCAGCAGGTAGTGCACGCCTTGGCTGATCTGCCCGGTGGGCGGCTCGGCCGTCTCGGCCGGCGCGATGCGCTGCACCCAGTCGGGGACGGGCGCGAGCGCGTATTCCTTCGTCGCGGCGGTGGCGCAAGCCATGGTGAGCCAGCCGCAGATCAGCACGAGCACCGCTGGCCAGGCGCGCATCGGGGCCGGCAGTTTGAATCGGATTCTCAAGAAG
>Ga0307515_10018950_pt1 | contig 12421 bp, 8 predicted proteins | sample 17_EM_MG_FD_194513 | JGI IMG/M metagenome (GOLD analysis project Ga0307515, IMG submission 194513) | Populus trichocarpa ectomycorrhiza microbial communities from riparian zone in the Pacific Northwest, United States - 17_EM | ecosystem: Host-associated > Plants > Roots > Unclassified | place...
GAGGGCCTGGCCCCGGCCGACCGCAAGCTCTACGCCCTGCGCGACGTCACCGGCACGGTCGAGGCCATCCCGCTGATCGCCAGCTCGATCATGAGCAAAAAGATCGCCGAGGGCACCGGCGCGCTGGTGCTGGACGTGAAGGTCGGCTCGGGCGCGTTCATGAAGCACCTGGACACGGCCCGCGAGCTGGCCCGCACGATGGTCGAGCTGGGCAACGCCTCGGGCGTGCGGACGGTCGCCCTGCTCACCGACATGTCCACCCCGCTCGGCCGGGCCGTCGGCAACGCGATCGAGGTCGAGGAATCGCTCGAGGTCCTGGCCGGCGGCGGGCCGGCCGACGTGGTCGAGCTCACCCTGGCGCTGGCCCGGGAGATGCTGGACGCGGCCGGGCTGCCCGGCGCCGACCCGGCGAAGGCGCTCGAGTCGGGCGCCGCGATGGACTCCTGGCGCGCGATGATCCGTGCCCAGGGCGGCGACCCCGACGCGGCGTTGCCCCAGGCCCGGCACGTGGAGGTGCTGCGCGCGGCCACGGACGGCGTCGTCGCGGCCGTGGACGCCTACGACATCGGGGTGGCCGCGTGGCGGCTGGGCGCGGGCCGGGCCCGCAAGGAGGACCCGGTGAGTTTCGGCGCGGGCGTGCTGCTGCGGGTTCGCCCCGGCGACCGGGTCGTCGCCGGACAGCCGGTGCTTGAGCTGCGTACGGATGAAGAAAGCCGGATCGCGACGGCGCGCGACCTGGCCGGCGGCGCGATCCGGATAGCGAACGCCGCGCCCGACCGGCCGCCACTCGTGCTCGACCGCATAACCTGACTTCGATGACCAAGGCAGCCCCAGACCCTCGCGCGGTCCGCGAGGCCAGCCTCGACGAGCTTGAGCGGCTCGGCCTGCCCCTGCCGCCGCCCTCGTTTCCGCTCGTCTGGGAGCCGGGCGACGGGGTCGAGTTGCGCCCCACCACCGAGATCGAGGCGCGCGCCGCGGTCCTGCACGTCGTGGTGGCCCGCTGCTTCGGGATGCCGACCGAGCTGGCGATGAGCTGGCTGCTCGGCTCGCACCTGGTCGAGCGCGTGACGCCGCCGGAGTGGCAGTTCGTGATCGGCGCGAAGGGCGATCATCGGTCCTTCGTGCTGCACCACGACGCCGTGTTCGCGCTGGCCTGGCTGCTCGGGCTGAGCCGGCACCTGGACCCGACGGCCCCGCCCGAAGAGCGGCTGATGCGGCAGATGCCGGATCTGCCGGGCGGCGAGACGTTCGACAGTTGGCGGTCGCGGTCGCTGGTTGCGCCCCGGGACGCGCTCGAGGCTGCCGTGTTGCTGGATCTGTACTACTGCCTGGACTGGGCGTTCCAGGAGGCGGAACGCGCGGGGATGCGGCTGCCGGGGGAGGTCGGCGGCAACGCGATCGGGCAGCGGCGCTGGGCGCTGGAATGGGCGGTGATCTTCCACGGGCCTTATCACGACCGCCCGCCCGAGTGGGAAGAAGTCGACCTCTCGATCTAGCCATAGAACGACGATCAAGAGCCTTTTTGCCCCGGTTCGTGCGTGGTTGCGCGCCGCAGCTCCCGCGGTGACCGGGCGGGGGCCCACCTGCGGCGGCCCTCGCCCTGCCGGCTGACTGCCTGCAAGCCCACGCCTGGAAGCGGTCAGACCGGGCGATAGACGGTGAGGTCGATGGCGACCGTCACCTGGACCTCGTCCTCCCACAGACCGTCCCTCGGCAGGCTGTCGTCCCGTAGGCCGTCCTTCTTCGGCAGGCTGCCTTTCGGCGGGTCGGCCCTCTTCGGCAGGCCGCCGGGGGCGAGGTGCCGGGCGCTCGGGGTCATTCCGATCAGCGTGCGGACCTCCTCGCCGGTTAACCGGATCAGCCGCTGGTGGGTCGTCGTGGGCCCGGCCGCGAAATGCGGCCCGAGCGAGCCGCTGGTCCGGTCCGCCTTGTCGGGGTCGACGCGCAACAGGCCATAGGCGTCGATCAGCTCGCGCAGGTGCCCGGCCGCCGGGGTCACCACCAGCAGGGCCCCGCCGGGGCGCAGCACACGGCGGAACTCGGGGCCGTTGCGCGGGGCGAAGACGTTCAGGACCAGGCTGGCCGACGCATCGGCCAGGGGGAGTGGCCGCCAGAGATCGGCGAAGGCGGCCGCCGCGCGCGGATGCGCCCGCGCCGCCCGGCGCAGCGCGGGCTTGGAGACGTCCAGCCCGAGCCCCGCGAGGGTCGGCCGCTGGTCGAGCAGGTGTGCCAGGTAGTAACCGGTGCCCACCCCCGCGTCGATCGCCAGGCCGTCGGCCGGGTCCGCGGCGGCGGCCAGCGCCTCGGCGATGAAGGCGTAGTGGCCCGCGGCCAGGAAAGCGTCCCGGGCGGCGACCATCTCCGCCGAGTCGCCCGGGTGCGCGACGCGGCCGGCTGACAGGCTCGCGTACCCCTGCCGGGCGATGTCGAAAGCGTGCCCCCGCCCGCAGCGCAACGTCCGCGCGTCCGGTCGCGTCAACGTGTCTTCGCACACCGGACAACGCAGGTACGGCAATGCTGCGTCGATCATTCGCGATTTCCCTCTAAAGTCTGTTGATGGTCGCGATCACTCACGAGGACATCGTCAAGGCTCCCAAGGCGCTGCTGCATGACCACCTCGACGGTGGGCTGCGACCGGCGACCATCGTGGAGTTGGCCGACGCCGTCGGACACACGCTGCCCGAGACCGACCCCGCCCGGCTGGGCGAGTGGTTCGTGGCGGCGGCCGACTCGGGGTCGCTGGAACGCTACCTGGAGACGTTCGCGCACACGGTCGCGGTGATGCAGACCGAGGCGGCGCTCTTCCGGGTGGCCCAGGAATGCGCGCTGGATCTCGCCGCCGACGGCGTCGTCTACGCCGAGGTGCGCTACGCGCCCGAGCAGCATCTGGAGCGCGGCCTGTCGCTCGATCAGGTGGTCGACGCCGTGCACGCCGGCTTCCGGGCGGGTTGCGCCGAGGCGGCCGCGCAGGGCCGGCCGATCCGGATCGGGACGCTGCTGACGGCCATGCGGCACGCCGCCCGGTCGCAGGAGATCGCCGAGCTGTCGGTGCGGTTCCGGGACTCGGGCGTGGTGGGCTTCGACATCGCCGGCGCCGAGGCCGGGTTCCCGCCCACCCGGCACCTGGACGCCTTCGAATATCTGCAGCGGGAGAACTTCCACTTCACCATCCACGCCGGCGAGGCGTTCGGGCTCCCGTCGATCTGGCAGGCGATCCAGTGGTGCGGCGCCGACCGGCTGGGGCACGGCGTACGGATCGTGGACGACATCACCGGCGCCGCCGCCCGACCGAGCCGCGCCACCGCGACGGGGGGCAGCGAGTCGGCTCCGCCCATGCTTGGGCGACTCGCTGCCTATGTGCGTGACAAGCGGATCCCGCTCGAGCTGTGCCCGTCCTCGAACGTGCAGACCGGGGCGGCCGCCTCGATCGCGGAGCATCCGATCGGGCTGCTGCACGATCTGCGCTTCCGTGTGACAGTCAACACAGACAACCGGTTGATGAGTGGCACCTCGATGTCCCGGGAGATGGCGCTGCTCGTCGAGGCGTTCGGCTGGGGCTGGGCGGAGCTGCAGTGGTTGACCATCAACGCGATGAAATCCGCCTTCATCCCGTACGACGAACGGCTCGCGATTATCACCGAAGTGATCAAGCCGGCGTACGCAAAAGTCTTGGGATGATGTCCGCTTTTTCGGATATAACCGACACGAACATACTTTCGGTCGGCGAAACTGCCGATTTGTCTCGCGGGCTCATCCGTTCGGTCAGATTGTTGTCTACAAAAACTGCACAATCGGGCATCTTGCCTTGCTCTCCGTCAGCGCACGAGCAATCGTCTGTGCTGCCACGATCCCCGTGGATCGGGCCGGACCGGCCTGAGCGAAGCCGTCGCTCAGCTGGCTGGATAGAGTGACTTTAGGAGAAGTAGTCATATACGAGCAGTGATGACCGACCGTTGATGTTCAACTCCGCGGGAGCAACATCGCATCACACAAACGGTCCGGGTCAGCCTGCTCTTTCTCTTTGACACTCGTCGTGATGGAATCTCGGGGGCCCGACGCAGCGGTTTGGCCGTGCGCCGTGCCCGGCTGGTCCGATGCCCGGGCCCGAAACAGGAGGACGGTGACGTGAGCAAGCGCCCCAAGCAGGCGAACGTGGTCATGTCGCGTCTCCGTCGACCCGCCGGTCGGCTGCGAGATCTCCCGATCTGGTCGAAGCTGGGTCTGATCATGCTGGTGCCGACGCTGGCGACGGTGATCGTCGGTGTCAACGGCTTGGTCGACCACATCAACCAGGCAAACAACGCCGAACGAACGCGCACCCTGTCGGTGCTGTCCCAGGCCGCTGGTGGCCTGGTCGACCACCTGCAGAACGAGCGCGCGTACGGCGTGATGATCTACACCAATCCGGCTGGCTCTGCGGGACGCGCGGCGGCGGTGAAGCTTTACAACGCCGAGCATGCGCAAGTGGACGCGGCCAAGGTGCCCTATGCGCAGCAGCGCGCCACGCTGAACGATCTGCCCGACAACGTCAACACCCTGCTGGTGCGGCTCGACCGCAACCTCGAGGAGTTGCCGGCAGTCCGCAGCCAGGTCGCAAACAACGGGCGCAGTGTCAAGGACGTCGAGCTGACCTACAAGCAGCTGATCGACGACCTGCTGAACGTGCGGGACGCGTCCGCGCAGCTCGCCAGCGACACGGCGCTCAGTGACCACCTGCGTGCGGTCGCCGCGGTCGCCCGGGCCAAGGACTACGTCGCCCAGCAGCGCGACGCCGGCCACGAGGTTCTCGGCGCGAAGGAGCTCACCCCGGCCCTGCGCCGTGACTTCCTGCTCGCCGAAACCGGTTTGTCGATCTCCGTCGACACCCTGAACCAGGTCGGTACCGACACGGAAAAGGCGTTGTTCGCCCGGGTCGTCTCCGGACCGTCGCTGCGTGCCGCCACCAACCTGACCGGCCCGCTGCAGGCGCTGCAAGGTTCGAACGTGAACCAGATCAGGTTCGACTCCGCCGCGTGGGAAACCGCGATGACCGGTTACAACCGGCTCTTCCGCGCGGTCGAGACCCGGATGGACACCGACATCGTCGCCTCGGCGACCGATATCCGTGACGACGTGAACCGACAGGTCTTCATCGAGACCAGCGTCCTGCTCGGCCTGCTGCTGCTCGCCATCGTCTTCGCCTGGCTGGTCGCCCGGTCGATGGCCCGGTCGCTGCGCGAGCTGCGCCAGGGCGCGCTCTCCGTCGCCCAGTACGGCCTGCCCCAGGCGGTCGAGCGGCTGAGAGATCCGGCGCTGACCAACTCGCTGACCCCGGCCCAGGTGGCCGACCAGGTCGCCGAGCCACTGCCGGTCCGCAGCCGGGACGAGTTCGGCCAGGTGACCGAGGCGTTCAACGCGGTCCACCTGGAAGCGGTCCGCACCGCGGCCGAGCAGGCCGCGCTGCGTTCCTCCGTCGCGACGATGTTCGTCAACCTGGCCCGCCGCTCGCAGATCCTGGTCGACCGGCTGATCGGCCACCTCGACCGGCTGGAGCGCGGCGAGGAGGACCCGGACCGGCTGGCCGAGCTGTTCCAGCTCGACCACCTGGCCACCCGGATGCGCCGCAACGACGAAAACCTGCTGGTTCTCGCCGGCGCCGACTCGACCCGCGTGCAGCGCGAGCCGGCCGCCCTGATCGACGTGCTCCGCGCCGCGCAGTCCGAGGTTGAGCACTACACGCGCATCGAGTTCGGCATGATCGACCGGGACATCGAGGTGTCGGCGCACGCCGTCAACGACATGGTCCACCTGGTCGCCGAGCTGTTCGACAACGCGACCGCGTTCTCGCCGCCCAACTCGACCGTTCTGGTCGAGGCCCGGCGGCTCGGCGACAGCGCCGTCCTCTCGGTCGAGGACCGTGGCATCGGCATCAGCCGGGAGCAGCTGCGCGACCTCAACGAGCGGCTGGCCAACCCGCCGATGGTGGACGTCGCCGTCTCCCGGATGATGGGCCTCGTGGTGGTCGCCCGGCTGGCCAACCGGCACAGTGTGTCGGTTGAGCTGCGCCCGGCCGACACCGAGCGCGGCACGGTCGCCGATGTCGGCCTGCCGATGGGCGTTCTGGTGCTCAACGGCAACGCTCGCCTGCAGCCCGGCACCACGACGTTCGGTGGTGGCGGCATCCAGGAGCGCTCGCCGTTCGCCGAGCCGCTCGCGCTGGAAAGCGGCAATGGCGGTTACTCGGGCGGTCGCCCGTTCGACCCCAACCCGCCGATGACCACCGGCGGCATGCTCGGCACCGGCGGTCGCGCCGTGCCGGCCTGGTCCGACCTGACCGGCGCGCCGACCAACGGCTTCGCCAACGGGTCGAACGGTGCCAACGGCGGCATGAACGGCAGCGGCCCGAACGGGTTCCGCGGCCCCCGCAGCAACGAGCAGATCCCGCCGATCCCGCAGAGCCCGGGCCCGCAGGGCATGGGCATGGGCATGGGTCAACGCGGAACAGGTCCGCAGAACTTCGCGGGTCCGGACGGGCTGCCGCGCCGTAACGGCGAGACGCACCGGCCCGACGCCGGAGCCGACAGCGGTGGCTTCGCGATCCCGCGTCAGCTGCCGTCCAACCCCGAGCACCAGGGCCGCCCGCCGTTCGTGCCGCCGGTGTCGGCACCGCCGGTGCCCCCGGTCTCGTCGGCCCCGCCGGTTTCCTCCGGCCCGCCCTACAACGGCCGCCCCGTGTCGTCGCCGCCCGTGCCCGATGCGCCGGTCTCGTCGGCGCCCACCTCGGCCCCGCCCACGCAGCCCGCACCGCCGGCCTGGCCGCCGGTCTCCGCGGACCGCAACGGCACGCCGACCGTGCCCGAGAGCCTGGCCGCCTCGCTCGACATGACGGCCGAGATCCCGCGGTATCGCACCAACACCGGCTCGCCGTCGCGCGCCGGCGGTGCCCAGCCGGCGCAGAACCGTCCGCAGACCGACGCCGAGCGTTCGGCAGCGGCCGCCGCGGCAGCGCACGAGGCTGCCGCCGCACAGGCTGCCGCCGCTCAGGCGACCGCCGCCCAGCAGATCGCGGCCGCCCAGGCCGCGGCCCGCCAGCGGCAGGCCGAGAACGGCACGCAGTACGCGGACGAGACGATGGAGCTGCCGATCTTCCGGGAGCTCGAGTCGGCCTGGTTCACCACGACCAACACGCCGAACACGGCCCCCACGGCGGCCGTTCCGGCTGCGGCTCCAGCGGCTGCCCCGGCTCCGGCCGCGCAGCCCGAGATCAACGACGACCTGATCACGACCCAGCGGTTCTCCACCGCCGAGCCGACCCGGCCGCCGACCGTGCCGCAGCAGGCGGGGCCGTCCGAGCCCGGCGGCGGCGATCGCCGGCTGGATCTCGACCGGGATACGGCCTCCGTCGGCGCGGCCGCGTCGAACGGCGCGGCCAACGGAAACGGCGGCGGAAACGGGAGCAACCCGTGGCACACCGCCGCCGACGAGGGTTGGCAGGCCGCCCGTGCGGCCTCCGAGGTTCCCGTCGACACCACCACGACCGCCGGCCTGCCGAAGCGCACGCCGATGGCCCAGCTCGTCCCCGGCGGAGTCGACCGGGGCGGTAACTCCGTCCAACGCCGTACCCCTGAAGCGGTTCGCGGTCTACTGTCCGCGTACCACCGCGGTGTGCAGCGTGGCCGCCAATCGACCAACCCGGAGGAGACTTCGGGCGGGCAGCAGTCTGGCAAGGAGCATGAGGCATGACATCAACGCAGGATCTCGGTTGGCTGCTTGCCAACTTCGCCGACCGCGTCCCTGGAGTCGCGCACGCGATCGCGGTATCCGCCGACGGTCTGCTTCTTGCGGCCTCGCGGGATCTTCCGCGCGACCGTGCCGACCAGTTGGCGGCCATCGCCTCCGGGCTGGTCAGCCTCACCCAGGGCGCCGCGCGGTGCTTCGAGGGCGGGGCTGTCCTTCAGACGGTCGTCGAGATGGACAACGGGTTCCTGTTCCTGATGTCGATCTCTGACGGCTCGTCGTTCGCCGTGCTCGCGGCGCGCAGCTGCGACGTCGGGCAGGTCGGCTACGAGATGGCCCTCCTGGTCGACCGGGTGGGCGAGGCGCTGACGCCGGCGCCGCGTTCCGCGGCCGGAGTGCTCGGCTGAACGGACAGTATCCGTTCTTTAACGGATGACTGTCCAAGATATGAATAACAAGAGACACTTCTAGGGGCCGAGGGATGAGGTGAGCGGTGACGATGCCCGAACGCGATGAGCCGACTGGCGCGCTGGTCAGACCGTACGCCGTAACCCGCGGCCGGACCCGGCCCAAGCTGGAGATAGCGCTCGAAGCGCTCGTAGAGACGACCGTCCGTGGCCGTGGTACTGGTATCGGCAGAGGCGGCGGTAGCGAACATCAGTACATCGCGGCGATGTGCGACGGCGGCAGAGTTCAGTCGCTGGCCGAGATTGCCGCACGCATGCAACTGCCGCTCGGTGTGGCTCGGGTGATCGTCGCCGACATGGCCTCCGATGGCCTGGTGGCGGTCTATGAGCCGACGTCGCTGGAGGATGAGACCGATGCGGTGGGCACGGAATTGCTGGAGAGGGTGCTGAGTGGACTACGCAGGCTCTGACATGGCGCACCGCCCTACTGCAGGGCGCGTGACATCGGCGAAGATTGTCATCGCCGGTGGGTTCGGCGTCGGTAAGACGACGCTGGTGGGGTCGGTCTCTGAGATCACCCCACTGACCACCGAGGCGATCATGACCTCCGCTGGTGTGGGTGTCGACGACAACCGGCAAGTGCCGGGCAAGACGACGACCACGGTGGCGATGGACTTCGGCCGGATCAGCATCGACCGAGACTTGATCCTTTATCTGTTCGGCACGCCGGGCCAGACGCGTTTCTGGTTCATGTGGGACGAATTGGTGCGGGGCGCCATCGGCGCAGTGGTCATGGTCGACACGCGGCGGCTGGCTGACTGTTTCGCCGCGATCGACTTTTTCGAGCACCGCCGCCTGCCCTACCTGGTGGCGATCAACTGCTTCGACGGCATGCAGTATCACAACGCCCAGGACGTCCGGGACGCGCTCGCGATCTCGAACGAGGTCCCGGTCGTGAGCTGCGACGCCCGTAACCGAGAGTCGACGAAGAATGTACTGATCTCGCTGGTCGAGTACGTTCTGACCATGCGTCGCTCGCGCGCGGTAGCCCCGGCCTGACTTAACGTCGAAGCCCCGCTCCGGCCGACCGGAGCGGGGCTTCTGCGTGTCCAAAACCGCGCCAGGCGGCCACGGCGCCGCATGCTGGGTGTCGTAGGGTCGCAGGCATGCCTGACGCTGTCGTGATTCCCGGCGGGCGGTTCGGCCCGGCGGCCGGATTGCTCATGTACGCGGGGGCCGCGGCCGAACTGCGTGGCGCGACGGTGCACCGGCATACGTGGTCGGGGCAGCCGCCGGGGCCGTTCGAGGCCACCGCCGAGGGCTGGGTGTCCGGCGACGTCACCCCGCTGCTGGGCAGGCTTGGCGGGCGTCCCCTGCTGATCGCCAAGTCGCTCGGCACGTACGCGGCGAGCGTGGCCGCCGAGCGCTCCCTGCCCGCGGTGTGGCTCACTCCATTGCTGACCCGGCCGTCGGTTTCCGGGGCGCTGGCTTGCGCGACCGCGCCGTTCCTGCTCGTCGGCGGGACCGCCGACGAATACTGGGACGCTGCCCTGGCACGCCGGCTATCCCCGCACGTCCTGGAGGTCGAGGGCGCCGACCACGGCATGTACGTGCCCGGCCCGCTCACCGATTCAATCGAGGTCCTCGCTCGAGTGGTCGTCGCCATCCAGGAATTCCTCACCGCGATCTCCTGGCCAAGCTGACCTGTTTCAGCCCGTTCGGCCGGCGCGGTTCTGGAAGACGGCGAGTCGCATTCTTGGCGGCGCTCTCACGGCGGACCTTGTCGCGTTCTGCCGGTGACCAGGACCGTGAAGAACGATTGACCCGCAAGGCCCTCGGTGACTGGTGGCGAGCACGCCACAGAAACGGCCGCACCCCGGCAAGGGATGCGGCCGTCGGCGAACAAGTCCGCTAGCTGCTGCGGTAGCCCGCGTTGTTGTTGTACGGCTCGGGCTCGGCCTGGCCGTCGCGGCTGAAGTCCCAGCCGCCGGCCGCCTCACGGCCCGGCCGGCCGCCGATGGCGTAACCGCCGATCTCCTGGCCTCGACGCCAACCGCGGAAGTAGCCCGTGGTGTGTGCGGCGATGCTGGCCGCATCGCGGACGATCCGTAGCGGACGCTCCTCGCGGAGCGGGCTTCCAGGGACCAGATTTGCCTGGGGGACGCGTTTGGGTAGGCCGGCCGAGGTTTCGGCGGCCACGGACGGGCTCGCGGCCTTTTCCGCGGCACGCCAGCCGGTGTCCGCCGGGTTGGCCCAGTCCATCTCGGGTGTTTCTTCGTCGTGGCCGGTGAACCACGCCGACCGGGCCGCCGCGAAGATCAGCAGGTCGCCGTCGCCCTCGGCCGGAACCGGCGGCGTGGTGCTGCGGTCTAGTGCGGTGAGCGTCGTGCGCCGCGGCATGCTGCGCCCGTTGCGACTGCCGTTGCGGTCGGCACCGTCGACCAGCCGCAGCGGCGGGGGCTCGGACAGGCTGCCGAGGTCGGTGCCGCGGTCCAGGCCCATGCCGAGCTGAGACTCGACCAGGCGCAGCGCCGGAGGCTCCTTGGGTAGATCGTCTGACTGCCAGGGCGGGCGGACCCGGCCGTCGGGCGGAGCACTTGTGCTCGCGGCCGGCACCTGCGCGCGGTCGTCGGCGTTGACCAGTGGCCAGTTCGCCCGGGAACCGGGCTCGGCCGCGGGCGGTGCGCTCTGTGCCGGGCGCTGGCCCGGCAGGAAGCGCTGGTCTTGGAGCGACGGCTGCGTCGACATGGGCAGCGAGTAGTCGGTCGCACCGTTGGCCGCGGGCTGGGCACCGCGCGTGTTCGGCCGGGGTGGGATCACTGTGCGCTGGCGCTCGGCGCGGGCGCTGTTGATCGCGGCGTTCGTCAGAGTCGGCCGGAACGGCTGACCCGAATCGACCGGCGGCACCGGGCGCGCACCGGGCACGATCGGGGTCATGCCGGGCGGAGGCGGCGGCACCGAGACCGGGCGATTGCCGGGACCGGCGGGGGTGCGGGTCGGTAGCCCCGCAGCGGCGGCCGGGGCGACCGGAGGCGGGGCGACCGGGCGCGGCGCCAGCGGCGGCGGCATGATCGGCTCGGGCGCCACGGGGGGTGAGGTCAACGCGCGTGGGGTGACCGGGGCGCTGCCGGCCGCAGCCGGCTCCGGGCGACCGCGGCGGCCGATCCGGGTGCCGGTGTCGCTGGGGCGCAGCCGGGTGCCGGTGTCGCCCGGACGCAGCCGAGTGCCTGTGTCGCTCGGACGCAGCTTGGTACCGGTGTCGCCCGGACGGGTTAGCCGGGTGCCGCTTTCGGCCGCACGGGCCGACTGCTGCTCGGCCGCCGGCTCGGGGGCGCGGCGGGAGCCCGCCGTGCGTCGCCCGGTGCCGAACGAACTCGACTGCGGGGTGGCCCGGGCGGCCAGGGTGCCGACCAAAGCCTCACAGGCGGCGTCGCACGAGCGGACCGCGCCGATCGCGTGCCGCACGGTGTCGGCGGCGGCCGGGGACAGCGACTTGTTGACGCCACCGCGGCGCGGTGACTCGCTGATCGCCACGACCAGCGCGGTGACAGCGGCGGCGACCTGATCCTCGGTGCCCGCGCCGGCGCGGGTCAGCTCGACCGCGATTTCCTCGGCCATCGTCTCGGCCTCGCTGCCGCGGCTGGTGAGCCGGCCGGGCTCGGGCAGGGCGTCGAGGACGGCCAGTGCGAGCGGGTGGGCCGGGTCGGGGTAGGCCCGAAGCGCAGCGGGATAGAGCTCGCGCAGCACCTCGCGCAGGGCGACGGCGGCGCCGTGCCGGCCGGTGAGCATTGCCACATGGGCGGCCAGGACCGGCTTGTAGCTGACCAGCTCGCGCGGAGCCGGGAGAGTGACGGCGACGAGCGCACCGGCCTGCAACGCCCGGGCCAGGCCGGCGGCCCGGCGAGCGGCCTGCGGGGCCTGCATTTCGTCGATGGAGTCGTCGTCGGCGAACCGCTCGGCGAAATCGTCGGCGGAGTCGTCGTCGGCCACAACTAGCGGGCGACCCGCCGCGGTCAACAGCGAGGTGACCAGATGATCGTCGCTGTCAGCGGCGATCGCGGCCTCGGCGAAACCACTCGTCCGTTCCACGAGCAGCGTTCCCAGCTGGGCATACCCGGCCGGGTCGTCGCTGATCTCGTGGACCCCGAGCAGTCGCCCTGCGTCGTCCACCACGGCGATGGTCAGCTGCGATCCGGCCGAAGCCGAACGCACCGATTCATCAGCCGACGCCAGACCGCAGTACACGCGCACGAGCGCCACGGCGTCGTCCTCCTCCCCGGGACTGCTGTCGTGTGCCA
>Ga0307515_10018951_pt1 | contig 12421 bp, 1 predicted proteins | sample 17_EM_MG_FD_194513 | JGI IMG/M metagenome (GOLD analysis project Ga0307515, IMG submission 194513) | Populus trichocarpa ectomycorrhiza microbial communities from riparian zone in the Pacific Northwest, United States - 17_EM | ecosystem: Host-associated > Plants > Roots > Unclassified | place...
AACCACTGATCAGTGTTGGTATTACTAGGGATACCTATTCGAATAGGCCAGGATCGTAGTTAAACAGTCTGTGCTGGTTGATACGATGGTTGATGCTTTTTGATTGGAATGAGGAAGGGCGAGGAGCTTAAGACTCCTCGCCACGCTAGTGCCGCGGCGTCACGTGACGACCGCTTGCCTCATTCCCGATAAATTCTTCTCCTTCCAAGCAAATACCTATAAGATAATATTACTATTAACTATAATAAATAAAGCCAGATTGCTAGTAAAATCCACCACCTTATCCTTTTATATTACTATTTTAGCAGTAATAAAGTTATAGCCAAGTTGGGTAGATAAAGAGGCTATAGGTTTTTAAGACTTTTACTTTAGCAGTATAATAACTATAGGAGCACCCTAATACTATTATATTAGGTAGCCTAACCAAATCGCTACAATATTGTATTTAGGCTTTTACCAGCATAATAACCGTAAATAATAGAATGGATAATATCCAAAATATCCATACTATAGGCTAGGGTGTTTAATATAATAAGAATATAGATAGGCAAGTCTTCTATATAGAAAATTTAATACTCTTTACTCTTATTACACTTAGATAATATTATATAATAACTCTATACTGCTATTTTAGCCTATTTAATTATATAGCCCTTAGTTATAAGCTATAAATAGATAGTATTTATATACCTATAGATATTATTTTTAGTATAAAGAAAGATAATTGTCTTAGGAATTAATTTAGAACTTAGAATCCTTTATCCCTTTAGCTATAGAGAACCTCCTACTAGATTTTAGATTCGCCTAACTAATTAATAAATAGAGGTAGCGGATATTTCATTAAAAGATGTGGATATCTTACTAGGCGTTATAGGCGTTTAGCTAGATAATATAGATATTTTACTAGAACTTGCAAATATTTAGCTAAGGGTTATAAATATATAATTCTCCTCTACTATAAGGGATATTATTGCAATTACCTTGGGTTGCCCTTAGAGCAACCCCCAAACGCCCCTTAAATAGTTGCCGGTTATATACTAGAGGCATATACCTATAGTATATAGTCTTTATAATCCTAAAGGCCTTACTTCCTTAAGGATTTGTCTCCTCTATAATTTATCTATTTCTATAATCATACCTTATAGCCCCCTATCTATAAAGTCCCCTTATATTTAAATCCTTCCTACTCTATTTAAAAGGGCAGCTAGCTTAAAAACTCGATTATTAATTTATACCTTTTATTTATATCCACTATCCTCCCTTAAAATTTTTATAATAACCTATACGGAAACTCTACGTACACTTTATAGAAAGCCGTTGCGCTAAGGTAAAAAGGTCCCTTTAATAGTAAAAGATTGTAATAATATAAACCTCTAGGTAAAACAGCTAAATAAGCCCTAATACCTAGATATACTAAGAGCTTAAAGACTCTTATATACCTATAGTTATTACTAAAAAATATATAGATACCCTCTATAACAGTTATAACGCCGCCAAAAAGTAACTAGAACCCCTTTAGCCCTACCTAGGCTAATTAGAAGATTAAGCGCTAGAGGTAATCCTAAGATCTTCCCTTAAGCTAGAAATGCTAGGGAAATATATTAATATATTTAACTAGGGACCTAACTAAAACCCTTCCGGAAGACCACCAACCTATAATTAGTATAGTAGTAGTATATAAACTGCTTATAAGCTAAGCGGGGCTACCCCTTATAATCTAACCTAAATACTAACTTAAGACCTAAGGCTTATTAGGAAATCCGCACTAGTTATAAGTGCTAATACTACCTCTATAGCTGGAGCTTCCTTAGGCCTAAGTTTAGAAAGTCAAGAGCCTTATACTAATCTCCTTTAAGATAGATATTAAAAAGCTATTATAAGGCTTTTAGAAGCTATATAGGAGAAAGCTACTAATAAATATATTAGAACTCTTTAAAGGTAAATCCAGATCTAATAGGGTTTAATTTAGGCTAGATAAATTATTTTATAGCCTAGTTAAGGCTAAGGGCTTTTTATAGGTTATTTAGTATCTACTTAAGGAGTTATAGAAGACTTAGGTGGGTATTTATATAATAAATAGAAAAAGAATATAGACTAACTAGCTAAGACCTTTAGTAGCCTAGAACTTCGTTATAAAACTAGCGCCTAGTATTTAAATAATTAGATTTATAAGGTAGATAACTTCTTTAAGATACTAATAATATAAGATAATACTAAAGAACGTATATAGTGGATTATTAGCAAGATTAAAGACTAATTGCTAAACTAGATTGTGCTTAATTAACTTAATAAAGGGCAAATTACTATATAGCTATAGCTATAGACCTTTATAAAGGGTTAGACCTAAGATCTATATATTATATAATATAATAATATAAAATAATCCTAGAATAGTATATAGCTAGACTGTTAAAACTTCTGCCAGTTTATAAACTTTATAGAAACTTATACTTAATAGATATATCTAAAGCCCTTTAAAAAATAAATTAAGATAGTAGCGTCTATAAAAAGGAGAAGATTGGAATTATCTAGGCTAGAATTAAGCTAGTAATTTATAATAAAATTAAGCGCGTAGGAGCCCTACTGTAGATTACTATATATACTAATTTCAAATAAGCGGTTCTAAACGCTAAGGATATAGTAAGGAACTAAACCTTTTTTAGTAAGTAGCTAGGGGGTAATTAAAAGTATAGGCACTTTAATAATAATATAGGGCAGGCCTAAGCTTTAAAAGAACTATTCTTAAGGAAAACTTTAGAAGGTTTAAAGTTAAGGGGCCTAAATAATAGGAGAGACTCCTAAGGCTAACCTAATATCCGTCCAGCACCCTTATGGAAACACCCTAAAAAGCTAAAAGGAAATTTCCTTAAAGGTAAATTTTGTTAGAAGAATAAGTAGGGTAAATGTACTAATAATCTAAAAGAAGAGAGGCCCTAATTATAGATATTTCCTAGCTATAACTAGGGCAAGATATAAAAGGAAAGACCTTCTATATTACTGTTAAGCTAAAAATAACACTCCCTATAGGTAAGATGTATTAGTTCTAAGCACTATATAATAGCGGCGCCGAAATTAATTTTATAAAAGAGTATAAACGTATCCTATTACTAAGGTCGCGGAAACCTATTATAGGCTTTCTAGATAAGTATTAGATTAAACTATATAGTGCCTATAAGCTTATAGTGTTAATAGCTAATATATATAACCACACTAAAGTAGTTAGCCCACAACCCTTCTAGGCGGCTAACTTTATAGATTATAACTTTATCCTTAAATACCCTTAGCTTATAAAAGTAGATTTTAAGATACGCTTTAAGATAAGAGCCTTTAAATAGTGGAATAATAAAGAATTAGAAGGGTGTATATTATTAATAAGCCTAGAAGATATCTTAAGGAATATAGCCCTAAGTAAAATAGTATACGCTCTATACCTAAAAGAGTATTAGATTTAACCCCTATTTTATAGCAAGATAGGTATAAAGCCTAGTATAGGTAATAACCCTTTTATAATAAATACCCTATATAGAACTGCTAAATAAGTTATAGAGAATTATAGAGAGGCGGCGATCTTAAGGATCTTATAAGATACTTTAACCGCTATAGGTTGCTTTAGCTTAAGTAATACGTAGAGAGTATACTATAGCACCTTAAACGTTATATTAAAGAATTATCTACCCTTTACTAGCTACTATATATAATGGTTTAACATATAGTGGCAACTATATATAAATAACTACTATAGCGCGCAACGCTGCCTATAAGTATTCTAAGGGAGCTTTAGGGCCTACCTAATAATAATATAGAGGACAAATATAGCCCTAATCTGTTTAATATCCTTTTAGGCCTAAGGGACTTACTAAGGGTATTTTTAGGTAGGTGGGCTAAAGCCCTTATATAGAACTCAGAATATAATTATATATTTAATCTAGAAGAAGGTAAATAGCCACTAAACCTTTTTATCTATAACCTCTCTTATAAAGAGCTTAAGATCCTATAGAAGTACCTTAATAGTTTACTAAAAAAGGGATAAATCCGGCTTAATAAGTTACTAATAGGTATATTAGTTCTCTTTATCCTAAAACTAGATAAAACTGTAAGGCTATATATAGACTATTACAGTTTTAATAAAATTACAATTAAGAACCATTACCTATTACTACTAGTTAGTAAAATACTAGGTTAACTATCTAGGGCGAAGATCTTTATAAAGCTGGATTTATAAGACGCCTATTATAGGCTCTATATTAAAAGGGGGGATAAATAGAAGATCGCTTTTAAGACCCAATACGGCCACTTTAAGTATCTAATAATGCCTTTTAGGCCAGTTAATACGCCTATAATATTCCAATTATATATTTATAGAACCTTAAGGGGACTAGTTAACTGTATATATATTATCTACTTAGATAATATTTTAATCTATTTAGAAGATAAGGATTAGTATAAGTAATATGTCCGCGAAGTGCTGGAACGTTTGGATAATTAGGGCCTCTACGCTAAAGCATTAAAGTATATCTTTAATACTAAGTAGGTTAAGCTCCTAGGCTATATTATAATACCTATAGGCATAGTTATAGACCTAGTAATAGTATAGATAATTTAAGAGTGGCCGGAGCCAAAGAGCTAATAAGATATTTAAGTATTCCTAGGCTTTGCCAATTTCTATAGGCGCTTTATTTATAACTACTTATATATTACCTAGTACTATAGGAGGGTACAGTGTCTCCTAGATAGAAAGCCACAGGGTAGGCAGTTAGTTAGCTAGTTATAATTAGTTAGTAGGAAAGCTGTCGGTAAGAAGAGAAAAAAAGAGTGTATAAGAAGAAGAGACTATCTATCCGTTATGCCTATTAGAGTTATTAAAGACTCTAGGGCCGTAGGCCAATCTATATATCTACGGAAGGTCTATATTCTCCCAAAACTATACTTAAACTAAATATTAAATCTAGTGGGCCAATTTACCCCACTATAGTGCCTATTTAAATATATTATAGAAGCCATTTAAGACCTAGCCTAAGGAGTAAAAAGCTTAAAGATAGGGAGTGAGAAAACTAAAAAAGGACTAACTAAATAGTATAAACTATAGGTATGGCCTAGAAAGGTTTAGGAAGCCTTTTAGAAACTACATATAAAGCTTATAGAAACTTTATTACTGCGGTATTTTAACCTAGATTAGCTATAAATAATAATTGCTAATATATTAAATGTTACCCTTATTAGTATCCTACTATAACCTAATAGGTATCTAGATGCTATCTAGCTCTACTAAAGACTAGTAGTATTTTATAGTAGAAAATTCTAAAGGCCTAAAGTTAGGTATTATATCTATAATAAGGAACTGTTAGCTATAGTTAACTACTTTAATAGTGGCGATATTACCTTAAGCACGCAAGCTATACCACTTATATACTCTTAAATTATTATAATTTACGCTGCTTTATAACTATAAAGGAGCTTATACCTTAATAGGCTAGATAGGTAGAGAAGCTTATATAATTTAATTTTAAGATTAAATATAAACTAGGGAAAAGTAACCCTACTTATAGACTGTTATAATGGCTAGACTATACTAAAGGCTTTAAAACGGGAGAAGAAAAGTAGATAATAGATATCTTACTCCCTTTATTATAGAACAAGCTCTAGGTATAAGGTGCTTAAGCATCTATAGCTCTATATATTAAGTCTTAGATAGTATAAACCCTATTAGTCTCTATTAATATTTTAGCTAGTACTTAGTCTATTACTATTAAGGGTCTAAATATACCTAAATAGGACGTCTTTAATATATTCTTAGAACCTAGTAATATATTACCTCTAATTGCTAAGCTATCCTTTTAAACTAATAATAAAGCTATAAAGTAATTGGAACTTAGAGCCCTATAATAACTAAAGAACTTTAACCTCGTAGTGGCCTTCTTAATATATATACATTAAGAGGTTGCAAGATCTATAATACTATTTAGTCTTATACTTAAAGTAGTATAAAATAAAATAGCTTTTACCCGGAAAAGATTTAAAAAGTTAACGGATTTTATCTATAAGATATAGTGGAGGGACGCCTTTTATACTATTTTTAATATAAAGGAAAGGGAGCTGCTAGGTATTATTATTAAGAACTAGATCTAATAGGCCTACTATATAAATATAACAAGGTTTAGGTGCTATAAGAAGTAAATCTATAATAGGAGATTCTTATAAAGAATTATAATAGTTCTTTAGGCAGCTACTATAGTTAAGCTAAAAATAGTAGAATCATTTTAACGCAAATACCATTAGCTAAAACCTAATTAGAAAACAAAGGAGTATATTAGCTATTATAAAAAGTATTAAGTATATAAAATCTAAAGGCATAAGCAATAGGGTTTACTTAAATTGGCTTCTTTTATTAGCGAACTATAGTAATATTACGCTATAGATTTTATTACAGATCTCTTACTATTTAAAGATAAGTAAGAATAAACATACGATTTAGTCCTTATACTTATTAATATTATTACTAATAGGGGAAGTATCTTTATAAGCCAGTACTGGTTAAATCCATGCTTTTATTTAAAGATAGAGCACTATTATAGTATAGCTTTCTATTTATAAATAGACGGGTAAATAGAACGCTAGAACTAGAAACTGGAATCTTACCTATAAATATATTTAAACTACTAGCAAGATAATTAGTATAAGCTACTTCCGTGTATAGAGTACACTTATAATTTAAAGCAATATTTATTATATTAGTATATACTAATCCAGATTGCCTATAGCGTCTAACTATTTAGGTTTAATAGTATATCTTTTTTTAATCCGTTGTATTATACTATATACAATACTGCGCATGCAGCCTCTAAGCTATAACGCTATAGTTCTATATATAAAAATCTTTTCTAGGCAGCTTAATATGTACTAGTAGCTATGTCCTAATAGTTTATAAACCCCTAAGGGTTTATAGCTCCTTAGTAAGATACTAATTTACTACAACTACTAGGGAATAAGAAAATAGTAGGAAAAACTATAGAAAATCCTAACACTTATCCCTATCCTTTTGCAATTTATTTCTAATTTTTTACTCTCTATTATCTCTTTACTAAGAGCCTAGTAGGAGCTACCTCCTTCTAGGGTCCTATTTGTTTTGTCTATTCTTCTATGGAACCTTCTACGCTAGCACTACGTACCATATACTAGTTTAGCTGCTTTAAGAGTCTTATAGTCTTTATTATTAGCAAAGTGTTTTCCCTTACAATTAATGCAAAGAGAGGTAGTGTGCTTATAAGGCTTGCCCATTGTTATATAGGTAGGACAGCAATAGTCTTTAGATAAATATATAGCCGCATAAAATTTATAAGCCCTAGTAGAGCACCTATCTCCTATATGGCCAAATTTTTAGTAGCTAGTACACTGCGTAGTAGGAGAGACTTTTAGGTATTTTACTACCTTAGTGGCTGTACCTGTAATTAGAATCTCTTTTTGCTTAAGAATTTCTTATCTTTTTTCCTTATTCTTTACTGTAAAAACTATAGAACCAAATCTAGTTTATAAATTATGTCTTTTTATACTAAATAAGATCTATCTAGATAGTCCTTATATCCCTATAGAATTAAAGGTCTCAATTCCTTTTTTTTAGAAGCCTAAAGCCTCCTTCTCCCAGGAAAAGTAGGGTAGGAACTCTATAGGCTATAACTTAAACCTATAGTTCTAGTTTTTGTTCTCTTTAAAAGTAAAGTAGTTATACCAGATTTCCTTATATTTGACTAGGAAATCTACATTATACTCTTCTATAGTTGTAAGGAGAATATTTTGTTTTCCTTTAGTTCTAGTTATAGACCCTAGAACTAGCCTTTCTACTATTAGTTTTGATGTAAATAATTAATTAACTTTGTTTCGTATAGAGAAGGTATCTAAAGGTTAGTTCTTTTAGTCTGTAATTAGAACTAGCTTCCTTTTTTATAGCTGCTTTTTCTTACTTCTAGTAAAAGTAGAAGGGGTAGGAGATAGTAGTGATAAGGAATAGGGTAGAAAGGACAAAGAAGGGAGGTTCTTCTTTAGCCTTTCTATATAGGTTTTCTTAGTAGGACCTACCTTCTTACGGAGAGCTCTTACTTCTTCGACTAGTCCTTGTAAGACATCCCCCACCTTTTCTTTTCCTTTTATAAAGAGATTTTCTCCTACTAGAATACTCTGTGTATAGTCCTTTAGCTATTTAACTTGTTCTTTTTTTCTTCTTTTTCTAGCCCTTTATAGGCCTAGATTAGGCTTTCTAGAGCCTTTTATAGGTGTTATTCTAGAGAGAGGGGAGGAAAAGGTATACTAGGTATACTAGCCGTAATAGGCATAAGTTTTATTGTCTTTTTTTGGGTTTTTGGTTTTGGTTTTGGTTTTCGTTTTCGCTTTTAGAAGAAGACTAAGGATATCCTTTTTTTTCTCCTATCCTAAATGGGCCAGAAGGAGGAGAGATCTTAAATGAGTTAAGAGTAGGAATAGGAGTAAATAAAGACCTATTACTACTTTTTTCTATAGGAGGTTTTTTAGGCCTATTAGGCCTTGACTTTGGCATCTTATAGGGGGGTATTTCCTAGTTTTTGCAGTAGATAATAACCTCTTTAAGTTTCTTATCTCCTAGTCCTAGAGGTAAAAAAACTAGGCAAAAAGCCTTACTAGTTTTTACTATGCTTCTATACCCTTTCTCCTTACTAATCCTACTAGAAGATTTCTTAAGAGATTAGGCTAGAAGGTGGCAGAAAAACTAGCAAAAAAAGACTAGTATAGTTATTTTCTTTTTCTATTAGAAGTAGAAAAACTACTAAAAAAAGGACTTGTTAGGCTTTTGCTAGCAAAAAAGCCCTAAAGGCAATCCTCCTCTTACTAAAGAAAATCTAACTAAAGGAGATATAGAAAAGTACCTACACCCCTATTTTTATTAGGCTTTTACTTTTATAAAAGAAAAACCTAGGAAAAGTCTTTTTTTTAGAGTTCCTATCCCTGTCTTGCCTATTTCGCTTATAAGCTAGAACTACCCCTTTAAAAAACTTTTCTTAAAGGTAAAGGGGGTAAAAAGGCAAATGAATCCACCCCTAGCTTGCTAGGCAGTAGGAATTAGGTCTTGAAAGTCGGAGAATCAATTGTTTTTAATAGGAAGATAGGTATGCGTAAGTTTTAAGGTGTGGCGCTACCTTTTGGTAAGTTGCATGTATAGTAAAAGGTATAGTATACCTAGCAATTACTAGCTAAAGCCGTATAATTAATTATAGGATTCTATTAGGGAGTTTAAGGATATCTACTAAAGAGTATAAGGGTACCTTTAAAAATAGGAGGAGTAATAAAAGTATACGAAGTAGAGCCTATAAGATGCCTAAGAGTAGTAAAAACTTTAGTATAACTATAAACACTAGAATAAGCATTTTAGAGTAGCGATAAGGTTCTATTATATTTAATAAATATTAAGACCTATTTACTATTAAAGAAGCTTAATATAAAATACCTAGGTCCTTTTTAAATTAGGGAATAAATTAATAAGCTAGCCTACTATCTCTAACTACCCCCATTTATAGCCTATATATATTTAGTGTTTTATATAAACCTACTAGAGCTATAGTATAAACTCCTACTAGAAAAGAACTTCCGTCTATACCTAATTAAATATCCTTAAGTAATAGGCGAGCGGTATAAGGTTAAAGCTATACTACGCTATAAGTTTGTTAAAATAAGCTTTAATATAAAGTTAAATAGCTAGGCTAGCCCGCTAAGGACTCTATATAGGAACTAGAGGATTACCTTAACTATTATAAAGATATTCTAAAGGAATATTAGGACTAAGGTCTATAATCTATAAATTATAGTAAGCGCTCTAATATTATAGTAGCATCGCAACTATAAGAGTATATATATTAGATCCCGCCGCGCTTGCAAACAAGTTCACAAGCACTCCGTGTCTTTTTGGCCGAATGGCGACGTTGGGGCAGGAAATGTTACAGCAACCTATAAAGAAAGCTTATAGTAGGCCGTAAGAGGCCCTAAAGAGTAAATAGATTAAATTAGATATGGAATAAATAGGCTCTAAAAACTATAAGGATTAAGGCTATAGCCTACTATAAAATAGGTTCTTAGCCTTTTTACGTATATAGTATAGAATTAATAGAGTATTTTACTAGAATTGTATGCCCATTAATTAATCTATACTAAGAATATTATTTTTAGGGCTTATAGGCCCTTTCTAAAAGCCTTATAAGGCCCTTAATTACTACTATATATAAGAACAAATCCTAAATGCCTAATCTAAAAAGCTACTATACCTTATCCTTAGGATTAGGATTAGTATATTGGCTACTAAGTAATAGCTAATAGAAATAAGATCCCTTTATAGAGGTATAAGTGTGTATAAAAACAGGGGTAAGATAATAAAGTATAGCTAAAGTAGAGATTCTTAAGTGCTTAATACTAATACCAATAAAGCTCTTAAGGCGTAAGCTTATAGTTAATAAAGGTACGCTTAAGCCTAAAATAAATAGAGATATTAGCTAGCTAGTATAGTCCAGAACTACTAGGACCTTACTATAGTAGCTATTAGTTACCTATTTACTAAGTACCTAAAGGGTAACCTACTTAATAACGTATTATATTATACTCTTTTAAAACTTAACGCGTATATATAAACTCTTTCCTATAGTAGACAGTAACCTTTTTCTTATTACCCCTATCCTTTACCCTATTCTTAGTATACTAGCCTTACTCTTATATTAGGCGTTACTAGCTAGCTTACTAAAAGTTATAGGTAGTATAAATAGCTATAGTATAATCTTAAATTCAACTTAGATATTTAGTATTGGCGCTAAAATAGAAAAGAGCCTAGGCGATATAATAGTTAAAGATATTAAAGAAATGTTGCTACTTAGGCCTAGGCTATTAAAGCTTAAAAGTTAGTAATAGAAATCTATTAAGAACAAAAAAGTTTACCTTAATATAATTACCGCTCTTAATATGTATATGTTAATTATAAGGACTAAAGGCATTAAATCTTATATAGTAGATCTTATTATAAGTCTTTAGAATCCTTTTATTAGATTTTTGGTTTTTTCCCTAAAAAAATATATAGGCAAAATTATTTAGGTAGGACTAGTACTATTTATAGGCTAGCAGAGGTTAAAGTTCTATATATAAATGTAAGGCTATAATATAATATAGAATTAGCTTAAAAGAGCAGTTAATAAAAGATTAAAAGAGTATATTAAATTAATAATAGAAAGAAGAAAATCTTAATAATATATTAAAGATACGTCCAAAATTGGACAAAGGTTAATAATGGGAAGTAAGGTATTAAGGAAAAGGATTAAGTTTAATAAGTAAGGTATCTCTATACTTTACCTTTTAATACCCTTTTAGCGTATAGCTATAACCTTGCTAATATATCTCTGTTATAATAGCGTAATTTAGAAGAAAGAAAATATATGTATAAGTTATTTAGCTATTACTTTCTTATAAAAACTAATTACGCCGCAGGGGAAGGTAATTAAGACGTTAATTAAAGATGTATATAGGTTAAATTATACCTAAATAATATTATAGACGTTTTTAATCATTGTATAATAGCTATAGGTGCTATTATAAAGTGTCCCTTCTATTTACTAAGTAGTAGATCTATACTAACTATATAGTATAGAACTACTAGATTTAAAAGTATATATACTTAATCCTAAAAATATATCTCTTTAACTAACTAATTAATAATTTAACTATATTTAATAGCTTAAAGATAAATATAGGAGTAATATATTAGTATACAGGGGATTATAAGAAAGGATAATAAGAAAGAATTGGCTATATCTTAATAGTTAAAGATAATGGCAAGCTAAGGCTCTATATATTAAATCCTATACTAAAAGGTTCTATAGAACTATACTAGAACACTAAATTACCTATAATACTTATAATTGATTATAAACCAGTATAAAGGCTTAGAAGGAGAGTTGTATAAAAATCCCTATATTAGCCTAGGTAGTTACTAGTATGCTTTTAATAGGCCTTTAATAGGTCTTCTAGTAATCCTTATATCTTTTCTCTAGTTATATTTTTTTCTTATTAAGGTTTTTAGGAGTTTAAAGTAGGGGCTAGATAAATAGATAATATATAGCGATATACTAATATTTTTCTAAAACCCTTCTAGGACGAGCTCTTATAGTCTCCCTTTATTATAAGGTAATAGCGATTAGGGGCTAACTATAAGAAGAGGGGGGGTAATATAAGGGATATTATTATAGTTATTTTAGGTTACCCTTAGGCAATCCCTAGATATCCTTTAAATAGTTGCCGGTTATATACTAAAGGTATATCCCTATAGTATATAGTCTCCACAATCCTAGAGGCCTTACCTTCTTAAAGATTTGTCTTTTCCACAATTTATCTATTCCTATAATTGTGCCTTATAGCCCCCTTATAT
>Ga0307515_10018952_pt1 | contig 12420 bp, 15 predicted proteins | sample 17_EM_MG_FD_194513 | JGI IMG/M metagenome (GOLD analysis project Ga0307515, IMG submission 194513) | Populus trichocarpa ectomycorrhiza microbial communities from riparian zone in the Pacific Northwest, United States - 17_EM | ecosystem: Host-associated > Plants > Roots > Unclassified | place...
CAGGGGGAAGCTTCGCAACGGACCCGACTGTTGGTCGGGACGAGTAGCACGAGCACGATTTCATTGACATCACGTATTAACAAATCAAAAAGTGAGCACGAAAGGTTCTAAATCCAGCTACGAAAAAGTCGTGAGAACGACCACGGATATCGAGAGGATACTACTCACGTCACTCCCAGCCCGATACGAACTAACAGCCGTCATGAAAGTCCTCTTTCAAACACTCCGGTTTGTCGTGACGGAGGCAACTGTCATCAACGGCCCGACAGTCACGACCCCCGCCGTAATGGACATGCAACAACCCCAACTCGTTGAAACGGGGCAGCAATTTGGGTAACCACTTCCTCACCGTCGGCATGAGTTTGTTGTTATCACCCCACTTCAGGGCCACCAGAGTGAACGTCAGCCTTTTCTTCCTCATCCTGATAGAGGCCTTCGCCAACTTAGCGAGGACAGTGTCGAGTCCCTCCCAATCTTTCTTGCCGTCGCCCTCCCCGTACTCGCTATCAGCCTGATCGTCATCACTATCGGCATCTTCGCCACCGGCCCGGCCGTTCCCTTCGTCGAACTGACCGTCCTCGTTGAACCATCGGCCGACGTAGTTGTATCTCAACATGATCTTTCCAAGGTGACTCAATCGTGCCGGATCGAGGGTTGAGAGGACGAAGGTGGAGTCCCGGCTAGCATGTGACTCCGAATTTCTCATATCCAAAGTCAGTTCGGATAGGTTTGAACAGTCCTTAAGACTGAACAGGTGTTCTGGCTCGACATCAACCTCCATGTCCTCTGCATGGTTGGGTAACAATCAGCAACGTCGTCTCTTAATTTGAAGACTCGAACATACCAGCGAGAAAACGTACTCGAAGAGAGGAGAGTACGTCTGCGTTTGCTTTGATCAATGCGTTCGTCACCTCGGTCGCTTCTTCACCCGCAACAATGTGATCAACATCCAGTCTGCTGAATCGATACGGAAGCTGAGCGACCATGGCAACGACGTCCGCAGATCCCTCAAAGGGGTCGCCTCCAAAAATGCCGAGTTCCAGTTCTACTGCCTTCGAGCGCGCGCCGGAGTCAGGCACATTCGCGACGAGGGGTTGTCCTGGTGATGGGAGCTGGTGGCATTTGCAGTCCACGAGGCGGAGACTCCTAAGGTGGTGGCGTCCCAGAACGATGTCGGTGATATTGTGAGCGGAGAGTGAACAACTCTGGAACTCTACTGTGTGCAACGTAGCGGAGTGGGCGTCGATGGTTTCCTGAATACATGCTCGCTCATCAACGAGTACTCCTCCAGTGATTCCGAGAAACTCTATGGGGGCTGCGACGAATGCTTTCAAAAAGTCCCCAATAGAAGCTGGCTGGGCAGGGTGATGGCCGTAATACACCTCGAGTTCCTTGACGTACGGTAGGATGGACGCAGGTGGAGTGATGGTAGATTTGTGTTTGTCTCCTTCTATCTTGACCTTCCTGAACAGATGTGCCCGCGAGGGAGCGGTCCACCTCTTGGACACCAGGGCGCACGCGCGGAGTGCTGTGTATGCGAAATGATTGTGGCCCCAGCCGCGGTGGGATGCGCCAAGTTCGTCAATCACTTGGTTGACAACCTGTAGAGGGAACGCTCCGTGTGCGGGCATGAGTGTGCGGGGGTCGTTGGTCCAGGTGGTCTAGCGACGTGGCAGAAGACGGAGCAAGTGAAGAAGCGGGGGGAGTGAACATCTTGGGGGTGAGCACTTTATGTACGTCTAACGCGGAAGTAGATTGTCACTTGTCCGATCAAGATCACACGGCAAACTCCGCCCTCCCACTTCGCCAGACGCCTCGAGGTCCTTCGCCAACACGGACCACATACGACGTTTTGCACGCCATCCACGCTTAGGCGACGAAGCTTTTTGACTAAAATCAGACTCTACATAATGGCGATAATGGATACGAACTATGACCAGGAGATGATGCGACTGTGGGGAATCATCTCCGACTTGTCTGAGCAGTTGAACCAGCACAGGGCCACAGCTAGTGCGTTGAGGAACCAGGCGGAAGGTATCAAGGTGAGCTTTTGGTGCGGGATGGACCCCATTTGCATTGTAGATCCTTATATGAGCGTCTTAGAGCCACGCTATCCACAGCCAAACGGGCTTCGTGTTGCGCAGGTGTGTCCGTGGCCTATGTCCGGTTTCAAATTGTGCTCACCGTACGAGCGTCAAGGTTTAATATGGATAAATCACAGGGTCTGTATGACAGCACTCTGTTTGATTTCATCTCCGTTGACCGACAGATATCCCTGAACAGAGGACTATGATGTGGAACTCGACAGGATGACGAATGCGATCGCAGCGGAGAATCAAGCCCTGCAATACGACAACAAACAATTGAACCTTTTGATAAAGGAGTACGAGCAGACGCTCGAGACGCTGATGACAACATTCAGGAAAAGGGCTGTGAGTTCATCCTCTGATGGTTTCGGAGCCCCTCCGTCCGTCCGTCCGTTCCAGATCGCTTATGTTGGATTTGACAGCACGAGATTCAGGAACAAGAGCTCGAGCTTATCCGGAAATATGAAGCTGCACTTCTGGCGAAAGAAGCGGAACAATTGACGGAAGACCTGGACGCGAACATGGCCCTTTCATCATCTATATCCACGCTTGGGAAAAACCTTCGGAGGGCGCTCCGGGCTCTGGACGGAGAAGATACTCCAGAAAGCGGGGACGAAGGCGATGACATGGCCGTCCTGGCTGGGAGCGAGTGGGCGCTTGATCGCGAATGCGAGCTGGCTCGTCTGGAGAAAGAGAACGCTGAGCTGAGACGGATGCTGGGCTTGGAGGTCGAGGTCGAACAGACGTCTATCTCCCTGTCGAACTTGTCGGCGGCGGGATCTACTTCCGACCAAAGTGGACAAGGGCAACGGAGTCAGATCGGTGAGGGGATGAAACCGACGGTGACCCTGACAGGGCCTGGAAAAGGGCCGCAAAAGATCTTGGGAGGCACGCCGGGGTCTGTTGGACCGTTTGGGACGTTCAAACGGATGCGACTTGCGGGGTAAACCGCAAACGGGTTTGTTCGATTAGGGTTACATAGCATACCGAGGCATGAAATGAAAAACATCACAAGCTATAAGACGTGGCTGGGCGCCCATGCGGTGGGCAGGACCCTGACCCCCCCTCCCTCCCCCTCATCCCCGCCACCGTCGTCGACGATGCCCCGGCCGTTATCGACTGAAATGCCGCGGCGGGAACAGACGGGTGCGGGAAGTAATTACACGAATTTCAAAGTCGGTATCACTTGAGGTGTCCTCTTGACTTTGGGCGTGCAAGCGGACTGACGCTTCTCCCTTTCATTTTATCCATGTCTCTCTCCCTCTCACTATAGACTGCTCGCTCAAATCGGCCCACTTCCTTACTCGCCGCCGCCACTTACAAGAGCTGGACGATGGACTCGGGACCTTCGACCTCTTCATTCCCCCATAGCTCCGGCGCCGGCGGCTCATCATCCAATACCTCAAAGTTCAGGCTCTCGGAACTTCTCGCTTCCCCCCACGAACGACCCCGGATTCCCTCGTTAAAAGTTAAACAAGCCCAGCAGGAATCCTTTCGCCCGTCGCATATTTACGGTCCGTGCTACGACGTCACCCGGCGTCCACACCGCGCAGCAGCCGTGCTTACTCCAAACTATAGATCCCCATGCCGCCACGCCTTTGCGTACCTCCGAAAGTTCACCTCCGGAACCAAATTCTTCTCCCAAACGGCCACGAACTAGCTTCCTAGCTACGGCTCAAGACGCACTCATGCTTAAAAAGTTCGGGAGAAAGAGGAAACCCCTCGTCATCCATACTTCCTCTCTCCTCCCCGACGTAATCGAGATAACTGCCACGGAGACGAGACGGAACAGTATCATTGCTGCTACCCAGGAGGAGGAGGAAGAGCGGGAGCGGCTACGAGACGCGGCAGCACAATCCATCGGCCTCGATCCCGATTTGATGTGTAAATCTCCGACAAGCCCGCTGGGGACGCTCGACTTTGGTTTCGACGGTGACCACGAGGAGTCTGATTACGGACACGACGCAGAAGCCGACGAACTGACGTACGGATCGCACGAGCCTAGTCGAGAAGGTTCTTACGTCTCCAGTTCGGTGTGGGCGAACGATCTCCCTTCTTCCCAGAGTCACCGTGCGCGCGTGGGATCTCTCAACATCACGGCAAAGAGTTCAAACACTTCTGCGCCCGCGTTAACTCCTACTATTCCGGTGTATCCCGCGACCGCGGCCAGCCTGGCCAACTTCACTCAACTATCCCGCGTTTTTCCAAAATATTACCCTGGCAACCAACTGTTGAAGTTTGCTCTAACGAAGCAGTGGAAAAACAGATTTATCGTCATGTCCTCACCCGTTCAACCCAACCAGTCGCTGTCATCTTCGCATTCATCCCGTCCCACCCCCACAACGGCACCGACGGTCTCCTACCTACACCTTTTCAAGTCAAACAACCCCTCCGAAAAGGAGCTTGAGCGACTCGAGATCAATGAAGACAGCGTGGTTTTCGTTAATGAAAACAACTCTGAGATCTCGGGACGCCGGAACGTGCTACGGGTTGGCGGAGTTGACTGTGGGGCCATGAAGAAGGATCTAAATGTCGAAGAGGGCGGGAGGACGATGTGGTTGCTCCAGGTCTCCGATCAGCAAGAACTGCAGCGATGGATCTCGGCGATCAAGAACGCCGTCTTGGGCCAAAGGTAAGATGACCCCACCCTCCGCTTTGCCACTTTAGTTTCAATTGTCCAATTCATGATTGACGGCGATGTTATATTGAGGGGGTCTCGACTTGATTCACTTGATGAAATTCCGTCACCCTTTTCTGCATCTTTCCTTTTTTCACTTGATGTGATGCGGGATATTGATTCCTCATAGATCCGTTCGCGCTGGGCTAGGGCTCCCCACATCAAATTACGGCGGGGCGGAGCCTCGCGGCGACATGGATGTTATGTTGTCCATGAGAGCGCAAGGCCTAATTTCGTCGAAGAACAGAGGTCTGAGCTCCAGTTCTGGTTCAGGGAACAACGTCAATGGAACTTCGAATCCCAATGCTACTCCCCAGTCGCCGACTCAAGCAAAGCCGCAGACACCCTCGTCCTCCGCATCACCGAAGTTGCCCATGTCCACGCTGAAGGGCTTCTTTGCTGGACATAACCGTCCCCGAACTCCCTCCTTGATTGGCTCAAATGGTGGCCTCAAGGGCGACGAACCCTCATCCCTCCAATCTTCGCTCAACTCCGCTCCCAATTCCACTCACCATCATCACCCACCACCTACCACGTCCGCTGGAACGCATATACTTAACCGGCTTCGAGGGAACTCCGACTCTCGGCCCCTAAGTCCATTGGGTTATACTCCTTCCGTGACTTCTATCTCCACGGCCACCCATAACAACGTGGGCGCCAATTCAGGGTATCCGGTCTTGGGAGGTGTCGACTCTCCGCTGAGCTCCGCCGAGCTAGAGCGAAAGATCTTGCTTGACCAGACCGATACGACCACAGGTGGAGCATCAGGATCAAATTGGGCGGTCACTCAGCGGAAGCAGGGTCTCATCTCTCAACAACTGACAGGACTTGGTGGGCTCATGAATTCTGTATCTTCACCGTTACAACCCCCTCCCTGGAAGAAGCAATCCACGGGACCCTCATCTGTCACGCAATCCCTACCCCATAGCCAAGTGGATCTAACTGAACCGGACCCTACGGCCTACCGATACCTCCACACCAACATGAGTGCGGTCGAGAGTTTTGGCGTTCACAACACCCATCCTCCGAGCCGGCGTTCGACAAGCGCCACGCGGCCTTCGCTGGAAATCAGCCCGAATAGGGACTCTTACGGAAGCGGAAGCGGGAACGGGAGTGGAATAGGCGCTGGAGGATCTGTTAAGGGTTCCTTGGGGGTCACTAGCGGAGGGGAGAAAAAGACGCGACCGCCAAGTTGGACTTCGACATCGTCGATCACCGATAGTATTACCAGCGGTCCAAAGAGGTGGTCAAGACAGGGAGTATTGCCGAAGCGGTTGACTCCCCCCAGCGGAGCGTTGCCTGCTATTCCAGTATCTGGTATGGAGGAAGATGCCGTCACAACACCCAGAATAGTATCGCCGCATCCCTACTCCTTCGATAGGGAACAGTCTTCGAGCAGGGCTTCCTCATATTCCACCCAAAACTCCCAGACCAACTCGTTGCCACACTCCAGCGCGAACAGCCCTCAGAATGGATTCTCACCCGCCTCGTTCTTGAAGAGGCAGTCCGGATCTAGTTTCCAGAGCGCGACGAGCAATGTAAGTTCACAGGCACACACGCGGACGAGTACAGGATCCGGTACGGGGAGCGGCGGTGTGGGTTCGTATATTTCCCGGTCGGCGGTGACGATCCAGAATCGGCTCAGTCTGGCACCACCTCAACGGCCTGCACCGAATACAGCGCTGCCCCCTACTCCGACCGAACAGGACTCGCAGAATACCTCTCTAATGTTGTCGAATGCGTGTCCCCCTAGCCCATCATCGCAGAAGTCTTCGTTTAGGGAGAGCTTGACCCATCGGGCACTGAGGCTGAGTCTTGTAGGGATGCCGCAGAAAACACCACCGACAACGAACCTTCCGCCTCGTCCAGACGATCCTTCTTTCGTCGAGGGTCATCGGAGGAGTAGCAGCAGCGGCGGTCTCAGTACCGGTGGGACTCCTCGATCTGCACTGTATACCATCCCTGGGAGTCCAAGCCCGACGGAGGGTGATCCTGACGTCCCCCCGTCTGCGTTGATCGAGAAGGAGAGGCAACAAAACATGCTGAGCTTGAATCTGAAACAGAGACTGAGGATGCTGAGCGCACCGGCATCGACTAGTGTTCCTGACAACTCTCCTCCTGCCACTCTGCCCTCTGACTCGTCGGTTCTGACACAACTCCTGGCCGCCGATCAGACGATCCTCAAGCCTCAGATGGAAGGAGAGGATGGTTACGGGTCGGTGCACACGAGGTTGTTGGTTGGGGAACCGATTACGACGATGCAGAACGATCCCAGTTTCTTGCTGATGTCCACCCCGACGCTCTTACCCCCGACACCGCCTGCTGGGTTTTCGAATCGGCCGTCATCACCCTCATCTGCGCTCCCCTCCAACTCATCGTCTCCTTTACCCACTCAGACTCAGTTCCCTTCAACCCCGATGCCCCCGCCGCCCCAGCACTCGATGGATATCCAACGATCGCCGCAGTTGACGCCGTTGCCGGTCCCGCCAAGGAGTCCGTTTAGACAGTTACCCAAGCCTCCCAGCCCAGCTCCTTCACAGAACTCGAGGAGATCCCAGCTGCTCCCTCCCTCCCCACCCCCAACACAACAGCTGACGCCTGAGATAACCTCGTTGTCGCCGCCACCGTGGACGGCGGCGAGGAGATCGAGTGCCATCCCTGCGATGCTTCTGAAGGACAACAACCCGACTGAGGTAGAGCAAAAAGATAACCGACCACCGCCGACGTTCATGGATTCCCCACCGCTTCTCGCGCCACAAATGACGCCCCCCGTGCCGTTTACACCACGAATATCAAGTGTCGATTCGATTACCAATCTCTCGATTTAAGATTTGCATATAATTCAACATCTTCGATTTTCGTTGTGGATCTTTCGACCCTCCCCCATCCCCCTTCCACTTTTCTTCCGCCGCTCGCAAGCCGAAGGTTACTGTCCCTGCCTTTTTGTCCGCGCCTCTGATTCCCGATTCTCGTGATCCCTCGTGTTCGACTTCTCTCTGCTTCCACTGTTCTGTTTCTGAGTTTTTATCACCTGTCACATAGAGGTGTATGATCTCTACGCTGACGGTTCTTATCACTTTCTCTGCCTTTCGGTATGCATGTTGTCTTATTGTCCCGTCTACTGTTTCGTGTCCTCACGTTTTCTGCTAGTCGCGTTCCGATACCTTTTATTTCTTTTCTCTCGAAGTGTACAACAATAGTGTAACCCCATTTTTATTCCCCTTCTTCCACCCCCTCCATTTCTTACCGTACCGGTCACCAATCCCTTTCTCCCGCCCATTGGAAGGACAGCATCTTGTTCTCTTTTTCTTTTCGCCCCGACACCCCACGCTCAACTCCTCTCTCGACATTGTTTCATTTTTGTTATTCATGCATGCATAGTAGACTCGCACGTTTCTTGAAATGATCTCGGTACGACTGTAACTACTGTCCTCACGATCTCATTTTCCGAAATGTAATGGCGTAATGATTCGATGAAAAAGTGCTATGAGTGCGTGTTGTTTGCGAGATTCTTACTGTCGGCTCTTTGCTTTTGATTACTCACTGAGTGGCTAATCCGTAAGATCTGAGCATGGATGTACTGTCGGTCCCAGAGGGTACTATTAGCCGAGATTACTGATCAATGGTGTTTCGGAACCGAGGTTTCACCTCAAATTTCTCATCGATTCGTGATTCCGAGGGATGGAGGCCCGCAGAACATTCAATGAAGAGCGTGTATGGAGAGGAGCAATATTTCGCCCTTGTAATCCTCACCAGTTATCTTCGATCACCCGCGAAGTAATTGAAGCGTGCTTTTGGCACTTCCCAAGCGCGATAGATCGCTCTACCCATCCAGGCTACGCCGACGTCAGATGAGATGGTTTAGGCGAGGCTCATAGCCACTTATAGTCACGACCTCTGCGCTCTGCCAGCCTTCAAATTCCAAGGTGTCCGATATAATGTGTGTTGCATCTTCAAGAGAGCTTCTGATTGCGCCATTTGCATCCAAAAGACCAGAGAGGAACTCTTGATCACTGACGCGGAGAGACGAGGACAAGATTTATGTAACGCCAGAGAAGATTTCCATTACCTTACGGATAAGAGACAAACGAGATGTTGTAACAAGGCGTCGTAAACGTTCCCCGTGTTAGTCTTGAGGGGCAGTCGTCCTACATCGTGTTCACTGGCGTGCACCGGGCGAGCCAGGCGGCACGATCGACTCGGAGGTGGGACGCGTGAACGAGGGGAGATAGTAAACAGCATGTGAACGTCGCTGACTTGTCACGGTCATCCGTCACGACGTGCTCCTAACTTTCTGAACACTCCCGCCACCCTGCCTACCGCACCTCACCGCGATGACTCCACCTCCTTCCTCGCCTTCAGGGGCGCCGAAACGTATCTTCTGGTTGTTCCTCAACCCTGTCAACCCGCATGCTTTTTGTCAGTCCATTAAGTTAATGGATCATGACTGGGTTCATACAGGAGAAACCGTCTCCGGAGATGCATAAGTGGTTCAGGTTTCATCTGGAACTAAGCACTTTGAAGCTTTGGAGTGTAAGCTCACTTCCTCGCTGTTCATTTCGTGTTCTAAATTCCCACTCAGCCTAACCGGTCCCTCCAACTCAAAGATCCGGTTCCGGATGGGTAGCGGACCACGCACCGAACCTCGATCCAATGAGCATAGCAACACGTCTCTTCCAAACCGCCCTCACTATCAACAACTTCTTTGGTGGCGAGGAACCCCCGAAGGAACCTCCAAAGGATCTGGTTCACCTCATCGTCACTACGAGGCGACAGGAACGCCAACAGGAGCATCGAATCGAGCGTGATACGCTCCCAGATCTTGTATCGAAAATGCATGAGAGTGAGGCTCCGAGTCAGTGATCGGTCGTTATACGTTACTAACGGTGAATGCCCTACTTAGGCTATCACGCCATTATTGAGGGCCGCGACATCATCGCCATCCACCGCTGCTGACTTTGGCCAGCGTGCCAAACTCCAAACAGATCCCAAGACAGCCATCTGCGACGGTTTCTACGACATTCACCACCCTGCCGACACTTCAGGTTTTCCCATCGAAGTCTACCATCCTGTCTTTCAGCAATTCATGAAAGATAATCACCACTGCCGAGCCGAGTAGGGAGCTCCTCATCGAGGTCCAAGGACTGATGAGGGCGTCGACTGGGGTGGGCACCGTTGAACCACCCCTCGCGGAAAACCTACGGTCGGCCCTCATTGATATCCTCGGGAAGTACATGGACCGGGTGGTTGTGGGTGGTGTGGTCCAGAAATCGTTTGGGAATTTCTCTGTCCCGCTCCTTGCGATGGAATACAAACGTGAAATTGGCGAGGGAGGTTGCGACCCAATGACGCAAGCATCGTACTGTCTTCAAGTATTGGCAGGGAAATTTTGTAAGTGCAACTGGCCTCTAAGTACTGTGGTTTGGAGTGCTCACATGTAACAGTTGACAGAGGTCCGCAACAATTGTTGTTGTCCAACCTTCATCATTGCAGGCAGTGGCTCATACCTCTCCATCCTTGGCACAATCATCACAAACAAGTACATCGTCCAGCCGCTGACATCTGGTTTGGAATGGCTTGGACTTGCTCGAGCTTTCGAAGAAGACCGTGTGTACCGCATTGCCCAGGCCCTTGAAGCCCTCCGCAGAGCAGTCGAAAGACTCGAGAAATTCTATGATGAACTCAGCAAGCAGGGTCTCAAACTTGTCGACGGAAAACCACATCCATGGTTCTACCCACATATCACAAAATTTACTGACCCCATATCAAAGACCGCCGAAGAGTTCGAATACCTCAGGCAACTCACCCCATCAGGCAGGAGCCCATTTCTTGTGAAGCTCAAATCTTCGGGTAACATGGCCGTGGTCAAATTTGTTGGACGCTACGGCGCAGGTGCTCATCGACTTCTTGCTGAAGCCAAAATGGTTCCTCGTCTCCTTTTCTGTGGTTCAACTTATGGTCAGCACAAGATAGAGAATCTGGATACCAAGCGTGTATTTGGGTTACACCTGCAACCTCCACGCATGGTCGTCATGGAATACATCGAAGGGATATGGAGAAACTCTCATGGCCAAACCAAAGGACACCTATGCTCAGGTCAAGGCGATGGTAGAAAACCTTCACGATTCAGGCTATGTCTTTGGTGATCTGCGGCCACCAAACGTTGTGTTCATGGCAGGCAAGGCCCCGGTCGATTTTGATTGGGCTGGAAATCACGGAGAAACCTTTTACCCGATGGAACCTGGAGAAGGTATCACGAAGTACCAGTGCGGGGGGAGGGGTCTTAAAATCATTGAGGAGTGGCACGACCTTGCACTACTCGATCACTACTTTGGCCAGGAGTAGTCAGTAACCTGTACCAATCAGAACATTTGTATGCCATTAGTATCAGGCAGAATGTCCTTTGCTCTTTCACGGGTGATGATGTCCAAGCTTACAATTTTCTCGTGCCTACGCTCTCATTGATGTACAAATGGGTAGCAGATGAACAAAGGGAGGGCGAAGTGAGCTGGGTGAAAGGAAAGGCGGCCACAAAACATGCTACTGTCATGGCTGTGGGAGTCCTCTTGAATAGAGTGCCCACCCTGTGCCTGATGCCAGATAGACCCGACGGGATCGATACGCATATTCGACGGGATTCGGTCGGGAATTTCTCCGGTCGGGGAATTGCGTGGGGGGTGGACCGACCCAGGACCGACCGGTCACTGCCCCCTCTTTCTGGAGTGCTACACATTTCACACCACTTGCAATCGCTCATAATTATCGGGAGCGTTTGCCACATCTCGAGTACCCGCTAGTCCTCACCTAGACAGGCAGAACGAAAGGAAAATGTTTGTTTCCGGCATTCACCAAACCTGTCGAATCACGCACAAGCCCAAGGATCATTTACAGGTACGGTGCATTCTGACCCATTCTGACCCAGGGCTATACTCAACTGAGTTGCGAACCTCTCGCACGGGGGAAGTGCCTCACGGGGGTAAAAATGACAGGGGGTTCCCGGATAATATGATGCGTTGGCACTGTTTTGACCGCAGGACCCACAAGCAACGGGCTCCATTCGAAAGCCCCAATTCTGTTAGTCTCTGCTCGGTGGGGTTCAATCCCATCCCCGGGGAAGCTGAGCCGGGGGTCACGGCAAAGCGGGGTGGCTAAGAGGTTCCATACCCGGGTTCTGCGAGTGTACGACATTGTGGAAGACCTGTATCGTTTGCAGACGCGCCGGGAAGGTGAGAGAAGGTATAGTTTGGTAGATTCGATGTCTGTATGTTCCATCCACATCGTCACCCTCAGTATCAGTGAGCATGGGGGAGAATTGGAGGCCATCAATGTCTCCCCCTTTCGCTTTCCCTAATCTGAATGCGGTCACCTCCGACCCTTGGCATTTCGTTCATCAACGTTTCGCTTTTCCACCTGTTCGACGTGATGTTACGGTCCTCGGACTTAGCCAATCACTTCTGCCTGACGGTTGCAACGACCTTTCCTGATCTGCATACAGGCCTGAGGTTTTCCCGGTCCCCCTGGCATCGGATATGGTATTTAACGCGTGACGGTGACAATGGACAGGATTGACGCCCTTAAGCTTGTTCCCACCGCCACGCCCGCGTAGTCCCGGCTCAGCGCTCAGCGCTTACGAAAGGACTTGCGTCTGTTGTCTTC
>Ga0307515_10018953_pt1 | contig 12420 bp, 10 predicted proteins | sample 17_EM_MG_FD_194513 | JGI IMG/M metagenome (GOLD analysis project Ga0307515, IMG submission 194513) | Populus trichocarpa ectomycorrhiza microbial communities from riparian zone in the Pacific Northwest, United States - 17_EM | ecosystem: Host-associated > Plants > Roots > Unclassified | place...
TCAAAACAATATCACTTAAAACAAGGCTTGAGTTTTATCACGAGTTCAAAGATTCAAGTTTCAAGTCAAGTTAATTCATTTCCCCTTCAATTCATGCCGATTTAGATTCTAAATTGGCCGAGTATTGAGTCAACTGCCATGTGAATCCAAGTTCTATCACTCTGATTTTTCTTTGTTTTTTATTTAATCATATAATAGAACATGTTTTCACAAGTGGAGTGAGAGTAATGATTCATGTGAGCAAAATCAAATTATGCAACGGAGTTACTTTATATCTAACAGTATTATTCAACGGAGTTATTTTAATGAATAAAATATTTATGAATTTAATTTGTGTACGAAAATTGAAATCAATTTCCAATCAAGTTTTAAGAATTCGATTTCATTGAAATTCCTGTCACGTAGTGGATAATAACAATAATAATAATAATAAATAAAAATAAAAAGGTTCAGTGTCCCCATCGAGTACCTGGATAGATCATAGGTAGGGGTGGGGAAAAATAAGAAAGAAGTAAGTATGCCTATGAACACCACCTTCCAAAAGAGAAGAGGGGAATAGGCAATGATTTTACTCACAATGACACCACCTGCAAAAGACAGTCATCCATGCATTAAATTCAGTTAATTGAGATACAAACAATATTATATATATTTATTTATAACTTTAATAAAGTTTTATACTTGGGAAATTGATTATGAGCATATTAAAATTGCAAATATGTGGGATACCATCCGATTATCGGGCCAGGATTGTTTTAAGAAATTATCTTAATATCCTGGAAAAATTGTACTGGGAATTAATATAAAGTTTTCATGAATTATGATATAGACAGCAAACTTTAAATCAAACCAAATCAATATTAATACTAGCTGTTAATTAGATTTAATAAAACTTGTAAGTTGTAGTTCTCTCATAACTAACATTTCAAAACATAATATCTTTATAAGTTTATTAACCACTGTTTAAATTAATTATAAAATAATAATTTACTGGAGTAATTAGGAGTCTTATAACAATTACTTCTTAAATTAAATTTTATTTAAAAATATATTAAAACAATATCCATACAATAGTGAAGAAAAACAAATCCTCGTTCAGTTTGGTATTGTATTTTAAATATAAATAGGGTAAAATTTTAAAAAAATTATTTAAGATTAATTTTTTATATATTTTTAAATTATTTTGATGTATTTATATAAAAATAATTTTTTTTAAATAAAAAAACTATTTTAATATATTTCTAAATAAAAAATCCATTAAAAATTAACAACTAACACAATCCCAATCCACCTTTTGCTTTTAGAAACCACTTCAATCTCTAAAACACAGAAATGGCAGTTTAGTTTAATATAATTAAATACTTGCAAAGCATTTTAGGCAGCCCATCATTTTCTTAGCAAAAGTGTCGGTGAGAGAGTATGTAGACTACAGTTCTGTTCTGTTGTGTTGTATACTCTCTCTTTCTTTCTCTATAGATAGACACATGAATGGTGAGAGAGAAGTGTCTTCGTATATGTTGTGTGCCTGCTCCGTCTCTTTCTATCTTTCAGCCTTTTGTCTTCACCTTCTCATTTACACCACCTGCACCAAATAAGCTCTTAAATTAAAAACACACAAACCCCATAATTACCGGGCCTTAGAAAAAGGAACTTGTTCACTCGTGTCACCTAATAACCTCTCTTTCTTCACATTAACAGCACTCAGAGAGAGATAGAGAGAATGGGTGTGGATTTGAGACAGGTGGTTGCTGGGGTGCTGACTCTAACTATGTTTGTAATGCTTGGTAACATGATCAAGAGAGACCATTTTGATTCTGTCGAGGTAAATCCCTTTTAGCCCCCCTTCATAATTCTCTATGGTACTTTGTTTCGTGTGTGTGTGTGATCTTTTGTTCATTCAAGTTTCAATTTTTGTCCCATTTGAAGCTGTGTTTCTTGATGGGGTTTTAGTATGGGTTTAGATCTTTAAGCCCTTTTGATGGTTCACTTCATTTCCCACCTTGCATTTTCTTTCTGAAGTTACAGGCTTTATGGGGTTTCATTTGATACCAGTGCCTCTTGTAGTTTAGTGAAACAAGATCTGCATGTTCTTGGCCCAAATGCTGTGGCTTTGTGTTGCTTGTAGTTCATTTTTTCCTTCCTTGTCAAATTCTCATTAGCCTCCGGATGCTGTTTCATTCAATCTTTGTTCTTCTGTTGAATTTGTGTAGGATCTTTAAGATATTGTAACTGTTATATTAATCTGTTTAATCTGTGACTTCTTTCTTATTTTCAATTTTTCATTCCTTCATATTGAGATTAACTTAAGCTGATGTATTAACATTATTGCTCTTTTGGGCTACTGATGATATAGAAGAAGCAAAGGGATTGAATTTATTTTCTTCTTCTAATTGTTTAGGCTCTCGAAACTTTCTGGTATTTTTTTTTTAAACCTCTCCTCTCATGTTTGAGGTTTCAATTTTGTTCTTTACGACCATCTCTTGGAGCAAAGTTAATAATTATAGGGTTTTATAATTTCCACTTCATACTTGAGCCATTGTCTAGTTTCTTACTCTGTGACGGAACCTGTCATCCAATCATCATTTGCCGTGGATCTATATATGATTCTCCTTTTCATTCTTTTGTCTTTTGTTTTGTAAAGGGGAAATTTCCAGGAGCTAGGGACGTCGAGTTTGATGGTGAGAAGGTTTCAGAGCAGGGTCTTGTGACATTTTCGAAAAAGAGTACAAATGGGCCATGGGTAGAGGGTGGCCTAGAGCTAAAACCATGTTGGAAAGAGTCAAATTTTGGTAGGTTTACTTGTGAACTTGAAAGTTGCTGAGAATTTTATGTGGTATTTATTCCTATAAGTGCGCTCACTGATATACTACATAATCTTGTACAATGTTTCCTTCTACTTCTCATGAATTCTCACCATTTTAACAGATGATGTAGAGTCGAAAGGGTTTGTCACTTTCTCATTAACTAATGGTCCTGAGTACCATGTCTCACAGGTATCTTAAGTAGCCATTTGAATCTTCTTTTCATTTGCAGAAGGACTCTGCCTTCATCGATGAAACATCTGCTTTCCATTCTTGTTCTACTCCTTTAAATATTTATACCTCTTTGCCGGTGATTGCGTTCTCCAGATTGCTGATGCAGTTGTAGTAGCAAGATATATTGGAGCAACTCTTGTACTTCCTGACATTAGGGGGAACAAACCAGGAGATGAAAGGTTTGCAGCATGTCACTTTCATGACAATCACCTTTTTTTTTTTTGCAACGAACATAAAAAAATAAAGTTGCTGGCCCTTTTTCTGCCATTAGATTTGTTTGAGATGATCCGGATGGTAAATTCCTGAAGAATTATCTAGCTTTGCTATTTTGTTTTTCTCTATTTTATTTTTATACGCTGGGGTAATGTTTCCTTTGCAAATAAGTTTTTTCCTGTTACTAATTCAACCACAACTATAGAACTTTCTCTCTCTCTTTTCTTTCCTTTCTTTCCTAGATCATTTGCCATCTCCAATGGAACAATAATGGAAATGGCAACTTCACCCATCTCTTTTAGTGGAAATGTTCTACGAATTTACTAATTAAACCTTCCTATTATTTGCATTTGGAAACTTGTATGTGAAATAGTTCCCAGTTTCATATTTATCTAATTATATTCATTTTCAAAGCTTGATGCCTTATTGTAAACCTCCTAAGGCATGTACAGTCCGACTTTGCTTCACTGCCCAACTGAATTGGCTAGTTTTTTCAAAATGTTACTGTTGAGTGTTGGTTTGCTTAAGATAAAGGACCGTAAAATTGTGATCTCTGAAGAAGTTTCCAAAATATGATAAGGTAGTGAATTAATTTCATTGAGAGCTTTTGGGTGCATGCTAAAAAATTTGACATTTTACAGGAAGTTTGAAGAAATATATGATGTTGAGAAATTTGTTAAAAGCCTAGTCGGGGTAGTCAAAGTAGTTAAACGTCTGCCTGAGGATGTATCAATTCGAGATTTTGCTGTTGTCAAGGTCCCTAATCGAGTTTCAGAGGATCACATTGCTGAGCAAATTGAACCAGTCTTTAGAACAAATAGCAACATAAGACTGGCTACATTCTTCCCTTCAGTAAATATGAGAAAGACCACAAAAACAAGTGCCAGTGATTCAGTTGCATGTTTGGCAATGTTTGGAACTTTAGAGTTGCAGCCAGAGGTTAATGAAGTGGTTGACTCCATGATTGAGCGACTAAGAACATTGAGTCGCAAATCTGATGGGCGATTTATTGCTGTTGACTTGAGAGTTGAGATATTGGACAAGAAAGGTTGCCATGGAAGCAGTGCAACTGGAACAAAGAGTTGTTTTAGTGCACAGGAGATTGCCATATTTTTGAGGAAGATTGGATTTGGCAAGGATACCACAATCTACCTCACTCAGCCAAGATGGGATGAAAGCCTTGATGTTCTGAAAGATATATTCCCAAAAACTTATACAAAGGTTAGGCATTTTTCATTGGTTTCCCCTTTCTAATGTTTTCTCCTTCCAGTTAGTCTAAACCGTTCTTTCCCTCTGAAAACTTTTGCAGGAAAGCATATTGCCTGCAGATAAGAAGGCAAAATTCCTTGAATCTGAAGATTCAGAGTTTGAGAAGGTTATTGACTTCTACATGTGTTCTCAAAGTGATGTCTTTGTACCAGCCATCTCAGGCCTATTCTATGCCAACGTAGCTGGTAAGAGAATAGCATCCGGTAAGACTCAAATACTTGTTCCGGCCGACATTCCTGGCACCTCTTCCTCTGTTACCAACCATTTCTCCCCCTATATCTCCAAGAAGAACCACATGGCACATTCCTGTTTTTGCTAGTAATCAATGCCAAAAACCCTGAAGAGAGCACAATGCAGCTTTTGTTGTAGTCTTCAATAATAGTTCTTACTTTCTCCATTGCTTCAGTCAAGCCTTTCTAGTAAGCAGATGAACATTTGAGTTACATCATCCACACTTCTATTTAGGAGTGAAAGCACCCCAAAACAGAAGTTTACTGTTTTCATATGATTTTTTAAAGATGGTTCTATATAAATAGGACAGGTAGTTTTGTGAGTTATGTTCAAGAATTTGTTTGATGTTTTGTAAAACTTTGAAGTATAAGTTGTTTATTGTAAAATCAGTTTGCATTTTATGAGGTGGTTGAATGATGTTCTAGGCTTGGACTGTAAGCTTAGGTTTGTGTAACATGAGTTGGAAGATGAAAGAAAGACAGGCCAGGTTTCCTCCATTGATTTTGTTCCATATGCAAAGCTGGAAAAATCCCATTGAAGGCTTCAGAATCGGAGAACATCGACATTTATGGATTTCTTGTTTCTTTTTTCTTTGGTTGATGAACATTTTTGGATCATATCTGCTACCCTTTTCTAATCTGGGCTTTCGTAGGGACAAGAAGGCAGCCGCCAACAATCTACATTTGTGGGGGCTAATTGCTAATTGGTCTGTGGTTTACCAAAATAATGATTGACCTAATCAAGGGTCAGTACCAAAATTAATACTATGAATTAATCTAAGAAATTTTGTTTAGCTAGCAGCAAAATCGAACAGCGGAACCAGTAAAGGAAGCTATCAAATGAAGATAATGAAAAACTGATTTAAGGAATTCTGCTCATAATTAACAAAGTTTCCTTATTTTTTCACAGTATTTTGGAAAAGGTAGTAGCCGTTGAGCTCTTTCCTAGCTTAGAACTCTAAGCCATCAACAAAACCCGCTATATACAGGCATTACAAACAAAATCTTTGCAAGAATCGTTCAAAAAGATTCAGACCTTTTTTTCTGAAACAAAATATTCTAACAGATCTTACAGAATCCAACAATGTCCAATTCAACAAGATGCGCAGCTTGCAGATTTTTGAGAAGAAGATGCCGTCAAGATTGTGTCTTGGCTCCATATTTTCCTCCAACCAATCCCCAAAGATTTGCTTATGTCCATAAAGTCTTTGGTGCCAGCAAGATTACTGAATTGCTAAAGGTATTTATATACAAATCTCCACTCATCAACTCATTCATGATCAATCCAACCATGCCAACACTCAAATAATTTCATCAACTAAGAGTTAAATTTCTTTCCCGTCACAACTAAGCATCCATTCACCATTTCTTTTAGTTAAAGACGCTATTCATTCTAAAACTTCCAACCATGCTTAACTAGTGCATCTGACGTGACATCAAACAATCTAATAATCTAATATTATCTAAGAAGCTCATTGGTGAGAGCATTTTGTGATTCATAAGGCTATTCGTATTTTGAATCTTTAGTGACGATTGATAGATAATATTGATTGCGATATGGTGTGCTCACTCTTTTATAATCTTGGATTGGTGTGGAATGCAGCAACTTCCGGTGCATTTACGTTATGATGCAGCAGAGTGCATGTCAATTGAGGCAGCATCGCGTGCAAGAGACCCAGTTTATGGATGTGTTGGAGTCATATCTCAGCTGCAACAACAAATAATTGATGTTCAATCTGAGTTGGTGAAGATAAAGGGTAAATTAGCAGTTCACAATGCTCAGCAACAACTACAACTAGAAGATGGAGAGAGGGCTAGTGAGCAGCAGCAAGATGAACTTTTATGGCTTGGTTCGACTCAACATGACCCTTTGAATTTGGATCAACTGCTAATCCAAGCAAATGATTACCAAAAATCCCACTTTTAGTGACTTTCATTTAGGAGTAATCAAGTTGGTCTCCATGATTTATATGTTCATTGCTGGTTTCCAGTGCATTTTCAGTTTTCTTGCGTAATTACCAATGATTATGTTGGAGGGGACAAGAGAGAAATGATATGGCTGCCGAGTACGGACTCATCTGTACCAGTCCTGCTCTTAACTCGTTATTGTTCCGGTTCAATCTACTCCATTGGACGTTGTTTTCAGTTGTTCTAATAAGTACATGATTTTACCAAAATCCCTTTCTTTTCAGCCATTGATTTATACAATCCACTTGCAGACCTCACTCATCCAAAGTCTGCGATTTTTCACGCAGTGATCTCAGAAGAATCCTCAGGCAAAACAAGCAGGTTACTTCATTAGTGTGTTCACGCCCAGCCAAGTAAAAAGATATTTACTCTTGGGTTTCAAATTAAACTAAAGAAAATACTAGCGATCAAAGCTAGCTAGGTCAACATCAGAGGATGAAACAATGCTGTTTTAATTAAAACAACCTACAAACTGACCTAACAACCCAAACCCTTGCCCATTTACGAGTCAATCCCCATTACATGTCTAACAATTATGCTCCTGCGATCAGTCCAGTGTGTGTAATCTGACCGTGTTATCGTCCCATAATTACTAGTTTACACACAGAAACATTGAAACAGATGGCAGTGGGAAAAAACAAATACGCATAAATATTCAATATAGAAATCCATCATAAATATTTAGGAGTGAACTCGTGAAATCATCATTCTTTGTAGGACTCACCATCAATGAGAAAGCGCCGAGGTCTGTCGATCATGGTGTTCCATCTAGGCTTAACTTTGACCGATATTCCTTTCCAGGGCTTGGAAAGGACATAGAAAAAACACATACACTTTAGGCATTCAATTCAATTGCAAGAAAGAGGAACAAAACCTAATCAATGTACATTCCGAAATTCCAATTTATTAATACCATTACCTCTTGCTAGCGTAACTGAGAATTTTATGGTGAATAACTAATGACATTAAATAAAATTCATGACACATAAAAATATCTTTCCATTCTTTTTTCAGAATGAATTACATAAAGGAACCGATAAAATATCACTAGTTCCTCTTTAATCACAATAAAATTACACTTTAAGCGCAATGAAATGACACATCTATCTAGTACAAGAAGTTTCAAAATGAAAAGGGCAAATCTACTTGTTTGTATCTTAATTTACAATTTAAGTAATCGGAGAGGATATAACACGACTTAATTGTTTACAGTTGTTTAACACACTATTGAAGAATCTTCTTACCATATTGATGGAGAGGTTAGAGATATACATTCAGTTGTGAACAAGAAGCATCAGCGCCCTGTGTCAGGTTATCAGTTTAATGCATGCCTTCATTAAGACATCTATGCATTCCGAGCAGTTCTTGATCGTCGAAATGGCTTTCTAAAGTGCTTGGATAATGGAGTCTTTGGTACTGGAAGGAGTTTTCCAACCGCAGCAAGAGGCCAGCTGTAAAAAAGCAGGCAGCAGTGGTCGGGATGGGAAGTAATGATTTCACACAGTAATACAGCATATGCCTTCAAAAAACACTACTTGCAAAGCCTTCAAAACATTCTTATGACTTGCCAAGAATAACAGTAGTGATAAAAAGAAGACGACCCAAGCAACCAAGTTCACCCCATCTAATTAAATGAAAAGGGTGCCAGAAAGCATTCAACCAAGACGCGTAAGCAAAACAAGGTGGATTCAAGGTACACCCATGCATGACTTAAGTTGACAGGATGCAAAATATATCTTATCCTACAAAAACTGGTGACTGAACTAACCTGACAATGCCAATGGCAACGCATATAAGCCATTGTTTCCAATTAAGTCTCACAGTTGTGGTAAAGTCTCCAGTGAATTCAATGAGGATTATCTGTAAAGCAATTGGCAATAGCACTGTCACTTCCCAGTACACTGATAATGAAAGCCAAAAGAAAACGCAGTGGTGGCTGCTCACCTGAAGGATGACGGTGAATCCAACTATTCCCATAAACAAGCGGTTTTTTGTTACTCCTTTAAAGACATTTATTTGATCTGGCTTTCGAGCATTGAACTCATTGAAAACCTGTAAGTTCAATAGTTAGTGAATGTAAGCCTTGCATCTTGAAAAGACAAAAATAACTTCTTCGCAAGCAGTATAATTGGGAATGATAATGGTATCGTTTTCATTTTCCACTCAACAGACTTAACGAGACTCAAGAATACAGCAAATGGTACTTGTAGTCAAGTGGAAAACTTACTTGACAGAGAACAAATGCATTGAATATCATTGTATTCTTCACAATTGTAGCATGTTTCCTGTCGTCCTGATTCAAATTGAGAATGCTCAAGCCCCGGAAGTTGAGCACAAGGAGAACAGCAACTTGATATAGAGCCTGAAATTGATGAAAAAGAATAATAGGTCATGAATAAGCCATGGAGCTACATTAGTACTCAGCCCGTAGTACTCTCAATATGTCATCAGGCAAACTGAGCATTTCAGAGAAGAAATACCTGTACGAGCAAGTTCCTCCACATGATGTTTGTTATGAGAGGTTCCCTAAAAGAGCAAGCAGAAGATCATTTATTCAGATCATCATCCATCAATTCAGAAAGATTAGCAAATACATTGAAAACCATTATGCAACTTCTACAATCACAATATGCAAGAGAATCCCCAGACCATACTTCTTGGACAAGCAAAGGTCAGACAAGTAAAATGACAAAGAAACAAAGGATTACGCCTGAAAACTGTGTTTCAGTATCATCCTGTGTATCCTTACTTTCCATGAGTAGGTGCAAAGGTTATTTTAAATTTCAATGTAGTTAAATTCAACTAGTACTCTACTCTATCGGGACATGATGCTTGCAGAGTAGAGCAGAAATCATTTAATATCTTGAATCCACAACCTAGGAAAACCTGGTATATCCTGAGCTCTTCACAACCATTTAAATTCAACAAGTTGGCAACACAATTCTATACAATACAGAGTATAGAATAGATTACTCAACAAGTTCTCAACTTGACAAAGCATTGCATAGTTATCTACAAAGACAGAAATATGGCAGCAAAATTTCTATGAAGTACACAGGCCATTTTCATCAGAATAGAATAGTATAACGCACGCGCACCAAAAGAAAAAGAAAACTAAAATTGATCTACATTGGATGGACTACAAAAGTGAAAACCTCACAACTTTGTCACAACCAAAAGCAAGATTCTACATTTTTTCTTGGAATCAGAATTCAGAAGGCATAAAGAAGACCTAAAATTTTGTTGGATCTCAGACTGTAACATTTGGAAGTTCCTCATTGTTAAGCAAACTGTAAACTCCCACAATTTGCCATCATTGATAATCAAAATAAAAGCAACCTCAATTCCCCTTCTTCTAAACAGGAAATGATCAAACAAAAATCTACCCTCAAAACTTACCACCAAAGCAAGGCCAAGGGTCAACATTAAGTTACATTAAGCATCAAAATGCCACAGTACACAGAACAGGCAATTTAAGAGTCACATTAACTGTAGCTTGCATTTGTAGATTTATGTCTACCATAACATAATTGGCTAAGCCATACTACAAACCTTCGACCAACTGGTGTCCTATGCATAAGGTGATCTGTTGGTGGTTCTGTAGCCAATGCAAGTGCCCCGAGAGTGTCCATGATAAGATTGACCCATAGAAGCTGAGCAACAAAAGTGAACAAGAATTAAAATGTTTGTTCATCATGAGAAGGAATCTAGTTCTGCATCAAGGAAAATTTCCAAATTCAGGTATAATATCAATCCATTGAAATATTATTTTTCAGGCTATATATACCAAAACAAGTTATAAAATAATGGTCAGTTCCTTCTTTCTAGATAGGACCCAGATAAAACAAAATTGACTAAAACCATGTTCAATATAAATTCAAGTTCTTTTCTCTCAAATGCACTTCAATATGCTAGAAATCAACTATTCTACAATAAGCACGCACAAAACGAAAGGTTTGGTCTGTCTTCTACATTGATAACAAGATGCTATAATTAAACCAGTATATTGGCAAATTTGGACAATTCATGAAAAAATTATAAAATTTTGCAATGGTCAGACCTGCAGTAATGAATTTGTATTGCGCTCCTTATATTGAACACATGGACTGTGCAGTATGGTAAGATTAAATTGATCAAGTGAAAGAAATACATGAGTGAGAGAGAGAGACCTGCACTGTATTTAGAGGAACATCACCAGAAGAGACCGCAGCAACAACATTGATCACTAAAGCTCCAACATTAACAGTAAGCTGGAATTGGATAAATTTCTGAATGTTGGCATACACAGAACGCCCCCAACGAACAACCTACACAAGAAAGAAGGAAAAGGTAATTTCTACACACAAAACACGACAAGAGGGAAAAAATAGAGAGAGAAGGTCTGAAAGAGAGATAAGAAAGAGAATGGGTTGCCGGAGTCATAACTTCTCCAGTCACCATTAGATTTTGCTCAAATTCAGATACGTTGTGCGCCTTACCCTACTCTACAACCTCACTATCCGGATTTGGTTTATCTGGTGTCGTTTGAGAGATACAGCCGTTGCGAGATTTCTAGGAAAACTAGGTTTGGGGCAGACATAGCCGCCAGCTTGGTTTGCCTAGTTTTCACCGTTGAATCAACTTCATTTTTCTTAGAGAGGTTTGACTAGACGTCCTCTTTATTCTGAATGGTGGAGATCAGATTTCAGCATTCCTGGAAAGAATTTTACTCCTTGGACTAGCTTTTGTCAGTTTTCAGATCAGATTATCTCTTTGAAGATCGCGTTTGATCTAACTGTTGGATTACTCTGGTTCTTTTACATGCTATGCTAAACTTGCTTAACTTGAACTAGACCGTTGGATTTTAGCTAGTTTTATCATTATAGTGCATATTGCTACTTTGAAATTGCTGCCAAAACATGGATACAAATCACCCAGAAACAAGTCAACCGGTTCAAGAATTCTAGAAAACAGTCGACCGGTTAACCAAACAACCTACTGCCAACCGCACAACAGCCACCAAGAAACCCTTAAATACCACCACCAACACTTTAAACCCCTCAACCACCACAAAAAACCCTCCCCCAACCACCTATACTATTCTAAAGAACCGGTCTACTGGTTCTGCGACTTTCAAGAATCGATCAACCAGTTTCTGGGTTTTGATTTCTTGGGTTTGTATTTCAATCACCTGTCAACCGGTTATGGGTTTTCTAGAAACCGGTCGACCGGTTAACCTATTGTTTGTCTAGGCAGCCTGTTTTTGCTCTTTCGAGCTTCTTTTAGCTTTTGCTTCCTTTTCCTGTTGCTTTTGGTAATTCTGACCTGGCTAACAAGCCATTGTACTTCTTGGGGCATACTCCTCATACTTTTGTACAATTTTTTCCCTTTAATACAATTGCTTTTATAAAAAAAAAAGACTATTTATTATAACTTAATGGGACAACGAAAAAGAAAAGCACGGGCTAGAACTTGATTCTAAGAATTGAGAAGTTGCCATGAAATTGAAGAGTTCTTCCTAGGCGGTCCATGTGTAATGAATATTATGACCATACATTACGTGAATGTTAATCCAGGAAGGTAAAAAACGTAACTAAAGAAATAGAGCTACGAATACCTTTGTCATCTATCACACCCGCAACAACTATTTCAAAAGGAAGAAAACAAATGTTTATGAAGAAAATCCAAACAATAAGCTAAAATGGCATAGAAGCTAGTTAATGGCA
>Ga0307515_10018954_pt1 | contig 12420 bp, 7 predicted proteins | sample 17_EM_MG_FD_194513 | JGI IMG/M metagenome (GOLD analysis project Ga0307515, IMG submission 194513) | Populus trichocarpa ectomycorrhiza microbial communities from riparian zone in the Pacific Northwest, United States - 17_EM | ecosystem: Host-associated > Plants > Roots > Unclassified | place...
AACGTTCCGTACCCGTTATAGTTCCTATAAATATAAAGTTCTTCCTTTTAGACTAATAAACGGACTGGCTACGTACTAAAGGTATATAAATAACGTTCTTTTTAATTACCTTAATAAGTTCTGCACGGTATACCTAGACAACATTCTTATATACTTAGACAACAAACTTAAGCATTAAGTTTATATTAAGAAGGTCCTAGAGAGACTATAAAACGCGGGCTTATAAGTTAATATTAAGAAATGCAAGTTTGGGGTAAAACGTATAAAATACCTTGGGTTTATCGTAACTATAGAAGGAATTAAGGTTAACCCTAAGAAGGTAGAGGTAATCCGTAACTAGAAGCCCCCCTATATAATAAAAGGAATCTAATCCTTCCTTAGTTTTTATAACTTCTACCGCCGGTTTATCCGCGACTATGGAATTATAGCAAAACCTCTTATACGACTAATTAGGAAGGATACGCTTTTTATTTTTAATAATAGCTATATAGAGGCCTTTAAAAAGATAAAGGATCGGCTTATCTCTTCCCTAATCCTTTATTACTATAACCTAGACCTTAAATTAATATTAGAAACAGACGCCTCTAATAGGGTTATAGCGGGAATCCTATTACAGTTACATTTAGACGGCAAATAGTACCCTATTACTTTCTTCTTAAAAATAATAAACCTAGCTAAGTATAACTATAAAGTACATAATAAAGAAATGCTAGCTATTATTTAATTACTCTCCTAATAGCGCGTAGAGCTTAAAGGTATAAACTTCCAGATTAGGATATATACAGATTATAAAGCCCTAGAGTACTTTATAACTATAAAGTAGCTTACTAAACAATAAGCCTAGTAGGCCAAAATACTCTCCTAATTCTTCTTTACAATTATATATCGTTCTAGTAAATAAAACTCTAAGGCTAATACCTTAACCTAAAGAGAACAAGATATAGAACCCTAGAATAAGCTAAAAACCTAATATCGGACGCGCGCCCTCCTCTATCCAGAACAGCTTAACCTACGGATCCTTAAGGAGCTAGACTCCTAGTAAAATAAGCTAGTACTAATAGAGGAGTCCTTAGATAAGCTAATAGGGCTAATTAACCGCCTCCTAACTGCAAACCGCACGGCTAATACCCTAAGGGCCCTCCGTAAATAAGCCGCGAAGGGAAACCCCAATTTTAAGATAGAGGAAGGATTGCTCCTATACTAGGAGCGGCTTATAGTCCCTAATATTAACAATCTATAGACTAAACTAATCCGCGAAGCTTATTACTAAGTCTCTATAGCACACCCTAGTAAGAATAAGAACCGCATAATTATTAACTACCGCTACTACTAGCTAAGAATGGTTATAGATATTAATTAATATATACGGAACTGCGAAGACTACTAGAGAGCTATAATCCTACGGGATAAGACCCTAGGACTACTTAAGCCACTCCTAATACTAGAGCGCCCTTAGCAGTATATCTCTATAGACTTTTATAAGCTACTTAGGGACCGTAACGGATATAATATAGTTATGGTTATAGTTAACCGCTTTAGTAAACGCCTATTCTTAATTCCCTATTATAAAAACATCGATGCTAAAGAGGCAGCCTAGCTATATATCTATTATATTTACTAAATCTACGGACTACTAGATACTATTATGTCTAATTATAGGCCACAGTTTATATCGGCCTTCTAGAATAAGTTTACCCGAATTCTAGGCATTAAGCTAAAGCTTTTTACGGCTTATTACCCCTAGACAGACGGTTAGACGGAAATTATAAATCAGTACCTGGACTAGAGGCTTAGGCCCTTTATTAACTATTTCTAGGATAACTAGTCTAAACTACTACCCTTAATAGACTACGCGCAAGCAACCCTACCCCATAACTTTATAGGGTTTGCCCCAATTTAGCTAAAAATAAAATACTTACCCCGCATAAGCTTTAACTAAAAAAGGCCAGAAAAACCCCAGACTATATAAGAGAAGCTATCCTATACTAAGGCCTAATAGTACACCAAATAATTAAAAGAAGCCTAGATAGTAGCCTATAAGAACCTAGAAAAAGCTTAAAGGTTAATAAAATAGTAGGCGAATAAACACCGTTAAGAGCCCGACTTTATCCCTAGCGATATGGTCTAGGTTATAATAAGGAATTAGAAAACTAAACGACCTAGCCGTAAGCTAGACTACTAAATAGCAGGACCGTATAAGGTTCTTAAGAAGATAGGCAACTTATATAAGATAAAGCTCCCAGATTTAATTAGGGTTCACCCTATCTTCTTGCTAGATAAGTTATAAAAAGCTATAAACAACCTATTACCTAGATAAAAGAACGAGCCCCCCCTACTAGTTTAAGTAAACGGTAACGATAAATAGGAGGTTAACGAAATACTGGCCTACAAGTTAGTATAGGGAACGCTAAAATACCGTATTAAATAGAAGGGCTATAATCCTAACCTAACCTAGTACCCTACGTGGAACTTTATAGGCTGCCCCTAGAAGCTTAAAGAGTTTTATAACTAATACCCTAATACGCCTAGACCCCTAAAGTACCTAGATAAATAAATAGAATGCTAGTATAATAAAGATAATAAGTTACCGGAAGAATATAGGGATAAAAACGCCCTAAAGCCCTAATACAGCTATCTGCCAAATTCTGCCATATTCGGCCGTTTTCTACGAGTACCGTAAAATTTCAGATGTTAAGGAACTTCGACTAGCGGTCGAAGTTGTCTAATTGGTTAGATCCGTGCTAAGACTTTTAGCGGCTACTCTTTCTAGCCTAGTGCTTCCACTTAGCCTATAATCCTTTTATACTTAGTCTAGACGTACTTATATCCCCTTTTATCTCCTTATCTTATATTTTATAATCCTACGTTTATAAGCTTAGTGCTACCCTATTTCTAACTAAGCCTAAAGGCAGGCTTTCTTTTAAAGAGGGGGGTGATGTAACGGCGCTATCGCACGTTACCTGCCAAATTCTACCATATTCTGCCGACCTATAATTAGCCCGCCTAAAGCTAGCGCCTTGGCGGCTTATCTTATATATTTGTTCACATCGGTTCTAGCAACCCCTTTTCCTTTTCTTTAGCTTAGTATCTTTGTAAGATAGCATTCTATAAGCTTTGGTTTAGAAGTATTTATACGAGCCGTTATATAAGCTTTCTTATAGCTAAGGCGTTTACGGGCCGTAATGGGTTTAATAGGTCTATTCTAATTAAAGGACGTTTGTAATATATATTTATAAAGTAGTTTAAATAGTAAAATCCTATACTATTATATAGGAGCGTAAGCTGCGTGTAGATAATCTAATTATATAGGCTTGCGCGGCCCTTTTGCTATACTTATGCCTTAATTATCTAAGTCGCTAATACTAGTACTATATTAAGTATACGCTAGAAAGTTACCAGTTAGGTACTTATAGTAATATTAGCCTATACTAGCTTTACTGCTTATACTATTAGTATTTCTTGTAATTTAATAGCGTCCTTAATATATTTAAGCCTATTCTCTACTACGTTCTAATTCCTATTGTAATGGTGTAGATTAGACGTCGCCTACTATCTTAGCATTTTCCTATATTTATAGGGCCTTCGGCTTCCTTCCTTCTTCCCTCTATAATATACATATTACGACCCTATTAGTTACTAAAAATATACTCTTTTATTTATTTCTTACTAACTATTTTACTAACTAATTATAACTAACTAACTGACTAACTAACTAACCAACTAACTGACCGACCGACTAATAGATAGATAGCCTAACTAATAGCACGGTGACTTCCTATCTTAGAGAGGTCGTACCCTCCGACACTATTATACTTTATTTAAAGCTCCTAGGTAATTTAGCCTACTTATTAAGCTATTTACACTACCCTTATATATAGATATTTGTCCTTTCCCTTTCTTAGATCTTCCTTAATATCTTTTAAAATGTTTATAAGGTTTTACTAACTCTAGTCGTTGCTCTTTAGTTATTATTGTTACGTCACTCCCTATTAGGTTTATTATGGTATTATAATTTTCTATACGGCGCCTACCCTTTAAGTTTACTACTACTTTTCTATATCGCGCCAGCTTTCTAGTTATGCTATATATATTAGTTCTAGGGCATAATATACCATAGATTTAATTAAAGATAACTATTTCTTTATTAGAGGATTAGTAGGCATATTCTGCTACTATAGCGGCCTTTTTAGTTAATATTAAGGAAAGGGTCTAAATTAGTAAGGGTAAGCAAGGAGGAATAAATAGGGTATATTCGGTTTAATACTATAATAAGACCCGCGATACAGCTTTGACCTATAGCGGCTTAAAGCTAGGGAGGCGCGTTAACCTAGGTCAGATTTAGTAATTACCTTATCCCTACCCTAATCGCCTATTACTTTATAATTATATACTATTCCTATTACATTTTTCTTACCTATTATCGACGAAATGGTAATATCGATTAAATAGTAATAAAGTAATAGTTTTAAATCGATATTAGTATCTCCGTTAGCCTCTACTACTAATATAATATATATAGTAAGGCTCTAACGCCTCTTGCAATAAGATCAAGTTATTATTATTATTATTATTATTTAGTCTTCTAATTAGTATATTATACTATCAATATATTTAAACCTATAAATTTTATACTTTTAAAATAAATAGGTTTATTAATAAAATAACTATTTAGTATAAAAGTTATGTATTTTACTAAGCTGGTTAACTATTTTAGTTCCAAATAGATTTATATAATTAGCTAATATTAATAATAAAGAGTTTATTATAATAGTCTTAACGTATTTTACGGGTGAGCTAGTTAAATAGGTAAGCTAGTTAGTTTGCCAAGACCACGCGTTAATATCTTTAACACGACTATGTCTCTACCCACTAATATACTACTAGTTTCTAGAGAAGCTCAAATCCAGCTTACTATCTAGGCTCTTAATACTAGCTAGATTTACAGCGTTTAATACGCTGCACGTAACTTTAACGTGCCCCTCTTAAGTCTATAGACGCGACGCGCCAGAACTACCTTATGACGCGATACTAAGCCGAAATTAATAAAGCTTACGGTAACCGAGGAAGAGGCAATAAAGTAGTATATTCTTAAGCTAGATTTAAGAGGATTTACCCCTTTACTTAATACTGTTTAAGAAATAGCTAATAAACTATTAGTGAAGCGGCAAAGGGACCTAGTAAGCATAAACTAGCCATATAGCTTTATTAAGCGTACCCTAGAAATTAAAATAAAGTATAATTGGAAGCTAGACTACCAGCGTTATAAATAGGAAGAACTAGCAATTATATAAGGTTAATTTAACCTTATAGAGAATATAAAGGCTAAATATAGTATATAGGATGAAAATATATATAACTTTGACGAATCTGGCTTCTAGATAGGTATAATAACCTAGTAAAAAGTTATTATAGGCTCTAAGAGACGGTATTAACCAAAGGCTGTTTAGCTAGGTAACTGTAAGTAAGTTACGGTAATCCAGGCTATTAGCGCGTTAGGATACGCGCTTCCACCCTTTATTATCTATAAAGGTAAAAACTACCTCTTTACCTAATGCTAGGAAATTAATATACCAGTCTAATGGGCATTCGCGGTTTTTAATAACGGCTGAATAATAAATAAGCTTGGTTTCTAGTAGTTAAAGCATTTTAACGTGTATATAAAGGAGTATACTATAGGCGCGTACTGCTTGTTAATTATAGACGGCCACAAGAGCTTTAACTCGCTGTAATTTACTAAATACTATAAGGAGAATAAGATAATTACTTTATATATGCCGCTATATTTATTATATATCTTATAGCTACTAAATATAGGTTGTTTTTTGCCTTTAAAGTAGGCGTATAGGCGCTAAGTTAAGAAGCTAATACGTAACCGGTTTAACTATATTATTAAAATAAAGTTCTTACCAGCCTTCCGGGACGCGCTTAACGTATTTATTACTAAAAGTAATATCTAAAGAAGCTTTCGAGGCGCTGGTCTGGTTCCATTTAACCTAGATAAGGTGATATTAAAGCTTAATATTTAATTACGCACGCCTACACCACCTACCACTTAAGATACCACATGGCAGTCGAAAACCCCTAGTAACCACTTTGAATTTGGATCGTAAACGAAGCTAATTAGCAATAAGTTGGGTAGCTTACCATCTTCCTTAAAGGAAGGGTTTAATTAGCTTGTTAAAGGCACCCTTATAATAGCTCATCAGATGGTATTATAGCGCGATTAAATTACTAAGCTTAAAACAGCTAACGAGGCTGCAACCTAATAGAGGCAGTCTAAAAGAAAGCGTATCTAGCAAGGAGGAGTCCTTACCTTTAAGGCTAAGGCAGATGGGGTTAAACCAACTCAAAGGCGCTGTGGTAACTGCGACGGGACTAGGCATAACGCTCGAACGTGCCAAAATAACGAAGAATCTACTATAGAATCTAGTAGCGATGAGGAATCAGAGATGGATTATAGTGAGGCGGAGTAGTTCGTTACATAGTTCGTTACATTTAGTATGGTCTTAGCAAGCTGACCAGCTTACCCATTTAACCAGCTCACCCGTGAAATACAGTGATGTGCAGGACCAGCTTCCTCTGAAAAAATATTATTTCGCTTCGGCACGCGAGCTCGCTAAATCGCCACCAACTGTACATAGTAATTGTAGCGAACGCATGTGCCTGCACGCAACAGTGGTTGCCCTAACTGGGCCCCCCCGCTGTGGCCGCCAAAACGCGAATAGAAAGCTGTTCCTGCAATTGCCGATGAAATTTGGTGATATCGTACGGGTGAAAATCTCGTGCACGATATTTGACAAAGATCACGACACTGCGGAGGAAGGCCGATCGCGAAGTCTGCCAGAAGTAAAGTTCTTGCAGCCAACGATTGCTAGCGAGCCCGCGTACCGAAGCGAAATAATATTTTTCCAGAGGGGGGTGGAAGCTGGTCGTGCACATCGCTGTACGTTAATTAAAATAAATATAAATATTTATTCCAATTTATCTAATTTAAAGCGTATCTATAAGACTAGGTTTCATTAAATTAGGTTAATATACCTCGTCTTATTTCTTAAAACGAATAAAATTATAACTAGGAGAGCCGTCGCGAACATTGCTCCCGCTAATCCAGCATACATACCCAATAGGTTCGGATCCTTATACGTCGGGCTTAGGGCAAGGCTAAATACCGATCCTCCTGCTGCCGTCATTGCAAATATAGCTTGCAGGACCGACTTCATAGACTTGGGCGCCATCGTAAACGCGTACTCCCAACCGGCTGGACTAGCGAAGATTTCGCCAATACCCTCGAGGAAATATATTGGTATTTGAAGCGCTACGTTGACACTGTTCGGGAGGGCTCCATTGAGAGATTCTGAACAGGCACGCGGATGGAAGTAACAGGGCCCAGAGTGGTAAATCCAATATTGGACGACGGCCGCCCAGGCCATTCCAAGACTTTCGAGAAGGAAGCCAAGGGAGATGCGGGCAAGTGGCGGGAACTCGATCTTACGGCGTCGAAGGAACGGGTATAGAAATTGAGTGGTAAGAGGAAGAAACACGATTACTGTAAAGGAATTTATGTTGGGGAGCATGTCGTTTGGGATGCCATGGGTCTGCATCTGTCCTGCTTGCGAGATGGTGTTCGTTGTCATCTGCGCTTGGCAAAGCCAGTACACAATAAACGGGACACTGAGTTAAGGGTTAGCTGTATTGCGCTTCTCCCTGCCAATTTCGACGGTCTGCTTACAAAGTTTTGCAGGCTTGGAGTCCAAGTCTCAACTCTTCCACGAACTCGTCTGACCAATCGAATCTAGGCCCGTCTGTAATGATACTGGATGATTTCGCTGCGGTCAGGTCGAAGCCATGCTGAGCTCCAATCCAACATACCTTAGCAGCCCAAGGCAATGCGCTGGCCTTATGTTTTTGGTTAACTGTTATTGTTAATATAGAGCGTCCGGGTCGTTTAGGAAGGCATTACCAAAGTCCAACCACCTCTGACCAACCATAAGTATGGCCAGACTCAGACAGATGAAACAAAGAGCCATCAAATAAGACGCCCAGAATCCGGCATCTTTCTCCATGAAGGTGGCTGCGATGCGGGATTGAGCGCCGACATTAAAGCACCTTCGACAGTAAGCCTCCTCTCTATTGCGGGATAGTAATGCCATACCAGTAGTAGACATCGAATGCATGTGCAACTGTAGCTTCATGATCGACTATGACCCTTCGTCCATGACGATTGTCCTTGGTACCTTGCTCTACAGAATAGCATTGCTCAGCCAGGAAGGGCGGCAAAGTGGCCTTTACTCCGCCGAGGCCTAGGCTTATAAGTACCATAGCCACAATCAATCCGGGGGGCCCAGCACCTCTTTCGAGCATCGCCGGCAATGAAGTTAGGAATAACACTGCAACACCAACAATGTAAAAGCTACGAAGGGTTAGCATCAATTACTTTTTCCTATATAACGCGGAAGCACATACTGGAACGAAATGGTGATGGTCCGAATTCGCCCAAAGTGAGTATCCGAAATCACGGCAGCAAGCATTGGTGTGGAATAGCAAACGACCTGGAAGCAATTTACCACTATCGATGCTACCTTTTGACCCCACCCCAGAGCTCCCGGCCGCAGCGGATCAGAATGTGGGTTCTGAATGTAGTTTTCTAGAAAGCAATCCTGTTAGCCGTAGTCTTTCGCGTACGGTTGACTTATAGATCTAGACTCACGAAGTGGCCCTACGAGACTGTAATAGGAGAATCGCTCACACAGAGAGACGATGGATATCAGCCATACGGCCTTTGGCAACGTGGCAGAGACTTTGGGACATGATTCCGAACTCAATTCGGTCGAGGTGGGTTTACCTTTCTCGTGATGGAGAAGGTTCGCATTGCCGGTGCGTGACATTTCCGATTGCGCCCTACTAATATTGTGAGGAATGTTTCTAGATATATTTTCTATTGGACAAGAATACCCCTTAAGATCGTGTGTTGGTGCTGAACCGGGGGGCGTTTCACTTTTTGGATGTGCCATTTTGACCGCAGGAATAAGGGCTATAAGCTTTGGGGTGTGACGGAAGATATATGGGTAGCTTATGATATTTAAGGGCAGCACAGATGGATTTATATACAAAAGTATTTTGGACTCAGTATTGGCTTCAGCTTTAGCTTTGGAGCCTATTACTGATTAAGGCAGGCGATATGCAGTACTCTGATGCAGGTTCACAAGAGTCGGTAATGACACAATTTAAAGGTTGTTACGCGAAATTAGCGCACCCGGGGTACTCCGCAATCGTACTAATCTTGGTTACAGTAGCATCACTTAGGGCAGATTGCTCTGTGCTCCCGAGGAAGATGGTTGCGATTACAGCTTGATGACTGGCCACATCGGTAAAGGCTTAGGTGAGTTAACCATGTCCATCAGGTTTACTAATAAAGAAGTCTAAGCGGTTGGGGGGTTTTTATAAGAAGCGTATATGAAAAATTAATTTAAGTTATAAAACGCTAAAATGACGCCCTATACGGGGCCTTATACCCTTTTCTAACCGTAGCGAAGCGGAGGCCGGAGGGCGGCAGCATATAGCTGTCCAAGAGGTAACTGGTGTGCGTGCGTATTGGGTAAGTATACAAGGGTCTACTATGGCGTTACAGTGCCAAGACATTGGTCTGTGTGCGGGCGAGCCAAGCTTAATTGTTTACTACACTACAATACAACGCTCGCTTAGTATAGAAATTAGCGGAAATCGAAGGCCTATAGTAAAGATCTTAGATATATAAAGAGTTAGAATTCTTAGTATAGTATAACTAAGGGAGAGCAAGACCGAAATTTAAAAAAAATCTTAAAGCTCCTAAGGATAGATATTCTAAAAAGCTATAATTAGCTTTCTTCTAGCTAAAGCTAGGAAAAGGCTACTTCAAATCCCTCTTTAAAATAGTAGGAAGGGATAAAGAAGGTAGATACTATAGGGAATATAATATTATACAAACCCCTAAGTACCTAATAGTAGACTATAGCTTATATAAGGAAGAGAGAAGAAAATATAAAGGAAACTGGCTTTTCTCTCTCTTTAAAGAGATTATTTAATATAAAAGAAAAAGAAGCGCTTTTTCTATTCCTAAGTAAGATAGTAATAGCTACTAGAAAGTAATTAATATTAATAGGATTATTAGATAGAGGTAACTTCTACTAAGCTTCTAGTAAATAAATAACAAAGAGTTAAAGGATAAAAATAAATTGTAAAAGAATAGGGTTAGGTATTAGAATTTCTCATTTCTTATAATTTATTTTACTCATTTCTTATTACCTAATAGTTATTAATAACCTAGTAATTTTACTAAAGAGCTATAAATTACTAGGATATAATTACTAATATATATTAAGTTACCGAAGAAGAATTTATATATATAGAGATATAGCGTTATAGCCTAAAGGCCGTATGTGTAGTATTATATATAGTATAATATAATATATTAAAAAAGTAAGGATAAAAAAAAGACTGAAATCGCAGCTAGATACTACGTTAGTTATTGTGTTGCTTATAATATAATTAATTAATAGAATAGCCACTATACGGTCAAATCTTTACTAGGGCTTACTTAACGCTAAAGCACCTACTTCTTTAAATTAACTATATAGCTCTAAAGGATTAAGTTATAGATATTACCATTAAGTATAAAACTTTATACTATTTTATTAAAAAGAGTAATAAAGCCTTATAAAAAAATACTATATTAGGATTTTTTAAAAAGTTGTTATAGATTGTGGCAACTTACCGCAAACTATATAGTTCTAGCAGATGTATATAGTCTTATACGTTTCACACCTTTTGCAGTTTAATATTTTTTAATAAATATTTTCTAAAATTAGTTTTAAGTTAGTTCTAAGTTAGTTCTATAGTAGTATAGTTGTATAGTTGTATTATAGATACAATAAGATTTTTACTAAGTAAACTTTTTATAAAATTAATTATTTCAAAATTAAATTTAAAAAATTTATAGTAGTATAAATTAATAATATTAGGTATTAATAAAAGAAGCAAAATTGAGAAAAAAAATTGCTTAGCTATTTTATGCCGAAAGCTATAGAAGCTATGAAATATGCAAATTTCTTATAGATTCTAATTTTCGGCCATAATAACGTACTTAAAAAATTTCCCCTAATATACGGTAGATTTATTAATAAGCTAGGTATATAGATTAGATAAATAATAATATAACTAGTAAAGTAGGTGCCTAATAGATTGACTTTAATTAATTATAAGATTTACCGTAAAGAGAGAACTATTTATAGTAGGGATTGTAGTCCTTTAAATATATAACTATATACTTAAAAAATTCCTTTATACGTAAAATATATAATATATAATATATTTTCTAACGTTATAGTTTTTCTAATTCTATTATAGTCTATATTACGTTTTATAGCTTATCTAGTTTACTAATAAATATTTATAATACTTCTAGTATAAGGTCCGTAATACTATCTCCTTCCTTATTATCTTCGTCTTTAAAGGTATAGTACTCCCTTATAAGCTCAATGTCGTACTTATACTACTACTACTATATTATCGCTTAGTAAAATTATATCTCCGTATTCTCGTTATATAAGAGAAAGCCTAGTTTATATTGCGATCGCGGCTCTATTTGGTTACTACCTTTTCTTTTATTTAGAGTAAGTCCAGACTTATAGAACTTAAACACCTAAGCAAATTGAGCCGTACTACTTTTAAAGCTATCTATACTTAATTAAATCAATTTAATCTTCTATCCTTATATACTGTTTAATATATTAACCCTAGCCTTTCTATTTAACGCCTTTTAAGACTTTAATCCCAACCCCCCCGCCCCCATTTTAGCCTCTTTCTCCCCTACCTCCTCTCTACCTTACTTAATTACACCTATATTTATAAGTTTTATATTTAAATCTACAGCTACCTATCTATAAAACTTTAGGCCTTTAAGGTCTTTAAGCTGCGATTATAAGCTATATATTTAAATGTTTTTATATATAGCCTCTATAGTAAGTTGCTTAAGTTATTAACTTCCTTTTTATAAAAGTAACTAAGTTCTTTAATTAAGTATATAGATACGCGAAAAGCCGCTATAGTAGTAAAATACGCCTACTAATTATCTAATAAAGAAATAACTATCTCTAATTAAATATACGGCATATTATATATAACGGAACCTTATAGCAAGAACTACGATAGGCTCGTTAATGGGCTAGGTGTGTAGGTGATGCAAATTAAAGTCAACAACGTAATAACAACTGGTGGAGTAGTTGCCTAACAGATTAACTCTAATTATATTCTGAGAATCACTACAAGGAAAGAACTATCTAGAGTAGGGACTGTGGTCCTTTAAATATACAACCGTACTCCTAGGAAACCCTCCTTATACGTAAGGTACGCGTGCTCTATCTACTCTGTTATAGATTACACAGA
>Ga0307515_10018955_pt1 | contig 12419 bp, 15 predicted proteins | sample 17_EM_MG_FD_194513 | JGI IMG/M metagenome (GOLD analysis project Ga0307515, IMG submission 194513) | Populus trichocarpa ectomycorrhiza microbial communities from riparian zone in the Pacific Northwest, United States - 17_EM | ecosystem: Host-associated > Plants > Roots > Unclassified | place...
AGCGGCGTTCTCTGGAGTCTGGTGGGCCGCGCTACATTCAGCAGTGGGGCGGCCTCAAGATCTAAGCTGCGGCGTTGGCGTGTGGCTGAAACACCTTGGGTTTTCGCAACGGCGAGGCGACCATTTTCTTCTTGTCCCGTGTCAGGATATGTCTCCGGAATCGCGGAGACGACAAACCGAACCTCTTCGTCGGTGCTGTGGAAAACTTTTGCACACGCGCTTCGACCAAGTTGAGTTCTCCGAGTTAAGACGGGAGTACTAGACTGCCGAGCGAGTCTTATGACCGGTGCCCGCTGTCGTACACTAAGGAAATTGCAGCCAAGAAGCTTCTCAGTGTCCTGAGGTCCTCTCAACTCAAGGAATTGTTGGAGAGCAATGAGGTGAGATCTCTTGTAGCCCGCTCATTGTCCATCGCTGCACAGGTATGCCGCATTGAACGCAATTCACAGACCGGTGTCCTCACCCTCTCTCACCCTTCCATCTATCCTTTGGACGACCCAGCGCTGCTCGTTACTACTTCCTGTCCTTTCCCCCCCTTGATTTCCTTGTGCAAGGGCGCCCATCTACCATGCTCAATCAATTTTCTAGCGTTGTCGTTCTCTGACTTGCCCCAATCCTGTCCTTGACCACAGTGTTGCTTACACTGCTCCCATACCCCTCCCCTGCGGTCGTGCTGCACACCCAGGTGTCTTTGCTTGTGGTAAACCCTCTCTTCGTCTACTGGCGAACCGCTCATTGGATAAGATCGACGGTCCTTCCGTCGTGTTATCCAACGAGGACCAGGCTTCTTCTCGATCACACAGGCACCCGAAGAGATCTTCACCGCTAGTAGGTGTTTCATCTGAACTCGCAACCGAGCGACGGACCAACAGTGTCTATCGAGTGTGTGATCGAGGAAAAAGCAGGCGCACACAGAACGCTGATACTAGGGACACCCGCAGCTACGGAGAACCCACATGTAGCACCCTGTTCGAGGAGGACTATTCGCCTCACAATCCTACACCCCGCCCAACATCGAAAGCTGTATCGCATCGCCAGTCGGGCATTGACCGGTCTGACCACCACCACTCAGGCCCCGAGAGATCGCTTCCGTCTACTGCCGGAACCGAATATCCATGGTAGTAGTGGTAGGCGCACACACTGCTTAATCCGATTCCCGGATCAGGTTGAACGATCGTCGGGCGACTGGAGTCCTGGGGGAAAGTGTGATGTGAATTTTCATCATCAGTACGAACCTGATTGGAGGAAAGTGACGTCAGTCAGGGTACGAGACCAATTGTAGGACAGGCGTAGACTTTCGGAAAGGGTCTGAGAGATCGAGTTCATCACTTTGTATGTAGGAAGAAGTTAGAGTGGCGGCTGGAAATGGAGGGGTATGAAACAGGCGATCTTGATACGAGCAGGGGATGGGCGGAAAGTCAATGGCTACCCAACACTCATCTATTAGCGAGGCAATATAATCACTCAAGGGGACAATCGCGCACCAGGACGTTCTGAAGCAGTTTTGAAAACAAAAACTGGTTACGACGAGGGGTCCCGCTCTCCGCTAATTCTTTCCCGTACTCGCATAGGCCCTGATGTGAGTCGGGTAAGCCACGAAGTGCGGAAAATGTCGGTGCTGACGAACCTGAGTATGAGCCCCTATTGCGCACAGAATGTGACAAATAAGAAGTATAAGATTTAGGCGAACGTCATCTTATTGCGCCCAGTGGGAGGGGTGAATTACCAACTCTGCGTAATGGATGGAACGTCTGGACTTACATCTAGTTTTACCTGGACTAGAATCGATTTGCAGCCCACCAAGAAAGGAGGGTGCAGCGGAAGACCCGCTGCAACCGCCACCAGCATCTTGACGGTATCGGTTCAAAAGGGACAACCCAATGCTCATCGTACATAGACCAAGCGGAGGACGTGGGTGGGATACCTAATATACGATCCCAGTATAAGTTTTGGTTTGAAACCAGGGTAGGTTGCGGAGGCTCCGATGCTCCGGTACTCGCCATTAAGAACAGTGCAAAGCTAGGTTGATCCTTGAGCGACAATCCACAAAGATCCAACCCATAGAGCACCTACTATGATTCCGGACTTTCCACCCATACCGTCTTCCGGCGTCAGGAAGTAGTCGTAGACCAGATAGGAAACATGCACCGGCTGCGTAACGCGTCTCAACGTTCGCGCAAGACACAAGGGAGGAGGTAGAACTGACAAATCGTAACCGAGCTGAACTGAGAACAGCAAGCTCGACCGAACCCATCCAGGAGTAATAGTGGGAGAGACAAGCCAGGTACGTGGGAACAGACCGCGCCTCGCACGGGTATTATATCACACCTATCGTCGGCACAAAGCCCGTTACCCCAAGACTTCTACTATGTCTCCGTGCCGCCACTGTATGGGGTGGCAGCGCAGGGTATCAGGGATTTGTCAATCGGTACGTCAAATTCTCTTGATTTTATGTTCTAGAGCTCGACGATCCCTGGTCAGACGACTAAGCCGACTTGCAGCTATCCTTTTCGTGCGCTTACTGGGCGCTTGCCATAGTTTAGCGAAAGGTTTGAGCTTGTAGTTTTCATTGTATTGGAACAACGTCGATGTGTATGTAGGTCGGCCTTTCGGTGTTATACGTCGGGGTGGTTGGACCTTCGACGATATCTCTGCATGGGCCACTTGAAAAGCCCTGGATGTCTGACGAAGGGGGCGAGAGCCGTATGAACACCGGCCCCAGCCTATCCACGAACATAATCTTACCACAGAGTACGCAACCCTCGAGTTGAGCACTTCATCAACCCCCTTTCGACTGTTGTCCTCATCCGCTTCATTATATCCTCCTTGAGATCGATGCCCGGGCGCAATAACTCCAGTTGCAGGGTGGTTGTGGTAGGTATCGTGTCCAAGAAGACGACTTGAACAGACTTCAAATCCTCAAACTGATCGCGGGTGTCGAGGAAGGCATCTACGTCCTCCCAAGAAATCGCGTTGAGGTCACGCCTCTCGGTAACCACAATTTCGAATACCAGACGGGTAAGCCTCGAGGTGATGTACGGCATGGTGGCGGTAACCCAGGCAAAGGATTGAACGGTGGATTTCGATCTGATATTCAACGGATATGCTGCGAAAAGTTCCAGTTTCCCCAAGACGAGCGTATGCAGGCGGTTGTACATCCCAATGTGTGGCGGGATATCTACGAAACGGGGTTAGTGTCGTCGACCACTCGGTGGGGGTGAACATAAACGCATACCAGATCCAAGGGTCGAGTGTGCACTAAATCTGAGTGTGGTAATAGCATCCTGGTACTTGGTTGCTATAGAATTGAGGTGTCGCTGCTGTTGATCGGAATGATGGATCTCAAGCGATTTTAGGTGCGTCAAGGGGTACGGTGGTTCCGCGAGTTGTTCAAGTACGAACCCCTGACAGTACGTATGAAGCGAGAAGGAGACAATAGGCGGAGAATGGCAATAGCTGGGTGCAACAGCTAGCCCTCCTTCCTTGCTGGACGAATATCCGAGATCGGAGGCGTGGTCGTTTTCAAGGTTTGGGAATAACCGGAGGATTTTCCAGAGATCATAGCACGATTCGAGGTTGCTGTCGGTGAAGGTGACGGTGGTGATCCTCTCCGAAATGTCCACCAAGGATGCAATGAGGACGTTCTTCAACCCCGAGGGGAACCCACGAAAGTGTAGGGTGTGCAGAGATGTGAAACGTTCGACCCGTCCGCTGATCGTCGAGGGAAGCGTGCCGACAAGTGGCAGGGACCCAAATGTGGAAGGGTCGTCGTATTTATTGTTCGTACCTATGCTGAGTTCTTGACAGTAATAAAGGATATCGGGTGCGAAGCTATCGAGTTCTGTAAACCTGGCGGCTTTGTGTGCGGATAAGAGGCTGAACTTTGCGAAGAGATGTAAACGGGTGGACGGGACCCAATCTCTGGCGACAAGCGAGCAAGCGATGAGGCCTTTGGTGTCGTCGTGAACGTAGTCAATAATCCGGTCCACGATCTCCGGTGGTATCGCCATCGACATCGCCGTTTTGTTGGAAGGGGGGGGGTATGCGGTGAGGTGAAAGGGTGACTGGAAGGGTGGGGTCGGGGGTGCTTCCCGATGATCGGTTTTGGCCGCGGCGAGCCCGCCCGCTGCTTTGAGTCTAACCAGTATGAAGACACCTCTTCGAAACCTCATCTGGCTCGGAGTCCTGGTTATCTCCACTGCTGCAATTGCAGCCACACCCAACGATTTCCAAGTCGTCATCGACGGTTTCGAGGACGGGCAGTCGTACGGATCGCGATTCCCCACTTTCGACGAGGCGGAGGACATCGTGGACCGATGGGCTGAGAACGGTCGGCAGTTCATAAACCGTAACGGCCAAACTTGTACGTATCCCCGCCGCGAACTCTGATTTTTGGAAGGTTTCTGACACAAAGAATCCTTACTACACCCATACGTATATCGACTGCCGCCACCGTAGTCGAACTGTTCACCCACCCCAGCTTCACTTCCTATCGGCTTCGAATCACGGAGCCGACGATCTGCGACTCAGGGGTCAAACAATATTCTGGGTATCTGGACATTACCACCGGCAAACACCTCTTCTTTTGGTTCTTCGAGTCCAGGCATTATCCAGAAACTGCAGACTTCATCTATTGGACCAATGGTAAGCGCAAACCCCTTCCGACTTTGAGACTTATTCCAGGACTGTAATTCATTCATTACTCCAGGCGGACCTGGAGCTTCCTCCGCTACGGGACTCCTGTTCGAACTTGGACCTTGCCGGGTCGCCTCCGAAGACGGAACTGTAACCAGGAACAAGTATTCCTGGAACACGCACAGTAACATCCTATTCCTCGACCAACCGGTCAACGTCGGATGGTCCTACTCTGACGATGGGTCGAGGGTCAGTAGGAGTTACGTCGCCGGTGAAGATGTCTACGCGTTCTTCCAACTCTTCTTTTCCCGGTTCCCCGAATATGCGGGGGCCAAATTCCATATGGCCGCGGAAAGCTATGGAGGGACATATGCCCCGAACACCGCAACCGTGTTCCACAAGAAGAACAGGGAACTCGAGGTTATCCCTGTACCCGGATTGATAAAGATCAACTTGGCCTCTGTCATTCTCGCGAACGGGTGGACAAACCCTCTCGAGCAGTACTCTTCGATCCCCGACTGGATCTGCGAGGGGCCTTACGCGTTATTCGAACCCGAGAGTCGCGAATGCAAAGGCCTTCGACGGAACGTCCCCAATTGCCGCAGGCTCACCGAGACTTGCTACAAGTTCGATACCAGAGTCACTTGTGCTCCTGCTGAGACTTACTGTTCATATACTCTCGAGAGCTTGGTCTCAAGTTTGTCTTTCCCTCGTTTGAGGCAGTCCCCAGAAAACTGATTTCCTCTCCCCTTCAGAGCTGAAGCTAAACCCATACGACGTACGCAAGCCATGCGTGGGGGGCAACACCTGCTACGAAGAACTCGATTGGGTCGAAACATTCATGAATAACGCCACGGTCAAATCGCAACTAGGTGTAGAGCCCTCACGGACCTTCTCCGGAGGCAGCGCGTCAGTATATCTCGACTTCCGTGCTACGGGTGACGGAATGCGTAACAGCGCCCCGCTGCTTACCAACCTCGTAAACAACGGGATTCGCTTGCTAGTGTACGCCGGAAACGCAGGTATGGCCAGTCGTTGAGGTCGGCGCGTTTCTTGAACTGAATGGTTCGTAAAGATAGCGTTTGCAACTACATCGGTAACGAGCGGTGGTTAGAAAAACTCGAAAGCGCCTTCGAAGAAGAATTCTTGGCCGCCAGACCTATTCCTTGGATCACTCAAGACTCGCAAGAGGTCGTCGGTACAGTGAGGAGCGCGGGCGGTAACGGGTTCACCGCGGGAAACGTCACTTTTGTCGTCGTGCATGAGGCTGGGTAAGACTGTTCACACGACTCTGGATTTCTGGAGCTGACCGGTCTCATAGACATATGGTACCCTTCGACCAGCCTGAAGCTGCTTTGGTGAGTTCTCAAGTCCCGCTTGCGAATACCATGCACTGACTTGACACTTTTCGCAGGATCTCATCACGAGATGGGTCAGGAACGTCCCTCTCACGAACTGAGTCGTTCAACGTTTTCTGGAACTAGAGTGGTCGGATACCACGGTATTTACCATGGGATTGGTGGTGGCAACCGCGGCCTTACAAACGTCGCGGTCTTTGACCTTAGAATACAAGGTTCCAATACCTGTCATACCCAGGCCGCGGGTGAGTGGATAGTGTCATACGTACAGGTGCAAAAAGACACTGCATTGCCCAAAGCAACTCGAGATATACAGCGATATATACGAGGACCTCGCCACGCGTGACGTAAGCACGCGTAGATATAAAGATCATCTCATTTTCCTGTCGTCAAAGAAGTGCTGCAACGAAGCGAACCGCGTTGTCAAAAAGTGTAATAGAGGGAGGAGGATATCAGGGAAAGCTCACCCTAAGGTGCCTCAACTGCCACACACAGGTCACAATCAACACAACAATCTGAGCCACACTATACCACACCGCTCTCGAATTCGCGGTCTCGCTCAAATTCCTGAAATCAGTCTCCCTCTCTCTCTGATACTGCTGCTCCCTCCTGATATCTTCAAGTTTGACGTTCAGTTCTCGAACCTTGGAAGCGAGTTCCGAAACGTGTGAGCGGTCGTGGCTGAGGTCTGCGCGAGCTTTACCGATTGCGATGTCGAGGTGCATTCGGATGTGGGAGGAAGTGGAGAACCAGGCCGAGTCGGGGTAGGAGGGCGAAAGACAGATCGTGTGGTCCCCGGAATCGTGAGAGGTGAAGGTGAACCGACCGGTGGTTGGACCTCGGGTATTCACTAACGAATTGTCGTGGTTCATTTCCTTAAATAAATAAAAAGCCGCCATCGAACGTTCGGATGTCAGCTCAGTTTTGTTTTTTTGGTGACGAAGGTAAAGGGTGAGAGGGTAGGATATACACACAGTAACTTCGACGAGAACGCCCAACTGGAGATTCTCCTTATACTTTTGCTCCCCTTCGTTCCATTGAAGTGCGCGATATTGTCCTGGTTCGTTCCGAGTCAACAACGAGGCGCGTTCTGCAAGCAGTGTGTATACCTTCCACGACGGTGTCAGTCGGCAGCTCCTCAATGAAGCATCGTTTGTCTTTGAGATCCATGTAAAAGTGTAATGCCGAAGTCGTCCACGCAAATAAAACCAAAGTCGCCAGCGAGAGTAGCGGTGAACGGAACGAGCGTGCCATGACTGGCGGGTGGATGGGGATGAGTTGTCGTGTCCCTCGACGTGAAGTCCGATCACACACAAATTCCCACCTCACAATCAAAATTCCAGACTAAGATGATGGTATATTCACACAGGTACGATAGATAGCTGCTAGATTGTAGAAATAGCTGCATCGTCACGTTTCCTCATCCATTTCCTCGTCGCCGCCATCGTCGTCGTCATCTTCTTCTTCAACATCATCGTCTTCGTCACTGCTCTCGTTAAATGTGTTGAGAGGAATGAAATCGTCACCAAGTTGCGCCTCCTCAACTGTGGGAGACTTAATGTTATCAGTACCAGAGACGGAGGCAATAGATTCAGGAGCCTTGGAAGCTGTAGGCGACGAGGGAGCCGCCGCTCCAGGACCAGGCTGTCGCTTCCTGTTGGCGCGAATAACATGAGGAAGTTTGCAACCCTTGGTGGTACAAGTACCCTTTTCGGCAAAATCAGGGCATTCCCGGACATGCTGCTTGGGACAGTCGAAGCCAGCTGCGCAATAGCCTAACACGGCAAAGTCGCGACAGACACCTTCCCGCGGACCAAGGCGAACATGGGGGAATGGACAATTTTCACGATTGCAGCGACCGTTGTTGGCGAAGTGCACACAAGCAGGCGTGCGTTCAGGAGTCGGGTCATGCGAGAGGTTGCAGGTTTCGGTGCTGTTGGGACAAGTTCCTTGGGTGAACGGCCAACAGAGGGCAACCTTATCAGGGTCATGCTGATAAGGGCAAGTGAGGCCTCTGCTGCAGCTGCCTAGGTAACAAAACAACGTGATCAAGTACCACGATTCAGAAGGACAAAGAGGGGTTTGAAAGGACAGTATAATCATACCGGTAGTGGTAAAACGGGGACATTGTTTATCAGAGAACTTCATCCGTTTTTGCGTCGCTTTGTATCTGAGGGGGGAATAAGTGGTGAGCGGGTTGTGGATGCGGAGTGCGACGGACGAGGATTGACTGGTCGTAAGGGTCAAATTGCGTCCGGGGCGGGCTCGTTGTCGGGTCTGTCGGGGCTTTGTCGGATACCTAGGGACGGACTTAAAGTTGCCGGGTCCAGGAGCCGGGAGGGTGGGCCGAGTGGGTTGAGGCACTGCGTCATGAGTCAGCAACTCGAGGAGGCCACACTTACCCAACGTGTACTCACGGTCCTTGCGTACGAGCGATCGTCCTGAAGATTGAAACGCGACGCCATTAAGAACGACATCGCGCTTCTCACCTGTATTCTTGATAGGGGCTGGTCGGTGGTACGGGGCCGGGCGAGGTGGGACCTGGGTGGAACGGGGCGGAGGCTTGTAGTTTGGGTTAACGTAGACGTTAGTTCTCGAGGGTGGCTTATATGAAGCCCCGGATTTGTGTCGGTCGATAGCGCCTAATCCGGTTTCATCAAGCCAATTCTTCGCAATGCGCCTTGAGTAAACTTGCCTGAGAGTCTTGCGATTTCGAGCTTGAGAGCTGCAGCGGGATCCATGGAGAGAGATGGAAGAGAGGGGAGAACCAAAGTCACCTTCCCAATTTGGAAATTGACCATCAACTATCCATCTGCTGATGTAATGCCCTCGGTCACATCCGAGACCCCAATAAGGCAATTGTTGTGGGTAGTTCTTCCCACGAGTGTAACACGAGGCGTCCGCGCGGAGTCGGGCTGCGTGGTGCTGTCTGGCTTATAGAGTGAACTGTTCTGGATGAACAATACCCGTTTCTCGCTTTTCTCTAACGACCCGCGATTACTACCGATTATACGACTTATTATGCGGACTTTCGCCTGTTTATTGGCTACAGTCGCCGTTCTACAAGCAACCAATGCATCGCCTACGTCAATGCTCCCGTCCTTCCTCGCGTCCTGGTCCGAGAGAATCAATTCGCTGCGGTGGATACCGAGTTCAAACACGGACGACACCACACGGCTCGGGAAACGACAGTCTGTTAACGCTTTCGACCACAACCCAGATGGATCACAGTTCCTGTGGGCCCCGCAGGATACATACGAGGGGAAGACGTTCTTCGAGTGTGTGACCACCCCTCGTGCCAACGGAAATTATCCATTTACGCTCTCGACAGTCGGTGGGAGTTTTTCACGGGACCTGATCCTACCAAGTGAGTCTCGCATCGCGTTTGAAGGAGGTGACATCGGTAACGCGTGCGCAATCAACCCACCAGCGGGAAAGTAGCGTGAGTGCAGTGCACCCTTTCCCTCTGATGTAGGATTGACCACCTTTCAAGTTACCAGGATCGAAACAACTCGTTCGCAAAGGGTCTCGTGTACGTCCAGGACGATGGAAAGGTCATCATGAAAGGTGATAATTATACCCGGTTAGACCCCGGAGTCAATCGCCCGAGGTAGGTTTACCGTCTATCTTGAGGGGGTTGCGAATAATGTCAAGTGTCGTGTAGTGTGAGGATATCAAGCTTACCGCAGTACAACACTGGTCTATTCATTTTAGACCTTGACAAAGTCCCGTGGGGTTGCGGTTAGTGCTTCCAATCCCGTGTCGACTGAAGATTCCCTAACGACCAGAACAGCAACATGGCCTGCCTACTGGTAGGGTTCCCGGACTGTCTTCTACCCACCTGACACACTAATCCTCCCTTCTCAAATAGGCTGCTGGGGAATGGCCAATGGCCAGATGTAATTCATTTTTTGCATCGAGCGCTTTTCGCAAATGAACTAATTATTGGGAACTAGTACGGAGAAGTGGACATCATCGAGGGTGTCCACGACAATTCACACAATCAAGTGGCATTCCACACCAAGGCTGGTGCGTTTCCAATTTGCCTTCGCAACGCAACGGAGAAGATTCTCAGACCGCTTTTAGGGTGCTTCCTTGACCCTTCTGTGAACATCACGGGAACAATTCTGGTACATGGTGTTTTGAACTTCACTGACGCACCCCGTTCATGCTACTCCACAGCAACGTAACGGTAACCTCAACCTCGTGTGCGATGGAACTATAAACGACAATAGCGGGTGTGGTGTTCTCGAATGGAGTCGCGCGTCGTACGGGGAGTACTTCGATTCCCAAGGTGGAGGCGTCTTCGCCACGAAGTGGGATGAGAATGAGATTACTGCCTGTGCGTTCGAACCAATCGGACAAACTCATGACACTGGAATCTCACGTTGGGCCACGCAGGGTCATTCTATCGCGCTGCGATTCCACAGGACATCCTCGCAGGTACACCGAATCCATCGGGGTGGGGTACACCGGCCGCGAAACTGGTGCCGACCAACTGCAAACCGTTGAGCAACTACTTCATTAACATGTCCATCATTTTCGGTGAGCCATTCTTCACGATTTGACAACTGCACGCTGCTCAATCCGACATTTTGTTCCAGACATCACGTTTTGCGGTAAGTGATCCAGCATCCCTAAAGTTCTGAGAGTGTGTGGCTAAACAAACAAAACGGCATAGGTGATTGGGCAGGCAATTCCTACGCCACTTCTGGTTGTCCTGGAACTTGTGAAGAAAGGTTGCTGGAACCGAGTAACTTCGTGGTATGTTTCAACTGAGTGGTTACCTTGCATCCCATCAGGTGGCTCAAACGTGGTACAGAATGCAACATGGATTATCAACCACCTCAAGGTATACAAGAAACAACTTCTTACGGGGCAGATTGTAGATGCTGGGGGCTCGGCAGGCCTCTTCACATCATCCACCTTTACTTCTATCTTTTACTCATTGTTGTTTATTACTTGTTTGCTTCAATAAAAAAGCTCGTTATGAGGTGCACCTGTCCTAGAGGTGTATAGGATACATATGTGTCTTGTATTCTTATGATCTTAGATAGACCGCCACTGTTTGGGAGGATTTGAAACACCAGGATAACCCTAGACTCCACCAAATATTGCAACTATTTTCATTTTTGAATGGCCTCATACTCGGTGCATTCCTCCGCCGCAAAGAAGAACGGGACGAAGAGCTCTTCGGTCCTCCCGAAAGCTCGAAGTAAAACCGGTGGGAGTCTTCGGTGCACGCGCCCCCTTACAAGCGAACCCATGGCACAAGCCACGATCTCTCTACAACCTCGCCAATCTCAGGAAAGGAGGTCAATGTGAGGGAGAGCACGGGTTGGAGGGAGTCCCGGTAAGCGAGCATGTGTTGGTGTTGCTCGAGGGAGGTGACTTCCATCCGAGCCTACTGTCATGACGCGAGAGGTGAGGGAGACCGGCCTTGTTGGCGCTGTCTCGTGGTCGAGGACTACAATTCCTTCAACCGGACCAATTTAATGATCGTGGATGAGCACAACCTATCACCTCCAGAGGGTGAGAGAAATCGCCCGCATTGACGATACAAGCAGGGCCGATATAGACTTCACCTCTCTTCTATCCTCATTAGCGACAGTACGAGAGAGGAGAAAGTATTTTTGGGTGAGTGAACACGCGGTGAAGGTTCAACGTCGAGGTTTTAGTCCAAGTGTGGTCCTAAGCAATCAACCCGTCCCCCGAGGCAGCTCCAGCGTTATTAACCAAGACGTGAAAAGCCCCGCTCTCGGAAGAAATCTCGTCCACGAGCTTGTCAGCGCCGGATAGCATTTGCGTGTCTGCCACGACCGGGACGCATTTTCCGGGATTGAGGGCGTTGAGTTCTTTGGCCGCTCGGAATGAGAGGTAGACCTGTTGCGTAGAGTACAGGACGTTCAGTTGCACGAGGCCAGATTGGATGATTTAACCGCGGAATGTCGTACCTTTGATGAACCCAGTTGTGATCTCTCGAGTTCGAAGGAGGAGAATCGTTCACGTCAACTTACCCGTACGCCCATCCGAAATTCCGAAGAGCAAGCGAACGAATGTGGATGGATCCAACACACACTACCACTTTACCGATACTACGACTTTCGCCAGTGACAACCATGCCTTTACCCTTGACACTGAAGAGATTCTCAGCGTCGAAGGAGGGGGGACTCGAGTGCTTATCGATTATCCCTCGTCCGGCATCGAACTCCCCAAGAAACGGTGGACGCTCGCGGAATTTCGGTTGTGATCTGGGTTCCGCCCCACCTTGCGCGCGAACCAACCTGAGTTGTCTGAACCGAACCTGGGCCTGAACATCGGTTTGGTTTTGCGTTCGGGTGAGCAAGCATCTGAGGTGATTCTCTTCGAACCGAACCCGAACCGAACCTCGAGAACATTAGTGTGTACAGTGCCGGACACCAGATC
>Ga0307515_10018956_pt1 | contig 12418 bp, 18 predicted proteins | sample 17_EM_MG_FD_194513 | JGI IMG/M metagenome (GOLD analysis project Ga0307515, IMG submission 194513) | Populus trichocarpa ectomycorrhiza microbial communities from riparian zone in the Pacific Northwest, United States - 17_EM | ecosystem: Host-associated > Plants > Roots > Unclassified | place...
GGATCAGCACCGACGAAATCGGTGTGGTTTTGTAATCTGCCGAGATAAATGAATGGACACGTACCCTGGCAAGGACATCGAGAACAGCGATAGCATCTTCCCCTCCAAGAGATGTTGTGGCCTTCCTGTCCAGTTGATCGTCGAGGAGAGAAGTGAGAAAATCTCGGTGTTCTTGGGAGTCGGGATCGAAATCTTCTAAACACCTCCATTTGGAGACTACAGGGGGTATCTCCACATGACCACCTCTTGACCGGTCTGCAGAAAGATCATCAAGCGGGACGTCATCTACTGTTGGAGTTTCATGATCTTTATATTTCGCGATAAGCAGATGGACGAAGTCTCGGATCTGCATTATGGGTATACTTAAGGAATGGCGGAGAGTGTAATGGGTCGAGTCGCGAGGTGTTTTGATGAGCGTTTCTGTGGTCCGACTAGGGTGGGATTAACCGGGATTGTATGAATCTGGACTCGAGGAATGCAGTAAGAAATGGTGAGGTGGTTCAACATAATCAAGGGAGAGATTAAGAGAGAGATCATGAAGTGATTTCAAGATATACGCCTCCAGCCTCGAGGTAACAGCGCGAAGTGTTGTCCCATGGTATCCGAGTGTACACGGGCATGTGGCGGCGACTTGCTGGCTGGAAGTCTCTCGGAGCTCTCGGACTATCCGGGGCCTAGGTGCCGCGGGGGAACGTGGTATGCGGCAGTCGAGATAATCTGTTTTCCCGTGGTGATTGTCAGGATTAAAAAACCGTGGCCACCCCGTGCCCGGGCCCAGGAAGATTTGTAAGTTATGGGGATCACGGGTCATAGCAAGTGGCCGGTGTCGTTTTTGCATTGATGGTGGTGGCTGGGGGGCGGCTTTCTCCGGCAACTCCCGAAGAGATCGGGAGGGCCACTTCGCTTCCGGTTCGGTACAGTATCGATCGCAAGAACTTCAAACCGCTGATGTCGTTTCATGTGAAGAAACGAAACCAAGAATGGTAGCGAGTCATTTTGACACACAATGAGTACGATAAATACTTGCGGATCGGCTATGTAGGGCGAATTCCGGAATGCACGGACGCTGGAAATGATGTGTGGAGTAAACGTCACAATAGTAGTTTAGTGAAAATAATGCGTGCACCGCACGCTTGAAAAGTAGCGAGTAATTATGACCATGAAGAAAAGATGCGAGGACATATGAAGCGTGGGCGTAATCGCATTCAAGTCCGAGGGGATTCAGGCGCACCGAGAAGAAGCGCTTGCCTCCGGCCCATGATACGTGCCCCAATGCGCCTGAAGAGTGAGGGTCTTGTGGGAACGAACTGCACATTAGGCATAGAAAGTGAGGAGTGGACGTTACCACCACTCATAAGATCTGCGGCAAGTCTGGCCCGCAGGACGATACTTGTGCCCGTTTGAGGAGCAGGGACGAACAGTCGAGCTGCGAGTGTTGTACGATGTGAGGTTTGTTCTGTTAGGCGTAAGCTGAAGAAGACACCGACCATAATCTCTAGAGCAACTATTAGGTTCAGAGGCAGTCGGTGCCTCTGCCTCACAGACAGGTATTGTGGGTCCGGGGGGAACAATTGATGAAGTTCTTTCCACGTGTTGGAAATGTTTCGATATCTGTTCCACCGTAGGTCGTTCCGCCCGGTCTTGGTGCCAGCACTTTTGGACCAATTCCCACGTCCCTCCACCAAAGCCGATATCCCCTGCTTTTTCCGGCTTTCTTGGTCTTTTACCCTCCAGGACGCGCAATATTATTTCCGGGTTCCGACGTTTCTCCGCTGCAAAGGGGGGGCGTCCAGTAAGCACTTCGTAAATGACCATCCCAAAGGCGTAGACATCTGCCTGCTTGGAAACCTTGCAGGAACGCAGGCCGAACTTCTCAGGGTAGAGTAGTTCGGGGGCCATATGGGATAATGTACCCTTGAACTCATCTCCGGTCGCAGACACGGTGAAGGACATGGTAGGTGTGAGGGTCGAAAAGCCGAAATCGGAGATGCAGGCCTCAGGATTCGCTCCGTTCTTGATCAGGATGTTGCTCTGAGACGGGATGTCATCGGGTTAACAAATTTGATCCCCGCGGGGCGACGAACACAGACAACTCACCCCTTTCAGGTCTCCATGGATAATTCCGCACTTGTGAAGGTATGATAAACCTCTGACAACGTCGTTTAACTTCGTAGCAGTTAGCCCAAAGAAGGATCAGAGACGAAAATATCGCACCAGATGAATCCTGTTCACCTCATTCGTGCGGAGGTAATCCATAATGTTCCCACTCTCCATCAACTCAGAAACCATCGAAAGCGCTTCATTTCGAGGGTCGATGTTGACGCCGAGAAGCTCCAAAACATTAGGATGGCGAGTGTTCATCCAAAGCACAGACTCCTTGCAGAAGTCCTATATTCGGGATTTCATGTATCTTGGCAGGATCGGAACCGGATGCTGATGAGGGTACCCACCTTTCGAATTTTTGGGAAATTACTATCCTGTGACACGCGAATTGTTTTTACGGCCACTGTCTTGTTGGCCAGTATTCCCTTCCGAACGTCCGCGAACCCGCCGCAGGCGAAAATTGCATCTTCCACATGAAAGCCAGCACCTTTGTTGACCAAATAACTGTCTGGGAGTCGGCCAGTGTTCCCTGCGAGTCTGCGAAGCATGTTGAAGCCGTGATTGGCAAGTCTCTCCTGGAGTCTACCGCTCCCCAGAGCCTGGTGTTCAACGGAAGCACCTATGTGTGAGGCGTGGTAGAAACACGGGAAAATATGTCACAGAAACTGACCTCACCGATGGTATTAATTACGATCCCCACATCGTTGTCTGTGAACCTCATCGCAACTTTTCTGTTGTCTTCTACATCTACAAGCGTCCTCAGAAGCTCGTCGTAACCGTTAGATTTGGGGTCTAGCAATTCCAAACTTCGCCACTGTGAAAGGACAGTCTGCGGATCTGGACCCCTCTCAGGTGTGGGTTGGAAACGGATGTGATCCGGGCGTGGAACTGCAAGTCCGGGGTCGGCTGAGGGTTGGGAGCGGATGTGATCCGTGCTTGGGGCTGCGGGTCTAGGATCGGCGTGGGATCTAGCTCGGAGACGGCGGATGAATCCGGGCATCGTAAACTTGAGGTCGTAATGTCGTGAAAAACTGATTAAAGGATCGATAGCGTAATTTACAATGTCAGAGTGCGAGGGGAGGGGTCGTCTGGCATGGTAAAGGGGAGGGGGGGAGGCCTCAGCCATATATGTAAATGGCCTACAAGCGCCCTTGAGGAGATAACGTGCATCACATCCACGGCAACTGGGAGGCGTCGAATTATCTGGGCTGGGCTGAGGGTATCTGGAGTCCCCGAAGATTTTCTCAATCTGGGAGTGACGCTGTTCCATCAACGTTAGTCAGCACGGCGTATTGGCGACATATGCAACGTTGCCAGTAGGAATTGAATCCCGGAATGGGTATTGCACAGGACCGCATTCGTAGTGAGATAGGTATCTCATCGCCGTAATACTGGTTAAGGGCGCGTCGCCGGGGTCGACGGAACAGGTGGTGGCGTATGTTGTGACCGCTGGGGAAGTGTTCGGCGGAACCCGAATCATGCAGGGCGTCGGAAGTGACGTCAGACTCCGGTCAGCGTTCGACGTTCAACGTTCAAACGCTGGCCACTTGTGGGCGGTGAATGCAAGTAATACGGACAACGTAGATAGGGGCGTGGCGAGCGCAGAAATCTAGGATGCTATCCCAACAGCTCAACATAACAGCCGCGTCAAAACAATGGGTCCTTCGCCCGTTTCTCGTATGCAAACGAAGGTGGAATGCAGGGGTATATCTGATGTACGGATGCAATGAACTCAAGTATCACCTTGTGGGGATACCCCCAAACGATGTACAGGATTGAAACGGCGGCGCATGCGATCTAGTAGACCAGGCCCCCCATTCGCCGGAAGAGGGGCAGCGACACTCCCCTCACCAACAAGTACACGCGTGGTGAAAACCACCTGTTGCAGCCTGGCTGGGCGATTCGTTGGCGGGGTAAATAACCTGGCTTTGGGTGGGTTAGAGAGGGGATACGGTGCTTGGTCTACGATACTCACACAAATTTCTAGAACTGTTCTCCAGTCTGGAGGGGGCTCCACCAGCTAGTCCTCGAATCCGTATTGTGGGACCTGGGTCAACAATTGTTGAAGTCTTCGCGACCCGCTCGAAGTGCTCCAATGCCGCTCTGGCCAAGGGACGTTGTGTCCGATTTTCATCCCAGCACCGTTCCGCAAATTCCCATGTACCTTGGCCAAACCCGATGGGCATTGGATCCTCCGGTCTGGACGGTCTAAAGCCATGGACGGTGAGTACCGGGATCTCCATCAGCTTACGCTGTCCATAAGGACGGGCCCCCGTGATTACTTCGTAAACCACTATCCCGAAGGCATACATGTCCGCCTCAGTGGAAGGCTCGGCATCCTCAGAGAAGAGCTCGGGTGCCATGTAACCAAAGGTACCGCCAGCACCCGATTTGGTAGGGTCGAAAGACCTGCTCGCTACGATGGCGCAGAGTCCGAAATCTGAGATACAAGCTCGTGGAGGTGTCTTATTATCGACAAGGATATTGGCCTACAAAAGCGAGTTAATAAAGTTGACGCTGATCGACGCGTTCAAAAAGGGGAAGACCATCGAGAGATCAACACACCCCTTTTAAATCTCCGTGAATGATACCAGATCCGTGGAGATATTCGAGGCCTCTTGCCACATCTTCCAGCTATTGGTCCATCAATGATTCAGCCCAGAGCATCAACGACCAAAGGTCGCACCAGGCGAATCCTGTTTGCCCTCCTGTCGTTGATGTAGCGAAGGATGTTTCCATTCGTCATCATCTCCGAAATCATTGAGAATTTACCGGAGTCGGGTTTGATTTTGACCGCGAGAAGTGGTAGAATATTAGGGTGGGACGTATTCATCCAAACCACGCACTCCTTGCAGAAGGCCTGGATCCGGTATCTCGTGTGATTAACCGTAGAAGATAAGATATCTGAACGCTTTCCGCACCTCGTGTATTGCACCAATATTCGACTCCTGGGATGTGCGGAGAGTTTTTACAGCCACATCCATTCCCTTGAATCTCCCCTTTCGGATGTCCGCGAATCCACCGCTCGCGACTATGGTCTTCTCAACCCTATATCTCGAGAATGCACAAACAAGATAGCTTTTTGGGACTTGACGTGAGGCTCCGGCGAGTTTTCGCATCAGTTTGAAGGCGCGGGACCTGGTCACATGTGGAACTTGATTTTCCTTCAGATTCAGAATCTTGATGGTGAGCAGAAAGGTGGAAGGTATGGGTCACAGTAGCGGACATGAATTTTCGGGACCGGCCTACTTTGTCAATGGTGTTGATGACAGTAGCGGCATCCTCCCCCTTGAAGTTCAAAACAATTGCTCTGTTCCCTTCATTATCAACAACCGCTGTTAATTGTTGTTGATCGATGGATCTGGGGTCCTGAGAAGAAAGCTGCCGCCACTGTTGGAGGAGGTTTTGTTCTAATGTGAGGACGAGTTAGTGATCGCGTGTAGCTGAGGAGGGAGAACAGGGATTACCCGGAGTGAGAACCTGAGAAGCCTGTCGAAGAGTGGTGCTAAGGTTAATAAAGGGGGGCATCGGAGGGAGTCCGCAGGGGTCGTAAGGTCGTGAAATTAGCGGAGATAGATAACGGTGGCGTGATTTTGTACTCCCAGAGCATCAGACAGAGGCGAGGGTGCCTGCATGAAGAGACAGAGGGGTATAGAAAAAAAAGCCTTGTGGGAGGGGCGTGCAAGCGGTATAATCAAAGAAACGCCCGTCGAAAAGGGTATGTCCGATCCCACCGGCCCATTAGAGATTGGTCGTGAACTGTGTCGACGATACGAGCACAAACGAAGGCGAGAGATCAGCCTTGCAACTGGTAGCGCTGATGAACTCAATAGTTTGTGATCCCATGGGTGTCTTGCACGAACCCGCGACCGAATGATGGAGTTAACATGGATCTGGAGACACCTATATCAGGTTCCACGGCATGGAACTCGGCGGGGAAATGACCTTAGCAGCCGCCCATTAACCGCGGAACGTGACCAAGGATGCGGCAACCCCGAACACCCCACCGATTACCTAGAATACGTACCGCCAAGAACACATAAGTTGGCTCATCAAGAACGTCCCCGACAGATGCAGAGAAACGGGCAACCCAGGTTAACGGATTATACGTGAGGGGTGTAGCTGTGAAAAAAAACCCCCGACCAGACGAGGTCTGTTAGGATAGGCATTGTAGAATGCCTCGGGATGGGCCTAGTCGCGTGTCCAGGGGAAATCCCACCACTGCGGCCGGTAGAGAGATGGAGCGGGCTCGAACTCCTCACGGTGAGGTAAACACACCATTTTCGTTCATCCGAAATCAAAACCAACTAAGCATGTGTCGTCCGAGTGATGACGTCGACCTCGGAGAGATGTTCGCGCTGATCGAGGTGAAAATAAAAGAATTCATCGGTAGCTCTAGCTCCACAATCACAGTGAGTTGTCGACGGATCTGAAACACCATAAGAGCATTATCACTTTCATGTAAAGCGAGTGAGCCAGTGCCCTGAACGAGAAGTTGAACTAATATACCTCACCCTGGACTCAAACCGATGAGCAATCGTAAAATCCGTCAGGAGCGCATGCATCACCGATGCCACGCCTTCCAGACGCGACATTCACGGTTATCCGTGTTAAAACGGGAAATACTCCTCTTCCCAGGGGGTGAGTTGGGAGGTGGTGGAATGAATACCGCGGTGACAGCCGATACCGCCGCAGGTGATTCATGAACGGTCGGATTCCGGCCCGGAGGGTGAACGGTGATTACCGGTCTCGCCGGATACCCAGTAATCACCATCACACTCGCCTACGTGCGGGAACCACACCCCACCTCCTTTCGGGCATGAAAATCAGAAGCTTCTTGTGACGTTTAATTTGGCTGGATAGCTTGCATGTGTTCCGGGAGCACCGGCGTGAGCCTATTATTTACGATAGAATAATAAGTAAATCAAAATAACTGCCAAGGGTGCATAGAAACGTTCGTGATGCTACATCTGCCTAAATACTACTACACGGGTGCGTGGAGCGTCCCGCGTTCCAATAATCACATAAAAACTAATGAAGGCCAATCAAGCCTGACGAGTTGCAGCGGATGAACCAATGGTGAACTTCGGCTTGAGCTTGGCGATAAATCCACGCAACCCGGAACGATCGGGCTTTGGCGCCATCATGCGTGGTATGGGCATGGGAATAGTACAGTTTATGGTCTTGGGATCAACGAAAAGTTTTGCGGTTGAAATCGAGCGTTGAAAGGGTAACTTGATGGCTGGAAATTTGACTAGAATTTTCGTGAGGTTAGTTGCGGGTCACGATATACAAGAGGGGAAGAATCTACTACATTTGAAACGAGGGGGTTTGTTGTCGCCATTTAGGACAGGTGCGATGCTGCTTGCGAGCGTGGACGCGACGCCGACCATACTGCGTGTGCTCGCTGGGATCAAGGCAGAACTATCGGTGGAACTCGATGTAGAGAAGAACAGTTGTATTTGATCTTGTGAATCGAGGTGAGAGTCGCCGGAGACAGAGACATGGAGAGCTTACCCGAATCATCGGACAGCACGAATTCGGCCGCACTCCCACCACCTTCATCGGGCGTCGGGCCAACAATCTTCGAGCTCGCAGCAACGCGCGCCAGATGTGTAAGTACTCGGTCGATCGTCGGCCTTTTCGTTGACTCTTCAATCCAGCATTCTTCCACTAGTTCCCAAGTCCCGTCTCCGAACCCAATCTGCTCTGCGTTTGCGGGTTTTTTCGGTCGTAGCCCGGTGATCACATGGTATACAGTCTCATGCTCCCACCATCCTTGCTCATGAAATGGCTGGGATCCGGTGAGTACCTCGTATATCACCAACCCCAAGGCGTAGATGTCCGCAGGCTGTGCCGGCCGGGAACTTGGTTTGTTGAACTTTGAAGGGCATAGCAACTCCGGGGCCATGAACACGGGCGTGCCACCAGCTGTGACCGTGGTCATTTCTCCCTGCGCACCAGGGATGAAGGTAGAAAGTCCAAAGTCGGCTAGACAAGCTTGGGGAGGCGTTCCGTTGGTAATCAAGATGTTTTGCTGTAGATCCTGTGAGGGGTACGGAATTGTATTGGTGGTGGTCAACCTACTCCTTTCAAATCCCCGTGGACAATCCCACGCTTGTGTAGGTGATATAAACCCGCAGCGGCTTCCTCGAGCTGATTAGGAGGCGGAATCAGCATTACTCGTGACCCAAAAAAGCTATCATACCAGGCGGTGTCTATTTGCCGGATTCTTCCGAATATACACCATAATGTTCCCATTCACCATCATTTCCGAGATCATCGAGTACCGGCCAGTGAGGGGGTCGATATCGACGGCGATGAGCTCTAAAAGATTGGGATGGGAAACGTTCATCCAGATGATGCACTCCTTGCAGAAGCGCTAGATCGGATGGACCTTCGTTGGTACCATTAAAAGAATTAGTTGGACACAGTACGAACCTTTTGGACATCGCGCAGATCAGTTTGCCGGTCAGTTCTCAGGCTCCTGACCGCAACCGCCCTGCCCCCCAACCTTCCTTCTCGAACATCCGCGAAAGCGCCGGTTGCAATCACACCCGCCTCCGTAATAAGGGATTGTCGATCAACCTTGTAGCGGGGAGGAACTTGTCCCGAGTTATACGCAAGCATCCGCATCGTACAGAGGGTATTGTGCCCATACTCTCCCGAGACTTTGCCACCCCTCAAAGCCTGGGTAGAGGATGTAATGTAAGTTATGGCCTTCGCGACACACGCAGAACTTACTTTGTCCATAACACTAAGAGCGATTCCTGCATCGTCACCGCATAGCTCGGTTGTAGAGGATCGATTAACCCCAGTGGTAAGGGACGAAAGCAGGGGAAGAAAAACGGGGGATTTTTGATCCATCGAAGCGAGCTGTTGCCACTGTGGGACGATCTGGGTCATATTCGACGAAGCTTCTGGGGAACCGTTGGGGGTAGCGGAAGGGATATTCTCTGAATTATGGAACGCGGAATCGGGTTGAGACGTGATGACGACGAGAGCCTAGGAGTGCAGTTGTGTCTCTCCAGAGTAGGCCGGGTGGCGGGAATGTCGAGATGGGCTCGCGATACCAGAAGGGAGTGGGTTCTATCGGTCACCAGGACATATAGATATGTGAAAACCCCCGTGGAATCGGCGTGTTGCGTGAAATTAATCACGGAATGTGACAGCCAGTACACTCATGAGAATCGCATATCAGGCCCGGAGCAGTACGAGGCAAAAGCAAGGCCAGTCCTAACTCAGAGAAGTTGCATAAGACTGCGAGATTGTCGTACAGTTTTGGGATCTCCCAAGCCCGGCGTGAATGTGCATGAGATAAGTGTAGTCACCGGGAAAAGAGGGCGATCGGATAACGGAACGTGATTCCCGCAAGTTGTTGGTAATCATACCACTCGTAAACGTACGAGGTATACGCTAATTTACCGTCGATCATCGTCACTTCTAGTAATCTTTTTTGAAGCTGCCCCTTGCACTCCAGGCTGCACACCTTCGGGCCCAGTGGCTGAGCGCTGACTCAAGTTCTGCGCGCTAAGTCCAGACCCGATCACCACGTTGCCACCACGTGATGCCACCGCCTTTCTTCGCTTTCTCAGTGCTTTCTCCCGCCCGATCTCACTCGATCATGGTTTCATCCCTGTGACGCGGTCGTCTATTTCTCGAGTCTGCTCTCAACGCCCGCCCGTGTTTCCTCGTCTCGCAACTCCCCTCCTACACGTTATGTCTGCTCTGCATCCCCGGTCCATGTATTCCACTATGTTTTATAAAGGGATGCACGAGATATATTGTGGAATGCTGGCCGAGGACGATGGCCGACGCTTCTGGTCAAAGGTTGTCGACTGCAACATCTGTGAAATACCATACTTCACTGGAAATACCCTGACCAAGTTCCCGATGACGTGAAACCAATTTAAACCAATAATTTGGCCTGGCTCGTATTGACAAACCGGCTTTTACCAGATGTACGGAATAACCCTATATGGGACTTTGAGCTTGTATGCCTTGTATTTCTGCCCAAGCTCCGGGTCTTGCTCGATCGTTCTCTCCTGTAGCATTCATTCATGAATACACGACTTCGACGTGGACGTTGGTGGAGATCACATACCTCGATTGACACTTTCAAAAGACACGCGCAGATTGTAATCGTAAGGGCGTAGAGAGGGATCCACGACCAGAACGCGAGAGCGAGAGAGGCCCCGATAATAATGGTAGCGCTGTAGATATATGTAACATAAGGGGCACGGTTCAGCAAACGGTGAATGAGAACTTACGTGTAAATCGGGTGGCGGACGTATGCAAAAGGGCCATTGACGACGAGCCTAGGTTTCTCCCTTATCTATCACCAGGAACAGGGGTAAGCCGCCGGTTGGCATCCGCATTCCACGTAATGATAGGGACACTCGCCCCAATCGGACTGTACTGGTCTCCCAAAACTTCCAGCGCGACGCGGGCAAGTTTACCTCCGGCGAAATACATCAACAATCCAGCCACTCTGCCGACAATTACGCCGTCAACTCCAAAGACATCGGGAAGTGAAGGGAGAGCATATTCTGTCATCCATCCCGGCTGTTGAAACTTATTGTAGGCGGTGGTCGTCCAGTAAATAAGAGGCGGGACGAATAATCCGACGGCTTGTCCAGATTCTGCAAGCTTGGTCCAAAAACGCGGACCTGTAGAGCCTGGTCTGGTTTCCCCGGCCGTCGACTTTGCTTTTTTGAACTGGTTGCGGGTTCGGGAGCCAGACGAGGCGAAGGATCCCACGGTCAGAACCCAGACGATTAGTTCCACCTTGGAAACGTTGGAAAAGTAGTCCATTATCCCTGCGACGTACATCTTGGTAGAGGGATAGAGTCAGAGCAACGGGGTTGATGGAAATACCACCTATGGGACACTGATATTTATATCTCCCGCTACGGGGAGACGGTGCGAGACTACACGATCAAAAGGGAGGAACTTTTCGGTCGGGTGAGGATAAGCGATAAAAGTCTACCCACGGGTTCTGTGATTTCGCGAGGATCATTATTTTATAAGGTGTAGGGCCGACTAGCGGCAGAGCCCGGTACGGATAAATCCTTTGACAAACTCGCGAACTTGCCGGGTGATGCTCACTGGCATTGTGCCCAGGACCTGTGGCCCTGGGCACTCACTCTCAGGCTCAGATTTGCAAGTGGTAACCGGTAACGGCCAGGCCGAGCTTTCCGCTCACAGTAGCAAGACGCGACATCTCTGATGTGTGACATGTTTGATGCTTCTTGTGATGCGTTACAATTGTACAGAGAAATTGGATTTTTGGCGGGCGCGTTTGTTATTCGGTTCTATAAGACCCTGTACTAACGTACCGGGAATATAGGTTGATCCTACACCGCCCGACCCGACACCACTTCTCTATACCCAGCCAGCAGAAAACGGTGCATATACGACTATCCAGACATGGATGCAGCGTCGAAAACTTGCAACGACGTCTTGCCCGTTTGCGAGAAGATGTAAGACCGTCACTTACATAGGAGTTGAAACGCGTTCCCAATCACGGGATCCGATCAAACCGGGGGCGGGAAAAACCTGCACTATTTTTGCGTTTCCGTAGACCATTCCCCACAGAGTGCATGCAGGGTTGTCAATGATTACCGATTAATGATTGGTGACTCGCGATGTGTGCTGGAGTTGTGTCGCTAGTTGGTCTGGTGATTGGAGAGGGATGTCGCGGTCATCCCGACTCGAGCTCGGGCTAAACCTCAACCAACCATCCTGGAGTCGTTGGTGTGGGACATGGATTGAATGAACGGCGGGCTACCGTTGCCACCGTGGGTGTCCATCTGGAAATTTTCTTCCGACTAGGTGAGCTCGAGGGAGTTAACTGGGGTACTACGCGACCAACTGCTATGGTCAGTACCCGACAGTAAGCGGTGGTACACGAGGGTACCTAAGTCGCCGCTTACCATCATTCTGTTGAACTTGATAGGGGCAGTCAGCCAACACAGAATCAGAGCGCGAGAGCACATTACCGTTGGATATTGTCCCGGGCTCTGTTTTGACACTGAGTCACCAGGCCCGGCATCGGACATATATAGCTCATTGGATAGGGAAGCGGCAAGCATCTTACACCGTCACACGTTGTGCTGCTCATGTGCCGTAACGATGACGATCATTGGAGGCGAGGACAACAGGGAACTCCGTATTGAGCTAGTTGAGCTACGGTTTTCTTCGTTCTTCCTGAAGTTTGTAGCATCATCAGAATGTGGGAAATCAGATCTCAGACCCGGCCTGACGGAACCTACCAGGTGTAAACAGGAGTTTCCTTCGGACCAGGACATGCAGG
>Ga0307515_10018957_pt1 | contig 12418 bp, 9 predicted proteins | sample 17_EM_MG_FD_194513 | JGI IMG/M metagenome (GOLD analysis project Ga0307515, IMG submission 194513) | Populus trichocarpa ectomycorrhiza microbial communities from riparian zone in the Pacific Northwest, United States - 17_EM | ecosystem: Host-associated > Plants > Roots > Unclassified | place...
TATAGGGATACTGATCCCTCCTTCAAGAACCCTTTTTGGCCATTGATTTGGGGTGTGCCTAAGCGGCAACATAAAAACTGTATACAAAGTTAGTAGCCTAGCAGGTACTCGTAAAAGGTAGAAAATAATGGTCCAACAACACATGATTGTAGTTTGCGGAAGACACAGGAGTTTCTTTTCCTTTTTCTTCTTGTTTTTTGGTGTCTTGTCTGTGTTCTAACCTACTTACTGTATGGGATTCCATTGATATATATATATATATATATATATATATACACACATATTTCCTTTGATAAATATCTTTATGGACTCTCAAAAATTAAAATAATAGAATTGTAAAAGAAAGATGTGTATTTATGGTGTGTGAACTTCAATTATTGGCTAAGAAGTTGGTTTTCATGCATTTTCATGACTTTAGCTGTCTGAAGTACTTGGATAATAATAAGTATATTGCATAATAATAATAATAATAGATGGTTGCTATTCTCACACGGTATTTAAAAATATATATCAATCAAAATATTTTTTATTTGAAAAATCTTTTAACAACACCAATGCTTGAAGATTACCTTTATAGAGATGAAATTTTTTGAAATTTTGAATATTGATGTAGTAATTTTTTGCGACACATACAAGTTTAAGCCAAGATAAATCAATGGAGAAGAATGGAATCTAGATAGTAAATCTAATATATAAACAGAAAAGAACAAATTAATCTCAATCTCTAGATCAAACTTTATTTAAATTATTTAAATAAAGAAAAATATATTTAGATATAAGATCTATATTTAAAAACCAAAGGAGGAAATCACTAGTTTCAAGCTTGTAGCAAAGATTGCCAAGTCTTAATTTTATTTGTGAAATCAAAAACATTAATTTGAAATCAATGGTCAAGATTACCTTATAAAATTAAATAACTTTTATTTAAATAACCTGTATTGCTAAGCTTATACTGCAATTTGTTTTTTAATCATTTCAAATTATTGATGTAATCATATATGTCTATGCAAAAATAAATAGGCCTTTGGGTCTTCAACAATTTTTTTTTAAGGATATTCAGAATCCAATCACCTTCAATCCTTGATATCTTTAAAGTGTTAAAATTGTGAAACTACTACAAATATTGATAGAAAACTCTACCATATTATTTATAACTCTTGTTTTCAAATTAGCAAATCAACAATGCCAACTTCTTAGTTCAGTAGCAAAAGCAATCACTAATCTAACAACTATGTGTTAATATGCTAAATCAAATAGAGGAAACAATACTTGGTATGGCTTGCTTTGAAGTCTTTTATGTGTGGCTTAGATTCCTTCTATGCTTATTTGCAACTGGTATAGCTTCTTTGCAATTGGTATGGCTAAAAAAGTATTGGGGTAGGAAGGAGAGATTAGGTTTTATGTCTTCAATGTTGCTTCATTTTATAATAAATAGCTTTTAATTCATCACCCTAAAACAGTCATGTTTTTCTTAAAAAAAATTGTTGGGTCTCACTTGATTTTGCCCAGGTCTATCGGGTCCCAGGTAGACCGGGTTTTGCCAGGTTAAATCCTTGGATAGTTTTTGCTTTAACCCGACCTAGCCCAGGCCCTAGGTCACTTAGGTTTCAGGTCGACCCGTCTAATCAGGTTTTAAAACTATAGGTGTGACAATGATATAGATGTAATTGCATGAATTATTGAATATAAAAAATCAAATCTCTTATTTATGCCAAGTGCTTAACACCTATAGAATGTTTGAATAGATGTTTAACCTGTATTAGGCATATGTAGTTTGTAATAACAAATAAATTTGTTTTATGAATTCCACAAATGACAAACCTTTACCTCTATATGTGTATTTCTCTATCTATTTATATTAGGTGATGGCAAGTAGGAGAGAGGTGTTGGACTTCTCGAAACATATATATATGCAACAAAAATGGTAAATTTATATTTTTTTGGGAGTCCACAAGATCCCGTTAGACAAATCTAAAGTTATTTAGAGTTTATATGAAAATTACTTGAAGGTTAGATGTTCTTTTTAGCTTTGAATAATTATTTCAAGGCTGATTTGTCACAAATCACAAGTTGTCCAAGTATTTGGCCTCTAACGATAATCCACATGAACCACTAGTGAGAAATCTCTTTTTAAAAAAGAGGGATTGTTATTCCTTTAAGTGCTAGCTCTTTTCTTTTGTATTTTTCAGGTGTTCTTTGTACTATTGTATTTTTTAGAAAATAAAAGGTATAACATTCTATTTATAAAAAAACCTAAAAACCTTATAAATGGAAAAAAATCAATTTTCTCCTGAATAATATCATATATATTATTTCATGATAATTTTAGAAATTTATTCAATCAAATCCTTACTTGATTTTTCTAAGTCTAGAATTGTAATTCCCTATATAAATTACATTCTAGTCTTTAATTTCTAAAACTTATTTATAACTAAGTCACACTTAATTAACCATCTCATTCAATTTTTGACCAATGATTCTTGTGTATGTATGACCCATTAGGTTCTCTAATAAATTAGTCCAAATATAAATCACAATTGTAAATAAAATAGGATTAAATAAATTAAACAAAATAATTTATTATCAATTCAACAATTGATTAATTTGCATTTAAAGATTAAGTACAATGTTTAGTGACCTGTCATGATCCTTCAAATATTAAAAAAGTTATAAGTGGTTTGACTTAACTTTTTAGTGATTAGTTTCTTATTGTAATTATTATCATTTCATCAATAATATTCTGATTTAGACATTATAGCATGGAGTGTCTACCTTGTCAAATTATGTTTATTCTCAACACCATAGTCATTGATTCTTTGAATAAGATTTGAAATGCTTTTTAAATTTTATTCTACCTTGCGTAAGAATTTACAATCAATACTATTTGAGAGAAAATGGAACATTTTTCCTAATTCACATAGGATGATAAATCATCTCTTGATTACTCAAATACCTTAATATAGTTCATGTTATACCCAATATCTGCCCTATTATTATCTTTGATTAGGACAACGTGTAGGAGGATCTAAACATAACTTTTCCTATATAAGATAACTTAGTGATCTCAAATATAAGGATCACTTATACAACTATCATGTGAACCTTTTCATAGACACAGGTGATCTCTTGATATAGAATTCTAATGTGAGTCAGTCCAGCATACTTGTCATCTAACAAGCACCTACATATTAGTTCTAGGTATCCCTTATACCTTAACATAAAAGAAAGAACATAATATGTATCAGTCTTAACGACTCTAATTAATGTTTAGTTTTAATAAAGCATAACCAAGAACATTTAGGAACAATTATTTTATGCAATAGGAATCTTATAATTATAACATATTTATAACTTCATTTACAAAGCATTTTTATCCCTATGACTTTATCTTTATTCTAGAGTTATTAATCAAATATTAGATTTATTAATCAATTTTTTGTATAAATATTAACAATAAATAAGCCTTTATTAATAATTAAATATATTTACATGAACAAAGTCAATGTCACGTGTAACCAACTGATCGGCTATAAGACATATATACTTACAATCTCTCATTTGCACTAAAACCAATCAATTATGTATCAAATACCATATCGCTCCACTTGATAATAATGTGTTTTTATTGAGGTAACATCTTAGTAGGAGGATCTATAAGATTCTTTTTAGTGGGTACTCGTTTTATTCTAATATCTTTATTTTTTATGATTCTCTAATCAAATGAAATTATTTATGTTATAACATAATTTTGACCCCTTGGCTTTTTAATCTAATTTTAAGGAGGGTAAATCTTGAAATTAAAAGATCAGGGTTTTGAATGCAAAATTTCAAAACTTCAAGGACCAAATTGAAAATGGTCATTCCCGGTCCAAAAACAACGCTGTTTCAATCAGGCGTTGTTCTTCGTCTTCAAACACCGAAAGCCTGCCTGCAAAGAAGGAAAAGGAAATTGTGAAACACCAGCATCCTAGTCATATCAAAACACAGAAGAGCAATCTTTATCTTCATGATGATCACAACCCGGTGAGATAAGGATTGAACATTGCGTCCGAGTCCTAGCAGAAACCGACTCCCCCAGTCGTGCTTATTAGGAGGAGAGATGTAGGCTGAGGGATAGGAACATTGATCCCTATAAATACCAAGCAATCGGCAGAGAAAAGGGGGGAGAAAGAATAGAAAAACAGAAGGAGAAAGCAGGGGAGAGCAGAGAGCAAAAAGAAAAAGGCAGAGGGACGGTAGAAGAGAAAACTGAGGAGAGAACCCATAACGAAAAACACAAGAACAGAGGGAGGAGAGACTAAAGGGAGGAGGAAGAGGAGAATATTCTCCGGTTGATGCTAAGACCGTTACCTTCATCTTCGTCTTCGTCTTCGCTAGGTAAAGCCTTCTTCTCCTGCTCTGTTTCAAAGTAAGCTTTACAAAACAGTGCAAAGGTAATTAATTACCTTCGCATTGTGCAGTGCACGCTTGAGTTGATTCACGCGTGCCTGCTGCCCAGCCGGGTCACTGGCTTAGGCTAGTGACCAGGTTGGGCCGGCTGGGCTGCATATCGGTTGGGCTAGACCCAGCCCCAAAAAAAAAAAAAAAAGTTGACCGGGTCTGGGCTTTAGGCCCAGCCGGCGCAAATTATGTTTGCTAAGGGTGTGTTTTGCCAAACACACCCTTATGCCTTGGCCATTATTTTTATGCCCATTCTAGTTTGATATTTGGCCAAATGAGCCCCTTTTCGATAACAGAAAATTCCAAAAATATTTAGGGATCTTTGTTGATTTATTTGTGGGCACTTTGTTTTATTTTTTTTTTCTTTGTGTTTTGTATTTTTTTAGTCATATGCTCAATTTGTGGACCAGTATTGTTAAACACAAAATTTGTTGTGCAATGTCTCTGTTATTTTCATCTAATAAGGGCAAATGATAATATAGGTTAAACAAGAAAAAAAAATGGCATAGAAAATTTCTTCTTCAAATTCATTTTTTGCAAAATTATTCACTGACGCTAGAGTCAGGAATATCGTATTTTTTTATTTGTACGATATTTACCAACATCAGAGTTGGAAATATTCGTTAAGAATTTTTCACTAACGCCAGAGTCGGGAACATGAAAAGAAGAATAAAAAAGGAAAAAGGAGAATGAATTATTAGTAATTTTAGACAAAACCAGCAATGCAGTCTGCCTCAGGTAGGACGCTTTAGGGGTGATAGCATCTTTCCTCTTGCGTAATCAGTCACGTACCATAGAATCTATGTTAACCAGTTAGGGTTCCTACTGACCGTAATACTAAGTGGTGACTCCTTGAACTAGACATTTTCCCCTAAAAGAACAAGATGTCAGATATCTGTTCTTTTTCCATTGAGAGTTAATTTTTAATCGGTCGCCGTGATGTCTGAGTGTGACAATCTAAGTGTATTTTTGGATCACGGATGAGACCTTGATTCATTTGCTTTTGCAGTGACTCCATTATTGTCATAGTATAGGGCTACTGGATCAACAATTCTAGGAACTACACTTAGTTCAGTGATGAACTTTTCAATCCAAACAACCTTTTTGTCCCCTTAAACATAGAGGTGTACTCAACTATAGTTGTAAATTCTACTTTGGTCTCTTATTTAGAACTTAGCCAACTCAACACCATTATTTAGAGTAAATAATAACTAGACAAGATTTTTTATTTTCAATATTTGATCGAGAACTAACATCTAAATAACCATGAACTACTATTTCATCTCCTTCATAGACTAGAAAAATATTTTTAGTTCTTCTCAAGTACTAAAGAATATTTTTAATAATCTTTTAGTGACCTTCACCTAGACTAGATCGATATCTAGTCATTATTCTCAAAGTATAAGTTACATTTAGTCTTATACATAGCATTGTATACATTATGGATGGATCTTATATCCAAAGTACATGGAATCATTTCCATCTTATCTCTCTTATTTTAAGGCATATATCCTTGGAGAGACGTAAAATATACAAAATAGGTAACTATCCTATTTTGGATTCTTCCATGCTAAACTATTTTTAACATCTTGTCTATGTAGATAGATTAGGATAATTCAAGCAACCTTTTAGATCATTATTCCAATATATAAGATACTTCATGGAGAAATTCTTGGACAACTAGATCTTTACTAACTGGAGTAAAAAAATGTCATTTCTTATTAATAATATGTCATTTACATAAAATATTAGGAAAACAACCCCATTCTCACTAACCTTCTTATAAACACAAGGCTTATCCATATTTTTTATGAAATCAAACTGTTTGATTATCTCATCAAAATGGATATTCCAACTCCATGTAGCTTATTTAAGTCCATAAATGGATTTTTATAACTTGTATACTTTATTGGTAAATTTCTTATATTCAAAACTTTCAACTTGTGTCACATACACATCTTCTTGATTATTCCCATTCAAGAATATAATTTTGACATCCATTTGTCAAATGTCATAATCATGGTATACAACTATAGCAAGCAAAATCCCTTTTGATTTTAACATTGTTTCCAACAAGAAGATTTAATCAAAGTCAATCTATTTATCTTTGTTTGTAACCTTTGACAACTAGTTTATCTTTATATATTTATACATTTCCATCTGTGTCAATATTTTTTCTTAAAAACTCATTTACATCAAATAAGTTTTATCCTTTTAGGTGGATCAACCAAGGTCCATACATGGTTGGTGTACATGTAATCCATTTCATATTTCATGGCCTCAAGTCATTTCTTAGAATCAATATTAGATATTAGTTGGTTACAAGTAATTGGTAGGCTTATCAAGAATGAGCAACTCATTATTTTCAGCTTTCATGAGAAGTCCATATATTATTAGTGCATGACATGTCCTACAAATCTATGAAGTTCTTATGTTTCTTGAGCTTTAGGATGAACATCCAATGTTATAACCTCAAGCACAGGTTCTATATGGATATAAGTTTATGGTTCTTGAACTTTTTCAAGTTCTATTTTCTTTTTATTCTTCCCTTCAAGAAAAATTAAAAAAAAATATAGCATGTTTTTAGACAAACACTTTTACTCAACGAGATGATATAAATAATATCCAATAATTTCTTTTAGATATCCCACAAACTTATATTTATCTAACTTAGCTTTTATTTTTTCAGATACAATACACTTCATATAAGCGTCACATCTCAAATCTATAAATATGATAAGATTGGTCTCCTACCATTCCATATCTCATATGGAGTATTATCATAGTTTTTAATGAAATTATTTTTTAAAAGGTAAGCAATAATTTGTAGGACATAATCCTAGAAGGAATGTGGAAGGTTCGTATAGCTCATCATGGACTACACCATATTCAATAGGATGCAATTCTCCTTTTAAAAAACTCCATTATGTTGTGGTGTTTCAAGAGGTGTTTATTATGAGATAATTCTATTCTCTTTTAGATAATCTTAAAAATATTGGTTGAAGTATTCACCACCTTGATCTGATTGAAGTAGCTTAATAATCTTTCTAATTTCTATTTTTACTTTATTTCTGAATTCTTTGAACATTTCAAATGATTCAGATTTTCATCAAATGCACATGGTCATATCTAATATGGTCATATCTAATATGGTCATCAATGATGAAACATGTATATCCATCTATGACATGAATCATTATTGGTTCATATAAATCTGCATGTATTAGATCCAACAATTCATTAGATCTTTTGTTCTTTTACTAATAGTGTTTTGATCATCTTACTCAATAAACAAGTTTTACAAGTTTCATAAGATTCATAATCAAATGATCAAATATTCATCTTTATGTAACTTAGTGATTTTTGTTTCATTAATATGACCTAGTCTACAATGTTATAAATAATATAGATATTAATTATCTAATCTATTCTTTTTTTAAATTTATATTAAACCCAGACATTTAAAGATCAGGTGTATACAAACTATTTGTATAATTGTCAAATCTATAATAAACATCATTATTATAGAAATAATAATATTTGCCCTTAATAATAAATTTAAATCCATTCAGAAATTGATGTGATGTTCTAAAAAGTGCTAGAATAAAATAACAATTATCAAGTTTTAATATCAACCTATTTAGCAAAGTTAATGCAACAACTATTGCTTTATTGTCAACTCATAGGTCTATTTCACCTTTATTCAATCATAAATGCATATGAAACAAAAGCTTTAATAAGCTTTTTAGCCTTCACAATTGCAAGATAGTCTTTGTAAAATCCTTTTCTAGTGTTTTTTTTTTTTGCACAATAATAAAACTTACCCTTGCCTTTCTTGATGCCCCAAGTGGGCTTCTTTGTTTGGACTATAAGACCAAGTCAATGTTTAACTTATGATCCATGATAAAGCCCAATTGGCCTAATTTCTTAAAACAATCAATCATCCTCACACATATGGGTGTTATCGAGGAACCATCTTTCATCTTACAATGAAACAATTCCTTCAAGGTTTCTTACATTTCAATGCATCAAATAACTTTTTGAGATGCATAATTATTATAAGAGCATCTATATTTTCATGTTGTGTTTGAAGTTCAAGTGACGTGTTGGCTAACATCACCATGTAGCTTGCTCATCATTATCAATATGATTTTGATGAATATTAGTTTTAGGTCTAGGGTTGATCTAATATTACTGAACTCATAAAAACATGCAATTACCCATACTTGAACTCATGATAAAACTCCATAAATATTACATTTCACCTTTAATGGGTGATCCTCACTTCTTACTTGGCATTCTCTTAATGCCTTGTATATGTGGCTTAGTATAAAAGGTCTTAAAACAACTATTCTAGCCTCAGCCAAAGCTATTGCTATCTTTAAGTTAGCTTTTTAAACTTGTAGCATTAAATATCTATATATCTAGTATTATAGGAATGCCATATATTCTTTTTATGAGAAAATGTTTGTCTCTTTTGTTGTCTCTCTTTAAAAAGAGACTATATTTAGGAGTACCCATTAAAAGGTCTTTAAATTAACATATAACTATTTGTGTGAAGGCACGAAACTCTTCACCTACTTAGTATAGGCCTCCTATTAGGGTCAAATCAAATATAGAGATGGTTTGAATCCCATACTTAGATAAGAATACATTGTTAAACTTTGACCCAAAAAAAAAGGTTGGTAGTAGTTTTCTATTTGACTCGAGGGGAATCCTAAACAACTGAATTGCCTCAAAATCCTCCAGCATTTTTTTTTTTTACTAAAATGTTGTTTCATTCTATCCAGCTACTTGATGCAATCTGTAGTGGTAGCTTTAGGTCATATTAGGATGGACTTCTTTCATAAGTTAAGGTTCACAAAGTCATTCTGAGGTGAAAGTCTCGTGCTTTCAATATTCAAGGAAAACATACTATCTTCTTCTTATAGGATTTCCTTTTAGTATGGTCTAAGACATTCTCCAATCATATTTGATGGTGCATTAGTGATAATAGACCAATTTATATAAAGGGTATAATTAACATAGTTCTTATAATCCGAAGTGTTATGCCTAAAAAGCCAGAAAACACTTCATTTTGAAATTATTTAATTTACTAATATATTAGACAATGGAACATGGTCAACATTTTAAGGGAACAATGCTTAATTTTCTACCACATCAATGGTCAATTTATCGATTAGTTTAAGTGTAAAACGACAAGTCAATATTTCTTTATTTATCCTAAATAAAGGAATGTAGAGTGCATTATACATACCAAAAATAAATAACCACATATCATTTAATTAAGATTAGTAGTTGTTCACTTAATAAATCAGTGAAGACAACTAAAATCAAATATTGATCATCAACTAAAAAGTTTAGAATTTTATGTTTTATAAAATTTCATCTATAACCATTTAAATAGGTCATTCAATAGTTTAAAATGGTGTCCAAGCACTATATTCACAATTTATTTATGCAATTTATTCACAACTTTCTACCACTTATTACTTTCTTTTATCAAAATTTATATCTTTTTTTATTTTTTATTGCTTTCTTTTCTTTTGTGTTATTTTTCTATTTTTTGTTTTTAACATGATCCTTTTTTTTATTTAAACCAAATACAGTTAAATTTATAACCTCACATTCTTGGTGATTAGTGAATCTATTATTTCTCTTCACTCACAATTAAGTTTCTAATTGTAATTTCTCCTTGTTGGAAGAAAAGAAAAGACATATAATATATTTATCAAAAAATCAACAATCAGTCAACATATGAATAATGATAGATCATGAAGATTATTTGTCATATCAATAATAGTATATTATATACACATAATAGTGTATAATTTTTTTTAAGCTTATCTTTTCTATTTAGTTACAAATTGTTGTAACTCCAAAGGGTTGGCCTATTACTTAAAGAAGGCATATTCCTTTTCTTGATTTTCTTGGTTCAAACCTTAGGGCCACAACCTAGAGGAATTTATTAAACTCCTTGGAAAGCACCAAGCCAACATAGAAAGGGTGTATGCCTTTAAGATCGTTTAAAAAAATTACTTAGTTTATATTTGATATTATGATAGCTTTAGTAATTACGGATTAAAAACTAAGTTTAAAAAAATATATAAATTACAGTTTTTTCTTAACCAAGATTCCAAGAGAAAGCTTAGGGCAAAACTGTTATCTATGTTGATTAACCAAACACTTTATGATTGGAATAAAATACAAACTCCACCACTCCACCAGAAAAATAAACATTGCGTTAGTGCTCATTTGAAAATTACCAACTTTTGGCTTTTTTTTAGCTTCCATGGCTTTTCATTCAAGAGTAGAATTCCAAGTGTTTGGTAATACTTGAAAACTAATATGCAAGCCCCTTCCACACATGACTTTACACTTGTTTTTTAAAAGCTACAATTTATAGCTTTTGAGAAGCCATCTTGGTTGATGTACATGCTTATCTAAAAATACCCCTTATCATTAAAAAAAAAAAAAAAAAAAAAAAATTAAGGCTTGTTGTGTTATTTTGAGGACAAACACAAGGACCAAACGTGCATAGTAAAAAAATAATCAAATCTATCCATCCTACAATCAAATTTATTATAAAATTCCTGTCCCTTTTTTTTTTTTTTACCTTTCTGTTGAAGAAAGAAAATATTTTAATATTTCATCATTTTTCAATGTCTTTGGCGTTGATTCCCTAGCTTCATGGGTTTCGATGCAGCGATGATAATCATTACCCGGAGCTGTAGCCTTCCATGCTTTCTCACTCATGAGCCTGAGCTTTGTTGCATACTTTCATTTGGCAAGGGTTTGATATCATGTCTGTCAGCTGTGTATACAGAAACATGGGGCCTGGAACTTCCAGCACCATTCTATGCGTACTTCAGTTATCCAGCATGAAAATTCCATGCTTTAACAGCATCTCTATTTGGAAAATACAGTATTCCTTCATAATATTGCAGGAAAATGTGTGCCTGAAAATTTTGTTTGCTACTAAGAGACAAATCAAGATACCAACTGTAGCAAACTAATTCAACTTATGAGAATTCTTACATCCAATCACAACGTACAATCAAGAGCCACTGCACAAATCAAGGAACCAAACTAGAACATATCATCAAGGATGCATATTCTAGAAAGACTAGCAACCAGAAATTAAGATAATAAATATCCAAGCAAAGCCTAGAAGGCAACAAGGTCTAGCTGCTAAAGAGGAATTGAGTTAATACACTAGTTCATTTTGCAAGTACCTGAAAGATTCCCTATACAACGACCTTCTGTGAATGCCCCTGCAGCAACTCTTTTTCTTGCCTTTTCCTGCAGTGAAGAAACGAAAATGTGCCCCATTCAAAGATTTTAACAGTAAATAAAAACGGCTGAAAGCACAATATAGTATCTAAAATAGAACTACCGACATGATATCCAACATCTACAAGTTATATAAAAAATATAAATGCATTGGAAAATGTAGAGCTGCTCCAACATTTGTTTCAAAGCAGTTTCTGTTTCTCCACTCTCCTCCACATTCTTTTACACAATAGGGCAGCCTATAAAAAATATAAATGTATTGGAAAAGGACCTGTTTGTTTTTGCGTTTCAGCGTTTCAAAAGTGCTTTTAAAAAATATTCAAAAATTTTTATTTTTTTCTTTATTTCAAATTAATAATTTTTTAGTGTTTTCAGATATTTTAATATGCTGATATCAAAAATAATTTTAAAAAAATAAAAAAACATTATTTTGATGCATTTCCAAGCAAAAAATACTTTGAAAAGCAACTGCTACATCAGCTAAAATAATATTACGATTCCATGAGCATTTTTTATCCATCTATTTTAACAAGTTGCTTGCATCAAGACCTCACTGCTAAAATACCAAAACCACAGTCACTTGACTCTGCCAGAAGCATAATTTTGACAGCACCTCTCTTGCTAGAAGGTTGCACATTTATTATAGAAAATTGAAAATTGAATTCCAACTTCTCTTCATATTTAT
>Ga0307515_10018960_pt1 | contig 12417 bp, 4 predicted proteins | sample 17_EM_MG_FD_194513 | JGI IMG/M metagenome (GOLD analysis project Ga0307515, IMG submission 194513) | Populus trichocarpa ectomycorrhiza microbial communities from riparian zone in the Pacific Northwest, United States - 17_EM | ecosystem: Host-associated > Plants > Roots > Unclassified | place...
AATTGTCTTATTCCTTATCTAAGTTGTTTTAGGGGTTTATATATTAAAAGCAGCTAAAAAACTAAAAAGTAATGTATTTTTAACCCTTATTAAGGTTTAACGTTGCTTTAATAAAGCATCTTAGGCTCTAAAGGCTTAATTAGATACCTATACTTAATTAACTTATTTCTTAAAAGTCTATAAAAAAGTACGCTTAAAGAAGTTACGTTTTACCAAGTAAGGTTTAGCGGAACTTAAAGCTAAGGAGGCTAAAAAGGATTTTAATTAAGAAAAGGCGGAAATAGTTTATATACTAGTAGTAGATCCCTTAAATAACCTAGCTTATCTATTACCTTTTACTAATCTTTTTATCTTTAGCTCCTTCTTAATACTCCTATACCTTTTCTATAGCGGCTTCTAGGTAGTCTTATTATAGCTTATCTACTTAACTTTATACTATATTTTATTATTAGTGTCCTTATAACTAATAATCTTTAAAATTTACTATTTATCTTCCTCTTATCTTCTATATATATCTACTTTATAAATTAATAGCTCTGCGTCTCTATATATTAGCTTTAATATTATAATATACTATGTAGTCTATATATTAACGCGTCCCCCTTAATTGGTCAGTGCTTTATAAGTAAGTAGTTAGTGCACCAAACGCGTAAATACGCGTTTGGTACAACAGGTGCTATAATTATACAGTTATATATAGACTTAACTTACTACCAAATATGAAGATTTACCCTATATAGTCTACCTTAATAGAATTAACAGTCACCACCATCCAAAAGAGCATACGATACTATACGTATTTCGTGCCCCTAGATATAACTTACTTATATTATTAAGTTAATATAAACACTAATTAGTGAGCGCGCACAGATTAGCAATTACTTAACACCTCCCCCCTAAGCGATATACGACAGCGACTACCTGTTTATATCCTAGTACGACCTACTAAAAGGTTGGAAGTTAAGGATTACGGACTATATCACCAACTCTATATACTTATTTAAGTCTTAGTACGGTTTACCAGAAGTTTATAAACGTAAATACAGACCTTTATAGAACCCCCTGCCCTCCTACAAACTATTATAAACCTGTTAATTGCCTTTATAGACTATTATAAGACCTTTTAAACTATTACGGACTGTTATAAGACCTCCTCTACCCGCTATAAGCCACTACTACCCGCTATAAGCTCCTCTTAACCCGTTATAGCTTATACGGACATTCTACGCTATATAATATAGCAGATATAAGTAAGCAAATTAATAAAGGTTAAAAGAAGTGGAGTTAGGGAGTTGACCTTACGTCTGTAAACGGCGTTAATAACTATATTAATTTTAAAATCCTTAAATATGGACACTTTAAGCTTTTAAATAACGATTTATAGGAATAATATAAGGAAAACTTTACAGACTTTATAGAAGCTATTTTTAAGACTTATAACCTTATAGCTATCTATAACTTATAAACCTTCTTATATAACTAAAGTATATAGGTTAAAAAGGATAGGCGAGTTACTATTGTACGGTTTTTGTACGATATACTATATAAAGAGGACTAAATAGAATAGACTAAAGAGCAGATTCTAGATTATATTAAAACTAGTAGACTTTTTACCTCTTTTAAACTAAATAGGATCTCCGGTCTTATAGACGACCTATTTAACTAAATTCGTCCTATAGACTAAAGAGATCTTAGAATTAATCTTATAGGCTAAAGTATACCTAGTACTTAAGTTATGGACCGTAATACCCTTATAAACTAAAATACAGACTAAAACCCTTTCGTTACTTAAGTTATAGATCTATAAACTACCTAAGTAAAGACCTATAGTAAGGAGCTAGCTAACCTAGCTAAGCTCTATACCAACGAATTTAAATACAGCAGTAAAAACGATAACTTTAACTTTAAACTAACTATCTTTACGGACCTCTGTTAGAAGGCTAATATTCTTAAATAGGAGTTTAGCTAAGCCTACTCTACTATACTGCGCGGCCTAGCCCTTAACTACTATTACACTAACCTTAAGAGCAACCCCTATGGTGTTCCCTTTAATAAGCTATATAAAGCTATACGTAATTACTTTAAAGGTCTAAAATATAAGCGTAATATCCTTATTTAATAGAATGCAATTAAGTTACGGACCGTAATTAATAAGAATACCGAAAAATCGACTATAGAGTACCTGCAAATTCTTATTAAGGACCTTCGGCACCTATAGCACGGCCTTAATATTAAGCTATAAATAGACGACTTCCTATATAACAAACTTATTATAGCTTGCTAAGAAGTGGAATCTTATAAATACGCCTATTATAAGCCTGCAGATACCTTAACTAGCCTTATTAACGATTTACGGTCCTCTATTATAACGTATAAAGTTTTAAACCTACTAGGTAGTACTTAAGCCTTCGCTATAGACCTATAAAACCTATAAACTGACTTAGATGCCTACTTTACGGACCGCCGCTACCGCTAGCAGTACCCGTACCAACTAAGCCCTACTTATAACCCCTACAGCAACTCCTGTATAAAAGTATACCCTTATAAACAAACCGGCCAGAAGTGCTTTATATACGGTAAAGAAGGATATTGGTCTATAAGGTATACCTAGGAAGAACGTAATAAGTCTAAGAAGAGATTTAATAATTAGATTAACTAGTTTATCTTAGACTATAAAGGAAAGAAAGCGAAGGAGTCTCTTAACGAGTTAATGGAAGCCCTTATAATTAACTTTAACTTAGATACTTAGGAATAGAAGACCTTAAAAACGTTTCTAACTACTTTTAGACCTTTTACGGACGGCTAAGCCTTTAATATTACAACCGTATTAGCCGACTGCTCCTTTATATATTTAATCGCACCTAAAAACTAACTTATAAGTATACCTGTTAAACCCGTTATAGACGTTACGGACTATAAATAGGACCTATTTATATATATTATTATAGAACGCTATACCCCTAAAGAATTCTATAGCGTTATAATTAATATAGGTGCCTTTAAGAAGTCTACTGTAGGTCATGGACAATATCTTATATATAAGACCACTATTAATAATAATACAGATATTAATACTATGCAAACTAGGGCCGTAAACATCTAGTTTGGCATCGGCTTAACTGTATTAATTAGATTAGTTATAGTTAAGACTTTAATTAGCCTAGTTAACTTCTACGTAGTAAAAGCGGATACTTCTTTCCTACTTTACCTTGCGGATATAGATAGGTTATAGGTTTACTATAATAATATTACGGACACCCTAATTAGCCCTATAACTGCCCTAGGAAGTAAGTATATTAGCCTACTAATTATATAACGATTTAGACATCTGTTCCTTATATAGGGAGAGACTTTATAGACCTATATTTAGGAATCTTTTAAATATAACCTGTGCTACCTTACTAGTACGGAAATCTACTACCTGTACCGCTATTTCGGCCACCTATTAGCTAAAAAGCTGTATAGAGTCCTTAAACGCTTTAGATATAACAACGTTAATAGGAAGGCAATTAACTACCTAACGAAATACTACTCCTTCTGCTAGAAATACGGACGTTCCCTAGGCCGATTTAAGTTTACTCTTTATAAAGACCTTAATTTTAACTACTTAGTGTACGTAGATATTATGTATATTAATGGCAGCCTAGTATTATATATAATTGACGAGGTAACCCGCTATTAAGCCGCCCGTTAGTTGTAAAATATATTTATAAAACATATTTAAAATATTTTACGGACCTGCTGGATTAATATATATATTAGACCCCCTAAGTATATTACCCACAACGCTAGTAGGAACTTTATTAGTAAGGAATTCTAATAGTACGCTATAGCCATAGCTATTTTAATAAAAGCCGTCCTAGTTAAGGCGTACTAGTCTATTAGGCTTATTAAATAAGCTTACCTAGCTCTATGGAGAGCTTATTAGATTATTACGGATAAGTATAAGGATATTTAAAAGGAACTGGCTTTATAGATAGCCGTAAAAGCCGTTAATAACACCGCTAGCCCTAACGGACTAGTATCTACCCTCTTGGTTTATAGAGCCTACTTAAAGATAGGCAAACTAGACCCTCCTACCCCGTCTATTATAGATTAAGCAGCTATAATATAGAAGGTAATGGCCGAAATAGTTAAGTTACGGGCCAAATAAACTATTAATAGCGCTCTATACTACTGTAACGGACCTAATATAACCTTAGTATATAACCTTTTACTTAACTCTAAAGTCCTTATATAGCGTAAGAGCGGCAATTAGATTAGACCTTATTGTTTACTAGCTATAGAAGACAAAATGTGCTATATATAACTCTTTAGCGGACCAACTAGCTTTAGAAGCACGTCCGTAAAACCCTACTTTTGGTTTAAAAACGCCTATAGTATTGGACTAGATAAACTAGAAGCACCCTTACCTACTTTAAAAGTCCCCTATAAACTTACTGAACCTATAAAACCTACCGTAAAGCGTAGCTAAGGACGCCCCTAAAAGCACCCTATAACTAAAAACCCCGTAATAAAAAATTACCTAACCTCCGCAGGCGTACCCGTAAGATAACCCCTACCTATAAATATATTAGTTCTAGTATAGGAAACCCCTTTTACAGACTTACGGCGTAAAGAGATTAATAGACTACTTAAAAAGGGCGTTTGTGCGGTCGTAATAGAGAAAGATATCCTGTAAGGCGTCTATATATTTAACTTACACTTTATTAATAAGATTAAGCACTCTAGTACTAATAAAGCCTTTAAGAAATTAAGGCTTGTTATATAAGCTTATAATAACTAGGGAAAGGACTTAGTCCTTATATAATCGCCTATAATTTAATAAGTTAGTTAACAGATTATACTTACACTTATGCCTAAACTATAGTAAATTAAACCTATAGCCCTCTACTTACGGGATATCTTATAAGCCTATATACAGTCTAATATCTACCTAAGTAGAGATATCTTTGTATAACTACCCCTTAAGCTTAATTTATAACTAGGAATAATTTTATAGGTTATAAAACCCCTTTACGGAGTGCTAAAAGCTAGAAACTACTAGTTTAAAACGTATTACTAGTATTATATTAGTAAACTTAAAATAGAACAGTTGACCTATAACCCCTACCTCCTATACACCCTATTAAACGGCCTTAGTATTATCGGACTCTAAACGGATAATACCCTCTTCTTAGCGGACTAGACTTTTATAGACGCTAAAGAGACTAAACTATAAGAGGTAAAGTTCTTAGTAAAGCTATAAGAGTAGTTAACTAAGTAGACTCTAATTAAGTTTAATAGAGGCTTAATTATATAAAAGGGCAACCTAATTTAGCTAACCTAGAAATGCTAAGCTTAAAACCTAAGGCTTATTATAGTAAAGCCTATAAACCTTACTAGTTCCTATAGAGAGACCTATAAGACCATAAATATAAAGGACTAATACGTTATATAGCGTGTAAGAGGCGCCTATATTACTATAGTCTGTTAACTTAAATCTGCCTATAATCTATCTTTTGCGGCCTAGGTAATAAATCCGTAAAAGGAAAATATTAAGCAGCTTAATAAACGCATTTAGTAGCAAATTAATAATGTAATAAGAGGACTTACTTTTATGCCACTAGACCTAAATTCCCTTAGCTTACTAGTATTTACGGATGCCTCCTTCGCTAATAATAGGGACCTATTATTACAAATTGGCTTTGTAATTATACTTATAGATTATAATTAGGATTCCCTTTATAAGGGCCTATCTGGTATCCGGTACACCCAGGTGACTTAAAAGAGGGTCGTAATAGGCGTGGTGCGCGCGACCTGGTCGACAGCGACGCGACAGCGACGCGACAGCGACGCGACGGCGACCAGACGGCTTAACGAGGTGGAAACACGGGCAAAGCTCTAGGCAGCGGAAACACAGGCCAGCTTCGACGGCCCCGTGGCGTCAAAAGGTAACTCATAGGAGGGTCTTAATAAGCGTGGTGCACGCAACCTGATGTATATATATAAGGCGACTTATAGGAGGGTCTTAATAGGTATAGTGTACGTAACCTAATGTATATATATAGGGGAGGCTATAGGGGAAACATAGGCCAGTTGGATAAGGTCTTAATAGTTAGAGATATAGGCCAGCTTATAGGAAGGGGGGATATAAGCTTAGTTAGTAGGAGAGGGGGGAGTAGGTTGCCTGGTACGGGACCTGGTCTATAGCCCCCTCCTATAAGACACGGTCGGCCTATTATAAGGAGACTCTTATAGGCAATGTAAAACGGGAGCTAGTAGTATATATAGGGTATTGCGCCTCTATATTACTACTAGCCCCTATAGGGCGTAGTGCGTAATAGCTACTGCTAGCTCTAGGGACCTTACCCCCTAGCTAGGCTCTAACCCCTAGTATACCTAGTAGGTAGGTAGGATCACGTCCTAGCTAGAGAGACTACTACGTAGCTTAAGAGAACGGATGCGCGTGTCAGTGTACCAATAGATAAAACTGCTCGCTAGGGCAGTACGGCTGCTTACTAGGGCAGTACGGCTGCTTACTAGGGCAGTACGCTAGTGAGGTACGCTTAAGAAGCAAACAGGAGTTACTTAGGCGGGAGAGGTTTTGGCCCAGCCTTAACTATAGAGGTGGTGACGCCTAAAGGTGGGAATAAGCTACTAAAAACTGGGGTAGAGGCCTGGATAAGCAGGCATATTGAACTCTACTATATTATAGCTAATATATAACTACCTGCCTATTATACGAAGGCCTAACAAAAGTAGAGGCTATAGCACTATTTCTTCTTCGCATAGAGGTAATAGGGCTTAATGTATGGCTTGCATCCGTCGGTGTACCGGCGGTTCTCCCGCGGTGCGAATGCGGCTGGATAAGGCAGATAGTCTACTATATGCTATTCCAGTGTCCATACTACCAAAGGGCGGACTTTATAGTAAAATGCGCCTCTAAACGCCTTCAGGATGTTTTAAATAATAAAGAAAGCGCCCAAGCGGCAGCAAAATGGCTAGTACAGTTAGGTGTTTTACCCTAGTTTTAGGTAGTAAAGGTAATGGATATAGAGGATATAAGTGGATACCAGCCCTTTTAAAGCCTAGAGGACTGGTAAAAGAATAAGGGTAAAAGAATAAGGGTAAAAGGATAAGGAAAGAAGGGGGTAGAGTGAGATTGTCTGCGAAGCGCGGCTAGTTGGCTTAATATGCAGACTTAAAGGCAGGTAGAAGGCGAGCCGCCGGCGCTCTGATGTCGGAACGCTGCCATCTCTCTAGCGCGGCCCGAGGTTGGGTTTTCTCTAAGTTAGAGTTTTTCCTATAGAAGGTATTAGCCTGTGTGGACCCACTAGGGGGACCGGGACGGGCGGTAAATTGAATTTATTATTATAATTAGGATATAAATATAATTTATTAGTCTTTAATTAAGTGCAAATAGGTAACCTGTAGTATACTAGCTTCTAAGCTATATATACTAGCTTATAGCTTTAATATAGGAGCCGCAATTAAGTTAATAATCTAGAAGATCCTATAATTAGAGTAATTACCCCTAGTTCTATACACTAATTTAAAGTCCCTTTATAACTATATAGTTAAACTAGGTATGATATAAGAGAAGAGGCTTATAGTCGACCTAATGTGCTTATATTAGGTTTATAAACAACGTGAGATTACGAAGGTTAAATAGATTAGCGGCGAAGATAACCTAGTAGATATTATAACTAAGGTAAAGCCGTGCCAAGCTTTTAAAACCTTAATTAATATAAATAAGCTTAACCTAAAGGATATAGAATGGGTGGAACGAGACTAATGGAGTACTTGTGGTTTATTTACGGCCTATTAGTAGGCTGTATAGTTTATTTTACGGACCGTAAATAGGACTTATAACTAGCTTAGAGTACCGTTTAGAAGGTAGTCCGGAAGGCACCTTAGGAGGGATTTCCTATATATTTCTTTTGTGTTTTATAGTTTTATTAAAAGTAATTACGGAGGTTATATATAAGTGGGTCTATCTTTAAGTACCGCTAGTATATAATTATAGCACCTATTATACCAAACGCGTACTTACGCGTTTAGTGCACTAACTACTTGCTTATAAAGCACTAACTAATTAAGGGGGACGCGTTAGTATATAGACTACGTAGTCTACCTTAATAAAATCGACAGTTACTACTATCTAAAAGAGCATATAATACTATACGTATTTCGTGCCCCTGGATATAACTTACTTATATTATTAAGTTAATACAAACAATAACTTTTAAAATTTTAGCTATAATTCTAAATAGTCTTAGTTTAACGTAGTCCAACTTCTTACATAATTAGTAACTTATAAAAATTTTATATAGTAGCTATACTTTATCTCACTCCTTAAGATCTAGTCCCTTAGATCTCCTAGCGTTATAGTGTAGGAGGGTACGACCTCTCTAAGATAGGAAAGTCTTAGTACTATCTGTTAGTCGGTCGGTTAGTCTGTTAGTTAGTTACTATTAGTTAGAATTAAGCAGTAAGAAGAGAAAGAAAAGAGTATATTAAAGGAAAATTGTATATCTGTTGGTATTGCCTAAGTTATTAAAGACTCTAAGGGCTTTAGACCGATCTATATAACTTATAGAAGGCCTAGGCTCTCCTAAAGCTATACCTAATCTAGATATTAAATCTAGGGGCCAAATTACACTACTACATACCTCCCCTACTTAAGTCGTTATCCCTTAACAACTTCTAAAACTCTAAAACTCCTTATCTTCGAAATAAAGGCGCGGTAGGTAATTGTATGCGTTCCTTACCCTTACCATAAACCCAAGATAGTAAATAAGGAGACTCCGTTCTGGTTAAATGAGACCGTTCTTATCTACTTAGCTAAGTAGTAAGAGAGACTTTAGACTAGCGGCTCTTAGATAATATAGCTCTTTCGCGCCCTTCTATTTGCTTAGTTCTGTCCTATAATTCTTTAGGTAACTCTATATAACTCTATCCTTCTATAATAACCGGGGGCACTCTACTTAGATCTACCGTAATAGCTAAAGGATCGATTCTATTATTAATACAGTAAAAGTAAAAGCGGCTATTAAAGCGTTCCATCTTAGTCGCATATATTAGCTTAAACGTATCTTTATAATTCTTAACGGCCCTAAGACGGTAGGAATGCATCTATTTCCTAACTTCGTTCCCATTACTATTAAGAAGAAGGTTATAATCTTAAATTACCGCTAGAGAATCCCATCATCGTTTATTAAGAAGGGCGTTAGATAGAGCGCTAGCAGCTATAAGCTTAACTGCTATAGGGAAGCGATATGGAATCGTGCTGTAGAGATTAGTATGTCTAGACGGCGTATAGGGCGGCGCTCTTAAGTCTTAGTGCGCATCTGCTAACTCTACCTAAGTACCTCCTTTAGCAACCTTAAGGTTATTATAATTATCCTAAATACTAACGAACTATAGTAGTATTATTCGCTGGGTTCTAGTTAAAGGTCCTTTTACTCTATAAGGAAGGTAAGGCATAGTTATACGCACATCTCCTTTTTTATATGGCTAAGCTACCCAGTCAGTTGTATACTTTTCTATATCTTTAATAGTCTAGTCTTAGTTAGAGATCTTATAAATAAATCCGTCGCCCTTAGTCGATCCTTGCGCCTTAAGATCCTCTTACTATAATTCTAGGTGGTAATATATGCCGGGTAGAATAATCGTGTAGTTATCCTTAGTCTTATTATCTAGAGAAACGCTCCCTTAGATTATATCGGCACTATATTTACTTTTAAGGAGCGAGGGAATATTAACGTTAATATGGCGGAAAGCTATAGAGTCTCCTTTAACCGCGAATTTTATATAAAAAGGGTAGGAAATAAGTTACTACTAGCTGTTAGGTCTAAGAGCGTAATAGAGACAATAATACTAAGGGTCTTATCTTATTAGCTGTTAGTAGAGACCGTAGACTATTATTCTTAACTAGCTATAATTTAGCCGCCTATTAATTAGACGCTAATAGTGGCGGTATATACGCATTTCCTTATCGATTATCGCCAAGATACTAGAATCCCACTACTATCTAAACACGTTCGAAATTATAGATCCTTCTTACTACTACACTTCTTAGTCTTCTAGTGACATTATCTAATTAAGTAAAGCCTCTCTATTATATAAAAACCTTAGCGCTAAGTTATAAATAAACTTATATAGTTTTAAGGAATTAGATGGAACTAAAGGTCTATAAGCCTTTCTAAACTAAAAGTACGTAGTAGGATCGGTCTTTATAGTGCCGAGGCAGTTATAAGCGTAATATATTAAATGGAGTCTATAATATAGTACGGTATAGTTTAAACTCTTTATCGCTAAACCTATACGTCCTTCTATAGCTTATATATGCATCTAGTAGACCTTATATATTTTTAGATTAGAACTAGCTGCCCTATACTAACTACGCAAGAGCTTTATAACCTTAGTTAGTTTAATTTTAGTAGTTTGGTTTAGGGACGCCTTAAGATAAATAGGTATATTATCCTTATAGTTACACCCTCATTTTACGCGGAGTATTACTATAGTATCTGCGACCTCCTTAATATACTTCTTATTATCTCCCAGCTTAATAATATTCTTATTAAACATTAATTCTACTCCTAGCCCTCCTACTTCCGGGTAAGCAATTATTAGCCCTCTTCTTAGATTCCTTTTTAATAAAAATATTAGTAGTTATAAGGGCAAGCTAATAGGCGTTCTAGCTATAAAAATACTCTTATTTATAGATAATAAAGGCGAGTTAACTAATATAGGTAATCCTTATTAAGACGGACTTGGCATAATACTAACGCCTCCTTCTTAAACAGGTGTTAATGGCTAAAAGGCTAAGGGATTTATTACGTTAGAAGCATATTATAAATATATTTATAGTATAAGAGCTAAGCTCTCTCCTACTTATCTAATTCCGACATTAGTAACCTTTAGTCCTATAGTAGTTAGTCTCCTACTTTTTAGCGGTAGGTCCTTATTTAGAATAAGGAAGCCAGTTAAGTGTCTTTCTAAGCTATACTTATTTACTACCTAGTCTAATACTGCCCTTCCTAGTATCTTCGGCGCGAGCGCAAAATCGGTTAGCTGCAGTTAAGTAGTATTCTTAATGCCGCGTCCTAGATGTTTAAGCCTATTAATTAGGGCCTTATTAACTCGTGCTATTACTTTATAAAGTAGGTAGACGGTAAGCTTTTAGGCAGTAAAAAGGAAGTAGTAGAAGACCACGTGTTTAAGTAGACCGTTAAGAACACCTTGTCCCTAGGACTTTCGGATAGTTTCTCTAGCTTTATTATACTAATTTCTTTAATCTTTTACTATTTTACTAATGTTAGAGATGTCCTTAAAGATTAATAAGAACGCGTCCCTTTCTAAAAAATACTTATAGTCTGTTATCCTGGTTAATAAAATTAACTACTACACTAGTAGTATCTGCGTAGTTTTCTTAAGAGAGCAGAATCTTATTATAGATTTAGAGGAGTACTACCTAACGCCAATTAACTGCGAAGCCTTTAACTTCTGCAAGAACGTTACTAATCTATTACTTAGCTCCTTTATATAGTCAGTGTAAGAGATGGATGGATCGAGATTGGATCGGGATCCATCAATCCACTAATCTACGCCTAATCCATTAATCCATTGGATCTGGATCAAGATCCAAACTTTATCCATTCTTAGGGCATATTTAATAACTTTTGGCCACTGCTAGCCATATACCCCCTAAATGATACGCGTATACCCCCTAATTGATACGCATACACCCCTACCTTATTTGGTTTAGATGCTTCCTTATTAAGTTAGAACATCACGTGTGTTTAACTTATTTGTGCCTCCATCGCGAAAATTAAAATACGCACCCATCCAAATCAATACCTCGCATTTGCCTCAACTTCGCGTCTAAGAGCCTGCAATTATAGAGCGTCGCCACAGTTGGCCAACTCACTCTATAACTAGCTCTATAATTGCTAATTATGTTGACAGATTTACTTATAAAGAGCTGGCTAGACTCCTATTGGGTGCGGGCGTGGGCGCGGACGTAGCTTGCAGATATTAAGCAGAGGTGGCAGTACCTAAATTAGTTCGCGTGATGCCTTATAAAGCACTATATAATCCAATTAATTGCTCCTTTGGCATATTCCAAATATAATTTAAACTTTATTACTTGTACTATAACTAAAATTAAGGCTTGATTGTGGTGTCGCGATTATGGAACATATATGGCGCGTACTTTGATTTTCGTAATGCGGGCGCAAACAAGTTAAACGCACGTGATATTTTAACTTAATAAGGAAGCGTCCAAACCAAATGAGGTAGGGGTGGTATGCGTATTAATTAGGGGGTGTACGCGTATCATTTAGGGGGTGTATGGCTAGCAGTAGCCAAAAGTTATTAAATGTGCCCTAAGAATGGATAAAGTTTGGATCTTAATCCAGATCCAATGGATTT
>Ga0307515_10018961_pt1 | contig 12416 bp, 1 predicted proteins | sample 17_EM_MG_FD_194513 | JGI IMG/M metagenome (GOLD analysis project Ga0307515, IMG submission 194513) | Populus trichocarpa ectomycorrhiza microbial communities from riparian zone in the Pacific Northwest, United States - 17_EM | ecosystem: Host-associated > Plants > Roots > Unclassified | place...
AGCTTAAAATTAGTTAAATTCTTTATCTAATACTTACTAAAATTACTCTTAATATATTCTCTATACTAGTAATAAACTCTCTATATATAACCGAGCCTTTAATTAAGATAAAAGAATTATTATTAATAAGTATAGTAGATTAATATTAGAAGTAGCAGTTAATTAAAGGCCTTTTATTAAGTAGTTTAATTAACTATACCCTAGTTAATAAGTTTAAATATTAATTTTATTAGCTATAAGCTAACTATAAAGGTAAAAAGGCTAGCTTAGTAAAATATATTTAATAGAGCTTTATATTTAATTAAATTTAATATAGAAATAGAGCCTTTAGAGCCTTTATTATTAACTATTTTACCTAATTTTTTTTAGGCTTTTATAGGTATATAAGATAAATTTAGCTATATTTAAATACTGTATTAGGTAAATTAGGGTCGAATTTTAATTAAGTAATATTTATATTTATATATAGAGAGGTACTGCTAAAATCCACAATAAAAAACTATAAAGTCTATACTATTTTCCTAATTGGGACAGCTAGCTGGCAGCTTTATAGTCAGCGTACGCTATCTAATAGCTAGCGTACAGCGAGCGATCCAATTGGCGCAGTTAGTCAGCTATTTTTCTCAAGATCGCAGCTAAGCTAACTGTTGGACACACTGATTTACCTCGTTTTCTTACTAGATAAGCTATAAAAAGCTATAGATAACCTATTACCCAGATAAAAGAATAAGGCCCCCTTACTAATTTAAGTTAATAGTAATAATAAATAGGAAATTAAAGAAATACTAGCCTATAAACTAGTAAGGAGAACGCTAAAATACTATGTTAGCTAAAAAGGCTATAACCTAGATCTTACTTAGTACCTTATATAGAACTTTATTAGCAGTCCCTATAAGCTTTAAGAATTCTATAGCCGTTACCTTAATAAACTAAGACCCCTAAAGTACCTAGACAAGTAAATAAAGTACTAGTATAGTAAAGATAATAAGCTACCGGAAGAATATAAGGATAAAAACGCCCTATAGAAGTAATATAAATATATAAAGCCTAAGGACAGGCTTTACTAAAGGGGAGGGGTAATATTATAGCACTAGTAGAAAAGAGTAGAACCTAGTAAAACTTGGCAGAACTTTATAGTCCTCCATACTGGCAAGTTGCTATAAATTGCCGCATATTACGGTTATATGACGCGAAGATCTTATAAAGTATTAAGCGGCGTTACTCTTCTTCTCCTTTCCTTTCTCTAGCTTTAGATCTTTGTTTATAGACAATCCAATTATATAGGCTTACGCGTCCCTTATACCTTGCTTATACCTTAATTAACTAAATCTGTTAAAAAAACAAGCCCGTAACAATATCACGTAATAAGACTTGTAGGAGGAATCTCTTGGCAGGAATCTAACTAATTAGACAACTTTAACCGTTAGTTAAAGTTCCTTAAAACCTCTTTAACTACCTAAATAGAAAATAAGCAATATATAATGTTTTAGCCCTATAACCTTATATTCTAATAGGTTATAAGCCTAGGTTCGCGCCTAATAAGCTAAATCTAATTACTTTATTATTAACGATAATTGCTATCACAATATCACTACATGGGCGTTAAAAAGTCGTTAAACGTTTAACTAACTTATAACGCCAAAAACCTATAACGAGCGGCTACGTAGCGGCACTAAAGGCTTAGGAGAATATCTCAAATTTAGTAAACAACCTTACTATTATTATTATAGAATATTAGAGCTTTAAGAATAACGCCTTATAATATCTATATTAGTAGCGGATTAAAAGAAGCTTATTAGAACTACCTATATTAGCTAAGGAATATATTAAGTTAAAACCTACACTATATAAACACTCTTTATAAAGGAAATAAATCTAATAACATTATCTTAATAAGGCCTATAAACTGCCTACCATAAACCACCTATAAGCCTCGCTAATATAAGTAATAAATATACCGCCTAAGCCTTTATCCAAATGCTTATTAGACGGAAAGACTGGCTAATATTTAGTATTAATATATAAAACCACCTCTAATCTAAAAATATTAAGTGGGTTCTTAATAACCCACTATAGCCCCTTCCTATAATTAAGTTAATTAAAGAGAAATATGTGGACTTAGGCTTTACTATTAAACAGCTAAAAATTAAGCTAGCTAACTTAGTAAAAAAACAGGAGGACTATAAGGAATAGCTGGCCTATATAGCCAGTTTTATTAACTAGAACATTAGCGATATCTATAAGCCGTTTATATTAAACGCTAGATAAACACTTAAGAAATAAAAGGCCCTAAAAAAACGCTTTAAGGATTTTAATCCAGTAGCTATTACTAATATTATAGCCACCTTCTTTATTAAACGCGTTTAAATTTTTAAAAATATAGAGGAGTTTATCTCCTATATTACATTAAACCCCAATTGCCTTATTAAAATAAACTTACCTATTAACTATAAGATTCTTACCTAAGCGGCCCTTCTATATAGAGTTAGCTCTACTAACTACGCTTAGTTTAAAACAACTTAATAAATAAATTAGACGTAGAAAAATACTAACCTATAAGCCTTAGGTAAGGAACTTATTATCTTTAATAGCAAGCTTAATTAAGAAGCTTCTACTATACTAGTAGCACGTTTAAATAACGGAATATCTATAAAGAGAAAGATTATATTAGTAGCAATATATAAGTACCCTAACTGCATAAATATAATAGAACTATATATTCTAAGAAAGACTGCTAAAAGAAAAACCAAAAAAACGTATTATAGAGAATTAGTAATGGAATCTATATAAGAAAAAAGTAGAGGACTAGACCACCTATTTAGCTTAATAAACACTTTAATTAAGTTAAAAATAAAGTAAATCTATAATATAAGCTTATAGCAGCAGTAGTATAAACTTAACTAAGTAAGTATAACTTTATCTATAATACCGCCGCTCCTATCTACTACTATAAGGATTATAAACTTCTTTTTAACTACGTTAATAACGACACTTTATTAGATACAGTTGGTCCCTATAAAGCTTAATTAGTAGGTAAAGAATCTATCTCTATATAAACTGCACTACTTAATAAAAGTTACGGAAGTATGCTTACTCTATATAATATTCTTTACGTGCTATATTTACTAGTAAACCTACTATCTAGACGCTAATTTAAGGAAATAGATATCTTTTTTAATAATAAAACTTACAAACTTAAATATAATAATAAGGTAATAGGATACGCATCTAAAGTTTAACAACTCTACCTAATTTAATAGTATAACTACTTATTAAAATTAATCCTCCAGACAATTAAAAACGACGAAAGTCTACTTATTTAGTATTACCGTTTTAGTTACCTTAACTATAGTAACCTTAAACACCACCTAAGTAAACTTAGTATTAAGTCTAACAACGTTAGTAATAAACACTATAAGCCTTAACGTGTTTCACCACTTATTCGTCAACACCAGTTACTCGTCAACCCCACCAAAAATCGGAAAAACTGCACCTTAATATCTCGACAACGGCTTAATAATAAATTGCGAAATTTTAGAACTAGCCTTTTATATCTATATTAAAACTTTTAATAAAGTTCTAGCGTAATAAGCCTGGCCGTTATTAAGATATTAAGTTTTAGCCCCTAGTTTTAAGCTAAATTGCAATATCTCTAAAGCCACTTAATAGATTACTTTTTAAATTTAATAAGAGGTTTAAAATATATATAAAAGGCCAATTATAAAATTTCGCAATTTATTATTAAGCCGTTGTCGAGATATTAAGGTGCAGTTTTTCCGATTTTTGGTGGGGTTTTAGGGTTGACGAGTGACTACTGTTAACGAATGAGTGGTGAAACACGTTACGCTTAATCTAAAGCTAAAAAGAGGTATAATAAAATGCCTTAGGAATAAGCTATATAACTATTTTAATTTATTTATATAGATTTAGTGAGACCTATTACCCCTATTAGCTTTAAAGGCGAAAGATACTATATATCTTTTACTAACGACTATATAAGGTTTACTATAGTTTATACTATCTATATAAAGGATAAGTGGCTTAGTACTCTACAGAGATACTATAATTAAATCCACACTAAATTTAATCTTAAAATTACTAAAATTCGCACTAACTATAAAGTAGAGCTCTATAGTAAAAAAGCAACCACTTGAATAAATAATCTAGGTATAGAATTTAAACCTACCGCCTTATACACCTAGAAAGAGAACGGGGTAGTAGAGTATTCGCAGTAAACCTCCACCAAGATTACCTACTTAATAATCCTTACTAGCAATATATTAGACTTTCTATAGCCTAATATACTCCTTATAGCTATATATATTAAAAAAAAGCCATATAAGAGCTCTTAATAGCATATTACCTTATAAAAAGCTTAAGGGTAAACCTTCCTTAATATACTACCTAAAGGCTCTAGGATTTACCGTCTACTCCCTTATAGCTAAAAAAGATCGCGTAAAATTAGCTAGGTTTGCTTTATAAGCAAAAAGGAGTATTCTAATTAGCTATAATAGTAAGACAATTTATTATATTTAACTACTAAATAAATAAAAGATTAAGCTGCTTAAAGATATTAAAATCTATAAAGGTAATATTAGTTTAAAAACTAATACTATATTTATAGAAGAATCCGTTAACTAGTCTAATAAGTAAGGAAGAAAAGATACTACTACTCCTTAGCCGAAGCTTCTATTAAGAAAAAGATAATAAAGAATTAATTAAAAAGAAGGTCGCGATAGCTTACCCTATCGGCTTAAATCTCTGCCTAAAAACCTCACTACAACTACTACTTAATTAGGCCGCTAGATGTTAAGAATTAACCTACTAAGCAACCCTACTACCTTCCTTATAAGCCTTATAGGTATAGACTAAAGCCTTAACTAATAGGCTAATAATATTAATAAGCTACTAAGTAACTAGGATAACGAAATAGGTGATAAACTAATAGCCCTTTTATTTACCTTTCCTTTATAATTTACACCTTAAAGCCCTTACTTAAACAATTGCAATACGGTTAATTCTATAGCTTTACTAGCCGGCTATATTTAATATGTTAGCTTACCTAATCTTAAAACGTATATATCTACTACCTTAATTAATAAAGATAAGCCTTATATATATAACCGAGCAATTAACGGCCCAAATAGCGAAGAATGGATAAAAGTAATAATAGAGGAGGTAGGGTCTCTAATTAAAAACTAGATATAAAAACTTATTAACCTTACCTCCCTTAAGCCTCTCGCTAGTAAATAGGTATTTAAAGTTAAAAAGAGAAAGAATAGCGAGGTCCTCCGCTATAAGGCTAAATAGGTTATTAAGGGATATCTATAGTAGTATGGTACTAATTATAACTAGACCTTTACTACGGTAGTAAAACCTATAGCTTTTAGAGCTCTATTTATAATTACTACCTACTATAACCTTAAAATTAAATAGATAAATGGTAAAACTGCCTTTCTCTATAGACTAGTTAATTAAGAACTTTACGTTATCATACTAAAAGGCTATAAAGAAGCCGGTAAAGTCTGCCGCCTTAAAAAGGCCCTCTATAAACTAAAACAGTTACCTTAAATCTAGTATAAGACGCTCTTAAAGTTTCTACTAGAAAAATTTAAACTTTACTATCTATACGCGGATTATAGTATATTCGCCACTATAAAGAATAGAAAAGTTTAATTATTTCTGCCTATGTTAATGATACTAAGATTATCTATAAGGATATAGCAGTAGTTAATTAGGCGAAAGCAGAGCTTAAAGCAGCCTTTTAAATAATAGATCTTAGGCCAATAAGCTTTTACTTAGATATAATAGTTATAAGAGATTAAATAAAGAAGAAGATTATATTTTTATAGCGAGCCTACCTTATTAAAGCTCTTAACCGTTTTAGATTATAAAAGGCTAATACCTTACTAGTACCTATAAAGTACTTAATTAAGCTTATAGCTAATTAAAAAACTACTAGTAAGGACAACATTAGAAGATACTACATCGGCAAAATATGGTACCCTTTTAATGGCCTCAATGGTTGGTGGTTGACGCAATTGGCGCGCAGTTGAGGGCATTTGGCAACTCGACCGACTAGCCTATATTGTGTTTTTTTAACACGCAACCTACGCATTTGGCAACCATAATTGCACCTACCTCTTTTATACTAATAGTATATTTTAAAGCTATTTATAAGGCTAGCAAGGCAAATTATATACACTTCTTTATAAAATCTATATATATAGCTAAAAAGTAGCTGCTAAGAGTAGCAGATATAGACCTGTCTACATCTACCTACCTATCTATATCTACCTACCTATCTGCATCGCCTACCTGTCTATATCGCCTACCTATCTATATCTGCCTATCTATTTATATCTACCTACCCGTTAGCATTTACCTACCTATCTACATCTGCTTGCCTATCTATATCTACTTACCTATTTGTATCCACTTACCCGTCTATATCTACCTACCTATTTATATCTGCTTACCTGTCTATATCTGCCTACCTATCTATATCTACCTACCTGTTTGCATCTACCTACCTATCTATATCTGCCTACCCGTCAGCATCTACCTACCCGTTAGCATCTGCCTGTTTATGCCTACCTGTCTATACTACCTTAATTCGATCAATTAATCGATCGAATCGTTTATAGTGTTCGCTGGCTAGTTGTTATCGTCTAGTTCTAGCGACGATCGTCTATCTCTGGCGATAGTTATCTAGCTCTGCCGACGGTCGTCTGGCTCTACCGACGGTCGTCTAGTTCTAGTAACGGTCGTCTAGTTCTAGCGACGGTCGTCTAGTTCTAGCGACGGTCGTCTAGTTCTAGCGACGGTTGTCTGGTTTTAGCGACGGTCGTCTATCTCTAGTGACAGTCGTCTAGCTCTAGCGACGGTCGTCTAGTTCTGGCGACGGTCGCCTAGTTCTGGCGACGGTCGCCTAGTTCTGGCGACGGTCGCCTAGTTCTAGTAACAATCGTCTGGTTCTGGCGACGGTCGTCTAATTCCGGTAACGGTTGTCTAGTTTTAGCGATAGTTATCTAGTTCTAGCAACGGTCCTCTGCTGGCTGCCGTTCTAGTGCCTCCCTAAGTAGGGAGGATGAAAGGAAGGAAGGAAGGGTAAAAAATAAGGCGGCTATATAGGCAGAGATATGTGTAGAGGCTATTGGGAATATAGCGGGGACCCGATGCAGAGCTTCGTATAGAGCCTCCGTATATAGAGCTTCGCGTAAAGCCTTATACAGAGCCTCTATATATAGAGCTTTGTATAGAGCTTTGTGTAGAGCTTCGTGTAGAGCTTTATATAGAGCTTCGTGCAGAGCCTTGTGTATTAGTTAAATATATTATATGCTAGTATACTACAGGCTAAAAAAATAATAAAAATTTATTTGCGTAATTAGTATATAACTTTACCTTAATTGCATATTAAGGAATATGCAGTTAGCTTTTAAAGTTGTTAAATAGGTTAACTACGTTTTAAGGAATATATAGTTAGCTTTTAAAGTTATTAAGTAGGTCAACTACGTGTTATTTAACTTTTAAATATATTAAGTAGGTCAACTGCGTATTATTTAACTTTTAAATATGTTAAGTAGGTTAACTGCGTATTATTTAACTTTTAAATGTGTTAAGTTAGTTAATTTACATATCAATTACGCGAAACGCGCTACATAAAGTCTACTTAAATCTTATCCTGCGAATATTTTCCCAATATAGAGTATAGTTAGTTTAGTTATGTTTTCTCTAATAGAAATAAGGCCAGATATCGCCTTTACGGTATTAATAGTAAGCTATTTCGCCTATAATCCTACCTCTACCTATTACGGCTCGTATAAATACCTCTAAACCAAAGCTTATAAAATGCTGTATTATAAAGATACTAAGCTAAGAAGATGGAAAAGGGGTCGCTAGGACCGATGGAAATAAATATATAGGGTAAGCCACTAAGGCGCTAGCTTTGGGTAAGCCAATTATAGGTTAGTAAAATATGGCAGAATTTAGCAGGTAACGTGTAATAGCACTATTACATTACCCCCCTCTTTAAAAGAAAGCCTGCCTTTAGGCTTAGTTAGAAATAAAATAGTATTAGGCTTCTAAAACGTAAAATTATAAAATATAAGATAAGGAAAGAAAGAAGATATAAGCGCGTCTAGACTAAGTACCAAAAGGGAACCATAGGTTAAGTGGAAGCGCTAGGCTAGAAAGAGTAGCCGCTAAAAGTCTTAGTAAGGATCTAACTAATTAGATAACTTTAACCGGCGGTTAAAGTTCCTAGATATTTAAAGTTTTATAGTACTAGTAGAAAACGGCAGAATTTAGTAGAATTGGTAGATAGCTATATTAGGGCTTTAGGGCGTTCCTATCCCTATACTCCTCTAGTAACTTATTATCTTTATTATACTAGCATTCTATTTACTTATATAAGTACTTTAGGGGTTTAGGTACGTTAGGGTATTAGTTATAAAACTCTTTAAGCTTTTAAGAGTAGCCTATAAAGTTTTATATAGGGTACTAGGTTAGGTCTAAGTTATAGCCCTTTTATTAAATATGGTATTTTAATATTCCCTATACTATCTTATAGGCTAGTATTTTATTAACTTCCTATTTATTATTACCGTTTACTTAAATTAGTAGAGGATGCTTATTCTTTTGTCTAGGTAGTAGGTTATTTATAGCTTTCTATAACTTATCTAGTAAGAAAATAGGGTGCACCCTAATTAAATATAGGAGCTTTACCTTATATAAGTTACCTAACTTTTTAAGGACCTCGTATAGTCCTGCTATTTAGTAGTCTAACTTATGGCTTGGTTGTTTAGTCTTCTAATTCTTTATTATAACCTAGACTCTATCGCTAGGGGTAAAGTTAGGCTCTTAACAGTATTTATTCACCTACTATTTTATTAACCTTTAGGCTTTTCCTAGGTTCTTATAGGCTACTATTTAGGCTTCCTTTAAGCGTTTAACGTACTATTAGGCCTTACTATAGGATAGCTTCTCTTGTATAGTCTGGGGTTCTTCTAACCTTTTTTAGTTAAAGCTTATACGGGGTAAGTATCCCATTTCTAGCTAAATTAGGGCAAACCCTATAGAGTTATGGGGTAGGGTTACTTGGGCGTAGTTTATTAAAGGTAGTAGTTTAAACTAGTTGTCCTAAAAGTAGTTAATAAAGGGCCTAAGCCTCTAGTCTAGGTACTGATTTATAATCTTCGTCTAACCGTCTATTTAGGGGTAGTAAGCCGTAGAAAGCTTTAGCTTAATGTCTAGGATTTAGGTAAACTCGTTTTAAAAGGCCGATATAAACTATAGCCTATAATTAGACACAATAGTATTTAGTAGTCTATAAATTTAGTAGATATAGTAGATATATAGCTAAGCTACTTCTTTAGTATTAATGTTCTTATAATAGGGAATAGAGAACAGGCATTTGCTAAAGCGGTTGACTATAACTATAACTATATTGTATCTATTACAGTCTATAGGTAGCTTATAGAAGTCTATAAAAATATACTACTAAGGGCGCTCTGGTATTAGGAGTGGCTTAAATAGTCCTAGGGTTTTATCCCGTGGGGTTATAGCTCTCTAGTAGTCTTTGCAGTTCTATATATATCGGTTAATATCTATAACTATTCTTGGCTAGTAGTAATAGTAGTTAATAATTTTATATATCTTATTCTTACTAGGGTATACTATAGAAACTTAGCAATAAGCTTCGCGGGTTAGTTTAGTCCGTAGGTTATTAACATTAGGGACTATAAGCCGCTCCTAGTATAGGAGTAATCCTTCCTCCGTTTTAAAATTAGGGTTTTTTTTATAGCTTAGTTGCGGAGGGCCTTTAGGGTATTAGCTGTGCGGTTTATAGTTAGGAGGTAGTTAAATAGCCCTATTAGCTTATTTAAGGACTCCTCTATTAGTACTAGCTGGTTTTACTAGGAGTTTAGCTCCCTAAGGATTCGCGGGTTAAGCTGTTTAGGGTAAAGAAGGGCGCGCGTCCGGTATAGGGTCTTTAGCTTATCCTAAAGTCCTATATCTTATTCTCTTTAGGTTAAGGCATTAGCCTTAAAGTTTTACTTACTAGAATAATATATAATTGTAAAGAAGAATTATAAGAGTATTTTGGCCTACTAGGCTTACTATTTAGTAAGCTGCTCTATAATCTGTATATATCTTAATTCTAGAGTTTATACCTTTAAGCTCTGCGCGCTATTAGGATAGTAATTAGATAATAGCTAGCATTTCTCCACCATATACTTTATAGTTCCACTTAGTAGGGTCTATTATTTTTAAAAGGAAGGTAATAAGGTACTATTTACCGTCTAGATGTAGCTGTAATAGGATTCCTGCTATAACCCTATTAGAAGCATCCGTTTCTAGCATTAATTTAAGGTCCGGGTTATAGTAATAAAGGATTAAAGAAGAAATAAGCCGATTTTTTTTATCTCTTTAAAGGCCTTTATATAGTTATTATTAAAGATAAAAGGCGTATTCTTCCTGGTTAGTTAAATAAGAGGTTTTACTATAATTCTATAATTACGGATAAACTAGCGGTAGAAGTTATAAAAGCTAAGGAAAGACTAGATCTCTTTTACTATATAAGGGGGCCTCTAGTTATAGATTACCTCTACCTTTTTAAAGTTAACCTTAATTCCTTCCGTAGTTATAATAAACCTAAGGTACTTTATATATTTTACCCTAAACTTATATTTTTTAATATTAACTTATAAGCCTATATTCCGTAGTTTCTCTAAAACCTTTTTAACATAAACTTAATGCTTAAGTTCGTTGTCTAAGTTTATAAAAATGTCGTCTAGGTATACCGTACGGAATTTATCTAGGTAATTAAAAAGAACGTTATTTATATACCTTTAGTACATAGCTAGTCCGTTTATTAGTTTAAAGGGAAGAACTTTATATTTATAGTAGCTATAACGGGTATAGAATATAGTTAAATCTTTAGATGCGGGGTCTATCCTAATTCGGTAAAAAGCTTAATAGATATTAAGTTTAGTAAAGATCTTTACCCAGCTTAAACGTATAAGGGTCTTATTAATTAAAGAAATAGGATACTAATCCTTTTAAGTAATAGCGTTTAGCTTCTAATAGTCGATATAAAAGTGAAGGCCTCTATTAGGCTTTTTTATAAATAGGATAGGGGAAGTAAAAGGGGCTTAACTTAGCTTAATAAACCCTTTATCTAGGTTATTAATTAAGTACTACTTTATTACTTTTAGCTTGTCTATTAATTATTAGTAAACGGGGCTATAACCTAATAAGTTATTAGCTTTTAATTAAATCTTATAATTATATATCTAGTAAGGGGGTAACTTATCTAAAGCCGCCTTTAAGAATATATCCTTATAATTTATATAAATAGTAAGAAAGAGGCGTTTAACTAGTTTCTTATCGGTCTCCTTAGCTAGCTCTTCCTCCCTATTATTAATAATTTAGTTAATCTTATATAGGCTTATTATAAAGACCTTATTGTCCTTCTAGTATATATTAAAGTAGAACGCTATAGTGCTAATTATGGTAATGTCTATAGCGGGGGGGTTATATAACAATAGGGGCGTATATACCTTTGTAAACTTTTAGGGCACTAGCATTATTATTACTCCTTTTAACTCCTATTATATCTTTTAGAGGTTATCCCTTATATCCTATTAATGCGTTTTTTTCTATACTAGTTAGATTTACGCGATTTAGATATCGTTTATATTACTATCTATCCCGCTACTATATATAAAATCCTCTTTAAATATAGCGCTTTAAGAGAGTATCTTTATTAGTATAGAGGTTTTTCTAGCTTTGTGGCGGGCGTTTTTTTTAGGTAAAAGCTAGGTTACAGGCCTAGACATCCTACTAGTAAGTAAGGTTAGCCCTTACGGCTAGTGTCTTATAGTTAGTTCGGATCTCCCTAATAAAGGAGGGCAACCTTAGTCTATCCTTCGGCTAGATAAACTGTCTTTATTATATATTTAACTAAATATTAAAATAGGACATCTATTTTTGTCTAAGGATTATATTATAGAACCCTAGGTTTAGGATATAAAAGGGGATATTATATTAGCGTTGTCCGTTAAGAGTAATATATAACTTTAAGATATAGGTAATAGGCTAACCGGCTTAGCCGTTATAGCCTTTTACCTAAATAAGCTTCTCTAGTCGGATGGCTTCTGTATTTAGAAACTTAGCAATATTATTTATATAGGCAGTATTTATAAAGGTAAAGCTATTTGCTCTAGTATTAATAAGGGCGGTTATATTAACTCTATATCTATTTTAAAATATTATATATAGAACTATAAAATACTTTCCACTTATTAACTAATTAAGATTAATCTCTTTAAGATTAATAGGGTACCCTAGGGGGGAGTCTTTCCCTAGGGTTCTTTTTTTCCTAACTTATTAGACGTTTCTCCTTCCTCTAT
>Ga0307515_10018962_pt1 | contig 12416 bp, 2 predicted proteins | sample 17_EM_MG_FD_194513 | JGI IMG/M metagenome (GOLD analysis project Ga0307515, IMG submission 194513) | Populus trichocarpa ectomycorrhiza microbial communities from riparian zone in the Pacific Northwest, United States - 17_EM | ecosystem: Host-associated > Plants > Roots > Unclassified | place...
AGCGTTCTAGGGGTTTTAATACGAATTAAAGTTGCCTTCTAAAGAATATGGGTTGTTTTTAGGTTTCCGTAGTTAACGTATAATCTTAGCTTCCGTCTATATTAGTTCTTCTATACTAGTAATAACGGCCTAAATATTACTAGCAATTGGGTTACCGTTCTTAGTAATATATACCCTATTCCTATAGAGGAAGTCTTAAAAATCCTAAACAATATTAACGTTGCTAAGTACCTAGGTATCAGCAGTCTATCCTACGAAATCCTCCCTAAAATACTCCTATAGTTGTGAATTGGCATAGTATCTATTTCGGTAAAATATAATATGGTGTAGGAGAAAGCCGTTAACTTGTTTTACGGTATAAGTTATTATATTAAAGGCGAATTCGTCCCAATCTTTATCGATAAGTTTCGCGTACTTAGCTACCCTTAGTAGTAAGGAGTCTTTCCAGTTATTTAAAGTAGGCGTAGCCATGTTTTTGGAGGGAAGGAAGTATTATTAGTATAAGGATTGTCATTTAGTACGCGTTCGTCGTTTAGTACGCGTTCGGACGTATATTTACGATTATAGGGCTTAGGACTAGTTCTAGCCTTAAATCGCGAAGACTTATAAAGCGTGTTATTCTGCGTAATAGACGCAAGAATCCGTAATCTTAGAAAGGCTCAGGACTAGTTTTAGCCTTTTAGATCCTTAGATTCGTAGAAGAGTTTTATTTAAGGTTTAGGACCAGTTCTGACCTTAAAAGACAGCTTCCTCTAGCACGAGTAGCACTGGTATAGTGGCTCGTCTCTTCTTAGTGGAATACCTAGCTGCTCTATAGTATAACAGTAAAGTTAACCACTAATTAGTGTTGGTTAAGGTATACCATAATAAATTTATCTAAGTGTTCTTCTAATATATTATTAATACGCTTCTAGAACATTGCTAGTACGTTTATAAGCCTAAATTATATAACTAATAGCTTATATAGTCCTTTCTTTAATCTAAAGGCTACCTTCTATTCGTCGCCTTTCTTAATCTAGATCTAATAGTATACCTATCTTAGATCTATCTTTGTAAAGATTTGTGCGTGGCTATCCTATCTTAGATTTCGCTAATTAAGGGTAAAGGATACCTATCCTTTCTGGTAATGCTGTTTAACTATCTATAGTTAATATATAGCCTTAGTTTGCTATTTTTCTTTAGTATAAATAGTACTGGATATCCTGCTAATGACTGTAATAGTCTAATATATCCCTTTTGTAAGTTTTCCTGGATAAACTCTCTTAGTGCTCTACCCTCTTCTTTAGTAAGCTTATAGATTAGAAAGAACTTTAGACTTATTCCTGGTTTTAACTCTATCTTATAGTCCTATGCTGTATAATTTAATAGCTTTTCACTTTCTAGTGACTATAGTTTTTTGCCATACTTATGGTATCTCTTTGGTATATAACTTAAGCCTCGCTTAGTCTCTTTATATATCACTCCGACTTAATACCATACTAACTTAGCTTATTGTTACATCTTACGGCGTTAAGTATTTTTAATATTGACCTGACCTATAATCTAATCGATTTTTAGGTTGTATTTCTATAACTAAGGCATTCCTAATACTGCCTCGTCCCGTCCTAATAGTAGGATATTAAAAGACATCTTAATTTGTCTCCCTTTAATAGTTATCTAAATAGGTCCTATTTTAAGATTAATAATCCCTCCTCTATAGGCTATTAGGTCTCCTAAAATTATAACTAATAGGTAAGGTTATTCCTTTTATCTATAAGGTAATCCTATTCTTTTAACTGCTACTAGTAAGATATGGTTTCGCGTTACTCTACTATCTATTAGCGCTTTAAATTACTAATCTTGCTATTTAACTCGTAAATTTAGGTATTGTCCTTAAATTCCTTTAAGGGTCTAAGGCTCTACTACTAGCTCTCTTTGGTTCTGTAGGCCTCTACTTTTTCTAACTATTAGCTGCTTAATCCTTATACACTTGGCTCGCTCTTTAGCCAATGCCTAGTTCGCTTTTTGTCTTTAATATACTATAGATACGTATTTTCTAGGTATTCCCACCACTGTTATCCGTCTAAGTATTCTTCTATAAAGAATCTTCCTAGTTAAAGTATTAGATCCCCTTCCTTTTGGACTTCTACTAGATGCCATCTATATATATATTTGGCATTTCTATACTATTACTTATCTATTATCCAGTATATCCTTATAGGGTATTTCCGATTCTTTTCTTTTAGATTCTTATGCATTTTATATATATTATCTATATATACAATCTATAATAGCGTATAGTGTATTAGGTGCTTTAGGTTAACTGTTAGCTCGTCTTTATCCTTAAGTTTAAACCTCTATTATGCTAATCTAAACATTATAACTTTATTCGCAGGTACTAAGATACGCCTTTTACTTCTCTAGTCCTCTAAACGCTTCTCTAGATCCTTTAACGTTATAATTAAGGCTCCTTTAATATAAGTTATAGCCTTTTCTATAATTAGGTGGTTCTAAATAACTTTTTCGTCTAACTATATATAGAAATCTTCCTACTTATTATTGTACCTTTGCCTATACCACTTTTGGTACAGCTGCTAAAGTATATACGGCTTGTCCATAAGGAAGTATCTTCTTATTACTATATTGTAATAGCCTTTAGTATATTATTCTTCGAACCTAATTAGAATCTCTAGATCCTCTTCGTTTTCCAGTTTAATAAGCCACTTAGCTCTTAGTATGCCTGCCCTAGGCCTATTAGTAATTCTTTATACTAGTGCTATGTCCTTTATACGTCCTAATGTGCTAGATCTCTTATCTAGTTTCTGTTCTTACTATGCGATAATTCTTTGTCTAAATTCTTCTATAGTTTCCTTTAGTTTACATCTTATGCTCTAATCCTTAAAGTCTTCCTGCTTCTTAATCTTGGTATTAACTTTTCGATCTTTAGCCTAAACACTATATTCTATTAGTAAGTCCTCTAGGTCTATATATCTGTCTCCTAGTCTAGTTGCTGTTTATATCGTAGATTCCCTAATCTATAAAGAAGCTCTTTGCCTCTTGTTTATAGGTGTCCTAATTTATACCCTAAATTCTTAACCCCTTAGATTCTTTAATCCTAAGCTTGCTTCTAACTTAAGCTTAGCTTTAGCCTTAGTCTAACTAGGCTTACTTAGTGTTCTTATCTTATCTTAAGAATCTTAAATCTTATTTATCTTATCTTAAGAGTCTTGTGCCGTTGGGAATTCTTATCCCGAGCTTATTTGTATGTCCTTAAACTGAGCTGTTACTCTACTCTATCGGTTATCGTCCGTTGTGGGTCCTTAAGCTTGCCTTATCTCGTTTTAAGAATCTTAGTCATCTCTTATCTTGTCTTAAGAATCTTAAGCCTTTGGCCTTTTACCTTTATTAAGTGCCGAAGTAGTTCGCTATCCTACTTCTCTTGCGTCTCGCGAAGCGATAGACATTGTGTTTAGTGGGGTTTCGATCACTACTAATGTTCCCTATTCCGTAGTGGAATTATCCTTTACCTCTAGTATAACATCTCTAATGGCTGCGTGTTCCTAGTAAACCGCCCTTATTACCTTATTGTTATAAAATATTTCGCCTACGTTGAATTTATTATCCTTAATATCTAATCTGTAAACTAGTTTATTAGTACCTCTACATCCTATAGGTGCTAGCTCCTATAGCTAGTAGCTTACGCCATACTTAGCGTCCTTATAAATTTGGTATGCGTTATTATAATAAAACGCAAAACTTTTAATTAAACTCTCTTTTGTTTCTTACAGTATATTATTATCTCTCTATACGTGTATATCGTCTACTATTAGTCTAGTTCCCTTTATTATATAGTACTTCTAACTATCTTTGCAATCCCTTACAAAGTGACCTTATTTTCCGTAATTTATATAAGCTCCCTCTCTAAACCATCTTTCTTACTATAGAGTCCGCCTAAATGTCTTCTGCTACTAAGATCCCTAATTTGGCCTCTGCTTCTTAGACCTTTAATTACTTAATCCTTATCCCCTAGGTTTCTACGGTTTCTTACTTTATCTCTTATAGGCTTCTTTAGTACTACTTAGGTCTATTAGCTCTGCGCTATACTATAGTTTTTAACTTAGCTTTGGTTGTTATATACTCTACGCCTTATATAACTATAGAACTCTATCCTAACCCTTCTTAGCCTATTCCCTTTGGTAGATCCGATTATCAATCTTAATTACTTAATCTATTAGTTCCCTTAAGGTGTCCGCATCTTCTATTAGAATAATTACGTCCTAGACTTTAGCCTTAAGTCCTTGTTTATACTATGCTATAAGCGCCCTATTATTCTACTTAACTTATATTACTAACGTCTGGAACTACGTTATATATTTAATTGCTAAGGTTTACTGCGTAATATCTTAGAGTTTTCTTTCCACTATAGTTACTACCTCCGGGTCTCTAAATATCTATATAAGTCGCTCTACAAATCTATTCTAGCTTAAGAATATAAACTATACCTCTTGGTTTATAGTCGTCATTCTATTTGCCTGGATTTCTATAAAGTAAGGCTTAAACTATTTAAGTGCTCTTCCTGTTAAGAACAATCCTGCATACGCTATTTGATTTATAGGTGTTGCCAGCTTAGCTCCTTCCTACGCGACCTTAAAGTGCATTTATATAAGGAATCCTTTAAGCTTTAATCTCTCTCCTAAGTATTTTTTAATTGATAGTAACTTAACCTTTACTGCGCCTATCCCGTTAATCCTATTTTCCAATATTATATTATTTTTTATTAACTGGTTGACTATCTCTTATAGCTGTTCAACCGTTATAGGTTGCTATAAGTTAGTGTCTGCTATACTAGTGTCGTTACCTAACCTTAATGTAGTTGCCGCCGTTAATAGCGTTGTGGTGGCTGCTTTTGGTGGCATGTTATCCGACTTACTTATATTTAATACTATAACCAGGTAGTGATTGTGTAACGGAACCTTATAGCAAGAACTACGGTAGGTCCTATTATTGGGCTAGGTGTGTAGGAAATGCAAATAATAATAGTTGGCAGTAATAACAACTGGTGGAGTGGTTGCCTAACAGATTAACTCTAATTGTATTCTAAGAATTACTATAAGGAAGGAACTATCTAGGTAAGGACTAAGGGTCCTTAAATACATAACCGTACTCCTATAAAATCCTTCTTATACGTAATATACGTCTTATACGCAAGGTACGTAAGTTCCTCCTATTCCTCTCGTTTAATATATAGCACATTATGTAACCTTGGTTACCATTCCTCGTCATATAGTTCTATCGGCTCTATTCTGGACCGTGCTTGAATTAACTAACTAGCTTCTTCTAACTTTTCCCTAAGTAGTCGTAATATTGTACTTAAAGCGTCCGTAACAATTACTAGGTATTTAAAAAGTCCCTATTATATATAGAAAGCGATATACTTCTTATCTCCTTTATAAATATAGATTTAATTAAAGGTAGCGACTATGTCGAGCTTTATAAAGTATTATACTTTTACTAAGTAGTTAAGTATTTCTTAAAGCAGAGGAATTAGATATTGGTTTTAAATTAAAATTATATTTAGGGCTTAATAATTAATATAAAACCTTAAGCCTCCTTTAGGTTTTTTAATAAATAATATAAGTAAGGTAAATAGTAATTAACTAAGGTAAATAAATCCTTTCCCTAGGTGCTCCTTAAGGTATTATTATATTATAAGCAGCTCTCCTTATAATATACCATATAACAGGCCAAACTTTAGCGTTATACTAGGTTTAAGTTTTATCTTAATATTATGCTTATCTTAATATGGGGGTAGTTAGTTTATAAATTATTTCTTAAGCGTATTAATTAAATTATAATATTCTTTAGGTATAAGAGGTTGGGGGTTAATATATCGCTTTAGTTCTAATGCCTTTTTAATATCTTATAGTCTTATTTTCTTACTAATAAATAAAAGGGTGCGGCTTATATTATATAAAATTTAAGGAGTTTTAATATATTATCTTTACATTCTTTACTACGATTAGTAGTTATAACTTTATTATATTAGTTTAAGGTTTATAATAAGGGCAATTTATATTATATAAAATTTAAATAGTTATATATATATTTATAGGGCAAGTAATATTTTAAGTAATAACTTTAGCAGTAGGTTATACGGAATTTTAGTATTTCTTTCACCTAGCTAATTAAAGGGTTATATTATTTTAGCTATCTATGTTTAAGTATTACCTTATAATACTTTAAGGGTATTATAAATAGGGAAACGTATTTAAGGTATTTGCCTATTTATATCTTTATAAGAGCGTAATACATTAGTTCACTATATATTAATGGCTTACTATTAAAGCCTTATAGGCCCTAGGGCTTATTAAGTTTCTTTAAATTTAAGCGTTAAGTTTTTGCGTGGTTTATATTAATAAAGCCTATATTAGTAGCTCCGCTATCTATAAGGATTTATACTTCCTTCTATTTTCTAAATATTTAAATTTCGCTAAGTATATTAAGGGAGTTATATTATATATTAGCGCTAAAAAAGCCTAAATACTTATACTCTTCCACTTTTTATCCTAAGGCGCGACTTGGCTTTAGGATAATTCGTTTTTTAAATTAACTAAAGGTAAGATACTTTATAGTAACTAAGTATAATTTATAAAATAAGTATAATTTAAGGACTAAGAGGAACTACGTTAGGCCTTTTTAAAAGGGTAAGTTTAGTAATTTCTTTAAATATATCCCCTTTTGCCATATCTAAAGCATTCTCTATTTACGGCTTATATTCTATATTTATCGGTTTTTAAGGGTATATAAGATTAAGTAGCGTTAAGGTCTATAGGGTTATATATAGGGCTTTTAGGTTTTAGAGATAGATCGCGCTTTAGGGTATATACTAGTTTTATAAAGTTTTAAATATAAGGTATAGTTAGCTTTAGGAAATAAGTCTATTTATTATATTAAAAGTCCTTATTAATTTATTAACACATTATAGCAAATTTAAGTAAGTCCTTTGGCAGTTCTTTATCTAAAATAGCTTAACGGAGAGTAGTAACTCTAGCGGCTTTATTCTAATCTAGTTTATTAATAAGGTCTAAATTTTTTAAAAAGAAGCTGGTAAAGTCTCGGTTCCGCTATTATAGGTTTTTAAGTTTAGTAATAGCTATATATTTATAGCTGGCGTTATTTTATATTTGTTTTAATAGAGAGATAAAGATTTTAAAATTAATAAAGGTACTATTATAGAAGAATACGTCTATAGTTTATATAGCATCTTTACTTAAATAAGATATTTTATAGCTAATCTTACTAGTTTTAATAGGGTATTAGTTATAGTTTATTAAAAGTTTAAGACGGAGCTTAGTTATAAAGGGACGTAAGTTATTTTAATTTTTATTAAATATTAAAGGGTTAGGGAGCTTTTTTAATTTTATAGTAAGTATTAGGTTTATTATAAGTATAGGTTAAGCTACTATTACTAGTTTAGGGTTTATATTTAATAGGCCGGGATTATATATAATTATTTTAATTTCGTTTATAGGTATTACTATTAGGGTCTCTAATGTAAGTGCTTTAAGGTTATAAAGTTCTTTATAAATTGCTCCTATTAATTACTAGTACTAAGCTTCTAATATCGCTCGCTATTAGGCTAAAGCATCCATAAAAGACTATTGTATTATAGTTAACTATTCCCTAATTAGGGCTATAATGCTCGTAGTTAACATAGGGGGTTTAAGTTCGCTTGCTATTTTAATAGTAGTTATTTTAACGTAACGTAATATAAGGGTATAAAAAAACTTTAGGGAAGATTTATAAAAAAAAAGATATAAATTCTATCTAAATTTAAGGGTATATAGCTTTTACTAAGAATAAGACGTTATATAAAGAAAAGAAAGGAATAATAAGAGAGTCATATATTAAATAGTCAGGGGTCTTAATAGTCGATACGTGCGCACGTACGTACGCGGTCTTTAACTAACTTTAGTAGAATTTGTTTAATCTAGCAGAACTTAGTCAAAGCGTTAAAATTTATCTATTAAGTGTTTTACTAAGACATTCCTACTATAACTGGGCTAGTCCCGTTATAATATCTACCTATTTTTACTAACTTAGCAACTAAAAACTAACTATAAAACGGTAATTTAACAGTAATTTGCGATAATCTGTCACGGTACTAACCTAACGCATACTATTTTATACTGTCTTGTACTATTTTATACTATTTCCTACTATTAGCTGGCCTACTACTAGCGCCTTAGCGGCTGGCCCTACTATTTATATATAATACCCCCTTTTACCTTCTTCTCCTCTTTATACCACAACGTAGTTATTTAGTCTACTTTATTATAGCACTATAACAGTTTATAGTATCCCTAATTGCGCCCTATTATAACCTTTGTTTTTTCCTAATCTATTATTTCTATTTTCCCAGTATAATTGCGACCTAGTATAACCGATAATACTATACTATAAGTCCTAAATAACCCCAGCATAGTTATAGACAATCTTAGTACTACAGCCAGCCTTATAGCCTTTAATTGCCTTATATAGATCCCTTAAAATAGGCGACTATAATATAGATAATACCCCGTCAATAAATATACGCAAAGCACTCGCCTACCTTTTTAATACCTTCTATACCTACATTGCCTAGGCAATTAAGAGTAGCCCGGAGTACCCTAAAAACCTTAACGTGGTAGGAACCTTCTAGTACTTCTTTATATATACAACTTTCCTAACTAGCGTTAAGAGCGGTCTCTAAGCCGTCTATAATAAAGGCTAAACTATAAAATCCTAACTTAAAGAAGCTCAGTACAGAATTAACTCCCTTAAGACGCTTAAACTATGTATACAATAATACAAATAATAAGCCTTTATAAATACTTAGACCATACAAAGTCTAAGCCTTTAGATTACTACACTTACCTAAATCACTGCCAACAAGAACACCGCTTCTAGCTCTCCTTTTCTAACTAAGCCCTATAGAAAAAAGCGTAAAGTAAAAGATCTAACCCTATTTAATAGCAAGGGATTACCAATTAAAAAGTAAGAAAACTTTAAAATATAGGAAATAAAGATCTAAGGCGTTTTCTAGAGGGATGTAAAATGCTTTAAAACCCCAATAGACGAAGTCATCTATATATTAGACATGCTAATAGATAAGGCTTATAACTATATTAAGCATAGCCTTAATATGCTACGCATACACCTAAATAACTTAAGTAAATGGACCTTCTCTAACCGAGAGTCTATATTCGTGTATATAAGGAAGTATTATAAGACTATAGATACAACCTAAGCAGCTAAAAATAAGCTAGATATCTTAAGCTAAGGCAAGCGTAACTACTGGTTCTAAAAAGTAGAGCTTAATAAGTTAATAATTAAAGCAAATAAAACTAAGGAATAAAAAGTAGATCTACTTAAGAAGAATATTTCCTCTAAGATAAAGGACCTAGCCTTTACTCTTAGCCGTAAAATCGGTAATATTAACTATAAAGGCTAGAGCGAGTAGATAGATGTATTTGCTTATAACCTATAGAACTATACCTACTATATTAAGCTAAATACCGCTAAGCTAAGTACTGCTAGCAGCTATTAACCTATATTACTATAGAATAACCTAATAAACCTTAACGCCGTTAAGTTCGGTAGCGGTAGTAATAGTCTCCCTAATAATGTCTAAAGATATTATATAGATAATAGACTCTATATGGCGTATAGTTAATCTAGCTACTAAAAAGATACTTATAACCCCTAAAAAAACCTAAATCCCCTTCTAATACTACCGCGCTAACCCCCTCTTAGCCACGGCAGATTCTTTAACAGAGGGGATAGTAATTAAGGTGGTAACTATAGACGAGGACATAGGTTCAGATATAGAGACCTACCCCTATAATTCCATTCCCCAATATAGTCTTAGCCGATAGTCCCGTACGCGAACTATAGATAAATACTCTATACTACTACTAATTATAAAACCGGCTATATTATTAGTAAAGTACCCTTTAGCATATATATACCGTTAGAGACTAATATATTAGGATATACTAGCTAAGACCACAGCCACCAGCTAAGCCCTATAATTTAGCTATTAAAAGGCTAACCCTTAGACTAAGTCGCCTTTAAGGGTTAAAACTATACAGGGAGGAGGATAAAAGAATTATATCTATACTACTAGATTAGTTAGACCTTATTTTAAGCTAGCTACTACTTAACCTTAGAATAGTAAATAGCGATAGAAATGCTATCCTTATTTAGACCTACCTCTTCTTACTGTATAACCTACTCCTATACGTTTTTATTAAAACAGTAAGCCTTATTAACACTAGTAGTATAGCACCAGCGTTTATAGATAAAGACTTACTTATAAAAAAGTATAATATTATAATAAAAAGACTCCTAGTTCGAAAACCACTCCGCCTTACTAATAGACTCCCATCCGGGTTTATTACTCACTACTTTATAGTAATAATAACAATTGGCCACTATATAGAATCTATACTCTTCTACATTATTAAGTTATTACCCTCTATACTAGTAATTCTTAGAATGCCCTAGCTAAAAAAGCATAACCTAAGGACAGACTTCCCCGCCCTAGAGCTTAAGTTTAACTCCAATTACTATACCTATAACTATCTTCTATAGTATATTCCTAACTATAACTAAGTAGTATTACGTGGACGCATTATACGGCTAACGCTTAGATACTATTAGCTAATAGTAAAAGAGGTGCTTAATACTAGTAAGCTAATATACGCAGTAAACTAAGCAAAGATTCTAGAAGACTAAACTACTACTTTATCCCCTAAAAAATAAACATCGCCAGAACTATAAGTCCCCTATATACACCCGCTTAACCTAAGTTAGCTAATAAAATACTTAACCCTAAGTTATTTACTATACGTATATGCAACCGCATATATAATAGTTAAGGGCGTTATAGCTAAGACTAAAACTAGAGTAATTAAGACCTCCCCCCTATAACGCCTAACCTTATACCCGTCTCCCGCGTATACCGTATAGGGCCGCCGCCTTATTTTTACCCCCCTAGGCTAACTAAGCCGTATTAGCCTAGCTATAGTACTAGAGAACTAAACACGCCCTAACCTAGACGATATTAGATATACTTATACCGTAAATTTTACCTAGTTCTATAAATAAAATGACGTAAAGGTAATAAGGATCTATATAGCAGAGCTAGTAGAACTAGTTAAATAAGAAGAGCATTAATAGCTACTTAAGAAGCTGCCTATAGGCCTAATAGAAGTACTAACCCTATTAGAAAGGTCTTTCCGCTGGCTAGTAAAAGGCGACTATATAATAAACAAAGCCCGTAAAGCGCTACCCCCTTATTTTTATAACTTCCTTAAAATAAACCTAAAAATAAAGTCTAAGTTTCTACGCTAAAAGATAGTTAATACTAATATTAAGAAATTTCTAAAAGGTAAACCAGGATTAACCTATAAAGATATTTTATAACGCTTACTAAAAGAGTTTTACGAATATATTAAACATTTCCTTCCTAAAAATATAGATAAGCTACCCCCTTACTAACTATGGGATTATAAAATTAAGATTATACCTAAAAAGTAGGCCCCATATTACAAAAATAGACTACTCTTACCTACTAAACTTAGTTATATAAAGAAGTGGATTAATAAGATACTAGATAAGGGTTTTATCCGCAAATTAACCTTACTAGCCGCTATATTACTTCTCCTTACTGTAAAACCTGGCGGCGGTATATAAATCTATTATAATTACTAAGGCCTAAATATAGTTACTATTAAGAATTGGTATCTATTACTACTAGTCCATAAAACACTTAATGCACTCTATAGTGCTAAGTACTTTACTAAGCTTAATATAATTGCTATATTTAACCGGATCCGGATCGCGGAAGGCTATAAGTAGCTTATAGTATTTATTACCCAGTTTAGGCTCTATAAAATATTAGTTATACTATTTAGTCTCTATTAACGCATCCGCTATATTTTAAAACTATATTAACTATATTCTATATAACGCCCTTAATAACTACTATACTGTGTATCTTAATAATATCCTTATCTTCTTAAAAATACGCGCTAAGTATATAAAATATATAAATAAAATTATCTAGAGACTTAGTAATGCTAAACTCTAGATTAATATTAATAAGTCTAAGTTTTATACTACTAAAACAAAATACCTTAGCTTAATTATCTTAACTAACGGCATAACTATAGACCCTAAGAAGGTGCAGGCCTTACAGGAATAGAAGGACCTAACGTTAGTTAAGGAACTATATGTTACGGCACTGGCAGAAAGCGGCAGCTATGGTAGACGTTATGGTAGACGCAGGGCTCACGTGACTCTCACGTGACTAGGGATTGTATATAACTCCTCGCGTTGCTACTTGTCCTTTCCTTTCCTTTTCTCTAGCTTTAGATTCTCGTTTATAGACA
>Ga0307515_10018963_pt1 | contig 12414 bp, 18 predicted proteins | sample 17_EM_MG_FD_194513 | JGI IMG/M metagenome (GOLD analysis project Ga0307515, IMG submission 194513) | Populus trichocarpa ectomycorrhiza microbial communities from riparian zone in the Pacific Northwest, United States - 17_EM | ecosystem: Host-associated > Plants > Roots > Unclassified | place...
AAAGACGAGCCTGTTGTCCGTAATTGCTGGAGAAATGCACAAGTCGGAGGGCCAAGTCTTTGTGAGAGGATCAGTTGCATATGCTCCTCAGAACCCATGGTGGGTCTGGCTTTCTACACTCACCCTCGGGTATGCTGAAGCTGCTCTGCAGGATCATGAGCGCTACTGTCCGTGATAATATTCTCTTTTGCCATGAGTTTGAGCAAGAATACTCGATGAGGAGAAGAGCCCGTTTGGGGAGCGTAAGGCACGACGAGAGGCACGACAGGAAGCACGACGAGAGAGACGACGAGAGACCCATCGCCCTGCCCCTCATCTTCCTACTCCCGTATCCGAAAATCAAACCAACATCAAACCCCATTTGTGTGGGACGTTGATCGAAAACAGCCTCTCTTCTGGGATCCAAACCCTCAACCCAACCACGCGTTCCCATCTGGCGAAGGATCTATGCAGCTCATTCGCAAGGAAGACGCGGCAGAATCGTCCAAGTACATATTTACTTGTGAAGCTGCTGTTGAACGGCTCATGGAGATTGACGACGAGAACTATGGAGGGTTTAAGTTTATCAAGGGCATTTCGCTTGGAGCCGTTGAGTTCCCGTTCGCCGACCAGTACGCCGGAGACAGGATTCGGCCGATACCCTTGTCGCTCCTGAACCTGCCCCCACACTTCCTCCGCAGGTGACCGTGGACATACCAGAACTGCCAAAGAAGACCGACATATGTAGAGCGTCCCAAATTGTCAAGCTTGCACATGCTATGACGAATGCGGATTTGTACCAGGCGCGAATCAAGCTTGAAAGAGAACAAGCGCTCTTCACACAAATCGAATCTGTCAAGGCTCAAGAGGACGCTCACTGACTGCGGGTCGAGAGGGAGAGGCAGAGAGTACAGCTTGATCTACAGAATCAAATGGCAATCCTCGAGCAAGAGCGAGAGAGAATCAGGGCTGAGGAGGAATTGAAGGAATTACGCCTTGAACAAGCAAAACTCGCTGCTGCGGCTGCGCAGTTGTCCGCGCAGATGCAGGTATGGCCTCAGCAGGTCAATGTTACCTGGAAGCCACAGCGTCCAAGAATGAACAGCGATGTTGGAAGACGAAAACAGGACGCCTGGCCAACACCACCCACATAAGCTTCATCGGCAGCACCCATGATATCTATCATGAAGCCGATCATGCACTGCCATGTGCATATCACCTTTCATTTTCCGTTTGGCCACTTGGCTCACATAACGTCACACCTCTTGTTGCTCTTTTCCTGATGACGCTCTGAATCCACTTTCATCATCGCCTCCGCCGTACCCACGTCGACACGTACTTATCGCGCAATCTATTATTATTTGTCCACGACAGATGACAGGACCAAGCTACTCGCTGAGTATACCAAGCACGTGCACAACCCTAGCGACTCACGGCGCAACAGCAATGCCACCCAAGTCACACTCACCTGACCTGCACCATTGCGAACGCCGCCACAACTATGACCCTATCAGGTGTCCCTTGGCCGTTGTCATAGCCGTGTTCGCATATGTCATCGTGAGCTGTTGGCGAGAGCAGTCACTGGTGAGGCAGGCGTGGTATGTTGCCTTACCTCTTCATAGTGACTCACCGTTGACCGTCCCTAGCCATTCTTCTTGCTTCTGGACCTGAATTCAATGAAATCTTCGTAGGCGTTGGTAAGCACGCGTATCTGAGAACATTCTTGGGGAAAAGGCACTAATCGTCTGCTTCAGGCGCCAAGAGAATACGTGAACTCTTCACAGCTGCCCAAAAGAAGCAGCCCGCAATCATCTTCATTGACAAGCTGGACGCAATCAGTGGGAAACGGAGCGCCAAAGACCAGCAATCTCTCTGGCAGACCCTTAATCAACTTCTCGTCGAGCTGGACAGTTTAACCAAGCCGGTACGTCAGCTCCTGAGGCAGGGGCATATGCATATTGTAGCTGACTTGATCCAGAAGGCATCATTGTTATTGCCGCTACCAACTTCCCTCAAAGTCTGGACAAGTTCGTGAATTTAATTCTAATCGTTTGTAGGTGCAGCTGACATCCAGATAGGGCATTTGTGTGACCAGGTCGTTTCGCTCGCAAAGTGACTGTGTCCCGGATGTCAGAGGTTGCGTCCACATCTTGAAGCATCATAAGGAAAACATCAAATCCACATCAGATGTCGATCTAGGACTCCTTGCACAAGGAACTTCGGGCTTCCCCGGGGCTGACCTCATGAATATGGTCAAGTGAATCTGCGTTGAGTTTAATTCTCAAGATTATCCACTCAGCCATATAGCCAAGCCACTGTTCAAGCCTCTAAACTCGGCCATTCTGTCGTCACCATGAAGGACTACGAGTGGGCCAAGGACAAGATTATTATGGGTCCCGAGCGGAGAAGCAGCTACGTCCCTCCCGACAGCAACAAACTTACTGCATACCACGAGGTCAGTGAGCTCTCACCTGAGCTCCATGTGTCACTGTGTTGTGACCATGTTTATAGCTCATTAACTGTTTCTTGTGCAGCTCATGTTGCTGTCTTGTATTAGTGAGTGATAATGAAAGCCATCCCAACCTCATCTCATCACCTTGCAGTCTTGATTATCCCTGCTGCTTACCATGCTGCCCAAAGCCACATTTCGCATGGTGAATCCCTTCCTGGTGAGTTATGACTTATCACTTGCCTCCATTCGACCAGATCAGTGCTACCATTCACCGTCAATGCAACCTGACCTGCTGCACCTGCATGCCCCTAGTCTGCCATTGCCATAACCACCCAACTTGCTGCACCTGTGTGCCCCTCGTCTGCCATCATGAAACAACCCGACCTGTGCCCTTGTCTGCTGTCGATGCGATCCAGCCTGTTGCTCCTGCGTGCTCCTCGTCTGCCACTGCTATTTGGCCTGACCTGCCACACTTGTGTGCCCCTCGTGTGCCGTTGCCGTACGACCCAAGCCTTTTTGCCACCACCTGGCCCTCATCCTCGGTCGCTGCACCCCACGACTTGCCACCAGTTGTGTGTCAAGCCTGAGCCGCTATGATTCGCACCGATCACCAATGCAAGCTGACCCTCGTGCTGCTGCTGCCACAGTTGCCTCAGTCAACCCCTCGTGCATGCGCTTATTTGTTTCCTCACACAGTAAGTTGCACAGGATCGATGTTACCTACCTTCTTGACATTGGCAAACAGGTCCCCTCCCAGTCACAAATCTCCACTCTGCCATCACGTAGGCAGACATCCCACCTTGGCCAGCTTCCCAAACAACACCAACCACGCATGAACACCAGGTGTGCAGTATATCTCCCACAAATCCTCACTCCAAACTGCTTGCTAATATTGTCACTCACAAGGTCCCAGAGCTGTAAGTGCAGATTCACCCTCTGTCAGCTGCTGAATTCTCAACAGGTTTATTGAATTTTTGATTGGCAAAGTAGATCACCTTGCAAAGGGTTAGGTGGTCTTAGGCACTGGATTCCATGTAGTACGTCACTGATGCTAACCATTGCCTTGCAGGATACTGCTGTGTAGAGTCCTGGTAGCCAGTCTTGACTTGTGAGTTCCTCATTTCCCTTCGTCACCTTGGACTTATCATCTACCATCAGCTCTCACTTGTGTTGCTCCTTCAAGCTCATTGGTACCTGGCTGACATACTGAGGGGGGTCATCACACTTATCTCCTACTAAGTTGGTTAGGATATGGTCTGCATGGTCTTCAGTCAGTGACAGAGTGGGCTTAGGTGTGCAAGGGTGATATCAGCTGGGTACATGTAAAGTAAGTTTCTCTCCTGGTAGTGGCGCTGACTCCTCATTGTCACTGTTGCTTGGTACTGTTAGCTGCTGCATGTACTATATTCCACCTGTGTGTACTGTTACCATCTGTATATTGTTTTATACTGTTGTCAATATACATAGTGCTATTGGAAACTGCATAGTACTATTAGTACTATTGGGTACTATTGGAAACTGTATAGTACTATTAGTACTATTGGGTGCTATTGGGTGCTATTGGGTGCTATTGGGTACTATTGGGTACTATTGGGTACTATTGGGTACTATTGGGTACTATTGGGTGCTATTGGGTACTATTGGGTACTATTGGGTGCTATTGGGTACTATTGGGTGCTATTGGGTGCTATTGGATGCTATTGGATGCTATTGGGTACTATTGGGTACTATTGGGTGCTATTGGATGCTATTGGGTACTATTGGGTACTATTGGGTACTATTTGTGCTATTGGGTACTATTAGTACTATTGGGTGCTATTAGTACTATTGGGTACTATTAGTACTATTGGGTACTATTAGTACTATTGGAACTCAAATAGTACTCTGGTACTATTGGAGTACTATACCTGGGTAATTGTCCTATATATGGGTTATAGTACTATATATGAGTTATAGTAACAAATAGTACCAGGGGTAACTATTTGGTACTATAGATGACTATTTGGTACTATATGTGACTATTATTAAAATATAGTACTATTTTTTTTTTTTTTGGTTCCCCTGATGTTCATGCTTACTAGTTCTTCCGCTCGAGTGTGCAGTTCTGCCGTTGATTTTAGTCCGCGATTTCAATCGCCCACCATTGGATTCGAACCTTCTCGAGTACCTTCCAGAAGTTTCTCGATCGCACAATGCCACAACTGTTTACGTTCAGGTAAAGGGGGTGCGCCTTCAAGCAACGCCTTCAGGCCTGAAATCCTTTCTGGACAATCAGTGACAGGTCCATGAACGATGTTGTTGTCAGCACACATTTGTTGCTCCAATTCCACCCTGATGACCGATTCAGTAGGATCGAATAACGAGGCAGCAAGAAACCTAGTACCTTCCGTGCATAAATGCCTCAAACGACTTGAGGCGTGCAGTCTCCTCACTGACGAAGGATAAAGCAGGTCCTGGTGAGGCCATGACTGCGAAGGATAGGCTTCAGATCTCGTTTCGGAGTGCTAGTTGAGTACGGTGGGCGCAATCAACGTGGGAGGTGGGCAGGTTCAACGTGAGCGCCAATATTCGTAACTTGTAGCTCAAGAGACGGGGAACCGTTCTACGCCTGATATAGACTGCAATTGATTCCAAGTGCATCACCTGGGTGGCTTGGTCCCGAAAGTGGTCGTGCCACTTGGGGGAAGCGAAGGCACCAGCCCTCAGGGGCCGTGCATTGCATGGATCGGTAGCATGTTCGCTATTCCAAACCAAGAGTACTGCCGATTCTTCAACTAGTGTCATATATAACGTAATATATTCGTGTAATCCTGTCTTTCCTCCGAGTCGATGAGACGGTGGCATCCACAATATTGCACTACCACCTCACCGGAGTTCGCTGGGAAATTTGTCTACTCTGACTCGTGCATCGTGGGTATTCTGTTGCTTTTAGGTCCAAAAACTGTCCTCCGCAGCTCTCTCAATTCTTCCTACCTCGCTAATTCCACGGTGAACGCACGATTTACAACACGAGACGGCCCGAACGCACTTGGATTTATTGAGGTATTCAGTGAATGAACGCGACAGCGGGGTGTTTGTCCATATATATCTCACGGTTGATCCTCTCCTCTTCATCATGTTTTTCTTCTACAACAACGCTATGACCAACCCCTGCGCGCGCCACTCCATTTTCGTTTTCTGACAGACCCTGTCTCGCGTAAACCGTCCAACATTTGTCGGAATTTTCTGACACCATTTCTTTTGTGAACTACTCGTCACTGAATTGCCGCACGTGCACGGGCTGACGGCTTTCGCGCGGAGATGAATACGCGTCGTCTCGCGTATTCGATAAGTTTGTCTAACAGTGTGGGCCCCCACGCGACCAACAACGTTCTTGTAGTAAATGTAGAGAAACTGGATATATATATGGATTGGTCCGTATCAAACGCGCGCTCTTAATCTAAGGTTAACCCAAATCATACGCTTCTCCCCATATATTCTCTTCGGGCACGATGCACTGTATTGAAACAACGCCAGCGGTGAGTCACCCCTCCATGTTCTGTGAGCTAAATGTCCTCTGACGCCGTCGTTGGGTACTAGTGTACTGCCTGTCTCCTCTGTTGGTGACTGCCACCGCCACACATCGTCCTCATCCATTGATGGCAGGGCTAGAAGAGTGCGGAGAGACTCGAGACACATAAAAGACGAAAGTGACTCATTGTAGTCGATTTAAGCAACAAGCTCAGCCTTGGTCTTCTTGAAAAGGATTTTAAAGTGGAGTCGGAGAGTGAGTATGCTGGGAACGCACGATACTAGCCTGTAGGCGTCATGTAGCTTGAGCTTATGCATGATGGAAGAGAAAAGCCTGCCTATCGGGGAGTCGTGGGAACAGGGTTATAATCACGGAGCCACTGGACCGAAAATGGATAAGGAATCATCACTCAGAAGCACTATACAACACTGAATTTGCTTGTCTATGACTTCCTTCTATCCGTCAGCATCGGGCGCCGCACACATTGTGTTGACTGTGATGCTTATTGCACGGCCATGATACAGGCACGCTGCTAGTCGGGCAGTCAACCCGCTTTCATTAGTACGACACGTGTGACATTTTTCCACCCTTACTATGTACATAAAGCGGAGCTTGCGAGGGGGCGAAAGATCCGTACGGTTCTTTCGCCCGCTCACTAGTGCTACTCATTGCGAGGATCGGACAGCCGCTCGAGCTAAATTCCACTGGGAAGGCCTGTTGAGAACGGGATAGGAGGACAAAGAATATTGTCTACAACAGGTATTGCAATACCTGTACCGCTCCTCATTGTGTTGAAGACCGGACTCGACGGATTCCTCATTTTCTTGCTAGAGGGTTCCCACTGGCGCGCCGGGAGGCGGAGCGGTTCATGTCTCGCCAAGAAAGACGTATAATAATAAACGGATGGGGCTTTTCTCCTTTCGCTGTCTTCGTCGTCGGTTCAGGCTTAAGGTCGATAAGCATCGTGACGGGCTCGAGCGGGGGTACGCGTTCGGCACAGCATCGGGTGGGACCGCTGGCTCGACTAGCGCACTGAGCAGTGGCTGAACGGCGGAGTCGTCTGCGCCAGCAGCCAAGGCGTGCTTTTGGGCGGCGGCAAGAGCCCACAAAGAACACCACATCTGAACTTCGACCCGCCGCTTTTGGCCCCATATCTGTAACCACCTCGTCGATACGTATACCTAATAACAGTAGACTCATTGTCACTGTCGCCTTGTCGTCGAGTTTGTTAGGCTCTCCTTCAGTTCAACGATAGAGCGCACATCACGTCAAATGATTGGAAACGAGAAACGATCGACTTATCGCCACAAGAGTACCTCGTATGCTCGTGCGGCGTCAGTCTTTTGGGTGCTTTCGTCGCCGTTCTGCTGTGGGCATATCATACGTCGCAGCCCAGAGAAATTCAGGGAGACCTGAGTTATAGAGCATGGCGCGGGTATTGGTGAGCACACCAAAGGTACACATCGTCATGGGCAGTGTATGAGACTAACTGCGAGACCTTTTGACATGACGGTGTCTGAGGATAGGGATTGGGACGTGTGTATGTTCAAGGTGTGTCGCGTACCAGCAAGGAAATCCTAAGAGTGGCCTTGATGCTCACTATTACACAGCAATCGGCATCGAACGAACGCTCTCCGCCTATCAGCTTCAACACCAGCGCCGTCGCTCTTTCACTCAGTTTATTCTCCTCGGCGTGACCCCCGCTTTGATGTCACGCACTACTCGTCTCGCTCATTTATCCAACTCGTTCTGAGTTCCGACCCTAGGCTAACTACCTACTTCCCGATCAACTCTCAAATCTCAGAACGCAGCTATCTGATCAACGCGTCTGCCCGCCTACCTGAAATCACCACTCTATCAGGCCCTAATTGTCTTTCTATTGCAGGTGCGAGAACACCTGCCTTGATAGGGTCTTAACCCAAATAGGGACCGCCTTACAGCGAGAATATTTTCCAGATATCGCCTTCTGAAAGGGTGTATGGATGTAGTTGAGGTACGCCAATTCTATAAGATGGTCGTCGTGACGAATTACCATCCTCGCCCTCGAGGGGCATAGACGGGAGGGAGTTCCTATGACTGATTCAAGGGGATTCCGGAACGGAAGCTTGCACACCTTTAATGGAATTAGGTCGTCGTAATTACCTTGTGTTCTTGGAGAGAGTGAGGCGTAGTAGAGGGCCACCACCGGACGGTCACAACGCTCTTGTAGTAAATGTAGCTGATTTGAATATACTAATTGGTCTATACCAAATGCGCGCTCTTTAATCTAAGGTTAAAGTAGGCACCGTACGCTTCTCCTCATTCTCTTCGACCGCGATGCACTGTATTGAAACAACACTACCAACGAGTCACGCTCTTCCACGTTCTGTGAGCTACATGTCCCCCTACGCCGTTGCTCAGTACCAGTGCACTTCCTGTATCTGCCGCTGGTGGCTTCCACTGCCACACGTTGGTCTCACCCATCGATGGCAGGGCTAAACGCGTGGCGGAGAGCCTCGAGGCGCATAAAAGACGAAGGGGAGTCATTGAAGTTGATACTGGGACGCTGGTAGTTGCCACGAGCGACAAGGCTAGCCTTGTTCTTCTTGAAAACACTGTTCTGGAATTTGCAGCCGAGCAACCGAGTCGGGGAGTGCGCGCGCTGAGACGTTATGTGGCTTGAGGTTCTGCATGATGGAAGATAAAGGGTGTCGTAGGAACAGGGGTGTCACCGTTGAGGGCATTGAGCACTCAGTGGCAGGCCGTCCGACAAAGAAAACCACTTCTCGGCTCAATCATGGCCTGCCGTCTTTGGTCCAACAGCAGCGCTGTAACCGCCTAGTAGTTATACGCAACAAATATAAGCTCATTTTCATTGTCACCTGCGTCGAACGATAGCGCACAGCACGCCAAAAGCGGGCGTGGAGGTGAGAAATGTTAAGCTTATCGCCATAAGAGTATCTCGCATGTTCGTGCTGTGCCCTTCCTTTCAGTGCATTTGTCTGTGTTCTGATAGGGAGACCTGTGAGCACACCAATGATACGCCCCGCGATGGGCAGTGTATGGTATGGTGTGTAAATCCTTACTCACTATGACACTGCAATCGGCATCGAACGAACGCTCTCTCCAAAACCAAAAACCCAAAAAAAAAGGATAGTTGGTTGTTTGCGACTCGTGTTTCGAAGCGGGTGAGGGACGTGTGAGAGTGGGATAGGAACGAGCTGTTGAGATCGGCTAGGACGGCGTCGAGATTCGCCCCCGTCGTTTGTGTCCAACATGGTCGGGCGAAGGTTAGGCTTCGGACGGCGGCCGCGATCACGTATCACGTACTTACCGGCTGGCCCGGTACGGGTTCCGCCAAACCAAACACATCTTTTCGCGTCTGGTTGTTCTGCTATTCTCATATTTCTATTCTCCAAGTCAGCTCGAACCCGCCCACTTTGGACGGACTTTCCCGGTATATATATGTCACTAAGGAGAGGAGAATAAAACGGCTACGATATGCTTTTTGGAATGTGTTGAACTGGCGCAGCGAGTGAGCGGGCGAAAGAACCGTAAGGATCTTTCGCCCCCTTGCAAGCTGCGCCCTATGTACATAGTAAGAGTGGCAAAGGCCACACGTGTCATACAAATAAACAGAACAGTCAGATCAAAAGAAAAGCATATGAAGGGGCGGGCCGATTGCCTGAAATGGCGGGCCGATTGCCTGAAATGGCGGGCCGATTGCCTGAAATGGCGGGCTGATCGCCTGACCAGTGGCATGCCAGTATCGCTGCCGTGCGGCAATAATCATCGCAGTCAACACAACCCCCTTGACGCGCGGCGGCAACCCCCTGAATCATGCATGGAGTCTGAGCATGGTGCGGAACTTGGCGAACTTGACGCAGCCAAGTGGTTTGGTGAAGATGTCGGCAGGGTTCTCATCTCCAGGGACATGAGACACGGCGATCGTCCGTTGTTCAACCTGTTCGTGTGCGATGGAATCAGTAATTCCGATAATCTCCGACAGAGATTATTCGGACGGAAGCCGAAAGGAATAGGAAGGGGTCTTGAGGCTAGTCCATTCGCTGACGGAAATAGGATCTCCTCTCGTCCGTGCACGCCGGTGGGAATATAATCTCCAGAGGGAAGGGGAGGGAATGGGTACGACGACTTACAGGCTTGTCAGACCTAATTCCCAAGCGACTGCCCAAAAGCACAACAGGCGCCCAATCTGTCTCAGCGTAAACACTCTGACTAGGTGCAACACCGAAGGGGCTGACTGAAGCGGGGGTTCGGTCCGGCTGGCTAGCCCGGCGGTGCTGTGGGTGGGAATTAGCACGCGAGGGCAGGGGAATGAACCACTGGTCTTGAGGTCTGAAGTCTGAAGGGGCAAGCGGGCGAGCGAGCAGGTCGGGATTTACAGCGAGCGAGGCGGGGCACAATAACAAACATCTATAATCGAGACGTCGAGTGAGGGACATTCCCCATCGAGTCTGAGCTTAAATACAATGTGTAATTTACAGACATGCGGCTACTGGACTGCAGGAGGCGGTGGAGTGGAAGGCGGTGAGGTGGGCGGCATCGCATAGTGTAGGTGGAACGAAGTGGAGGTTGGACCCGACCACTACTTCCGAGTAGTTCCAACCAGGCAACGTCCTCAACAGGGCGGCAGAAGGTGGTCATGGTGTGTGGCTGGGGGTTGCAGATGACCCCAGGCTCTGGCCCCCGGTCGAGGTCATCGCGGCGAGAGGTGACGAGCGGTCTGTAGGCTTGGGCTCTGCGCCTGGGCTGGCTAACGCTGGTTATGCTCTCGTCTGGGTACATAGTATAGCCTCTGCTTTTAGCAGAATTTTCCTGTACGTAGTTTTTGCCCTGTGGCCGCCAGCTCATCGTGGCGGCGGGGCACTTGTGAGCAGCCAGGTAGGAAACCGGTGCGGGGGTCGTGCTCCCCCGTATCCGAGGCTCTCCTTGATCCGTAGAATAGTGGTACCCAGGCTGGGTGGCCTTGAAAGAGCGTCACCCCACCCCCTGGGGAATCAGAACATAGTCGGTGTTGCCACTCTGGCAACTCCTCTGGGTGCCTGCGGGCACGACCCCTTAGCCGATACGTCCGCTCTGGGGTCACCAGTGGTCACCAGAGTGCTCGCTGAATTTTCCAGGAATTTCTTGGTCGCCCACGAGGCTTCCTCGAGTTCCGCGCTGATACCTTGCGGCCTCCATGGAGGTCCGCGGACACCCAATGCTGAAGAGAGGGCATGACATAATGTGCCCTTGACAGCGTATTGCCTGGGTGGAGGCCTGGATGCCCATGAACGTCCATGGACCTCCACCCTTGTAACCCGTTATGCCGTAGCTGGGCATCCTTGGATGCTCAGCTCTTTGACCTCTCCCTGGCCCTGGCCAGGTGACGTGTAGTGCACGGTCCTAGGCGTACGGATCTGTCACCAGCCACTGGATATGAGGGTGTGATCGTCTCGGTCAGCATCGGGGGCACCAGCACTGTTTAGCTTAGCCATAATAGGGGTGGGATCCCCGCCGCTCTAGGCATACGGAGTCCTTTAGGTCGTGTCGTGGGCCACAGCCACATGTGCGTAGGCTCTGTAAATCATATAAAATACACGTAAATGCACCTAATAGGTTCGCATGGTGTACCAATTGGTAGGACCCCTTCAGGGATATCCGGTATAAGTGGGAGCCGATGGGAAAGGGCCGCTGGAAGGCCATTGCCGTGGGGATATGGGCACTGTGGGCCTCGTGGTTGTCCGGCGTTATAAAACCTGCATTGAAAAGTACCCCCCTGGCAGTGCAATACCACCGAATAGGACATTTGTTTCCGAAGTGTGGAAGCCTTTGGCACGTTAAGTCGCTGTCCCGGCGAGGATGGCGTTGCGGCGTATGGACCCCTTGTGCCCTGGGATGTTTCGCCTGATGATAGTTAAATCTGGTGCCTGGTTACTTGTCCTTGCCATTTAGGGGCGTGACTCCCCCATCCTTAGAGAGTGCTGGCTTTGCTGCATGGATGGTGAGGGGAGTTTTACCATAAGTCGTCTCCATTACCCTTCTCCCGCCCTCTGGGAGTGGGTTCTACTCCCGCTGCAAGGCGGAGATAGTGGTTGCGGGATACATGATCCTCTGTGGTCTGATGCCCACGCCCAGGGAGGGACGTTAAACAATTTAGGGGCGGTCCAGTACAGTTTGCCCTGTCAGTCACAGGCAGGGGCCACCAATACCAATGTCGGACTTAGAGGCCCTCCGCAGTTTTAGTGGGTATGGCGTCATAAGGCGCTCCATCTAGGCGTTGACCCCCACACTCCCAGCCTCTGAAGCCAGTGGTGTGAAACCACTGTATTCCTCTTGGGCGCCGGGAGACCATTTTGCCCTTGGGGTGCAGTAGCGGCTGTATTGGCGCCTCCAACAGGCAATGGGGTCGTTAAACGATTTCTGCGGGTTCAGAAGGAGGAGAGTTCTAGAGAACAGGCCGTCCAGTTGAGGGGATAGTCATGTTCGGGCT
>Ga0307515_10018964_pt1 | contig 12414 bp, 10 predicted proteins | sample 17_EM_MG_FD_194513 | JGI IMG/M metagenome (GOLD analysis project Ga0307515, IMG submission 194513) | Populus trichocarpa ectomycorrhiza microbial communities from riparian zone in the Pacific Northwest, United States - 17_EM | ecosystem: Host-associated > Plants > Roots > Unclassified | place...
ACCAGATGTGAGATTTCTATGGGCATCTGCTTAACAACAAACATTGAGCCTCTCACTCACAGGCAAACTTCCCTCTTGGTCACTCAAAGAATAAATGTAAGATTAAATATGATGAAAGTAAAAGGACGGCAAGCATCACAACAAGCTCACGATCCTAGACAATTTCTAGGTTTTAGTTATCTATTTGAATAACCAGTTGTCCAATTCTGGATTTTTTAAAAACCAATTGACTAGTAGCGTGTTGCTTTGGCTGTCTATTTTTCAGGCTTTTAAGCTTTCCCTTAACTTTTGTTTTGTTTTTTTGTTGCCTACGGTCATTTAAACCTGGGTAACAAATCTTTATATTCTTGGGGCATGCTTCTAATATTTTATACAGTTTTTTTTTTCTTTAATGTAATTATTACACTTATAAAAAAAAAAAAAGAGCTCACATTTCTGATTCTGTTCTTCATAGCTGAGCTGCTGTTTCACACGTGCTCCATCTATTAACAATAGTTGAGTTGCTTAAGCTTCCTGGCTCTTGCATATTACTTTTTTCTGAGCACGTGTAGCCTCCTGGGGGTTGATTATATATAAAAAAAACCTCTGATATCTCGAAAGCAAACTCGTGTTTTGGCAAATGGTAAAAGTTATTTTTTATTTGAAAAATATATTAAAATATTTTTTTTAATATTAATACATTAAAATAATTTTAAAATATTAAAAAAACTAATTTAAAACAAAAATTTTTTTTTTCAAGTTTTAACAAAGAAAAAACAGATTAAACCTCAATTCCAAAGAATCTTGCCATTTTTTTTTCAAGTTTTCTTTGTTTTAATAAAAAATTATAGGTAAACCTCAAAAATAGATACACTCAACTTTATCATTAAACAATTTTTTGTATCAATCTTATCCTGGAACTTACAAAAAAAATGAACGACTTGCATCTATTTTTAAAACTTTTCATCTATATTTCCATCTCAACTATATATTTTTTTAATATAAAAAAACAAACGATATAATTTTATACGAGTTATCCTGACAGTAGAAATCTCTAGAGTTAAAATATCATCATGATGATAAAACTAACATAAAAAATAGTTTTAGGTGTAAAATTGAAACTACCCAATAGTTTGGAGGTATATTTGAGATTTACCCTAAATTTAATATCTTCCCTCACATGATGGATGAACTCCAGATACCCCAGGCCAAAACCTTATTTCCACATGAAAACAATCTTGAAAACCATAAATAATAAGAATAAAAGTGCATGTCATAAATCAGGGAACATCACATTAGTGCTAATATGTTACAGGTGCCAATGAATAGGAGTGGTCATTACCCATGCAGACATCTAGATTCACCACCCGACCACCACCTTATGCATGCTGTTGAAAATGATGATGATGATGATGATGATGATGATGAGAGGTGCTATTCATAAATTGGGAAAATGCTGCATCGGCTGCTTACGTTTGAGCGAAGTTATAAATGCTAGAATCAACAGAGATGAAGAATCGGAGCAAGTACTGGAAGCAACTAATTTAAAGGAGGCAACGTCAAACGACACCAGCAACAGCACCCAACCAAAGCCTGGTGCAATGGAGCAGCAACCCAAGACCTGGGGATGCTTCTGGACCATCTCATCACAAAAATGTGACGACATTTTGCTCAATTACATCAAGCCCACCCATTTCCTTTTACGTTGGAATTCTGCCCTCTAGAGTCCGATGACGAACTTGGAAAAACATAACTGGATCTCTTCTTCTTGTAAGTATTCCATGTAAATATTTGCCTGTTCCAACCACTTCCCCCAACACCTTGTTCAGGTTTTTCTAAAACCTGATAGTCTGTTTTTTCAGTGACTGCCTCGTCAGACTGGGGTCTTTTCGGGGCTGAAGCATAGGTATCCTCGCTTGTGCCCTCGCTTGCCACGGGCATGTTATCATTCCTCATTTCCAGAACCTTTTTCTCCGTTCCTGCACTATTATTGGCAGTATCATTAACTTCAGACCGAGTATGTTCTTGTTTCTTTCCTTTACTTGATAATTTGGATATGTCTTGTCCATTTTCAACAGCCTTCATCCACTGTAAATCACTTAATGTGTCACCGTATGTCACCTCCTTTCTTCTCCGCTTTCCCAAGACACCAGTACTATTCTGCTCAAAACCTTTGGCCTTATCTTCCTTGCTATCAGGTGCTTGATATGCCCATTCAGGTACCTCATGCTCTTCCATGAGACGAGATCTGTAATCCTCCTGTTTTCTTCTTTCCTTGTCCATCTCCTCAAAAATCCGGAACTCTTCTTGAGAACGGGCCGCAAGGCGGTTGATCTCTCTCTCACTTGGCACATCTGTTCCAAGTGAGCTAGTTCCTCTCCGCATGATGCCCTGTAACATTTCTCTTCTGTCCTGAGCTGCACAAGCAAAGACATGCCACGTTTATGCATTGCTTAATCCATACAAAAAAGGTGAAAAAAACATGGCAGAAATCTAGTCCAACCCTTGACGATTCCAAGTCTGAATTTATAAGAAGATTTCTGTTGAAAAGAAAATGATGCAAGTGACCAATTCCATTATCGTTGGAGGATAACTTAACACTGTGGAATTGGAAAGATGACTAGACCAAAGGTTCCTATGATACAGTCCATCAATATCTGAAATCATGACTGTCAAACAGCTAAAGAATATAGAAACACGCCAGCCAACATACAGACTCGATGTTTTATCCTATTCAGTAGTCGCAGGAGGTCCAAGAGATGTCCCGACCAGTGCGCTCATCCCTTGTCATTTGCTCAATTATCACTATCATTAGTGGTTTTCATGCATGTGTAAACATGTTTGATGCTACAATTTTTTAGATGAAATCAATGATGACAAGTCTATAAAAAATACTAAAGCATATATGATCCACAGTTGTCAGAGCAAAAAATTATGAAAATTACCCTGCAGACTTCAGCAGTAACATCTTGCCAGTAAGAGTATACATGCCCCAAGTTGGAGCAATAGCAAACAAAAGAATAACAAAACATTGCCTCCTTTACTATATGGATACTTTGTAGCTAAATGCATGGAATCTAGATGGATATACCTGTGGATGTAGTATTAAAGAGTCCAGCCTGGATGACCTTGGCATCAATGCCCTTCTTCTGTTTTGCACGCTCCAAGATTACCTCTTCAACCGATCCAACACTAACCAAAACAAAAACCCTGACTTCCTTCTTTTGTCCAATACGATGTGCACGATCCTCTGCCTGCTGGTCCATTTGGGGGTTCCAATCACTATCAAAAATTATCACAGTATCTGCTGTTTGTAAATTCAAACCAAGACCTCCAGCACGAGTGCTCAAAAGGAACATGAAGTAAGGAGAGTCTGGAGCATTGAATTTCTTTAGTAAAGTTCCTCTTTCCTCAGTTTTTGTTGAGCCATCAAGTCTAAGATACTTGTAATCATGAAGTTGCAAGTAAATTTCAAGAATATCCATAAGACGAGTCATTTGTGAAAAAAGCAGGACTCTATGATCAGTTGCATGGAGTTTTGGGAGTAAGCGGTCAAGTAGCTCAAACTTCCCTGATGCTCTCATGATTTCATCCTTCCTCCACATATTATAGTCCCCAACAAAAAGATACGGGTGGTTGCAGCACTTCCTGAGCTGCATTGTAAGGTTCTGTAGACTCTTTGATTTTCCCGATCCTGTAAATTGATCTTTTCTCATTAAGTTTCAAGTTTTTGCACTTTTAGTGAGTATTTCACAAGATTGATAAATAACCCTAAGCATTCAATCATGAGGTCATACACAAAGCAAAAACAACAATCGTTACATTTAATAGAGAGAAAAAAGAGCAAGTATAGCAGGTAGATATATATAGGAAAAAAAGACACTAGAGTTCTCTATAGAAAGTGGTAGATGATTGGTGCTAACAAATGCACAAGTGGTCAAGCTATTTAACAGAAAAATTCAGTGGTAGCTAATGAGTATTTCAAATGAGTACGCTCAGAGAGATGAAAAAAAGGGAAGGGAAGGGGTAGGAAGAGCCAAAAAAACAGCAGCTTTCCAAAAGCAGGAAACATATATCCCAGGAAATGCCATGCAATGAAAGCAGATAATGACAAAAATTCAAAGCACCCGCAAATAAAGACTGTTAAAAAACACAGGAAAAATGAAGACATATTGGATGTAGGAGCAGAAACGACAAACCATTTTGCAGCCCAACCCTGCCCATCTCCGTAACTTGTTGGTAATATACTTTCTGCCATGCTGACAAATCACATTTTAGTATAACCTGAGATTTCCCAGGAAGATATTTCTCCACCTCATCTTTTTTCCTCCTCAAAATGAATGGCCTTATAACCTGAGAATCATGCAAATGAATCAGGGTAAAGGTTCAAGAAGATTTCAGAAAAAAATGAAATTTCAAGGACACCTACATTATGCAAACGACGAATGATCAATAGCTGTTCTTCATCGGTAAGAGAAACTTCACCCCTATCAGCGAAGGGAGCATTAAACCACTCTTCAAATTTGTCCTCGGAATTAAAAATATGTGGGAGGAGAAAATTAAGCAAGGACCACAGTTCCTGCAAGCTGTTCTGTATTGGAGTCCCAGTCAATAGAAGTCTGCGCTTAAGCTGATAGCTGCATGCAGGTTTAAATTCAATTAGAAAAGCCTTTGAAGTGTCTTATATAACCATGTCCAAAGTACTATTTGATTCCATGAAAACCGAGGACATAACAAATCTTTACAACTTTTCAACAGTAGATAGCAACCACCTCAGTACACATTGCAAAGTATCATGCTAGTGCACCAGATAATCATGATTTGATCTTATCAGGTGAAAAGGATGATAAACGAAGTAGTGTTCATTTGCTTTCATGAAAAAGAACTTCACAGTGTAGCAACAGAAAAAGAATAATCCAAATAAGTATCCTATTGTTGCCTGCTGATCCAAACTTCAGTGGAGACAAAAAATGTAGGAAAGAAATGAACATAAAAGGAGATTCAGCTAAGAAATTAAAAGACCAAAAATAGAGTTCATGGAGACAAAAAATGAGACAGGAAAGTACACATGGAGCACAATACCCTGCAATATTCAGCTATACAATTAAAAGACCAAAAAAAGAGTTCATGGAGACAAGAAATGAGACAGGAAAGTACACATGTAGCACAATACCCTGCAATAGTCTTTGCCAGAGCACACTCGTGATTCTTTAATCGATGCCCTTCATCAACAATCATGTATTGCCAGTGAATTTTTTTCAAAAAAGCTTTATCTCTCATGATTAGATCATAATGTGTGATCAACACCTGCAAGTTCCCCTCTCTTGATAACTGTTCCCTTATGGCCTTTCTCTCTTCGAGACGTCCATCATAAAGAAAAGCTTTAATCCTGGACAAAGAAGCAAATACATGAGCAATTTCAAATCAAATGCTACTTGAGCATGCATACTCGCACACACAAGCACCCTGAAAAAGAAACCCTGAAATTAAATGTATTCGCATACTCATTCTCCTCAATCCATGTCGAGAATTCATTGACCCAATTTGGTAGCACAGCCTTCGGAGCAACTATCAAGTGTGGCCCGCAGATACCCTTTGTCTCCTTAAGATATGCTATTAACGAAATTGTTTGTATTGTTTTCCCCAACCCCATCTCGTCGGCTAAAATTCCATTTAAATTGTTGTTGAACAAAGACAGCATCCACTGAAGTCCTTCTAACTGGTATGGTCTTAATTGTCCACCTTTAAGTATGGATGGCTGCTCAGTTACCTGTATTACAATGTACAATTAGTTAGATTCTCTGATTAAGAGTAGTATGAACAACAAAAGTTGCATGGAATCACAATCACCATTCTGCAACCAGAAAGATTTACATAAGTTAAACAGCACCAAGAATCACTGCTCAATATAAGCCACATTGGAGATCATGCAGCAATGGGAAAATATACTGTCTATTTGGACTTGCATTCTATTTTGGCAGTTCAAGAATTTTTCTTTCTATAAATCCCAAAAAGAGTTCAGCAAGGTTAACGCTTCACATGGTCTCATATGCTGAATCCTTGGGTTAAATTATTTTGTTATTTAGAGTCTTATTCTGTGGATGATGGGTGAGCAGAAACAAAATATTTGCAGTATCAAAGAAAAACAGGTGTAACTGGCAGTTTAGTTAAGATTACAATCTAATAGGAACTTTGAGTGGTATGTTTTTTTTTTCTTTGATTCTAAGTTGATCAGCAGCTTCGTTAGAATTTTCTGATTCAGGAATCCAAATTCTAGAAAGACAAAGAGGCTAAGGATATAAATAACAACAATAGTGGAATCCTAACACTAAGTTTATTGGGAGAAATGAAATCGCATTTTTTATCTTCATCTCCTCTAATTTTCATGAAAAATAAGAGAAAAACGAGGGGATGTGCGATATCTGATCCATTGCTTATCTTCATCTCCTCTGATCTCCATTAAAAATAAGAGAAAAAAATATTTAACCATATCAATCTGCGAAAACTAGAAAAAACCAGGAATGTCTGTACTAAAAGAGCCAACAAGTGTGTAACTAGCAGGTGGGAATGACACTGACAACTTGGTCAAAATCTGCTTGTGGCAGGGACAAGACAGGAAAATTTATTAGAGGTGAGAGGGTTAACTCTCTTTGTATAGTCCAAGGCATGATGGATCTCCCAAAGAACAAAAAATAAAAAAACTGTTTAAGAAAACAAGTTTCACTTGAGCAGACATTTTTTGTTTTCCAGTTTTCCAGAAAATTGGAGAGCTATAAAATCTAGTTTCAAACATAAAGGTTCACCTCTAACCAATAAGCACATTTTGTAGCAGTTTTTATTTGTCTTCTTGGAAAATTGAATAACTTTCCACAGGTAAACACAACCAAGTGTTATGGTTTGCAACTAGATGCAAACTTGCCTAATGTGATATCATTCCTCTAACTTCTCTTGTTTTCTAAGGTTTGTTGTCTCTTCCTCCACTCTCTCTCTCCAAATTCTGATGCTAAACTTACCAAGTATTTTTCATGGCAGACGCCCTCCAAATTCCTCCTTCACTGCTCTAATCACCTCCAAACTTATCCCATCATCACTCCAACATGAAAGCCATATTATTCCGACTCTTTGTACATTAATTAACCTCTTAAATGAAACCCCAAAACTCACTATTTAGCTGCTTTCAAAAGAAAGCCTTCATTAATCTCTTCCAATCAACCTTTAGCCACCAGACATAATTTCAGCAACTGACAAAACAATTTCCATGTGCCACATCAAATGATAGCTCCTAAATCCCCAGTTCAACAACCACAACCCGTTACAAAATGAAGCAGGGCAAATTCCAATAACCTGCCCAACATCTGCAGCATAGGACCCGCACTATCTTCACGCCCTCAAACTAGAAAACAGTTAGCTTTTGATGCTGAAACCAGCCAATTGACTGTGCTTTCATCTATTGACCATATTATCTATACACCAAAAGAAATAACAAACTGAAACAGTCCATGCAAAAAAACTCAACTATCTATCCATCTCAAATAAATGTGGGAAGGGCGACACTGAAGACCATACTCACTCAAGCAAGATGAACATAATCTTTTGCATGAGACAGCCTCCAATTCCATGTGCTTGGATTCAAAAGCCAAGACTGGTGGCCAAACACAGCTTAGGGTAATTGCTATAAGGAACTGGTAAATAGACAGTTTGATACTTGAGCATTCACTTGCGAGCACCGATTAACTCTAATCTAGTCATTCCCACAAGTGTATGGAAATCTAAACACCATGCCAACTAGCTTACACATTGCAGGAGAAACACAAAATGATTGAAATTTAAACCATGGAAATCAAATACAAGATCTGCATAGGAAAATCCGGAGATAAAATGACACAGAGAATAAAGATTTACTATTTACCTTCTCCTGAATTGAATGAATAGCTGAGTTATACTGTCGCTGGCCTTCAAGCAAATCACCACTATCATCATTAACATCAGAATCAATGATTTCATCTTCCTCGGGACATGTATCAAGTGGACTTTCATTCCTTGAAGCATCCAACTCAGGCGAATCAGCTTCTAAGTCTTTTAAAGGTTCAATACCATCAGAATGTTTTGCATCTTTTTGGCGCTGGACTGCAGCTCCCAAGTTAACAAGTAGTTTATTTGTTTCTTCAAGAAGCATTGTAAGTCGTTCATTCTTGCTCTCCTTTACCATTCTCATATAAGCTTCTTGATCATCAGCCTTCAGGGCTTGGAGCCTCAGTTTCTCTGCCCGAGTAGCCCGCTGCCTCTGCCTTCCATGCCATGCCTGTCAAAATATGATAACATTAAGTGTATTCACTAATCATATGCAATACTAAGAAAAGTAGTAATCAGTCGAACTGATAAAAAACCAACAGATCTCATCTTCCTGATTACAGAAGATAAAAAATGAAAGAGTTTCATAGGCTAAAGAGTTTCGTGGACTAGTTTCTTTCAACATTCTGTAACTAGTCACAAGAAACAGATCCATCACTGAACTCAATTTAGCTGTACACAAAAATTTCAATGGCAAACAAGACTTAATTTCATATTAATATCACCTAATAATGCTTTGAAGCTTTCCATCTAAACTTTTCTTTTTCTCTTTTCCTTTTCCTATGGAAATGATATCCAATCCCCTCTCTCTCTTTAACTATGTGCTTCTGATACACTTAAACTCCATGGTTATCACTTCAGTTAATCATTCCATATAAAAAAGGTTTAGAAATCCCTCATCCATGCAAATGTCTAAGCTACTCAGATTCATATTAGCAGACTATACGAAGTAGCAAGATTGATAGACAGTAGAAAACCTGAATCCCATCATTCCTTTGCTTCCTCCTTTTAAGAGTAGCCTGAACTTGCAATTGGAACTCTCGGACTGCATTGAGTATTTCTGCAAAAAATTTTCTTTTTCTAGTCTCCACATGGTTCCTTTCTTCCTCTTCCAACCTTGACAGCCTCTGCAATAGAGATTTTCACAAATCATCAGAGAGCATACAACAGAAAACAATACATTTGACAGCAAACAAATTTTGTTTTCCTAGTTAACCAATTGAATTGTAAATCTTAATATCCAAAACTCATATATTTCATCTCAACTTACTATCATCTTCTGGAAAGAAAATTATATTTAGAGAGAGATAAAAGATACTTTAGTTGACAACATATTTCAACAATCAACAGCTAAGATTGTATACAGTACCAGTATTGAAGGGTCAGAACCTAGGTCCACACCATCAGGTTGTAGATTTCAACTTGGTTAATGAGAGAGAAGTGGGGCGCACTAACAGATGTTATATGCCATCTAGAATGCCCAGATTCCAAAATCCCCCGATTTGGAATATGAGAAAAGTTTCACAAAAAGAAAGAAAATGAACATGAGAAGAAAATAACCTCAGCATCTCGTTTCTTCCGGAATTGATCATCAGCTTCCATGGCAAAAGCATCTCCTATACCATATAATGGACGAGGCAATCTCATAATACCCCAGTCAAAGAGTTGCTTGTCAGGAAACGTACAATTCAAACGAAGCCAGTACTCTGAACTCACTTCAGATCGAACTTTGCTCTGCAACTCTGCTAGCTGCCAGAAAAAAAGTCCTTGCCCACAAGGACAAAACAGGCGTCATCCCTCAATTTCCAAATAAAACAATGAACAGAACCCATCTATCACCATGAATCCAAAAGCCCCTTTAGCAACATATCTAAGAAAAAAAAACTATAAGATTCTACAATGAAACCAGTCAGCCAGCATAAATCTAATTTGGCTAAATTTAGCATTCCTTCACTGGATTCTAAAAGATATCAAAACCAAAAGATCAGCAATGAAGCTTTTCCTAAAATCTAATGGGGGAAAGCAGATTTATTCTAATTATAGATATTCAGTGGCTTCACCGCCCAAGCAGACAAGTTTCTTGGAGAAGCATCAATCATATTGTTAGAACAACCAAAGTTTGCCTTACCTTCAATTTAGATTGAAGCTTTTACTTTATCAAGTACAAATACAAAAGCATGCACAAACTTCATAAAACTTTTCATACCAAATTTTAACAAATCAAACTTACCTTTAGTCCATGAAGTTCAAGTAAGCACTTCATCTGCAGGTCTTCACCTCTGGTTGAAGAAAGTTCTGATCCAAAACATAAAATGCATCAATAAATCCTTCCCAAGGATTAATCTATAACGACCCAATCAACAAATTGGGTAAGTACACTATCACTATTATTAACAAATTACCAAAGTAATTACCAACGACAAAAGACATTAGGCCCAAATATCAGCAGGCATAGCAGCCAAGTTCTGTGAAAGAGGTATCTTAAACAAGTACCAACAACAATCCAAATCATGGGAACAAACAAGCGAACTAAATTAAAATTACCACATGAAGCATTTCATGAGTGAGACAGTATAATGTGACGTCCTGAGAGGTAAAGATTATGTAAAAGAGATAGCAACCTTCAAGTTCATTTATGCGATGCAGAATATGGCTTTGATATCGATTTTCCCTCAATTCTGCAAGAGCAAAACCCGACATGCAATTTGGCCTTTGCTTTGAAAGTGCATCCTCAAATTCAGTCATCAAATCACCTCTGATGGAAATCCCAGGATTACCCTGCTGTGTTATGTTAAATCCACATTCCAAAAGCTATATCAGAAACAACAAATTAACACATAAATTGCAGACTTCAATAGCAATATCAACTAAAAACAGCAAGAGAAATTAACAGGAAAATCTCCATTGCAAGGAAATTGATGTCTTGTTTCTCAATGTAAGAGATTGGTGTAAACTCTACAATACAAAGACCATCAGCAAATAAGGAGCGGAAACAATCATTATTCAATTTGACCTGCCTTATAGGAAAGGGGAAAAAAAGTAAAACACAAGGAAAAACAGAGAGAATTTATCTAAGTAAACCAAAACTGCTCCACATGTTATTCTTTAAACAAGGTAACACAACAATGAGACCATTATAGAAGAGAAAGAGAAGCCACAGAACTTTCCGACAATGGATGTGTATATGCTTAACATATACTGTCAGTTTAGATAGTCAATTACAGGACAGTAAACATACATATCTAGTCCAAAGATTAACAATGAGAAAACAAATCATAGCCATTAACCGCGAAGAAACCTAACCCCAGCAATCCTCTTCACTGCATAACTTAATTGACACTATCACAATCTTGTGGTTCAAGAGGAATACAATACTAATTCGAAAATCCATGAAATTTTCACACGTGCACCACGCAAAACAAAGATAACAAGAAACAATTTCACACGCGCAGAGAAGAAAACACAAAATTTACAGCACCCGCAATCCCCAACCAACCCTAACCTCGAAATTCTCCTCTTAAACAACATACCCTAAAACCAAACTCTAAAATCCCCCTTCAGAAACCCCAAATTTCCAAACTTTTGACAGAAATTACCAAAAGGGTATCCCAATTGCCCCAGGAAGCACCCAAATTCACAAAATTAAACAAATCCCATGACCCAAGACCCCAGAAAATCAAAAGGGCATCTCAAAAACACGTACCAATCGGCTTTTATCTTGGGTCCCACCGTCAAAATCAGCGTTGCCGTCATCTGAATAGATTGAAGAGACGGTGTCGAAGAGATCAGGAGGGAGAGGGAGATCGCGAGAGACAAAATTGAGGGCAGAGATCAGAGACTTTGTCTTCTGAACATGGTCTTCTAGCGTGGAGGAGGTGGAGGTGGCTGGAGAGTCTTGTTGACGGTGGTGCTCAAGCTGAGGGACCATGGCGATTGGCGGGAACGATTTTAACGGTCCTTTGTTTTTATTTTTTAACGGTTTTTGTTTTTGAATTATCGCTGCTGTGCCTGTGTTTTGTGTTTAAGAAGGGGCGCAAACACACGCTTTACTCGCTCACTCACTAATTTGGCAAAGACCACTCTTTCTTTCTTTTCCGTCTCAGCGTTTTCTCTCGCTCCTCTATTTTTGGGAGAGAGTAGGAGGACCGAGTTGCGCTTGGGGTTTACTGCTAGTGGTACTATTTCCCTTCTTTTATATTGTTCTGACCAAACACGCCTATAAATATTTTTGTGACATTACAAAAATGCCCTTATTAACTTATTTATATTGCTAATATGCCTCCATGCCTGCTTGTCTAATGCTATGTACGCTTGGGGTTTACTGCTACTGCTGAGGGCTTCGTACAAGTTTTTTAAAGTTTTATTTGTTTATAAATATATTAAAATAATTTATTTTTTATTTTTTAAATTTTATATTTAACATTAATTTATTAAAATGATTTAAAAATTAAAAAAAAAAAAAAAAAAATCTAACCGTAATATGTATATCGTGTTTTAAATTACAGTTAAAAATTAAAAACATTATTTTTATTACTTTTTTATTTAAACCATAATGTAAAACGTGAATCATACCACATAGACAAA
>Ga0307515_10018965_pt1 | contig 12414 bp, 11 predicted proteins | sample 17_EM_MG_FD_194513 | JGI IMG/M metagenome (GOLD analysis project Ga0307515, IMG submission 194513) | Populus trichocarpa ectomycorrhiza microbial communities from riparian zone in the Pacific Northwest, United States - 17_EM | ecosystem: Host-associated > Plants > Roots > Unclassified | place...
GACGGTGACTTCATGGCTTTGCAGTAAATTATTTCTTTCTTGTTCAGAATTTCAAACGATTAAAAGTCTATAAAAAATAAATGAATTTGTTCAATACTTAGATTTGGCCCGATGTAGGCTAAATCAATATATATATAAAGCGAACACAACAAAAATATAAAATTTAATATTGAATAATAAAATTAAAAATATCAATTAAAAACAATAGTTAAAAAAATAATATTAGTTAATTTGAATTAATTTGTTAAATTTGTAATCTAGTTCATGAGTTCATGATAAATTCATACAAATAAAATATTAAAAAATATAAAACTCTACTTCTAATATATTTAGTGTTGAAAGTTGAAATCGAAAAAAAATTTAATTTATAAATGACTCAAGTCAACTTGTTAAATCCGTGGTTCGGTTCATGAAATCATGATAAATTCATGTAAAGAAAATACAAAAAAATCATGAAACTCCTTGCAACATATTTAGTGTTGAAAGTTAAAATAAAGAAAAAAAAATTAAATCTACAAAACCTATACATAACCCAGTGTATAAAAATAAAATAAAAAAACATAATTTCCAAGATAATCTAATATTTAAATACAAAATTGAAAAAATAAACGAAACACTGTTTAAATAAAATAATGTCTTGTAAGTATCACTATAATAATTTAGTCACGCTCTGCAGTGTTTTATTAATGATCGTATGTGTAGTTTTCAATTCATCACAACGAGTTTAATTATTTTTAATTTATCTTCAAATATAAAATCACTCCTCAATTTATTATTGCCATATGTTTTCACCTCAATTTACCAAATCACCCTCTGTAAGAAACTCAATTCTCAAACCAAACATTCTTTATTTAAAAAAATAACAATAAAAAAAGAAGTTTAACACCATATAAAAAAAGATAATCGAAAAACAACCTAAAATATAAAGATAGATTAAGAACAACTACGCTGACTAAATAGAGAAGGAGTCTAAAATTGAAGGACAAATAAAGCTTACTCACCTCACAAGTACGGTGTAGATGTAAATGGTCATGGGCCCAATTTTGCACATGCGGTCATTGATAGCCCAAACATAGATTCTTGGGCTGGATATGGAAGGCCCACCGTGGCTCTTGCTATGGTCAGCCTTGATTACTAGCAGTTTGAGGGAAGAGTGAAGGGGCTGTGCCGCGGATGGGCTGTCAAGGGTACCACCTAAAGCCTTCAAGGGGCCCATTGGATCTGACGTGTCGAGTGATTCAAAGGGTCCAGGTCTACCAGGCGTCAGAGGCGTGCAGACAATCCTTGTGTGTTGAGCGTGGCTCTACCAAAGCAAAAGGAAAATCTCTCAATTGTTGTGTATATTTACATTTTGGAGACAATCCTTATGATCTCATGAGGGATGTCTTTTCTGCCGTACATGTTCATTTGGGGACTTTCAGGCTCCTGGAAGAGAGAACGCTGGTTTATTGCATGGTGTCCAAAGCTTGACTGAAAATGAATTCCCTCCAATATTTTTTTATCATTGACGATGGTTGGCAAAGGACAAACATGGATCACGAGTCTCCTTCTAAAGACTCGAAAGATCTCACTGGACCCGGGTCCCAAATGCTCTACAGGCTCTACAAGTTCAAGGAGAATGAAAAGTTCACCAAGAACCAAGCTGGTACCATGCCACGGCCTGACACACCAATATTTGATCAAGATAAACATGACATTACTGTCAAAGAGATTGGTACTTTAGCTAAGACAAAGGAAAGCTAAAACTAGAGGGGCTGATGTTTCAGGCCTCCCCGAGCCAAACCAATTAAGCATTTGAAGAAGAGGGATTGGATAGATGAGGATCGAAGGCACTAGCGAGTGATTTGTAGTCAAAATTTCCAGGCTTGGATGATGTTCATGTGTGGCATGCTCTGGATGGTTCCTGGGGAGGATTTACGCCTGGGACTGGCCCTGACGCCAAGGTTACTGCTGCATAGTTGGCTGCTGGGGTAGAAAAGACTATGCCTGATTTGGCTGCTGATATGATTATTAAAGATGGACTTGGACTTGTCAATCCTGATCAAGCTGGAGACTTTTATGAGGCCATGCATTCTTATCTTGTTGATGTTGGTATTACTGGAGTTAAAGTAGACGTTATCCATATAAGTGTTGTTTATCCATGTCAATTTTTTTTTCTTTGGTCATTTTTCAGCATTTTAACACCATTCCACCATCAACATTCAACATCATCATCATTATCCTGATAACAAAGTGTTTTTTGATCGATTCGTTCTTTAATAAAACTTTTCGAGACTGTCAAGTAGTTAATTAGCATGGTGTCCCTATATAGTTTTTCTTTCAGAAGCTCTCTGTTAGTGCTTAAATGGGGTTCTGTTTTAAGCTCTTTATAAACACTCATTTAAGTAATCCTGACAGACAATGGTAAAAAACAAATCAGGGTAAAGGGTAACGGAATCTTTTGTTGCATATAGAATCGTATGCATGGTTTTTTCCCTCACAAAGATCATATATATGTTACGTCTAAGTTCGGTTAAAGGAAAAAGCGAAGTTTTAAAAAATTGGCTCTATATATGTAATAAAATGTTTTGGGAACAGGATCAACAATTTTGGAAACATTAATCTCTTCTCTTGTTGATCCTTGTTTTCATAATCACGAGGTTCTGGAATATGTATCTGAGGACCAAGGTGGCGGAGTTAAGCTTGCCAAGGCACACTATGATGGGTTGAACCAATCTACGAATAAGAACTTTGAATGGTCTGGGCTTATTGCAAGCATGGAGCAATTCAATGGCTTCTTCTTTCTGGGCACAAGAACATATTTCCATGGGTAGGGTTGGTAAGTTCCAAACCACAGAAGTAATTGCTTTGGCTACTTGAAAATTGTGGAGGATAGAGCAATGTTATGATAGCAATGTAGGGTTCTATCTTTTATACGAAACAAATATGTTTCCTAGGCTAATATAGATAAGTTCATTTTCATTTAGGTGATGATTTCTGGTTGGAAGACCCAAATGGAGATCCTATGGGAGTGTACTGGTTACAAGGAGTCCACATGATTCATTTGTGGCAGGGACAAATTCATTCAACCTGATTGGAACATGTTCCAATCAGGTCATCTTTGTGCTGAGTCTCATGCTGGATCAAGAGCCATATGTGGTGGTCCTGTTTATGTTAGTGACAAAGTCGGCCACCACAATTTTGATCTGCTGAAGAAGCTTGTCCTTCCTGATGGAAACATATTCAGATGCCAGAATAATGCCCTTCCGACCAGAGATCGCCTCTTTGAAAACCCACTCTTTGGTGGCAAGACCCTACTCAAAATCTGGAACCTGAACAAGGTAATTTGAAACAAAGAGGCAATCTACCAATAGAAGGATGCTAGATCATGTATGCTTGTGTTTCACGAACGTGCAACATCATTTCTCAAGGTTTGTGTTTCTCAAAACATAGCTTTTTCTGCTGAATGCCGTATACTAGGGTGGTTGGCGTATTTAGCTGCCAAGGAGATGGATGGTACCCTGAAGAGTACAGGTGCAAGTCAATGTCCGGGCCTGTGTCATCAGATGGTGTTGAATGGGAGCAGAAAGACTGAGCTATCTACCATTAGAAGGACGCTAGATCATGTATGCTTGCATGATCTTCAAATAAAACCTTGCTCTTAATTACATGAAAACCTATTTGGATTGAGATTTGTATTTAGTGTTTTTGATGAATGTTTTTGAGCTTTTCATGATTTGAGTGTTTGAATTATTTTTTTATAAAAAATTTTATGTTTTGTGTTAATTTTAAACTTTGTTTTTGTTTCAGTTGAAGTCTTTATTTTGGTTTAGTTTTTAGATCAAATTTTAGTTCGATTTATGGTTGAATCAATATCTTTAGGTCGATTCATTTAATTTTGTTTTGGATTAAGTACTTAAAACTTTGTTTGTTTGAACAATTTTTTGTTAAGGATTTCTTTTACCTAAGAGGCTGTTTAGGAAACATATCCTTAAGTTTATTTTGACAGTTTTTTAGAGGAAAAAAAAGTTTTGCCAAACAAAATCTTACAGAAATAAATAATAAAAAAATAATTTTTACTCGTTACATACTACCAATCCTTATAAAAATTATATTTTATTTATAAAATGGAGAGAAAAATATTTTTAGCATTATTTTAGAAAATTTATGTGTGTTTTTTTTGTATTTTTTATGGAATTTACAATAAATTTATAACTTTTTTAAAGAATTTGATTACCAATTGATATTTAAATACTGAGAGTTACACTAGAAAATTCCTACATCAGCAAAGTCAGATTAACTAATATAGTGTAAACATTGTCATTAGAAGAGAAAAACACAACACAACACGCAAGGAGAAACAAGAATGTCACAAACAAGAAACAAACTCCCAACAAATCGTATCCTTTACACAACAACCAGGTTTAAACTTTATTTATCTTCTAATAAAAAAGCTATAATATTTCCATGTCATCAGCATAAGATTCATGGTTGAATCAATATCTTTAGGTCGATCCATTTAATTTTGTTTTGGGTTAAGTACTTAAAACTTTATTTGCTTGGACAATTTTTTGTTAAGGATTTTTTTTACCTAAGAGGCTGTTTAGGAAACATATCCTTAAGTTTATTTTGACAGTTTTCTAGAGAAAAAAAAAGTTTTGCCAAACAAAATCTTACATAAATAAATAATAAAAAAATAATTTTTACTCGTTACATACTACCAATCCTTATAAAAATTATATTTTATTTATAAAATGGAGAGAAAAATATTTTTAGCATTATTTTAGAAAATTTCTATGTTTTTTTTTGTATTTTTTTGGAATTTACAATAAATTTAAAACTTTTTTAAAGAATTTGATTACCAATTGATATTTAAATACTGAGAGTTACACTAGAAAATTCCTACATCAGCAAAATTAGATTAACTAATATAGTGTAAGCATTGTCATTAGAAGAGAGAAAAACACAACACAACACAACACGCAAAAAAAAACAAGAGTGTAACAAACAAGAAACAAATTCCCGACAAATTGTATCCTTTACGCAACAACCAAGTTTAAACTTTATTTATCTTCTAATAAAAAAGCTATAATATTTTCATATTAACAGCATAAATTTCATGGTTGAATCAATATCTTTAGGTCGATTTATTTAATTTTGTTTTGGGTTAAGTACTTAAAACTTTGTTTGTTTGGATAACTTTTTGTTAATGATTTCTTTTACCTAAGAGGCTGTTTAGGAAACATATCCTTAACTTTATTTTAACAGTTTTCTAGAGAATTTTTTTTTTTTGCCAAACAAAATCTTACAGAAATAAATAATAAAAAAATAATTTTTACTTGTTCCATACTACTAATCCTTATAAAAATTATATTTTATTTATACAACGGAGAGAAAAATATTTTTAGTATTATTTTAAAAAAATTCTGTGTGTTTTGTTTTTGTATTTTTTTTTGGAATTTACAATAAATTTATAATTTTTTTAAAGAATTTGATTACCAATTGATATTTAAATACTGAGAATTACACTAGAAAATTCATACATCAGCAAAGTCAAATTAACTAATATAATGTAAACATTGTCATTAAAAAAAAAAAAAACACAATACAACACAACACAACACAACATGCAAGGAAAAATAAAAATGTAACAAACAAGAAACAAACTCCCGACAAATCTTATCCTTTACACAACAACCAGGTTTAAACTTTATTTATCTTCTAATAAAAAAAACTATAATATTTCCATGTTAACAGCATAAGATTCAAAATCTTATAATAGTAGTAGCCATCCTCGTCATCATAAAAAATTGTAAAAATTCTAAAGTAACTTAATAAAGCAAAATTAAAAATCCCGCCGCGGTCCCTTTCACCTCCATCAAGAACCCTTCCCTTCGACCCCACTTTTGCCACTGCTATTCTCCTTCTTTAACCCCAAAACTTTCTTTAGTTTCCCAAAAAACATCTTGACTGTTTTCCATTTAAACGACAGCGTTTTCTTCTCGACCGGCTGCTTTAACTGCTCCAGAAAATCCCCCAAAGAAGCTCCATTTCTCTTGAAAGCCGAAACCAACTGTGGATATAGTTGACCCATCAACCCTTTAAATTTCTCTGAGACATGAACAGGCGACGATGATTTACAACTTGAACATGACCCATCGTTTCTATAAAGCCCAACTCTAACCTGACCATTAATATAGGCATTACAAGCTGATAAGATAACACTCGCCTTCTCTCTAAAATGACTAGCAACAAAACCCTCAAAATTTTTTGGTGGCCTACGTAATAAAAACAACATTGTCTTGCAAGACAAGAAAAAAACATTCTCGCTGTAAGCATTAGATTTCTTCTCCCATATGGCCCGACCCGGTAACACCCCACTACCCGGTTCGTTATAATAAGGTTTCTCATTCAAAACGAGGGCCTGCAAGGAGACCAGGACTTGAAGTACTGTGGATTCACTTGAATTCCATTTCTCTTTTTTTTTACCAGGCCAAGTGTTTAATAGACTTAAGCAAACCCGCCCATTGGCGTATAAATTCGGGTTGATTCTTAACCCGAATGATCTGTAATAAACCAAAGGGGGTTGGACCGGGTAATCCGGTGGGAAAGCAATGTCAAAGAAGTAAAGTCCATCATGGTATGGTGTACCTGCGGCTCCTATGATTACTGCCCTTAAGAGATCGATTCGATTCTCGTACACACGAACGTAGATTGAATCAGGGAGGTGTTTTTCCAGGATTTTCCATTCCTGCATGATCTTCTTGGAAGCCCCGCTTGAGATATCTGTGAAAGAATCTCCCTCACCTTTGGTTTTTTTGCTGCTACTGTTTTTTTCGTTGTTGTTGTTGATGTGAAGGTAGTGGTGGTCTGATGAGTCAGATACGACGTCGAATCGATGAAAAATGTCGATCTCTTGGATCTCACGATTGGTGGTGGTTTGCTGTTGCTGTTGTTGGGGTTCTAGAGAGGGTAAAGGGAGAGCCATTTTGATAAGAAGACGATCGAGTTGCAGAGGGGGAGAGGTTTTGTGTTTTTAATTGTTTGGTAGAATACGAATAGAATCAATCGTGTACTGCGAGGCATTGGTGGGTCCATGATGGGAAATGGAATTTGACGGTGATTTGAGCATCATCGAAAGGAAAGTTGGATTTGTGGGCTAGGCACTCTGGGCTCTCTTAAGATGTGATTTATTAGCCAAGTTGTGGGCAGATCCGACTAATCTTATTCTCCATTATTTTCGTTTTTCAAAATAAACAAATAAATGAAATTTCTCCGAAGAAATTAACACTGCAAAACCGATGCAAGTTTAAAAGGCTTTACACAAAATGCCTTAAATCCTGGGTGGGCTATGTGATGGTGGACCCTTCGGGTGCCAAGTGAAAAAGCAGCGATCGAGCAGCAGCTGAGCGTGATGGGTCAGCAGCTGAGCGTGATGGGTTCCACTAAGGGTCCTTAAAGCACACGTGGCTGGTCTGGTTGATTTATGGCACTGCAATCCTATAAATTTTATAACGCAAGCTCCCGTTCAATGTAGAATCACTTTCAGCACAAACACGCTAGCTAGCTTCCGTTTACTTCTCGTGAAAACACTAAGGAGTCGCGTTGTATCGATCTTATATTTTTAATTTCTTCTTAAAAAATATACTTTTAATTATAAAAAAATACCTTGTAATACGTTACCGAAGACACCCAGTAGCCCTTGAGCATGAACTCCAAGTAAGATTCACATACAGCACCCAAGTTTTATTTTATTTTCGGGAACATCCAAATTTCCCAGAATCCTTATAGAAGAATTCTCTTCATATTTTGCATTGAAAAAGATATGATCGCGACGTTTTGTTCAAGTAGTGAAAGAATTGTACGATGGTGACTGGTAACTAACCATGTGATAAGGCCTTATCCTTGAAAAAATAGCAATATATTCTGTTTATGGAGTGAGAGAGAGCCTCCACCGTGAGTGAGTGTGGGAGCCGTTAAGAAAAGGCTCGCCTAAGAAAACTGCTTGTTCAGTCAATCTATATAACGGGACAGGAAGGAGGGTTAAGCTAATTCTGACTGGACTGACCGTCCACGTTGCAGAGCAACCATGGATTGATGCCAGAGGAATGTTCCTTGTGTGAAGTGACGATGACGGACTGTCTTCCTAGTTTTTAATTCATTCAAGTCTTTTTTGAAAAAAAAAAAAACAATTGTCAATCAAACTTCCTACTTCCAATCGAGCTCTAATAAGTGTATTTATTAAATCTCTTATTAGAAATATGTGGTGTTACCTTTCTGCCCCCGAGCTTCTTCTTCGAAGAAAATCTCGCTTCAAGCCGAATCATCAAAGACACGCAACAATACCTTGGCATTAATCCAAACAGACAGAAGTATGCCTTATCCTCTTAAATGGTAGTGAATTCTACCAATTGTTGGAGTGAGGGGATAAATTGGCCAAAATCTAAGAGCATAAGGATTTGATTGACCAGATTTATTTTATAGGGATCAATTCGAATAATCGATACAAACATAAGAGCAAATCACTGTATTTAGCCAAAACGACATGCACAAATTACTCAATGTAACATACAAGAAACAAACTTCCCACGGAAGACAGAACTATCATCAACCGAGCAAGTTCTGAACTACAATCCCTCCGATTAAAACTATCATTATTAATTAACAGTAATTTCCCCACTTTGTCCCTACAAAAAAAAAAAAAAAGTCACTAACCTATACATTGAGAGGTGATTTAATTTTTTTTACAGGATATATTAGTCATCAAGAACAAAACTAACTTCTGACTTCCTTTATAAAAAGTATAATGACCTAATTAGTTTTTTAAAAATTATTAACTTGTATCTAGAGGAGCTTTTTCATCTTGATATTTTGGTTTTTTTATTATTATAAAGCTGACTTATGAATATTTTAGTTTTTTATAAATATAAAATATATATAAAATAAAATAAAATAAAAAGCTAAAATATAAGAGTGTTCTACCATTTATATTTCATATTCAATTTAGTTTTTATTGTTATTTATTTTATTTTATTTTATTTTTATTAATATTTTTTTTCAATTTTATTCATAATCATTGAGTTTCATTTAGTTTTTTATATCAAATTTAATTCTTTTTTATATATATATTTTTAATCCCTTCACTAATTAAATTTATTTTAATTTCATTTCTTATAATTTAATTTCAATTTTTTTTCATTTCGAATTTAAATCTTATTTTTTTATTGATGTTTATTTTATTTTAGATTTTTTTATTGTATATTTTTTTCAATTTAATCAAGTTCTAAAAATTAACATGAATATTGCTATTTTGATTTTTTTTAGATTCTTCTATAATTTTTTTTTTAAATTTCATCCATTAAAAATTAATATTGGTTTTGGTAATTTTAGCTCTTCAGTTTCAACAAATAGAGAGGTCTACCAAGTCCAAACCATCCAATCAGGTTATACATGAAATAATTTTATTGATCTCAGATTTCCCACTTTTAAGGATCAAAACATGGTTTTTAGAATAACAGAACAGTTTGGTGATTTACAAAGTTACAGCTTCGAAGGTTTCTTGGAGCTCCGACCAGCTATGAATTCCTGCATCTTCTGAAACTGGTCCTTACTCATGCCACTGTAATATGCGTGAGCCCTCTCCTGAAACAAACCATTTTGCAATCAGGGAAAAAAAATATTTGTTAGCATAACATAAGGATGTAGTTGATGGTAAAAACAAGCACATTTATGCAAAACCATAGCAAAGCGAGTTCGCTGAAACACGAAATTAGGTAAAACATAAGCAAGAAACCAAAAAACAAACAATTCAAGAGAGAAGTAGTATATGCTTATAAAACTTTTGGAAAATCCCTCAGCTAAGAGACATGAAAGATCTACATTTATGTGACAGAGTACGTGTCAAAAAGAGAGATTGGAGCAAGTTCCATCAAGAAGCAGATGAACAGAAATGGCTTTGCTATGGTTCCATTTGACTTCTAGAGTGACGCTAGCATATTTCATTAACACTACATCAACTGTAGAATCTCATAAAAGAATACAAGTATAGTTTACAACGAGTTAAGAGGGGGTTGTTTCGTAAAGGCCCTCCATATGTTCCTTTTTCTCCTCATTTTATTCACCTTCTACTCTAGGAAATTAATAGCAAAGAAAATGGCAGACCGAAAAATATGCAGTCTTAGAACAGCAACCTAAATCGCAAAAATGAAATGCTCCATTGTTTTATCATATGATGCTAGACTCAGAACAGTGAACAAATAACTACCTTTTCTAAAGAAAGAGCATGACCCAGGTCCAACTTCAGGCCATCATTAATAACAGCCTTGTATCTCAACACCAAGTCTTGATTTTTTGTCACAATGGCCTCTGCAACTTCTTGGGCTTTCCTCAACACTTCACCTTCTTCCACAACATGGTTAACCAAACCCCACCTCTCAGCTTGCTCTGCAGAAATTGGCATAGCTGTTAGAGATGCTTCGCGTGCCCTGTTGGCCCCTATAATGCGTGAAAGCTTCTGCGACAGGCCCCATGAAGGAAATATCCCAAACCTTCACAGGCAATTCAAGCAAACATTATTATTTTTAACACACACTAAAAAGATTGCCCTAGAGGGGACAAGCTAAGTACAAGAACATAAAAGTTAACATTAGATAACATTACACATTAAATTAACACAGCTTTCGTGTGGCATCATGAGCTTATCACTTAAAAGCATTGACTGGCAACAACATAAGACCTTGGATATATAAGCAAGAATGGTGCCATTGAAATGGGAGACGCCGGCCATTGCACAGGATTTTAAAGAGTTGGGATTATTAAATCGCAGAAGGACCAACTCCGTGTAGACCATAATTGTTTGATAATGGACTCCATCATTTTTACAATTCAGTTAATGCAGTAGTTGTAACTCAATAAACATGGGAGATGCTATGAGTCGACTAGGGGTGGCCACAGCGCCCCCCCCCCCCAAAAAAAAAAAAAAAAAAAAACTTTAGTGCTCATTATGTGCCCTGACTATAGCACCTCAAAATTATATGGTACCGGCCTTTACATAAGCGAGAAAAAAAGAGAGAGAAACTGGATGCATTCTCCAAAAATTGAACATAGTTCCTTTCTAAGTATGAAATATCGATTCCCTTGTAAACTAAGTAGATAGAGTCTAGCTAAGTAGCCTAATAACCTAAAAGCAAGTAAGCAAGTGTCCAGGCAAAGGTCCAGTTTTCCACGTTTTGCCTCTTATTTCCAAGAATAATCCATGCAATAAGCCAATAGCTAACATACTATTTCTTTCATATTAGTCTCTCTTTCTTCTCCATCTCTGTGGCCTGTGGCTGCTTGTTCTTTAAGGTGGTATCATTAAATGTTTTGATAAAAGGGCATTCAGCATTCTCTTTATCTTACTTAGCGTTGAGTCTTTTATTTCTCTATTTTTTGTTAGGTTTTATATTATGTATAGAACTTCTTTATCACTATGGATGTCATGTCTCAGATGAATTATGAATACAAACTAATCTTTCTATAAAAAAATTTCTGCGCTTGTACAAGATTAAAAAGTTTATTATTTGAATGGAAAACCTTGTTTTATCTGGAAAAAAAATATAAATAAATCAAAATTATATGAAACGAAGGGTGGGGGGGGGCTCCAAACTCGGCAGCTGCGGTAAACGAATCGGATGGTAATTACCAAGGATGAAACCTTAGTCATTCATAAGGGATTGAGATAGGAGATTGAGATTGTAATTCTAAAGAAAAAGAAAAGAAAAGATAGGAAGGTGTAGTCCAAGATAAAATGAGCCCCTCGATGTTAAACAAGAATTGCACGGAACATTTAACAGATTAAAAGTGAATTCAATCACAAATTCCACCAAAAAAGTGAATACCTTCTATATCCCAAAAAACATTCAACTGTTGCTCATTCAAGCTAAGCAGATACTACTATGAACACTAGAATAGCTCTTTCTTTCAAGCTCCTAAACCGTTTTACCATATTCATCGAAGAGTGAAACCAAAATACAAGCACGCACAACTTTACCTTAACGGCATATAAAATACAACGAACCTGGAATGAGTATCCATAAACTTAGCTCCTTTAGCAGCAATCAAAATATCACAAGTAAGTGCAATTTCAAACCCAGCAGTAACTGCAAACCCATTAATGGCTCCAATAATGGGCTTTTTGCACAGCTCCATTTGGGCAACCGTGTCGGTCTCCACATCCTTCACATCCCCTTTAAACACCTTCTCCGCGGCAGTCAGATCCACACCCGAACAAAAAGCCCGACCCGACCCCGTTAAAATGATGACCCGAACTGATTCGTCCTTGCCCAAGGCATTGATTTGACGGGCTAAACGCACCATCATAGGCCTCGTCAAGGAGTTTAGCGATTTGGGTCGGTTTATTGTGATCGTCGCGATGCCGTTTCGGTCTCGAGTGAC